>Ga0164241_10002537_pt1 | contig 19559 bp, 18 predicted proteins | sample OricomyardsoilBY_FD_108780 | JGI IMG/M metagenome (GOLD analysis project Ga0164241, IMG submission 108780) | Backyard soil microbial communities from Emeryville, California, USA - Original compost - Back yard soil (BY) | ecosystem: Environmental > Terrestrial > Soil > Unclassified | place: USA... | reverse complement strand
GTTTCCACCGGGCTGACGGAACTCAATGCCAAAACCTCCGGCTGGCAGCCGGGCGAACTCATCATCCTGGCGGCGCGGCCCTCCATGGGCAAGACGGCCCTGGCGCTCAACTTCGTCGAATCGGCCCTGCTGACCCAGCCCAAGCCTGTATTGGTCTTCAGTCTGGAGATGCCGGCGGATTCGCTCGTCATGAGGATGTTGTCCTCCGTGGGGCGCATCGACCAGGGCAATATCCGCACCGGCCGTTTGACGGAGGAGGATTGGCCGAAACTGGAGACAGCGGCGCGCAAGCTCAAGGATAAGCTGCTCTTTATCGACGACACCGCCGGCCTCACACCCAATGAAGTGCGCGCCCGCACCCGCAAGATCGCGCGGGAACACGGCAATCCGGGGATGATCATGATCGACTATCTGCAGTTGATGCATGTGGCGGGCAACACGGACGGCCGCACCCAGGAGGTATCGGAAATTTCGCGCTCCATGAAGGCGCTGGCCAAGGAGTACCACTGCCCTGTTATCTGCTTGTCGCAGCTGAACCGGGGTGTCGAATCCCGCCCCAACAAGCGCCCCATGAATTCCGACCTGCGGGAATCCGGCGCCATAGAGCAGGACGCGGATGTGATCCTGTTTATTTATCGCGACGAGTATTACAACGAAGAGAGTCCGGAAAAGGGGGTTGCGGAGCTGATTCTTGGTAAGCAGCGTAACGGCGAGATTGGCACCTGCCGCGCCGCCTTTGTGGGCAAGTACACCCGGTTTGAGAACCTCGCGGCGGAGTATTTTCAGCATGGGGGTGATTGACGATATGATGCGCACCCCCGGGAATTGGTCTTGAAGCGAGTCCTCAGCCATGCAGATCTTTCACCACACTAAGACCCTGCGGCACACCCTGCAGAGCCAGCGCAGTCAAGGCAAGCGCATAGGATTTGTGCCCACCATGGGCAACCTGCATGACGCCCACTTGGCGTTGGTGCGGCAGGCGCGGGAACACTGCGATCTCGTCATCGCCAGCATCTTTGTCAATCGCTTGCAGTTTGGTCTCAATGAGGACTGGGACAAATACCCACGCACCCTCGAAGCGGATATCACCAAGCTGCATTCCGTGGGCTGCGACTACCTCTTCTGCCCGGAGGAAGCCGAAATCTACCCCAACGGCATGGATACTCAGACCCGCGTCATAGTCCCCACCATGGCCAACATCCTATGTGGGGCGAGCAGACCCGGACACTTTGAAGGCGTGACCACCGTTGTCACCAAGCTTTTCAACATAGTGCAACCGGACGTGGCCGTGTTTGGTCTCAAGGACTACCAGCAGCTCGCCATCATCCGCCGCATGGTGGAGGATCTCTGTATGCCGGTGGCGATCCAGGCGGGCGAGATAGTGCGCGAGACCGACGGCCTGGCGATGAGTTCGCGCAACGGCTACATCACCCCGGCAGAGCGGCCGCGGGCGAGCGAGCTGTACAACGCGCTGACCTGGCTGGCTGGACAGATCCAGTCCGGGGAACGGAACTTCGCCCAGTTGGAACAGCAGGCGCGAGAGCGCATTGAAGCCGCCGGTTTCCGCCCCGATTATGTGACCGTGTGCGACGCCAGGACCCTGGACCCGGCGGCCCACGATGATACGGAGCTGCGGATTCTCGGTGCCATGTACACCGGTGGAGCGCGGCTCATCGACAATGTGGCTGTGTCCCTCGAACGAGATGCTTGAGCTACAATACGCGGCGCTCCGATTTTGACCGGCGCGTTTTACGAAAATCGAGGTAAACAATGTTAGTCACTCTCTTAAAAGGTAAGCTGCACTTGGCGCGCGTCACCCAGGCGGAACTGTGGTACGACGGCTCCTGCGCCATCGACAGCGACCTGGTGAAGCTTGCGGGTCTGCGGGAGTTCGAGCAGATCGACATCTACAACGTGGATAACGGCGAGCGGTTCACCACCTATGTAATCCTGGCGAAACCGGGCTCTGGCACGATTTCCATGAACGGTGCCGCCGCGCGCAAAGTGCAGGTGGGGGATAGGGTCATCATCGCCGCCTATGGCCAGTTCACGGCGGGCGAGGCCGAGAACTTCAAGCCCCGGCTGGTTTATCTCGGCGACAACAATAAAGTCGAACGCACCTCCAATACCATCCCCGTCCAGGTCGCCTGACAGTCCCCTGTTCAGGCCGCCGGTCTGTTGTTCCACTGACAACCTGCTTTTGAACGGCGCTGTCCTTCCTGCCACAGCGCCTCTTTCGAACTCATCCATATGTAACAGGTGATGTGAATCTCGAAGCAGGCCTTAAATCCCGCTGCGGGTTTAAGCTAATATGCCCCGGTTGCTCTAATCACACAGTGAATCTAATAACAACGAGGCTGCTTCATGTCCGAGCTGCATATCTATCCCGTTAAACAATCCGCGGCGGCGTCCTGCCATATCACTGCGGAGCAATACCGCAACCTGTACCAGGAATCCATTCAGCAGCCCGAAGTGTTCTGGGCACGCGCGGCCGAGCAGTTTCTCACTTGGGACAGCAAATGGACCCAGGTCCGCGCGTTCGATTTTCACAAAGGCACCGCCACCTGGTTTCGCGATGGCAAGCTCAATGTCACCACCAATTGCATTGACCGGCACCTGAAAGACCGGGGCGACCAGGTCGCTTTTATTTGGGAGAGTGATGACCCGGCCCAGGACGCCACCGTGACCTATAACGAGCTGCATCTGCACGTTTGCCGTCTGGCCAATGTTTTGAAGAAGCGCGGCGTCAAGAAAGGCGACCGCGTCTGCATCTATATGCCGATGATTCCGGAAGCGGCCTATGCCATGCTGGCCTGCGCCCGCATAGGTGCCGTTCACTCCGTGGTGTTTGGTGGCTTTTCACCGGAGGCTTTGAAGGATCGGCTGATCGACTCCGACTGTCAGGTGCTCATCACCGCAGATGAAGGGGTGCGTGGTGGCAAGAGCGTACCTTTGAAGAAAAACGCCGACAAAGCGGTCGCCCAATGCCCCAACGTGGCCACGGTTCTGGTGGTGCGCCGTACCGGCGGTGATGTGGCCTGGGATGAGAGCCGCGATATCTGGTACCACGCAGCGGTGGAAGAAGTGTCCGATGAGTGCCCTGCGGAATCCATGGATGCGGAAGACCCGCTCTTTATCCTCTATACATCCGGCTCCACCGGTAAACCCAAAGGGGTGTTGCATACCACCGGTGGTTATCTGCTGCAGGTGGCGATGACCCATAAGTACGTCTTTGACTACAAAGACGGTGAGGTCTATTGGTGTACCGCGGATGTGGGTTGGGTGACGGGACACAGCTATATCGTTTACGGCCCCCTGGCCAACGGCGCCACTTCGCTGATATTCGAGGGGGTTCCCACCTATCCCGATGCCGGTCGCTTTTGGCAGGTGATCGACAAGCATCAGGTCAATATTTTCTACACGGCCCCCACTGCCATCCGCGCTTTGATGGGGCAAGGCAATGCGCCGGTACAAAACAGCTCACGCGAATCCCTGCGTCTTTTGGGAAGCGTGGGGGAGCCTATCAATCCGGAGGCGTGGGAGTGGTATCACAGGGTGGTGGGTGAAGGGCGCTGCCCGATCATGGACACTTGGTGGCAGACAGAGACCGGGGCCCATATGATCACGCCGCTGCCCGGTGCCACAGATTTAAAACCCGGCTCCGCCACCCTGCCGTTTTTTGGTGTGGAGCCTGCCCTGGTGGACAACGAGGGTAAGGTGATCGAAGGAGCCGGCGAGGGTAATCTGGTCATAAAAAGCTCTTGGCCAGGGCAATTGCGCACCATCTATGGCGATCACGAACGCATGGTGCAAACCTATTTTTCCACCTACCCCGGTTATTACTTTACCGGCGATGGCGCGCGACGCGATGCCGACGGGTATTACTGGATTACCGGGCGGGTGGACGATGTGTTGAATGTGAGCGGTCACCGCATGGGTACCGCCGAAGTGGAGAGCGCCCTGGTGCTGCACCCGGCGGTTGCCGAGGCGGCGGTGGTGGGTTTCCCGCACGACATCAAAGGGCAGGGGATTTACGCCTATGTCACCCTGATGGCAGGGGCAGAGCCCAGCGAAACCCTGCGCAAGGAATTGTTGTCCCTGTGCAGCGAGGAAATTGGCCCGATTGCCAAGCCCGATATTATCCAGTGGGCGCCCGGCCTGCCCAAAACCCGTTCTGGCAAGATCATGCGCCGTATTCTGCGCAAGATCGCCTCCGGTGAGGTGGACTCCCTGGGGGACACTTCCACCCTTGCCGATCCGGGTGTGGTGGCGGATCTGATCGCCAAGCGGCAGGCGCTCTAAGTCTCCCCGGCATTCTTTACTTCAGCCGGCAACTTCAGTAGGGTGCCCGCTTTATTTCACCAACAGCTGATTACAACCAACACCTGGGCCGAGCAGGCTTCGGGGAGGAGACGAAAGTGAAAGTGGCAAATGATTGTGTGGTGTCCATCCACTACACCCTGACGGATGATCAGGGAAATGTGATCGACTCTTCCCGCGACAGTGATCCTTTGAATTACCTGCATGGCGCCGGCAATATCATTCCGGGCCTTGAGCGCGAACTCACCGGCTGCGAAATAGGCACCCATAAGCAGGTGCGTGTGGAGCCCCAGGACGGATACGGTGAAATCGATGTGGAGCTGATCCAGACGCTGCCGCGCGATGCATTCTCCGGTGTTGAAGAGATCGAAGTGGGCATGGAATTCCACGCCCGCGGGCCCCAAGGACAGGTGCAGGTGGTGGTGGTAAAAGATGTGGATGCGGATGAGATTACGATAGACGCCAACCACGCGCTGGCCGGCAAGATATTGAATTTTGATGTGCAGGTGGAGGCGGTGCGCGCTGCCACACCGGAAGAAATCGATCACGGCCACGTGCACTGATCGAAGTGATCAGCCCGATATCAAACGCGAGCTCAGGCTCGCGTTTTTGTTTTACCCCATCAGCACCTAAACTGGTTATAACAAAAGCGTATTTCAATCATTACAGCTGTTTATTGCCGCTAAGGAAAATCTGTGGAAAAAGTGAAACTCGCCCGCATCACCCCCGAGCACAGCCTGAATGTGTTGTCGCAATGGGAAGCCTCCCGCCTCGCCCAGGCGAGCGATACCAAGCTTTACGAAAACTTCCGCCGCTGCGCACTGGCGGTGCTCAATACCGGGGAAAAAACCGATAACACCAGTGAAATCCTGGAAGCCTACAAAGATTTTTCCATTCAAGTTATCGCGCAGGAGCGCGGCATTAAACTGGAAATTCACAATGCCCCCGCCAGCGCATTTGTGGACGGTGAGATGATCAAGGGGATCAAGGAACATCTATTTGCCGTTTTGCGCGACCTGATCTACATCGACAATGAACTCAAGGAAAATCGCAATATCGATTTTTCCACGTCCTCCGGCATTACCAACGGCGTGTTTCATATTGTGCGCAACGCCGGGGTTCTGAAACACAACAGCGACAGCAACCTGATTGTCTGCTGGGGTGGCCACAGCATTGGTGAGGAGGAATATCAATACACCAAAAAAGTGGGTTACGAGCTGGGGCTGCGCGGGATGGATATTTGTACCGGCTGCGGACCGGGCGCCATGAAGGGCCCCATGAAAGGCGCCACTATCGCCCACTCCAAACAGCGGCGGGCCGGGCGTTATCTCGGTATAACCGAGCCGGGCATTATCGCGGCGGAATCCCCCAATCCCATCGTCAACCAACTGGTGATCATGCCGGATATCGAAAAACGCCTGGAGGCGTTTGTGCGCACCGGCCACGGCATAGTGGTATTTCCCGGCGGTGCGGGAACCGCGGAGGAAATCCTGTACATACTGGGCATTCTGCTGAACCCCCATAATGCACGGGTGCCCTTACCCCTGGTATTCACCGGGCCGCGTTCCGCCGAGGCATATTTCAAGCAGATCAACGAATTCATCGGTGCGACCGTCGGGCCGCACGCGCAATCGCTTTATAAAATTATCGTGGACGATCCTGCGGCGGTGGCGGTTTATATGAAGCAGAAAATGGCGGACGTACAGGCATTTCGCCGGGCGGCACAGGATGCTTATTATTTCAATTGGGTGTTGGAAGTAGGGGGCGATTTCCAAAAGCCGTTCAAACCCACCCACGACAACATGCGCCTGCTGGAATTGCATCGCCAACAGGCTCCCCATGAATTGGCGGCCAGTCTGCGCAAGGCTTTTTCCGGCATTGTGGATGGCAACGTGAAAGAGCACGGAATACGCGCCGTTGCCGAAAAAGGTCCCTATGAAATTCACGGGGAAAAAGACGTGATCGAACCGCTCGACGCGCTGTTGCGTTCCTTCGTGGCTCAAAAGCGCATGAAAATCCCCACACAGGAATACATCCCTTGTTACAGGATCGTCAGCTGATCCGAGCGGGGAATATCATGAGGCCTTTTTCATGTCCGACAAAGATCAATTCCGCGCATTGTTAGAGGATGATGTCACGCCGATAAAAAAAGAGCCGCGCGTGACGCTCAACAAATCCCTCACCGATGCCCAAACCTTAGCGCTGCGCCGCGACGCAGCGCAAAATGAAATTACCCAGGCAAAGGACCCGCTGAGTGCACCGGTGGAAATGGTGGAGCCTTCGGCGGAGTTGAGCTTTCGCCGGCCCGGTGTGCAGAACGGCGTTTTTCGCAATCTGCGCCAGGGAAAATATACGCTGGATGCGCGGCTCGATCTGCACAAGATGACAATGGAGCAGGCGCGGCGCGAGGTTTATCAATTTATTCGCGATTGTCTAGAACAGGATGTGCGCACCGCGCTCATCATGCATGGAAAAGGCGAGCTGCGGGAGCAGCCGGCGCTGCTGAAAAGCTGCGTTGCCCATTGGCTGCCGCAAATGGATGAAGTACTAGCATTTCACTCGGCACAAAAGCCCCATGGGGGCGCTGGTGCCACCTATGTGTTATTGCGCAAGAGCGAGCGCAAAAAGCAGGAAACCCGCGACAAATTGCTGAATCCCAATAAAAAGCCGAAAAAATAAAACGAGGAAATCGCCATGCTTTATCCCATGTTCGCTCTGGTGCTGCTGACGTTTGTGGTGTTGTTGGTCAATTTTATCTGGCGGGTGCGCGCCGTGCGGACACGCCAGGTATCCGTTAAATATTTTCGCGTATTTGAAGGAGTGGATGCTCCAGAGTATCTAAAAGCCGGTGCGCGCCATTACGCCAACCTGTTTGAATTGCCGGTATTGTTTTATGTGGCTTGTCTGACTGCCATGCAGTTACAACAACAGCAATCCGCCATCTTGCTCACCTTGGCTTGGGCTTTTGTGGTTTTCCGTGTGATACACGCGGTGATCCATATGTCCTATAACAATGTCATTCATCGCATGACGGCTTTTTGGGGTGGTGTGCTGGCGGTGTTGGCGATGTGGACGGTATTGGCGCTGCATTACGCATCCAGAAGTCTTTCTTGAGAATTCACCGCTGAAACATGTTTAGCAGGCGCTGATTTTCAGCGAGCAGTTCGTCCATTTTATGGGTGATGGCACCATTGCCGGCGCGCGAATAATTTTGCAGCTGCTGGCGGTAGCGGGGCAGGTTGTAGAAAAACGCCGCTATGCTTTTCTCGTCCGGTATTTGGCATTGAGCGCCGTATCCCTGGCTTTCCAGCATATAAGCATTAAGGTGTTGTTCGAACTGGCCCTGCATGGGAAACGCCAAATAGGGTTTGCCCAGGTGCAAAGCCTCGCTGATTAAAGTGAACCCCGCCGTCGCTATTATCGCTTTGCAATCCGCCAAGCCCTTAAGAAATCCCTCTTTGCTGAAGGGTTTGAAGCGCAGGTTATTCACTTGTTCATCGCGCTCGTAACCGTAGACAACAAAGTTCTCGCGGGTAAATGTTTTAAATATTTCAATGAGGGAATCGAAGCCCGATGTGGCGTACACCAGTACCGTATCGGTTTCTTGCGGCTGCAGATTTAATACGGCTTCCCGCAAAATCGGCGGGAATAAAAAACTACGATCATTTTTCAGCGGATGAAAATGGAAGGTGGTGATGAGGGATACCCAGGGTGTCGGCACCATGGCCCGTACTATGGTTTCGGCCAGCAAAGCATCTTTTTTCAGGTGTGCCGGCACTTCGAATTGCATATAGCGCATGCGATGCTGGTTATCGAGACTGATCAAAGGCAGGCCATAATGCCCGGCGAGAAAAGCTGTGGAAGGTTCAAAATCCGTGATCACCACATCCGGTTGAAATTGCGTGAAGATTTCCTTAAGGACTTTTAGTGCGCGCGTGCCCGCGGGAATTCTCGCGAGGTTGGCGCTAATCGTCTTGAGTTTGGCAACCTGGTTGTCTTCACTGACAATGGTCAGTCCGGCAATTTCCAACACGTCGAATTGATCTTTGAGATTGCGAAAACCCCTGTCGTAACTGGCGAGCTTGACGCTGTGCCCCTGGCGTTGCAGGTGGTCGGCAATAAAACTGGCGCGGGAGGAGTGGCCGGATCCTTCGCCAGCGACACCGTAAAAAATTCTGGCCATAAAAATGCAAACCCTCGGGATAGAGGCCGCCAATAATTCAGGAATCCCCATGACGAGTCAATCCGATCCTGCAACGACTGTCGAACTGCGCGTTATAGGTGTAGTGCAATCCTGCTTTAAGGAAAAATTCGGCATACCGCGACAGCCCGGCCTTGCGCCCAGTGCCCGAGCGCGTATTCGGATCCATGCGGAATTCGCCCAGGAGGATGCATTTGCCGGGCTGGAACAATGCAGCCATATCTGGGTGCAATTTATTTTTCACGAAGCCCGTGTACAGTGGCTGCCGAAAGTCCGACCGCCACGTTTGGGCGGAAATAAAAAAATCGGCGTTTTTGCCAGCCGGTCTCCCAATCGGCCCAATGCTCTGGGGTTGTCGGTGGTTCAGCTAAAAAGTATCGAGACACAGGCGGATGGGTTGTATTTGAATATCGCCGGTGGCGATTTCCTAGACGGCACACCTGTGCTGGATATCAAGCCCTATCTGCCTTATGCGGATGCCGTGGTCGACGCCGTCAACCCCATCGCGGCTGCGGCGCCGATATTGCATTCTGTAGGTTTCAGTGAAGCAGCGGAATTATTTTGCCGGACTTACGCACCGCCAGCGTCGGAAAAAGCGCTTTCACCGGAGAATTTGGCGGCGCTCATTATTGAAATATTGCAGCAGGATCCACGTCCGCAATATCACTCAACTGAAGTCGCACGCATTTACGGCATGAAATTACTGAATTTAAATGTGCGTTGGCGGTATGGTGAGGTGATCCAAAATTGTGCGACGGAGATGTCCCAGTGCTATATCGAGGTGCTCGATATAACCCCGGTTTCGGAAAGTTGAAAAAATTTGGGCAATTTCTAAAGTTTAATTTGTTATTTAAATGCAGTCGCGCACGTTCTCTTGGCTCTAAATCGCGGTGTGCGTGATCTTTTAATACCATTTTTCCGCTGCAAATCACCGATTTGTTGACTGGTGAGCGGAGTGGGAAATAAGCCCCTTTTTATGGCTTGCGCGCGTTTTGACAAGAGTATCTCTGTGGTCAAAGCTTTAAGACAGAGCGCAATGGCAGCAAAAAAATTGCGCTGGGTGCCGTCTGCGGCGATGGGAACTGAAACAGTATTTAATTCGGGGCTTTTCATGGGGAGTAGTGCTGGAGGTAGTAGATTGTGATAACCATGCCTAATGACATAAGGGTTGTCGAAACCATTGATGATGCGGCTTACCAAAATCTGGATAAGCGTGGAACCCAGGAAGCCGTTCCCGCACAGTTGGGTCAATATTTAACGGTGATGCAGCGACAGAGCCTGGAACAGCTGGAAGATTTCGGTTGGCAGTTGGCGTTTGTCCGCCGCCCCTTGTTTGACAAACCAACAGTTGTGTTAATCAGTCCCGAAGCGAAACAGTACGCAACTCTGGAGGATGAAGGGTCTCTCAACCTGGAGCCGGGCCTCACCTGGCGTTCGGTGCAATAGGAAGGGCATCCTTGTTAAATTGACCGAACAGGTCGGTGGCCGGGTAAACTCTCCGCTTTTCACATCCACTGCGGGGATCGATGAAACGGCCTATTCTTGATTTTCATCCAATTTGTCGCCTGTTGTTGCTATTCGGCGCAGTTGTTCCGTTGCTGGTGTGCGCCAGATCCAGTGAGTGGCAGGAGTTCACCTCCGAGAATTTCACCGTTTATTCCGACCGCAAGGCTGCGGAGGCAAAGGCGCTGTTGCAGGATTTCGAGCGATTTCGCACCGCCGCTCTGGCTATTACCGGACTGCCCTCCATTGATGAAACCCATCGCCCGCAGATCTTTCTGTTCCGACGTCAACGCGATTACCGTAATTTTGAACCCGATACGCAAACTGCCGGATCCTTCCGCGATACTTGGCTCGGCCCCCGCATGTTGGTGGGTGCGGAGTCCAGGTTGGCGGATGCCAGCCTCGTGCTGTTTCATGAATACGTTCATCACTTGATGCGCGAACGCAGCCAGCTGCGCTATCCCTTGTGGTATGACGAAGGTTTTGCCGATCTGTTGGCGGCATCCCTGGTGGGTCCGCGCCATGTGGAAATCGGGTTGGTGCACCTTTGGCGTCAGCAGGATCTTGAGCGCGATGGCCCGCTTCCGATACACAGCCTGCTGGCCCCGGACAAAACCGGGGACAATCGCTATTGGTCGCGCTATTACGCTTCCGCCTGGCTGTTGATGCATTTCCTGCAGTTGGGACCCTCCAATGGCGAGACGGACTACCGGGCGGGTATGGCTTCCTACCTGTTGGCGGTGCATCAGGGTGCGGATCTCGCAGCGGCGTTTGAGCAGCACTTCGGTGTCACGCCCGCCGCCATGGATGCGCGCCTCAAAACCTACATGGAAAAAAAATCCCTGCTGGCCTATCGGTTGGAAGTCAAACCCTACAAGGGACCGCTGCGGGATCGCCGCCTATCGGCCAATGAAGCCGCACAGCTGCTGGGGGATTTGGCTTACCGATCGGGCCAGCAGACGACGGCGTTGGAATGGTTGCAAAAGGTGGATGCGCGCGAGGTGACGGTGGCCCGGCCGTTTTCCCTGCGCGCGGTGATCGAGCAGCACCAGGGGCGCGGCGAATTTGCCCAGCATATTCTCGGTCTTGCCTTGCAGCGGCAGGGGAATGATGCCTATGTGCTGACCAATGCCGCCCATCTCCATTGGGATAAAGCGCGGTTGGAGCCTGCGGGGTCGGTGGAGCGCGTCGGCCAGCTGGAAAAAGTCGCCAGGTTTGCGCGTCAGGCGTTGCAGTTGGACCCCCACAATTTGGAGGCGGGCCATTACTTGGCGCAGGTGGCGCGGGAGCGGGACCATGTGGAGCAGGCCATCCAGGTGCTGGGGAGCCTCTATCGCCAACATGCGACGGATGTGCGGTTGAACCTGGAACTTGCTCAACTGCTCAGCCAATCATCGCAGCCCCAGCGTGCATTGCCCTACCTGGAGCGGGTGATTGCCTGGGAGCACAACCATGCCCGCCGGTTGCAGGCGCAGACGCTTTTAAAAATGCTTGGGAAGACGCAAAAGGCTATTGCTGGCGAGCCCGATGCTTTCGAATCGGATCCGGAACATTTATTGCCCATCCAGATCCGGCCGCGTTAACCAGGTGCCGGGTTATCCGCAAATTCATGGTGTAACGCTGAAGCGCGTCTCTTCCTGCTGGGGAATCACAGAAAAACTGCTGTGATATTTCTGCAGAAACTGTTGTACATACATCTGATTTTTTTCTGCGCTGATCAGCGGGTTATTGAGGATCACCAAATGTTTGCGGGTGCGCTTCAGCTCCGCATGCACATACGCAAAATGTTGATCAAATAATTTATCCAGGGATCCGTCCGCCAGGGTGATCGCCAGTCCTTTCTGTAATCTTTCCGCCAACACGGGACGTTGTGCGTTGACATATAAATAAAACGGGATGGGATAAAAAAGGCTGATGTCTTCACTGATCACCAGGTTGGAATAAATCAACCGGTGCTCCGCCAGCGCAGTTTGCGCCTCCAATACACTCAGGGGAACATAGTCAAAACGTTTGTGCATCAGCATCGGAAACAGCGCGTCAAATTTTTGCGCCTCCACAACCTGAATATTATTGGCCGCCAGGATTTCCACATCCACCCATTTGGCACCGAGTCCGGCCGTCATCTGTTTAAAGTCCACTTGATTGAGTGACTGCTTAAGACTGGGCAGAGTTTCCTGGGTGAGAATCACGCTGCGCAAACCGAGCATGCCATTGAGAACCGGAAATTCCACGGGAATGACATTTTCGGTATTCACATAATGTCCGCGCCAATGGGGTGAGAACAGCAGATCCAACAAAACACCTTTTTCCGTTTCGAGCTTGGAGCGGTTCGACGACAGGAATTGCGAGAAATACTGCATTTCATAAGGGCCGTATTCCGGGGTGGTGGCGTCCAGCGTCAGTTTTAATACGTCGGTCAGATAAACGCGCAGCAGAGGAGAAAATCCCTGGTTGTAGTGCTTGATCACTTCTTTGGCGAGGGAGTGACTGGACCAGAGCATCAGTACCAGTAGCTGTAATAACAATAGAATTCGGCGCGGATATATGGATTTGAATGGATTCATAAAATACTGCGATTTGGTGCAACTGCGTCATTCCACTATAGACCATTAAAGAAAACCATCAGACCGGCATCTGTTAAGTATCGCTTGCCGGTATCCAATCCTCTTTTTTAGTCATGCGCGCAATAAGGATTCGGATATTTCCGGATCCGGGTTATAGCATCCTTCCAAATTCACCCGATTTAACCCGGAAAGGATATTGATTTAGCGAAACAAAATCCCCTTGTCTATAGTGAGATCTAATCTGCGAAGTGGCGTCCCGGTGAAATGTCCTTGCAGGTTATAGCATCACCCCGATTTTCAATTTTTGGTTATAGGCATGCCGAATACCTTGGACCGCTTGCGCCGTTACCGTCTACAGCAGTTTTTGGCAATTGTGGTATTTATTTGCATAGCTTTGCCCGCGGTGCTCAGCGGCGCGACTTTTATCTGGCAGAACTATCAGCGCACCCTGGAGCACGACAGCCTGGCAGCTGCCAATAGCTATATCGATTTATTGCAGGGCGGCATGGCCATGCCGCTTTGGAATGTTTCGCCGGAATTGGGACGGCCGCTGGTCGAGACCATATTGGTGGACCCGGCCGTGTTGATGATACGGGTGAACACCGACGGCGGCGTGAAGTTTCTGGAATCCGCCCGGCAATCCGACCAGGCTCTGGATACGCACCAGATCCATCTGCGGCGCGATGTGTTTTACAACAAGCAGCGCGTTGGCGAAGTGGAGCTGGGTTATAGCTTGGTGGCGGCGCAGGCCCGCGCCGCTCATGAAACGCAACTGCTTGCTGTCATTATTCTGGTGCAATTAGTGGTGTCTCTGGTGACGATTTCCTGGGTGTTGCACCGCCGGGTGCTGTCGCCACTGCGGCAACTGGGCGCGGCCGCCGCCGGAATTGCGGCAGGCGATTTGAAAACTCAAATACCCGCGCTCGACAAAGACGAATTTGGCGATCTGGCGCAGCAACTGGAGCGCATGCGCAGCGCGTTGGACAGCAGCTTTTCCGGTCTCGAAAAACGCGTGGATGAACGCACGCGGGAATTGCGCACCGTGAACCGCACGCTTGTCGGCACGCTGGAGCAATTGCAACAGACGCAACACCACCTCGTGCAGTCGGAAAAACTCGCGGCCCTGGGAGGGCTGGTGGCGGGTGTGGCGCATGAGCTGAATACGCCGATTGGAAACGGCCTGACGGTGGCCACCAGTCTGTGTGACAGCTGCGATGATATGAAGCGGCAATTGGCACAGGGTCTGACGCGCAACGCCATGGAAAAATTCATGCGCGATATGGACGAGGGCTCACAGCTGGTCACACGCAATCTGGAAAAAGCCTCCGAGCTGGTTTCCAGCTTCAAGCAGGTGGCCATGGATCGCACCAGTGCACAACGCCGCAAATTTTCGTTGGCGGCGCTGCTGGCGGAAACGCGTCTTACGTTGTCACCAGCGTTCAAGCGCACACCTTTTGTGGTGGAGATAGAAGCAGCCGATGAGTGTTGGATGGATTCCTACCCAGGTCCCCTGGGTCAGGTGATCACCAATTTGCTCAACAACACGCTGGTGCATGCATTTGAGCGGCGCAGTCGCGGACGTGTCGGTATCGCCGTGCAGAAAAAATTGGACACGGTGGAAATTGTGGTGGAAGACGACGGCGTGGGAATACCCGAGGAAAATATCAGCCGTATTTTCGATCCATTTTTTACCACCAAACTCGGCGCCGGTGGCAATGGCCTGGGTATGCACATAGTGCACAACATAGTGACGCGGATATTGGGAGGTGATATTCACCTCCGTTCCGAAATTGGCAGAGGCACCGTGTTTACCCTGGTTCTGCCTCTGGTGGCGCCGCGCGGCGATCAGGACGAAGAGATACAGGAGCAGTCCCCGGCCCGAAATAAATTAAAGGTAGTGTCATGAGCAGCGATTTTTCCAAAGATAAGGACTTATATATATTCAAGGAGGATGAACAGCTGATCTTTGTCTCCGATGGTGACCAGTCGGCTGCGCTGCAAACACACGCGCAGGAAGAGCCTGTCTGGCGCGTACTGATCACCGACGATGAGGAGGATGTGCACCAGGCCACTAAATTTGCGCTGCGCGACACGCACATTTTGCATCGGCGCCTGGAATTCTACGACGCTTACAACAGTGAGCAGGCGATCAAAATTTTACAGGAAGTGCCGGACATCGCCGTGATGCTGCTGGATGTGGTAATGGAAACACCCAATTCCGGTTTGGATCTGGTGCCAATAATCCGCGAGCAGCTCAAACGTCGCGACGTGCGCATCATACTGCGCACCGGGGAGCCCAACCAGGCACCGGAAATTGACGTTATCCGCGATTACGATATTAACGATTACAAACTTAAATCCGAACTCACCAAGAAAAAACTCTACGCCACAGTGACGGCGGCAGTGCGCTCCTACAATCAATTGCGCACCATTGAAAACAGCAAGAAAGGCCTGGACATGATATTGCGGGCCAGCTCGGAGCTGATGACCCAGGAGGGCCTCAATAATTTTTCCCAGGGCGTCATTGTGCATATAGCCGCGCTTTTGGGCGTGCCACCCGAAGGTGTGATCTGCGTGCGGCGGCGCGATGAAAGATCCGACGAAAAACTCATGATCATAGCGGCAGCGGGGGATTATTGTGCCCTCATTGATCACCCGTTGTCGGCGATGGCGGAAGATCAGATCACCACCATTCTGCGCGAAAGTCTGGATAACCGCTGCAATGTGTTTCATAAGCGTGGCGTAGCGCTTTATCTCGGCAGCAGTGCACGCGGCGACATGAGTTGTTATGTGGCCAGCAACCAGTTGATATCGGATGTCGACCGTGGGCTGTTGGATATTTTCTGCGGCAATATTGCATTGTGTGCCGACAATATCAGCTTCCTCGATCGGCTGAAAAGCTACGCCTTTACGGATCCGCTGGTTTCTCTCCCGAACCGTAACGCGCTGGAAGAAACCATCAACCGCCACATCGATTTAAAATCCGCCGTACCTTATTCACTCGCGCTGATCGACATCGATAACTTTGCTGAAATCAACGCGGTACTTGGGCAGGAGTACGGCGATAAATTATTGCGTGCCGCCGCCGACCGGGTGAAAGCGCGATTTTATTACCCTAATACTGTCGCTCGCGTCGGAGGCGACACCTTTGCGGTTTTTGGCCCCAGCTCCCATATTCAGGAAAAGGCTCTGATGCAGCCCTTCGTCAATCCCTTTCAAATTGGTGGCGAGTTGCAATTATTATCCATCACGGCGGGTATTGTGCCGCTGACAGAAATCCAGGGGCGCGGATCAGAGGCCATCAAAGATGCCGCAATTGTATTAAAGCAAGCAAAGAATCAGAACCGTGGCCAAGTGGTCATGTTCCATCGGCAAATGGTGGTGGACGCGCGCGAGCGGCTGGACCTGTTAAAAAATCTACGTTCGGCGTTTGAATTGAATCAATTGTTCCTGGTATTCCAACCCAAATTAAAGCTCTGCGATTTGAGTGTGACGGGATTTGAAGCCCTGATCCGCTGGCGCGATGGCAACGGACGATTTATCTCTCCCTCGGAATTTATTCCGCTTGCAGAGCAATCCGGATTGATCATTCGCATGGGCGAGTGGATATTGCGTAACGCCATCGCCGAACTCGCGCTGCTGCGCGCTAAGGGGTACATGAACGCCAGCATGGCGGTAAACCTGTCCGTGGCGCAATTGGAGCACCCGGATATTTTGGAAATGCTGCAACGGGTGATTGGCGAAAACAACATAGATCCAGCTTACATCGAATTGGAAATTACCGAATCGGTTGCCATGGGCGATATAGAAGCCAACCTGAAACGACTCGCGCAAATTCGCGAAATGGGGTTCAAACTTTCCATGGACGATTTCGGCACGGGATTTTCCTCCTTGACCTATTTGCAAAAAATGCCAATCAACTGCCTGAAGATCGACCGCTCATTCGTCAACAAATCCAATACCAAAAGCGGTAAGGAAATTGTGGAGATGATCGTGCAATTGGGTAAAACCCTTGGATTAAATGTTATTGCTGAAGGAGTGGAAGAGGAAGTTCAAGGCGTACTGCTCAAGGAAATGGGCTGTCATGAAGTGCAGGGATTCTTCTACGCCAGGCCCATGGTGCGCGAACAATTGTACGCTTGGTTAAGCGAGCGCAGAAAACGCAACTGAAATTTCAGCCGTTAATATTTTCGCCCAAGGTATGAGCTGAGGGAAATGCGGATTAAATATTCAATGTTGTGAAGATCGAAAATTATTTCGGTGGGAGACTGTCGACAAATTTCTCGCAATGCTTGATCCATTTGAAAAGTGCGGAATCTGTGGAAATGGCTTCCGGTTCCACGTAGACAAAGCCCTTCAGGGGCTTCCCTGTGAAGTCCATAATGGTGGTATACATTTCCTGCAAAGCTTTTTCGTAATGTTTTGGGCCGACGCGCGCCATCAGCCGAGAATCCGTGGTGCCTACGCACATGTGGCCATGCAGCATAAAAGCCAGTCCGCCAAACATGCTTTTTTCAATAACGTTGTTACGACCGGAAAAATATTGGCGAATGCGTTCCGCCAGTTGTTGATCGTAAGCCATAAATCTCCCGCACTGCCTGGAAGGCGGACATGTGAGTGCCAATACGAACACCTGTTAAACAAGCGGCCGCAGTAAATTCCTCTCTCTTTAAGAATTATAGGCACTATCCCGGCGGGGATAGATAAATATTTGCTCTCCTCCCTAAGCCACTTTGGCTTGCATTTTTTCCCTATGCTTGCGCTTGCCGCTACTTAGGCTTGCGCTTTAGGCTGGCGCTGGCGCGCTTACCACTTAGACGAAAAGCATTAGCCGTGCTGGCTTTATGGAATGGCTGCATGGTGGCCGTGAGGGACTGCAACATCAATTTGCCGAATTGAAACTGCTGGCTGATCAAGTCGGGGGCCTTATTCGCATTAGCCCCAGATGCCTGCGCCGCCAGGGCTTGCGACCAATACTGCACCCATGGCGCGGCCGCCGCTGCACTGCGCAGCCACGCCTGATTTTTCTCCGCCACCATGCGCCAACCTTCCGCAAAATCCGGCGCTTGGTTTCTGCTCATTCGATCCGCTATGCCCGTGGTGCGCATCCCTATGGTCAAGGACGCGGCCGCCATCATCTCCCACCATTGCCAACAGTATTGATACCAATCAACCGACTGCTTCATAAAGTCGGCGGGGGTGGGGGCGGGAGCGGATAAGGTACGTTTGGCCATGGGGGAGCCTCGGGTTGGGGTGGGAGTCAGCGCAGTGTAATGGGCCGGTCGATCATTGTTTGTGGGTCTGCGGACATAGGGAGCAGCAGAATTTCGCACATCGGAAAGTCGCCTTATGCAGTCCCATATTCACCCATTCCGACACGCTCGACCCGTCAAGTGGCTTTACAGGTTTTGCTTGATCTTGATCAAGCGCATCGCAAACTCAGGCAGGACCTGTAAAGTGGTTTTACGTGTGTTTATGTACAGTATTGTGGTTTTGGGAAACTGGGTTAGAGGTTAACTTTGTCAAAGGGGAGAAATACAATACGAGTTATCGTGGGCCGTTTATTCCTATGTTAACCAACAAACGCATCCTCCAAACCAAAAAGGAGTATGCTTCGCCCACATATCAACTGGAGAGGACTGACAGATGAACCTTACTATTACCTTGGGGCCGCTGATTTCTTTGATTGCTGGAATTTTGATTTTGATCATGCCCAAACTGCTGAATTACATCGTTGCTATTTATCTTATCTTGATGGGGCTGATTGGAATTTTCGGACTTAACATTAATTTCTAACAGAAATAAAATCCTTTAACTCTCGCGGCGGTTTCCGTCGCGGAGTTTTCCGCTCTCCATATCCCTGCCTCTAAAATTCAGCCATACGCACATTCATGTGATGATTGATCCGTTGATAATGCGTATCAATAATTCTCGCTTAACCAAATTCAAGAGGATTAATGCCGCGGCATGTGCTTTGCCGCGTTGCAAAATAATAGGAATTATCCGGGCAAAGTGATTAAAAACACCTGCGATGATTTAGATTGGAAATTTGGCGATGCCTGCAGTGAGCTTTGCTGCCAACCCGATCACGGTTGCAGCGGAGATTTTTACTTAGAATCACGAAGCGAAATTCTTTTAATAACGGCCGCTTAGCTTATATCTCGAATTCGATCGGGAAAGCGGTGGTAAGCGCCCAATAAGGAGCTGCAACAATAATGCGTAAAATATTAATTATGGGAATGCTGAGCGCGATGCTGGCTGCCTGCGGGGGAGATGATCCCACTAGCAGTAGTTCGTCAAGCAGTTCCTCCAGCAACAGTTCATCGGGCAGCAGTTCAAGCAGCTCTTCAAGCTCCTCCAGCAGCAGCTCGTCGAGCTCATCAAGCAGCTCTTCGAGCAGCAGCTCATCCAGTGGTTTTGCTGGGGATCCTGTCAAGGGCGCAGCAACATTTGCCACAAATTGTGCTGCCTGTCACAAAGATACCAACGGTGATGGCTACTTCGGTGTGGGCGGCAATTCCGGGGACACCGGCGGCATCGGCGTAATTGATCCAGATGATCTGGGCACGCCCTCGTCGCCTTCCTATCCTTCCTACAATGCAAATCTGCCGGGCTTGGCGGGCTTTATTAAAAGCTACATGGGCAACTGCACGACTGACCAATGCAGCCAGGACACCGCAGCCTATATCTGGTCGCTCAAAGACGGTAATACCGGGCCAGGCGCTGTGACAGCGTCTTGCACAAATCCGACTGGCGTCCATTACGGTAAGCGCGTACTCCACGTGCTGACTTCCTACGAATATCACAACTCTCTGAGCAAATTATTCGGCGTTGCCTTACCGGAAAATTATGCCGCGCCCGCTAAGGCCGGGCTGGATGTGGATGTGGCGCGCTTACCCAATCACTCAAGTGAGGCGTTAAACGAAACGCGTTTGAATACCTATTACGAAAACGCCACAGCGCTTGCGGAT
>Ga0164241_10002536_pt1 | contig 19565 bp, 8 predicted proteins | sample OricomyardsoilBY_FD_108780 | JGI IMG/M metagenome (GOLD analysis project Ga0164241, IMG submission 108780) | Backyard soil microbial communities from Emeryville, California, USA - Original compost - Back yard soil (BY) | ecosystem: Environmental > Terrestrial > Soil > Unclassified | place: USA... | reverse complement strand
CAGACCGTGTACGATCTACTGAGCCGCAATGATCCGGAAACGAAGCGCATTCTGAACGATTGCATAATTCTCGCGGTGCATGTGAATCCGGACGGTATGCAGCTCGTATCCAACTGGTACATGAGCGAGCCGGACACGCTCAAGCGCAACGAGAACGTGCCGCGGCTCTGGCAGAAGTACACGGGCCATGACAACAACCGTGACTTCTACATGTCGAACCAGGCGGAGACCAAGAACATCAACCACGTTCTGTACTGGGATTGGTTCCCACAGATCGTGTACAACCATCACCAGACCGGTCCTGCCGGCGCGGTCATGTTCTCGCCTCCGTTCAGAGATCCGTTCAACTACAACTATGATCCTATGATCGCAACCGATCTGGATCTGATCGGCGCGGCGATGCACGACAGATTCAATCGCGAGCACAAGCCCGGTGTGGTTACGCGGTCCGCGGCGAACTATTCGACTTGGTGGAATGGCGGGCTCCGGACGACGCCTTACTTCCACAACATGATCGGATTGCTCACCGAGGCGATCGGAAACCCGACGCCCGAGAAGATTCCGTTCGTGCCGGATATGCAACTGCCGCGCGGCGACAATCCATATCCGATCGCTCCACAGGTGTGGCATTTCAAACAGTCGATCGACTACGAGATAACCGCGAACTATGCGGTACTCGATCTCGCATCTCGTCAGAAGGATGAATTTCTCTACGATCTCTACTCGATGGGGCGGAATTCCATCGAGCGGGGAAGTCATGACAACTGGACGATATCAGGGGACAAGATCGCTGCTGTCGATTCGGCCGTCACCGCGAGTGAGAAGGGAACGCGAGCCGGAGCGCCCGCGAACCAGTTCCGACGCGGCGTCGATGACAAGTTCTTCACCAGCGTTCTTCACGATCCCGCCAAGCGCGACCCACGCGGCTACATAATCACTGCGGATCAGCCTGACTTTCCCACCGCCGTCAAATTCATCAACACACTGCGCCACAACGGTATCGACGTTGAGCGCGCAACTGCTGCGTTCACCGTCAACGGCAAGCAGTATCCAGCTGGCTCGTACGTTGTGAAGACGGCACAGGCTTTCCGTCCGTACGTGATGGACATGTTCGAACCGCAGGATTATCCAAACGATTTTCCGTATCCTGGTGGTCCACCGACGCGTCCGTACGACAACACGGGTTACACACTCGCGTACATGATGGGTGTTCATTTCGATCGCATTCTGGATGGCTTCAACGGACCGTTCGAAAAAATCTCCGGACTGGCCAGTCCGCCGGCTGGAGTTGTTGCAGACGCGGGTGGCGCGGCGGGATTCCTGTTCTCGCATGCGGAGAACGACGCGTTCACGGTCGTCAATCGCCTCCTCAAGAATCACGCTGATGTGTACTGGCTGAAAGAGCCGGTTACTGCGCACGGCAAGTCTTATCCGGCTGGTACGTTCTACGCGTCGGCGGGATCGGCTGCGACGAGCGTCATCACGAAAGCCGCGAAGGAATTGGGCGTGAGTTTCCAGGGAACCAGCACGCGCCCAACCGCGAACGACATCAAACTCAAGCAGGAGCGGCTGGCGCTGTGGGACACGTATGGTGGCTCGATGCCATCAGGCCAGATTCGCTGGATGCTGGAGCAGTTCGAATTCCCGTATACTCTCGTGTATCCCAAGGACATCGATGGTGGCAAGCTCGATGGCCAGTTCGACGCGCTGATTCTGCCATCGGGCGCGATCAGTGCCGGCAATGGTCGCGGTTTTGGCGGCGGTTCGCGCGATGCCAATGTTCCGCAGGAATATCAGCACATGACCGGCCGACTTTCCGCGGACAAGAGTGCACCGATGCTCAAGAAATTCATGGATCAGGGTGGCGACGTCATTGCGATCGGTGGCTCGACGTCTCTGGCGGAAATGCTTGGACTTCCGGTAACCAACGCGTTGGTCGAGCAGTCGCCGAACGGAACTCCGCGACCGCTTCCCGGCGACAAGTTCTATGTACCAGGCTCGGTGCTGAACGTCGCGGTGAACAACAACCTTGGAATCGCGGCTGGCTCACCGCCGCGTGTGGACGTGTTCTATGACAACAGCCCGGCATTCCGACTGGAACCGGATGCCGCACAGAAGGGTGTGCGTCCGGTTGCATGGTTCGATTCGGCACATCCGCTCGTCAGCGGATGGGCGTGGGGTCAGAACTATCTCGACAACACCGTCGCGATGGCGGAGGCGAAGGTGGGCGCTGGGCAGCTGTTCATGTTCGGCCCCGAGATCACGTTCCGCGCGCAGCCGCATGGGACGTTCCGATTCCTGTTCAACGGGATATACGGAGGCGGGGAGAAGTAGGGGATTTTCCGGAATATCGAACTACGGTTCTATACAAGGCAAGAAGCCCCGGCAACATTTGCCGGGGCTTCTTGCCTTGAAAGGGGCCCGGATTCGGGAGGAGTCCGTCCCGACTCCGTTCCCTAAAGTCGCATCGCCGCCGGACCGGCCCGTGTCACAAAAAACTCCGCGTGCGACATACGGGCGGAGAACGCTCCCGCATATAGTGCAGCCCATCGTTCGCAGAAATCCTGCGGTGACGAATCCACCAGCGCCCATACGCTACCGCCAAATCCGGCGCCGAATGCCGATGCGGCGACTGCGCCAAGTTCATGCGCCTGCTGTACCAGCGCGATCGTTTCTGGAATCTGATTCTCGAGCGCGCGCTCAGCGCCTTGCTGCGACAACGCGACGAGTCTTCCGAATTCGGCAAGATCTCCGCGTTGCAGCGCGTCGCCGGCGGATGGGATGATCTCGTTGCTTTCATCGACAAACTGATCGAATCTCTGGACCAGCGACTGAGAGGAATACTCTGCGTCCGATACATTGCGTAGCACTTCGCGGATGCGCTGTTGCGCATCAGGCGCCGAAGCCACCGCTGCGCCCATCGATACATTCGCACGCCCGGTCGCTCGGCGCCATGCCTCGAGTCCGATTGTCAGTCGACGTGAAACACGGTTGTAGCGTTCAAGGGCCGCGCCAGTCTTCTCCGCCGTCACGCCGCTCGATGCGATTACGAAACAGCAACCGTTGGGCAGCGGGATGGCGCGCTCGAATGTCACAGGGCAGAATCCATACTGAACGAGAGTGTTCGCGCACGCGCAGAGAATCGCAGTCTGGTCTTCGCTACCACCGAACGTACCGACTCCGACATTGCCGCGGAGTTCCTTGAAATCGAGTCCGTTCTCAACGCAACCCAGGTATCCGCCGAGGTCTTCTGTCGTGACAATGTTCGCGCGGTACTCCGGGCGCGATGGCAGATCGTTTATCGAGGAGAGCGCAAGAAATATGGAGACGACGAGCGCGCTCGAACTGCTTACGCCGGCGGCGTGGGGCAGGTCGCTTTCGAAGATTATGTTCGCTCCGCGCATCGGGCCACTGAAGTTCATCGCGATGCGACGAGCGACGGTGATCGGATAGTTGGACCAGTGACCTGGCGCGGGTGCGATGTCGGGGCGGAGCTCAAATTCGCAACTATCGCCTGAACCAGCGTCGGTGACACGCACAAGTGTTGGTGACTCGCGGTGTCGCGGGAACGACTGATCCGGTTGAGCGCGTGCTACAACGCAGATACCGCGTTCGACTGCGCAAAGCAGACTGCGACCGCCGCCGTAATCGGTGTGCTTCCCGAGCACCTCGATCCGACCAGGTACCCAGAACGCGTGAATGTTCTGATCGTCAGGCCTGTCGCTCGCCTCCTCTCCGGTAAGCATCTCGGACAATCTTGCAAAGCGAGCCGCCTTCTGTTGCGCTTCCGGCTCGCTCATCCCCGCGGCGCTGAGGCGCAGACTGATTCCGGTCAGAGATTCACCTCCGTATTCGCCAAAAGCGCCGCGACCGCGGGAATATCAGCGCGCCTTGAAAGATCGAAAACGGTAGCGTCCGCCGGAATCACGCCGAATCTCATGCCGAGGATGTCGATTGCGTACTGCACTGCGAGCGGTAATTCGAGCTCGCCACGCGAAGACGGCTGCACATCGCGGCATGCACGGAAGAATTCCGATGTCAGACGCCAGCAATTCATGCTTATCTGGACGTTGGCGTTGTGAGTGAGCGATTGTCCGTCCGCCGGTTTCTCGTTGATCCCGCGAAGATACCCGTCGTTGCCAACGTCGAGCACCGCGTATGCCGCGATGCGCTCGGCGGAGATGTTGCCGCCGCGAAGCAGGCCGTCTCGTGAGAACGCAACGGCCGCGGCACCGGGGGCTGTTCGTAGTTGAGCGAGTACAGCGGATGGGTAGTAATTGTCCGAGTTGAGTACCACATACGGTTCGCCTGCAGTGAATTCCTCTGCTGCAAGCACCGCGTCTGCAGTCCCGATTGCCGCGGATTGCACGGCGAACGATACGCGAATGCGCCGCGGTACCATCCTGCTCGTATAATAGTCGCGCATCTCGGCGTGTTCGGGGGCAACAACGATGCAGACATCGGTGAATCCAGCATCGGCTAGCGCGCTCAATACGTAATCGAGAAACGGTCGACCGATCGGAATCATTCCCTTCACACCCGAGTCCGCGGCGGCTGCCTGCGCAGCATCAAGTGTGATGCCTTGGTCGGACTGGCGCATACGCGTGCCCATTCCGCGAGCAAGAATCACTGCCTTGGTGCACGGGCGCGCCGCAGCGATCGCCGAGGTCTCGCTCCCGCTCAACTCGTCGATCTCCTCGACAGCCCAGATCTTGCGCACGACCTGCATCAACACGAATCCACTGATGAGGAATGCAACCAGCCAGATCGATGCCTGGAGTGTTCTTCCGTAAATCAGACTCCCAGTACCGAACAACCCGGCGTAAACGAACATGACGCCAGACGTCCAGCCGAGCAGCATCTGAGGTAGGCTGTCCGGTGACGCGGCGACTTTGGACTCCGCGCGAATCGCCTTCCATCCAGGGCCGGCGGGACGCGTGAGCTCGTAGAAGCGAAGCAGAGTTGCGTGATCGGCGGGGCTCGTGAGTACGGTGACGGAAACCCAGACGACAGTAGTCACGGCAACCGTAACGAGAAGTGGTATCGGTTCGGCTGCTGCGTGACCCATCTTCTCCGCCACGAAGAATCCAATTGCGACGATGAACGACGACGCCATCGCCGATATCTCACTCCACGCATTGATGCGCCACCAGAACCAGCGGAGCAGATAGATCAGCCCCGTTCCTGCTCCGACCGACAGAAGCAACTGGAACGCGTCACTCGCTGTCGACAGAAACAGGGTGAACGCGCCTGCTGCGATCATCAGAACGGCGGTGAGCGAACGCGAGATCCATAGATAGTGACGCTCGGATTTTCCCGGTGCGAGAAAGCGCTGGTAGAAATCGATTACGAGATAGGATGATCCCCAATTGAGATGCGTCTCCATCGTCGATCTGTACGCTGCGAACAGCGCGGCGATGATCAGTCCCTTCATTCCGACCGGCAGCAGCGTGAGCATCGCCGGATAGGCCAGATCGTTGCCGATGAGTTTCGGATCGACGTTCGGCAACGCGCGGTGGATGTCGCCGAGCGTCGGGAAGACGAGCATGGAGCAGAGCGCGACTATGATCCATGGCCACGGGCGCAGAGCGTAGTTCGCGACGTTGAACCAGAGAGTGGCGCCGAGCGCGTGACGCTCGTTCTTGGACGCTAGAATGCGTTGCGCCACGTAGCTGCCGCCACCAGGTTCCGAACCAGGGTACCACACCGACCACCACTGAATTGTGAGCGGGATTACGAGAACGGTGAGAGTAAGCGATGTGTCGTTGAAATCAGGAAGCAGCGACAGCGTCTTGGGATCGATCTTCGAAAGCATTCCGGCGAAACCGCCGACTGCCGGCTGATCCAGCGATACATACGCGGCAGCGATCACTCCGATCATTGCGAGAGCGAACTGAACCATATCAGTCGCAAGCACGCCCCACAGACCGGATATCGAGGCGAACAGCACGCACGCCGTTCCGGCAATCACGATGGTTTCGAGACGGCCCCAACCGAGCATCACGTTCGCGATCTTGACGGCGGCGAGCGTCACCGTCGACATGATCATGATGTTGAAGAAAAAGCCGAGGTATACCGCGCGAAAGCCGCGCACGAGCGCGGCTGGTTTTCCGGAATAGCGTAGTTCGTAGAACTCAAGGTCGGTCAGAACGCGCGACCGTCTCCACAGTTGAGCGTAGAAGAAGACCGTTGCCATACCGGTGAGCAGAAAAGCCCACCAGACCCAGTTGTAGGACACACCGTGCGAGCGTACGAAATCGGTGACCAGATTCGGTGTGTCGGTGCTGAACGTGGTGGCGACCATCGATGTGCCGACAAGCCACCATGGTGCCGATTGCCCTGATGTGAAGAACTCGGCGACGCTGGACTGGGATCGCCGGATGTAGAAGAACGCCGGCAGATAGCAGAGAAAGAGACTTACTGCGACGATGACCCAATCGATCGACGTCAGCTGCATTCGGTTGTATCCTGTTGGCTATGTGGTGGTGCGTGCCTGCAATCGAACCCTATACTGCCGACATCTCGAGAGTGAGAACTTCGAACGGATCCAGTCGAATCTTTCGTTCCTGGCCTGCACGGAACCGGATTGCAGGGTTCGCGCGATATTGTGCCCACGGACTCCTCGCGGAAAACTGACGCGGAGCATTGGGGGGCAATTCGAATGCACGCTCGACATCGATCGCGATGTCCTGTGCGACGTTGGAAGGATTGCGCAAAGTGAGGATTCCCTTTCTCGCTGACCATGACGCCCACCCGTAAGGTTGCAGACGCTGCGGATCGCCGCCCACCCAGTGCGTGTCGACCAGCGTATCGGCGTTGGAGCGCGACCACTTGGCGCATTCCGCGATCGTATCCCAGTTGGCTGGTGAAAGGAGCGATGCGGTAATGTACATCTCCTGCAATTGTGTTCCGGTACCGAAGTAGTCGCGAACTTCCGATGTGAAATCGTTGCCGGGATCCGTCATCAGGTTGTGGGCCTGTTTCGCGTAGATCATGCCGTGAAGCATGAGCGAATTGACAGGGAAGAGCGCGCCCGCCCGAACGACGTTCTCATAAGTATCCGAATCGCGGTACGTGATCCATCGTTGCCTGCTCGTTCCGATACCAGCGAAAGAGTGGTCTTCCCCGCCGCGCCAGATGGAGTCCGCGTATCGCAGCCAGAACGGAGACGGATATGTACCGGTCGTCAGGTTGACGTACAGGTCGGGTTTCTCGACGCGCAGCTCGCCAATAAGATGTATTGCTGCGTCGAAGTCGCTGTCGAACGGACTGCCGGGGAATGTGTTGGTGGTATTACCGGTGCCGTCGAACTTGAACTGGTTGACGCCGTAGTTTCGGATCATGTCGACGCATGTATCGCGGAATCGCTTGTAGTAGATCGGGCCCGAGAGAGCAAACCCTTCCTTGTTGGTTTCGAAGCCCTGCGCCTTTCCGTACGCAATGCGATCGGTGTGTGGCTGACCGTAGCCGCCCCAGGGTGACATCCAGACCCCGGGAGCCGCGCCGTACTTGTGTGTTGCCGCTTCAACATTGGTGAAGCCATCCGGGAATCCGGAATTGAAATGCCACAGCGTCTTGGAATCGTCCCAGCCGTCGTCGAAGAGGAAGGAATCCAGTGTGACGCCACGCTTCTGGTGGAGCTCCGTCCCGAATGCATTGATGGCGGCGAGCGCGTCCGCATCGGAGTACTTGTTGAAGTACCCGATGTCGTACCACGAGTTGTAGTGAAGGAAGGTACGGTACGGATGTGCGCGCTCGCGCTCGACGTATGCGAGGAAATCTCGACGCAGCTGTCCCGGATGTGTGACACCTACGACCGAGCTGAACTCGATTGTGGTCCCTGGGCGGAGCGGAAGAGTGCGTGCCATGCGGCAGCGAATCCGGTCGCCGTCAACCCCATTGTTCGCGAGCGGGTGTTCAAAGGCAAAGTATGAAGTACCGATGACGATCGGCGTACCGCGCACCGTCCCGGGTACCATTGCGTTCGGCGCATTGAAGTCCATGAGCGATATCTCACGCAGTGGAACCTCGCCGTCGAGCGCGCGAATTGTGATCTCCTGGCGCACGTAGGTCGAGCCGTCGCGCAGAATACCGTTCCAGACCACTTCGATGCGGCCGGTTGTATCACGCAGCGTTAGCGTCATCTTGCGTCCGGCAACGCGTTCCGATTTGCGAGATGCATTCGGATCGGCGGCCAGCGACACGGTCTGCGGCGGCGACGTGATTCTCATGTCGCTCGCGTTGAGAGTCGTTTTATCTGCGAAGGTGAGAACGAATGCCTGGGTTGGAACGGGAAGGGGCGATCTGTTGAGCCCGTCGGTCATCTTCGCCGGTCGGAACGAGCCGGAGGTTGTCGTCCAGATCGCGGTGATCGCGGCGTTGCCGAGTGTGAATTCATCGGCGTTGATGGTTGTATGAACTGGGAGTGTCTCTCCACGAGCGCTCCCGACGATGCCGAGCACGTCCGCGAAGGCGCCGCGCCCGAGGCCGAGTTGCAGTGCGCCGAGCCCGATGGCGATTCGACTCCCGCGGTCAAGAAAGTCGCGGCGAGTGACGCCAGACCGAGGCGAGTCTGGAGGGGTTGCATTGTCCCGGTTGTCCGCCACGCGTCAATCTCCAAGAAATATGTTCATTGAGCGCGCTCGATGGGCCGCTCATCGTGGAGGCGAGATTACCGCCTGGAAGGGCCCGGGTCAAGGCGGGTGTCAGGCACAGATAGAAATGTCCCCTGAAGGTCCAAAAAAGGCGAGATCCGCGACAAGGAGGTATTGTTGGGTGCCATGACCCTGAAGAGATCCTTCCGACTCACCCGTTTCGGTTGCTCAAAAGCGCTGGTTGCGTTCCTGTTTTTTGTGTCGGCTGGCCCGATGTTGGCGCAGCGATCGACTCAACCTGGCAAGGCACCACGAGCGGTTGCGCCACGCGCCGCACACGACTTTAGAATCGCCAGGGGCGCGTTCGAGCTCGATGGCAAGCCGCTTCAGCTCGTATCGGGCGAGATGCACTACGCGCGGATTCCGCGCGCGTACTGGCGCCAGCGTCTCCGGATGGCGAAGGCGATGGGGTTGAATACGATCGCCACGTACGTCTTCTGGAATTATCATGAAATCCGCCCTGGCGTATTTGATTTTCACACGGGGAATCGGGATCTGGCGGAGTTCATCCGGATCGCACAGGAGGAGGGATTGTGGGTGATCCTCCGTCCCGGACCGTATGTCTGCGCAGAGTGGGACTTTGGTGGTTATCCGTCCTACCTGCCGAAATCGCCGGCTGCTACTGTCCGCAGTAACGATGCGCGCTACCTGGCGGCTGCACAGCGTTACATCAACGCGCTCGCCAAGGAGGTACGTCCGCTATTGGTGACCCACGGCGGACCGATCCTCATGGTGCAGGTGGAGAACGAGTACGGCTCGTTTGGATCGGATTCCACCTACAAGGCGGCTGCTCGGCGGATGCTCCTGGACGCAGGAATCGATGTGCCATTGTTCACCGCCGACGGCGACTGGCTCTTCGATAAGGGCGGAATTCCCGGTGTGTTCGCGACCGCAAATGGCGAGACTGATTACGACACGCTGATGAAGCGCGTCGATGCATTCAACAAGGGGAACGGGCCATACATGGTCGCCGAGTTCTATCCTGGCTGGTTGTCGCACTGGGCAGAGCCGTTCCCGAAGGTACCGACGAATAGCTTTCTGCCTGCGTATGACAGTTTGCTCACGCGTGGTGTGAGCATCAATCTTTACATGTTTCACGGCGGTACGAACTTCGGTTTCACGTCAGGCGCGAATTACACCAGGCGAGTGCCGATCCAGCCGGACATGACGAGTTACGATTACGACGCTCCCTTGTCCGAGGCAGGCCGGCCTACTCCGAAATACTACGCGCTGCGGGATGTCATCCGGAGGCATGTTTCGTATCCGATCCCGGATGTGCCGGACTCGATACCGGTGATTGCACTGCCACGGGTTGCCGTGCGTGCTGATGCAAATCTGTTCGACCTGCTTGCCACCGTAAAACCGATGCGCTCAGCCGAACCGCTCTCGTTCGAGGACATCGATCAGTCCGAAGGTTTCGTGTTGTACCGGCATAAGTTTGCAACGGCAACAGGAGGACTGCTGGAAGTACCGGGCCTGCGCGATTATGGCGAGGTCTTCGTGAACGGTAAGCGCATTGCCACGCTCGAACGCAGCAAGAACAGCTTCGCTGTGGAAGTTCAGATTCCCGCCGGCGGCCGCCTCGACATACTCGTCGAGAATCTCGGGCGGATCAATTACGGTGCAGAACTCGTTCGCGAGAGGAAGGGGATCATCGAGCCCGTAATACTGAACGGCGCACGTGTCACTGGCTGGGAGATATACGGGCTGCCGTTTTCTACTGCACCGTCGGCGCACTTGCGCAATCCGTCAAGCGTCGCGATTGCAGGGGTGCCGACGGTGTATCGTGGCACCTTCACTCTCGCCAGAACTGGCGACACGTTCCTGGACATGCGCGCGTGGAACAAGGGATTTGTTTTCGTCAACGGCGTCAATCTGGGGCGTTACTGGAACGTCGGACCGCAGCAGACTGTATATCTGCCGGGCGCGTGGCTTCACCGTGGCAGGAATGAGATTGTTGTTGTCGACCTTGATGGCAACGGTGCATCAGGATTCATCTCTGGTCTGCGGACGCCGATTCTCGATCAGCTGCGCCCGGAGTCTGTTGCGAAGCATTGACGGTCTGCATCCGTACGTCCCCGGTCGGGTATCGTCATTCCCGTGTGCGGCACACGTTCGATGTTGTCATCCCGCGTGCGGTACGCATCCGATATCGCCATTCCCGCGAAAGCGGGAATCCAGGTTGACGTTGCCAGCGACACCGCACTGCACTTGCGAGTCTATAGGGGGTGAGACTCGACCCGAGCGAACGCTCACCGGATGGATCCCCGCTTTCGCGGGGATGACGGCTGGTTAGACGCGGGGATGACGGCTGGTTAGACGCGGGGACGACGACTATTTGCGCCGGCTGGTTGTGTGAATGTCGATCACCGGCTTTCCGAGTTTTCTGAGATTCGGACGGACACCGAGACCTGGTTCGGTGGACGCTGACATTCTGCCCTTCTTGCGTTGCGGTGCACCGTCGGCGAACGCGACCGTGACGTAGGAGTTGAAATCGGTCGAGGAGAACAGGAAGCGCTCCGGGGTGCTGTGCGCCAGATGCGAGATGGCGGCAGTGATGATGTCGCCGCCCCACGTATCCTCGATCGTCATCGCAATTCCAAGTGATACGCACAGGTCACGGATCTGTCGCGCCCGTGTAAGGCCACCCACTTTGGAAATCTTGAGATTGATGACGTCCATCGCGTGGTCCGCAACGCCGCGCACCACCATGTCAATTCCATCCACGACTTCGTCAAGCACGAACGGCCTGTTGGTGTGACGTCGTACTGCCAGGCACTGTTCGTACGTCATGCACGGCTGCTCGATGTAGACATCGACGTCGCGTACTGCGTCCGCGACGCGCACGGCAGCATGCTGAGTCCAGCCGGTGTTGGCATCGGCGACGAGTACATCACCGGTTGAGAGTTCCGCCGCGGCCGCCTTGATGCGCGCGATATCGGTATCGGGATCGCCGCCCACCTTGAGCTGGAACTTGTGATAGCCTTCCTTGCGATACGCGCCGATCTTCTTCGCCATCTGCGCGGGCGATTCCTGCGAGATTGCGCGGTACAGCGCAAAGTCCGCGCCGACGTGTCCGCCCATCAGCGTAGCGACGGGCAATCCGCTGGCCTTTCCCAGCAGATCCCAGCAGGCCATGTCGATCGCCGATTTGACGTAGGGATGTCCGCGCATGGCACGATCCATAAGTTCGTTCAGCTCATTGAGCGCCAGCGGATCCGCGCCGAGCAGTTGCGGCGCGAGTTCTGCGATTCCGGCGCGTGCGCCGCGTGCGTAGGCTGGTAGATATGCGGGCCCGAGTGGACAGACTTCGCCCCATCCCGTAAGTCCGGAATCAGTTTCGACGGCGACGACAGTCGAGTCGAACACCGACACGGAATTTCCGCCAGACCAGTTGTAATTGCCTTCGTGCAGCGGCAGGTCTATCTGATACGCGCGAATCGCGGTGATCTTCATGCGGCGACGCTCACGGTACTCGGCGTCTTGCGAGACGACATCCACAGCGTGGCCGCGGTGTAGACAAGCACACCAACCACCACCCACTTCACAACCTCAAGTGGCAGCGATTTGACGATGAACGCAGCGATGAGTACGCCCGGGATGCCGCCAATCGCAAATGCGAGTGCCGTGCGCCGATCGAAGCGACCGGAGCGATAGAATCTGATTGCTGCGGCGGGAAGGATTACAGCTGCAGATGCTGCCATGATCGGGAACACTGCTTTCGTGTTCATGCCCAGCATGTAGGTCATCGCCATCGTCGGCGCATAATTGCCGATCCCGAGGCTCGTGAGCGATCCGATTATCACGCTGCCGATCACGGCGATCACCAGTGTCATGCCCGTGAAGCCAATGGTCCCGGCACCGAGCGACAGGCTCGCCAGCATCCGCACGGCCATGAATGCAGCAGTGATGATGAGTGCGATTGCCATCGCTCGCTGCATGAGTTTCCGCGACCAGTGAACCACTATCCCGGTGCCGAACCACGCGCCGAGTCCGCCCGCGATGACCATGCTGGTGATCGTCGGCACGTCGATCAGTCCGCCGAGCAGTATGATGTAGATGATAGCTTCGGAGACAGTGGGAATGGCATGTCCGACGTTGAGTGTGCCGGGAATATCATCATCCTCGACCATGCGTCCGAGCACCAGTACCGCAGTGGTGGTAGCGAAGGAGCCGATGCCGAGAGTATCGAAGAAATTCGCGGCGGCGCCGAGTCCAAGCAGCGTTGGCATCGAAGGGCGGCGTGTAGTACTGCCTGGTACGGTCATCAACGCTCCAAAACTAGGGGTGTCGGTTGTTGGCCATCGGTACGCAGAAAGCCGGGTGGTGGGACAGCATGAGAGTATTGTACGCGGTACGTATCGCTGCAAGTCCGCGTTCGATTCTGTGTCGAATAGCCGGAAACAGCGCTGGGAACGGTTTGGAACGGTGTTGCATGGATACTCGAGATGGTCGGTCGAACCGCAATATTTTATCCCGTATCCAATCCTAGCGTAAGGGGCGACCCCGAGCGGGAGTCTCCTACTCATATTAAGTATGGATCCAGGCACGGATCGCGAATCACGATCGAGTTGCTCCGGATTCCGGCGCATCCAAACGCGCTGGATGTGATCGATGAGCCCGACCCGCAGGAGTCAATTAGTTCTTGCGCCTTCCATCATTGGATACTATATCCTGTCCCGTCATCGACGGCGATCGTGGGGACGAGTCGGTCAGACGATCAGCGCGTCCAAATTTTTGCTAGCCGCGGACTCTCGCGACGCAACGGTCGGAAAGGAACTCATGAGACCTGTGCACAAGTTGATGTTGACGCTGGCTCTTGGCGTGGGAGTAATTCCCACAGCCGCATCGGCGCAGCAGACGGGGACCACCATCGTCGGGCAGGTTACGACTGGCAACGGAGTGCCGCTGCAGTCCGCAGCGGTAGTTGTGCAGGGATTGGGGCTCGGAGGCGTCACGCGAGACAACGGACACTACACAATCGAAGTATCCGCAGCGCGCTCTCTTGGTCAACAAGTCACGCTGACTGTTCGTCTGATCGGCTACGCGCCGGCATCTGTACAGGTCACGTTGAAGCCAGGGACCGTTACACAGAATTTCAATCTCAAGACGAATCCGCTGCGACTCGGCGAAGTCGTTGTGACGGGAGCCGGCACCAGTACGACTCGCGAGAAGCTAGGCAACGTCATCAACACCGTCGACTCGTCGGTCATCGCAAAGAGCAATGAGACGAATCTGGTCAACGCGCTATCAGCCAAGGCACCGGGAGTAACGGTTGTCTCGGAGTCCGGCGTGCCAGGCAGTTCGGCGTACATCCGGATTCGCGGCATCAAGTCACTATCCGGGGATGGCCAACCGCTCTTCGTGGTTGACGGAGTTCCGATCGACAATTCCACCAACGTGAACGGTAGTAGTCTCACTGCCGCGAACACGCCGAATCGCGCATCCGATATCAATCCGGATGACATCGCATCGGTCGACATTCTGAAGGGCGCGGCTGCCGCCGCGATTTACGGAGCGCGCGCATCCAACGGTGTCGTGCTGATCACAACCAAGTCGGGTCACTCCGGGCCGACCCGCTACACACTGAGCTCGAGCTATTCCGTCGATGATGTGAATCACGCGGTTCCGCTTCAGACCAAATACGGTCAGGGCAGCAACGGAGTGGCAGGGGCGTGCTCAACACCTGATTGCTCGGCGGCCAGCGGTTCCTGGGGCCCTGAGCTCGCGCCAGGTACGCCGGTTTACGATCACTTTGGCGAGCTCTTTCATACCGGGAACTCCGCAAACACACACCTCACGGTTTCCGGCGGAAATGATCGCACTACGTTCTATGCGTCGGGCGGTCGTGCATCGCAGAACGGTGTCGTTATCGGCCCGAATAATTTCTACGATCGGACAGATGCGCGATTGAAAGCAACGCACATGGTGTTCGATAATCTCAAGATTGGCGGCAACATATCGTTCGCCGACGATCGCGGCGCTTCAATTCTCCGAGGTGGTTCGGTTTCGGGACTGATGCTCGGCGGACTTCGGACGCCACCCGACTTCAATCAGTTTCCGTATCTCTCACCCACTACGGGACTGCAGCGATCGTATCGCTTCCCCGATCCGTCACCGGCATCGCTCACCAAGTCGCGCGGATACGACAACCCCCTGTTTGCGCTGTATGAGAATCCAAGCACGGAGGAAACCAATCGTACAATTGCGAATGTGGACGCGACATGGACGCCCAAGGCGTGGCTGAGCGTGAAGGAGAATTTTGGTGGCGATTATTTTGGTGACACACAACTCACCGGCGAATCGTTTACCGCCAGCGAATCACCGCTCGGACTCGTCCGTCGCGCCGATCTGATGCATCTGCAGATCGATCAGAATCTCATCGCGACCGCCACGCACACGTTCAGCTCCAATTTCAACGGCAGCCTCACGGTTGGGAACAACGTGAACAGTCGTCGCGGTCGCGAGCTGGACGCCACTGGCAACAACCTCATTGCACCGTCTCCGTTCACGCTAAACAACACTGTCACACAGATCGCCACGGAATACGATTACGTGATTCACGCGCTTTCGTACTTCGGCGAGGCGAGTCTCGATGCGTACAACCAGTTGTATCTATCGGCTGCGCTCCGAAACGACGGCTTCTCGACCTTCGGAGCAAGCAACCCGCGGGCATCGTATCCCAAGGCAAGCCTTGCATGGACATTCACCAACGCGCTCGGGAACACGGAACATCGCGGTGTGTTGAGTTACGGAAAGATTCGCGCAGCCTACGGCGAGACAGGCAAGGAGCCCAACGTCTACTCGACACTTGCGACACTTGGCCGAGCGACTTTTGCGAGCGGTTATACCGATCAGCTCTCGTCGACGCAGGGTGGGTACGGTGGCCTGGTCACATCGGGCACGCAGGGTAACAACAATCTGCGACCGGAGCGTCAGAAGGAGTTCGAGACCGGGCTTGATATCGGATTGTTCAATCAGATGGCTGATGCCGGGCTGACGTATTACCTGGATAACTCCACGGACGTGATACTCAGTGTGCCGAGGCCGTCAACGAGTGGATTCTCGGCGCAGTTGCTGAATGGCGCCGCGATCAGAAACAAGGGATGGGAGGCAACTCTGAATGTGCGTCCGATCACGACAGCGCGGCTCACCTGGGATATCGGAGCGCAGTGGGCGCAAAATGAAACGCGAGTACTGAGTCTGAACGGCGCGTCGTACCTGAGCGCAGGCGGCGGTACGTTTTCAGAGGCGACTCCGTCTGCAACAGTCGGCGGAACGTTCGCCTTCCGTGGACTTGGATTCGTCCGCTGCGGCGTGACACAGAGCACGAATCTAAAAGACAAGGCTGGCAACCCGATCGACCTCGCGACAGCTTGCGCTGGCGCGCCCAACGGCGCTCTGTACATCTCCGCTTCAGGTCTTCCAGTAAACGATCCGGTAAATCGTGTGATCGGTGATCCCAATCCGCACTGGACCGGCAGTCTCCACAGCGACGTACACTTCGGCAAGTGGGAGCTCTCGGCGCTGCTGGATCACAAGCAGGGTGGAATGGTCGCGAACATGACTGTGGGCGCGCTGAACAATTTCGGTACCTCCGCGGTGACGGAACAGCGCGATGTGATGCGCACGTTCGGAACCGACTTCATGAAAGGACCGACAGTGGGGCCGGGCAAGGGAACGCCGGTGTTGATCGGGCAATCATGGTACACGGGGCTCGGAAGTATCTACTCCGGTCTTGGTGAGGCATTCATGGAGGATGGTACATATACCAAGCTTCGCGAGGTCTCAGTGACGTATTCGCTCACGGGCGCGTTGGTACAACGCGCAGGATTCAGCAGCGCCGATCTGCGGATATCGGGACGCAACCTGCACACATGGACGAAGTACACCGGAATGGATCCCGAGACCAACCTCGCCGGCGCCGACGCGCTCGTGCAGGGTTACGACTTCTTCAACATGCCGCAGACGCGATCGATCGTTTTCGCGATCTCACTGAACCGCTGATCCCAGGAGATCCAACAGTGAATCAATACATCAGAAGTGCGGCTCTTGCCGCTACGGTTCCGCTGATCGTCGCAGGTTGCAGTAACGACTTCCTGAAATGCGCGGAATGCGTCACAAGCCCGAATGCGCCAACATCGGCGACGTCCACGCAACGACTCGTTGCGGTGCAGGCCAAGCTCACGCAGTTCCTTAACGGGAATCTGGCACGTGTTGTCTCCATGTGGATGCAGCAGATGGCCGGCACTCAACTGCAGTACCAGACGCAGGACCTGTACGTGATCGACGGCGGCAGCGGCGATTTCAGCATGCCGTACACTGGAGGCGGCCTGATCGACCTGCGCGCAATCGAGGCTTCGTCGTCGGCTTCCGGCGACAAGACTTTCCTGGGCATTGCACAGGTTCTGGAGGCGTGGGAAATCGGAACGCTTGCGGATGTCTGGGGCGACGTCCCGTACTCGCAGGCAGCAAAAGCGGACTCGTTCCCGACACCAGTCTATGATCCGCAGCAGTCAGTGTACGATAACGTACTCGCAACGCTGGATCAGGCGATTGCGAATCTGAATTCCGGCGCGGGTGTCGGACCCGGGAGTGCCGAGATCGTGTATCGCGGGAACGCGACCATGTGGCTGCAGCTGGCCCACACTCTCAAGGCTCGGTTCTACCTTCATCTGGCCGAGCGCGATCCGAGCAATTATGCAAAGGCGCTCGACGAAGCCAATAAGGGAATTGCCAGCAATGCGGCAGACTATCTGACGTATCAGACAAGCAATGCGAATGAGCAGAATGACTGGTACCAGTTCCTGCTTACAGGAACACGTACCGGTTTCGAGCGCGCTGGCAAGTATCAGGTCGACCTGCTGAAGAGCATCGGTGATCCGAGACTCGCGGAGTATTATCAGATCGCTGCCGGCGCTACCGACTATATCGGAGCTTCCCCGGGGCAGGATCTCGCTGGCAACATGTCGAGTGTAAGCGCCAAGCGACTCGCTCCGGATTATCGGCAGCCGCTCGTTACGTACAATGAGAACCTGCTGATCAAATCCGAGGCCCTGTTCCAGCTCGGGAATACACAGGCAGCGCTCGACACGCTCAACAAGGAACGCGCCGCGTGGGGATCATCCACCCAATGGCACTCGGCGCTGACCCTGACACCGGTTGCCGAACCCGTGGCTCTGACCGATATCATGCGCGAGAAGTACATCACGCTCTTCCAGAACGTGGAAGCGTGGAATGACTACAAGCGTACGTGTCTCCCAGCCCTGGTACCTGCTGGCGGCGCGGCGACACTGCCCGGTCGGATGCTGTATACCAATTCGGAGCGACAGACCAACCCCAATGTGCCTGCCGATCCAGTCATGAATTGGAATGATCCGAATCACTGCTAGCAGGCTTCCCGTACGGCGGCGGTGAAGAGTCACATTCAACGAATCTTGCTCGTGGAAACTCGCCCGTCACCATGTAGCGTGTTGCGCGCCACATGGTGACGGGCCCGCGTCGCTCATCCATTACCGAGAACAGAACGACAGTCATTCATAGTGCGTAGGACAAATGCGGGCGGGTTTTGACAACCGGCCCCGTTGCTGTTGGACAGATCGTCGGTTTTTTCCCCGTGTTGCTGTTGCTGTTGCTTGTTGTTGGTTCGTCGCTGGTTCGTAGCTGGTTCGTGCCTTCTCTAAACCGATCGTCCCATGAAGAGATTTTCACCAGGTTCGTACTTCACTCGTTTGGCGCCATCTCTCATCGGCGTCGGCCTCCTACTGACTCCAGCGATCGGCCATGCGCAATCGCAAGGAGCTAGACCCGCGAGAGGGCTTCAGGCTGAACAGGTTCAGTTCGAATACATGGGACCGGCAAACGGCGGTCGCATCGCGTCGGTATCCGGCGTGGCTGGAGATCCGAAAACCTGGTATATGGGGTCGGCATCGGGGGGCGTCTGGAAGTCGAGCGACAGCGGTCGCACTTTCGTTCCGGTCTTCGACAGCATGCCGGTGCAGGCGATCGGAGCGCTGGCAACTGCGCCATCGGAGCCAGGCACTGTCTGGGCCGGCACAGGCGAGGCGTGGGCAGTTCGCGACGCCGACGTGATGGGCGACGGAATTTACAAGTCGACTGACGCTGGCAAGACGTGGACGAACATGGGCCTCAGAGAAACGGGGCGCATCGGGCGCATCGTAGTCAATCCGACCAACGCGAATATCGTTTTCGTCTGCGCACTCGGTCGTGTTACCGGACCGCAACAGGAACGTGGCGTCTATCGAACGCTGGATGGCGGAAAGACTTGGACCCGAGTGCTTTTTGTCGATGACGGCACGGGCTGTTCGGGAATCACCATGGACGCGCACGATCCAGGCGTGCTGTTCGCGGGCATGTGGCAGGTCGTGATGCACACCTGGGGCATGTTCGGTGGCGGGCCGTCGAGCGGTGTGTACGTAACTCGAGACAACGGAAATACCTGGAGCAAGGTCACCGATCCAGGTCTTCCCAAGTCACCACTCGGCAAGATCGATGTCGCCATTGCTCCGACCAATTCGAACCGCGTTTACGCGCTGATCCAGACCGCCAATCAGGGGTCGGTCTGGCGCTCGGACGATGCGGGGCATACGTGGAAGGTCATCAACTGGGAGCGACCACTCATCGGTCGCGCCGGCTACTATATAGATATCAAGGTTTCGAGCGGCGATGCAGACGAAATTCTCGTAGCCAACAGCAGCTTCTGGCAGTCGAAGGACGGTGGCAAGTCGTTCAGGTCGGTGCCGTGGGGCGGTGATACGCACGACATCTGGATCGATCCTACGAACGCTGACAACTTCGCGCTCACCGACGATCTTGGCGCACACATCACGCTCAATCACGGTAAGAGCTTTACGACGGTCTCGTTGCCAAACGGTCAGATGTATCACGTTG
>Ga0164241_10002535_pt1 | contig 19572 bp, 28 predicted proteins | sample OricomyardsoilBY_FD_108780 | JGI IMG/M metagenome (GOLD analysis project Ga0164241, IMG submission 108780) | Backyard soil microbial communities from Emeryville, California, USA - Original compost - Back yard soil (BY) | ecosystem: Environmental > Terrestrial > Soil > Unclassified | place: USA... | reverse complement strand
TTCTTAGCCAAGGATCAGCCCTCGGCCTTTTCTTCGGCCTCGCCCTCGGCTGCGGGAGCTTCCTCGGCGGCAGTTTCCTCGGCAGCCGGAGCTTCGTCAGCTGCAGGCGCTTCCTCAGCGGCCGGGGCCTCTTCCGCAGCGGCTTCGACCGGCGGAGTCTGCTCGGCGATTTCCTCGACGACCGCTTCGGCCTCGGGGGTCGGCTCTTCGGTGGCGGCTTCGACTTCGGCCGCCATCACGGCTTCGGTCTCGGCCTGCGATTCCTCGACGGCAGCTTCTTCGGCAACCGGCTCAGGGGTCGGCTCGGGCGCCGGAGCAGCAGCGGCCTCGGCAGCGGCTTCCTCGGCGGCCTTCAGCTTCTCGGCACGCTCTTCAGCGCGCTCGGTGGCCTTCTCGCCCGGCTTCGCCTTGTTCGGGTTGTTGCGCGCGGCGCGCTCCTTGACGCCCAGCACGTCGAGGAAGCGGGCGACACGGTCGGTCGGCTGCGCGCCGACGCTCAGCCAATAGGTCGCACGCTCGGTGTCGAGCTTCATGCGATCGGCCGAATCCTTGGCGAGGAGCGGGTTATAGGTCCCGATCTTCTCGATGAACTTGCCGTCGCGCGGGCTGCGCGCATCGGCCACGACGATCCGGTAATAGGGGCGCTTCTTCGAACCGCCGCGCGACAAACGCATAGAGAGAGCCATTACTTCTTCCTTCTTGGGGTCTTGAGTTAAATTACTTCTTTTTCAGAAAATTCTGGAAACCGGGGGGCAGGCCCGGCTGGCCGCCCATGCCGCCGCCCATCTTGCCCATCAGATCGCCGAGATCGGGACCACCGGGGCCGCCCAGCCCGCCCGCGCCACCTGCGCCGCCGCCGCCGAAACCACCACCACCACCGCCGAGCATCGACATCATGCCCTTCAGCCCGCCCATTTTCTTGAGCCGCTTCATCGCGGTCTGCATTTCCTGGTGCATCTTGAGGAGCTTGTTCACGTCCTGAACGGTGGTTCCCGAGCCCTTGGCGACGCGGATCTTGCGCTTGGCGTTGAGCAGTTCGGGCTTGGCGCGCTCCTTGGGCGTCATCGACGTGATCATCGCATCCATGCGCAGCAGGATGCGTTCATCGACATTCGCCGCGGCCGCCTGCGCCTTCTTCATGCCGGGAATCATGCCCGCCAGCGCGCCGATCCCGCCCATGTTGCGCATCTGCTTCAGCTGGCCGCGCAGGTCGTTCATGTCGAACTGGCCCTTGGCGAGCCGCGACGCCATGCGCTCGGCATCTTCCTGCTCGATCGACGCCGCGGCCTTCTCGACCAGCGAGACGACATCGCCCATGCCCAGGATGCGGCCCGCGACGCGCTTGGGGTGGAACGGCTCGATCGCATCGAGCTTCTCGCCCATGCCGGCGAACTTGATCGGCTTGCCGGTAACGTGCCGCATCGACAGCGCCGCGCCGCCGCGCGCATCGCCGTCCATCCGCGTGAGGATCACACCGGTCAGCGGCACCTGCGCCGAGAAGCTCGACGCGACGTTGACTGCGTCCTGGCCGGTCAGCGCATCGACGACGAGCAGGATTTCCTGCGGCTTCGCGATGTCGGCGACGGCCTTCATCTCGTCCATCAGCGCCTGATCGACGTGGAGGCGGCCCGCGGTATCGAGCATGATGACGTCGAAGCCCTGGAGCTTCGCCGCGCTCAGCGCACGCCGCGCAATCTCGATCGGCTGCTGGCCCGCGACGATCGGCAACGTCGCCGTCTCGGTCTGGGTGCCGAGCACCGCGAGTTGTTCCTGCGCCGCGGGGCGATTGACGTCGAGCGACGCCATCAGGATCTTCTTGCCGTCGTTCTTGGCGATCAGCTTGGCGAGCTTGGCGGTCGTCGTGGTCTTGCCCGAGCCCTGAAGGCCCACCAGCATGATCACCGCGGGGGGCGTCACGCCAAGGTTGAGCTCGGCGGTATCAGGCCCGAGCATCTCGACCAGCGCGTCATGGACGATCTTGACGACCTGCTGGCCCGGCGTGATCGAGCGCAGCACGGCGTGGCCGACGGCCTGCTCGGTGATCTTGTCGACGAAGTCCTTCGCCACCGGAAGCGCGACATCGGCCTCCAGCAGCGCCACACGGACTTCGCGCATCGCGGTCCGCACATCGGCTTCGGTGAGCGCGCCGCGGCCCCGCAAGCGCTCGAAAACGCCGCCTAACCGCTCGCTTAAGCTCTCGAACATGCTACCCAAATCACTCCAAATTCAGCGCCGAACCCCCAAACGCAAAGCGAGCCGGCGGACGAAACCTCGTCGGCCGGCCTACCCCTTGGGGCTTGGTCGCATCGCGTTCACCTGAGAACGGTCGGGTGGGCCATTACCGCCACCGGACCGCAATAGCAAGGTCCCGACGGCGCAAGACCTCTCCGGAAACATAAAATTGGTTAACCCGCAGGTTACCGTAATTTCCCGGAGGCGCTTAACTCCATCTACACCCTCGGCGTGCAATTTTCGCTCGTTAACAGGACATCGGGGGAGCATTCCGCGCATGGCGGATCTCGACGAAGACATCAGCACGCAGCCGGGCAACGGCAAACAGGATATCGTGACCGGCGCGATCAGCGTCGCGGCGATCCTGATGTTCGTCGGCACCGGCAGTTCGGTGCTCTCCACCACGCTCCAGCACTATCTCGAGGGCGGCGCGCCGGTCGATCGCACGCTGATGATCGCGCTGCTGCTCAACGTCGCGCTGATCCTGTTCGGCTGGCGGCGTCACCATGCGCTCAGCCAGGAGGTGCGCATCCGCAAGACCGCCGAGGAGCGCGCGCAGATGCTCGCCTCGCGCGATCCGCTCACCGGCTTCCTCAACCGCCGTTCGCTCGCAGAGGAAGGCGCCGCGATGTTCGTCCGCGCGCATCGCCGGCGCAAGGCGATGGCGCTGATCATGCTCGACCTCGATCACTTCAAGACGATCAACGACATGCACGGTCATGCCGTTGGCGATGCCCTGCTCCGCGCCGTGGCGGTCGAGATCGCCCACGCGATGCCGCCGATCTCGCTTACCGCGCGGCTCGGCGGCGACGAATTCTCGTGCGGCTTCCTGTTCGACCCCGCCCAGCCCGACACGGTCGAGCGGATCGCCGAGCGCCTCGTCGCGCGCATGGCCCAGCCGTTCGAGGCCGAAGGGCTCCATCTCCATATCAGCTGCTCGCTCGGCATCGCCCGCTCGGACTTCGACTGCGCGAGCATCGACGCGCTGATGCGCTCGGCCGATATCGCCATGTATCAGGCGAAGAAGGCCGGCCGGAACCGCTATGCCTGGTTCGATCAGTCGATGGAGCGCGAGCTTCAGGTCCGCAACGAGCTTGAAAGCGGCCTTCGCCTCGCCATTCCGCGGCAGGAGATCGTCCCCTATTTCGAACAACAGATCGATCTGGCCAGCGGCAAGCTGCATGGCTTCGAAGTGCTGGCGCGCTGGGAGCATCCGACGCGCGGGCTGATCAGCCCCGAACTGTTCATCCCGATCGCCGAGGAAACCGGCATGATCGCGGAACTCTCGCTGTCGATCATGCGCCAGTCCTTCCTCGCCGCGCGCGACTGGGATCAGTCGCTGAGCCTGTCGATCAACATCTCGCCCTGGCAGCTGCGCGACGCCTGGCTGGCGCAAAAGATCATCAAGGTGCTCACCGAAACCGGCTTCCCCGCGAACCGGCTGGAGATCGAGATCACCGAAAGCGCGCTGTTCGATAATCTCGCGCTCGCCCAGTCGATCGTGGGTTCGCTCAAGAACCAGGGCGCACGGCTCGCGCTCGACGATTTCGGCACGGGCTATTCGTCGCTGGCGCATCTGCGCGCGCTGCCGTTCGACCGGATCAAGATCGACAAGAGCTTCGTGATGTCACTGGGCGAGAATGCCGACAGCGCCGCGATCGTGAAAGCGATTGCGAGCCTCGGCGACAGCCTCAATTTGCCGGTCACTGCCGAAGGGGTGGAGGACGCCGCGATCGAGGAACGCCTGCGCGGGCTTGGCGTCTCCAAGGCGCAGGGCTGGCACTATGGCAAGCCGCTGTCGCTGACGGGCGTCCGCCGTTTGCTCGCCGAGAAGCGGTTACTCCAGCAGCAGCCGGCGGGTCCCGTAGAGATCGTCGAGATCGCCTCGGACGATCGCGTGGAAGCTACCAACCAACGCCTGGCTGGCTGAGGTAATCCTTCTCCGCCGCGGTCGAATCCCGCCCCAGCGCTTCATTCCGCGTCGGAAACCGCCCGAACTTCTCGATCACTTCGGCATGATCGCGCGCGAATTTCAGGTTGCGCGCGTCCCCCAACGCCTCGAAGCATTTGAGGCAGAGTTGCTGCGCGTCGGGGTCTTCGGCGTGCATCAGCGGCATGTAGAGGAACTGGGCGCGCTCGTCGGGCAGCCCTTCGTCCCAACCCTTCTCGATCGCCTCAAGGGCCAGCGAAAGCGCGAGCGGATCGGCGGCGAAGGCCTCCCCCGTGCCGCGATGGATGTTCCGGCTGAACTGGTCGAGCACGATGATCGCGGCGAGCAGCGTCTCGGGGTCATCGCGCCACCCCGCCGCACCGCTTTCCAGCACCTGATCGCGCAGCGGGGCGAACAGCGCCGCGATCTCCTCGTCGGTCGAGGATGACCCGCGAAACCATTGCTCGGGCATCAGCAAGTCGAACCAGAAGCCGAGCACTTCATGGGCGCGTGCGTGGACATCGACCGTGTCCGCACCTAGATCGTCGGCCAATGGCTTCCTCCCCGCCTCATATCGAACCTCACATCATCAGTCTCGGCTGCAGATTGAACATCGCCGAGAGCGAAACGATCCGTACGCTTTTGACAGGGCGTGACACGGTCGTGGTGAATAGTTGTGCCGTGACCAACGAAGCGGTCAAGGCGACCCGCAAGGCGATCCGCCGCGTCCGCCGCGAACGACCGGGTGTGGAGCTGGTGGTGACCGGCTGCGCGGCGCAAATCGATCCAGCCGGTTTCGCGGCGATGCCCGAGGTCGACCGGGTGATCGGAAATGCCGAAAAGCTGAGCGCCGAAGCGTGGATTTCGGACTCCCCAGTCGTGGTGCAGGACATCATGCAGGTCCGCGAAACCGCACCGCATCTGGCCGCCAGCTTCTCCACCCATGCCCGCGCCTTCGTCGAGGTCCAGAATGGCTGCGACCATCGCTGCACTTTCTGCGCGATCCCCTATGGCCGGGGAAACAGCCGCTCGGTCCCCGCAGGCGCGCTGATCGATCGCATCGCGATGCTCGCCGAAAGCCATGCCGAAGTCGTGCTCACCGGAGTCGATCTCACCAGCTACGGCCATGATTTGCCCGGCCAGCCCAATCTCGGCGCGCTGGTCGAGCGCATCCTGCGCTACGTCCCCGCGCTCCGCCGCCTGCGCCTCTCCTCGCTCGACGGGATCGAGATCGACCACCGGCTCTTCGCGCTGCTCACGCAGGAAGCGCGGGTGATGCCGCACGTCCATCTCTCGCTTCAGGCGGGCGACGACATGGTCCTCAAGCGGATGAAGCGCCGCCACAGCCGCGTGGAATCGGTGGCTTTGGTCGAACGCCTCAAACGCGCCCGCCCGGAAATCGCCATCGGCGCGGACCTGATCGCGGGCTTCCCGACCGAAACCAAGGCGATGTTCGAGAATACGCGGGCGCTGATCGCCGAGTGCAACCTCGTCCACACTCACATCTTCCCATTCAGCCCCCGCGACGGCACCCCGGCGGCGAAGATGCCGCAGGTCGCGTCCGAAGTGGTGAAGGCCCGCGCCGCCCTGCTGCGCGAAGCCGCTACGTCCCGCCGTGACGCATGGCTCGCAAGCCTGATCGGCACCGAGCAGACGATTTTGATTGAACGCCCCGGCGACCGGGGCCACGCACCGAACTTCGCCGAAATCAGGCTGCCCCCGACAACCCCGGATCAAGTCCGGGGCCGAACCGAGGTTGGGGAAATCGTGAGAGTGAGAGTGACCGGCATCGAAAACAATAAACTGACCGGAACCATCGCATGAGCACCAGCTGGCACGATCGCCTGCTCGGCGGGTTCAAGCGCACGTCGGACCGGCTCATCGGCAATCTCGCCGGGCTCGGCCTTGGCCGGCTCGACGAGGCGCAGCTCGACGAGATCGAGGAGGCGCTGATCGCCTCCGATCTCGGCCCGGCCACCGCCGCCAAGATCCGCAATCGCCTGGTCGAGAGCCAGGTCGAGCGCGGGCTGGAGGAGCTCGGCATCCGCCTGATCGTCGCCGAAGAGATCGCCAAGACGCTCGCCCCGGTCGCCAAGCGGCTCCAGGTCGAGGCGTTTCCGCGCCCGCAGGTGATCCTCGTCATCGGGGTCAACGGATCGGGCAAGACCACTACCATCGCCAAGCTCGCCAACCTGCTGATGGAGCAGGATTACAGCGTCATCCTCGCCGCCGGCGACACCTTCCGCGCCGCCGCGATCGGCCAGCTGCGCACCTGGGCCGAGCGGATCGGTGTCCCGATCGTCACGGGTCCGGAGGGCGGCGACGCTGCGGGAATCGTCTTCGAAGCGGTCAAGCAGGCGACCGAAAAGGGCATCGACGTGCTCATCGTCGACACCGCCGGGCGCCTCCAGAACAAGCGCGAGCTGATGGACGAGCTCGCCAAGATCCGTCGCGTGCTGGGCCGGTTGAACCCCGCCGCGCCGCACGACGTGGTGCTCGTGCTCGACGCGACCACCGGGCAGAACGCGCTCAGCCAGATCGAAGTGTTCAAGGAAGTCGCGGGCGTGACGGGCCTCGTCATGACCAAGCTCGACGGCACCGCGCGCGGCGGCGTGCTCGTCGCGGCGGCGGAGAAATATGGCCTGCCGATCCACGCCATCGGGGTGGGCGAAAAAGTGGACGATCTGCGCCCGTTCGACGCGAACGAGGTTGCGCGGATCATCGCGGGCGTGGAAGAGCTGACGAATGGCCAGTAACCCGCGTCCCGCCGTTTCGCCCGCAGTCCGCATGGCGATCGATTACGGCCCGCTGATCCTGTTTTTCGCAGTCAACTATCTCGCGCCGGGGCCGCAGATCATGCGTATCCTCACCGCCACCGCGACCTTCATGGTGGCAACGTTCGTGGCGATGGGCGTGTCGTGGTGGAAGACGCGCCACGTCTCGCCGATGCTGTGGATCGCAGGTGCGATCGTCCTCGTGATGGGTAGCCTGACGCTCTATTTCCGCGACGAGACCTTCATTCAGATCAAGCCAACCCTGGTCTATCTGATGTTCGCCGTGCTCCTCGGCTACGGGCTGCTGGCGCGAAAGCCGCTTCTCCAGATGCTGCTCGAAACCGCCTATCCCGGTCTTTCGGAGAAGGGCTGGCGGCTGCTGACGATCAACTGGACATTGTTCTTTGTCGCGCTGGCAGTGGCCAACGAAGTCGCGCGTCACATGCTGTCATGGGACAGCTGGATGACCTTCAAGACCTGGGTCGTCCTGCCGACAACCCTCGTCTTCGCGATGCTCAACGTTCCCATGCTGCTCAAGCACGGCCTCCAGCTGGACAAACCCGAGGACGTGCCCGTTCCACCGGAGGGGTGATCCCAATTCCCTCTCTCCGCTTGCGGGGAGAGGGAGGGAGCCGCCAAAGTCGGCGGAAGGGAGAGGGGCAGTGGGGACGGGCGACAACTGCCCCTCTCCCTTCCCACCGCTTCGCGGCGGGCCCCTTCCCTCTCTCCGCAAGCGGAGAGAGGGAGAATTCGTCACCCCTGATCCGCCCGGCTCACGCCCTTGCCATCCAGATTTTGCGCCACGAATTCCCAGTTGATCAGGTTCGCGGTCACCGCTTCGAGATATTTCGGCCGGGCGTTGCGGTAATCGATATAATAAGCGTGCTCCCACACATCGATCGTCAGCAGCGGCACCATGCCCTCATGCGCCACGGGCGTATCGGCGTCGTGCAGAGATCCGATCTTGAGCGCGTTGCCGTCGAGCACCAGCCACCCCCAGCCGCTCGCGAAATGGTTGGTCGATTCCTCGATCAGCTTCTTCACCAGCGTATCGGCATCGCCAAAGCTCTCGGTGATCATCTCCGCCAGCCTGCCGGTCGGCTGCTGCTGATTGGGGGTCAGGCATTCCCAGAAAAAGCTGTGGTTCCAGATCTGGGCGCTGTTGTTGAACAACCCCTTGTTGCCGCTTGCCTTGGCGGCCTGGATCACTTCGGAAAGCTTTCGCCCTTCCAGATCGGTGCCCGCGATCAGGCCGTTGGTCTTGTCGACATAGGCCTTGTGATGCTTGCCGTGATGGAATTCGAGCGTCTCCGCCGACATATGCGGCGCCAGCGCATCGGCTGCATAGGGAAGCGCGGGAAGTTCGAATGCCATGATGTTGCTCCGTTTTCGGTTACGCCCGCCAAAACGATTGAACGGACGTTGTGGTCCCACCCCCTACACAATCTAGTGCGGCGCGGTCTCGAAACAATCGTTGCGTGTGACAAACGAAATCTGCCGTCAAGCCAGCGCCCGGGAGACGGCCTGGCGTTCAGCCGCCCACTCCCAGCAGCTCATGCCGCTTGAGCGCATGACGGAGCTGGTCATAGGTCAGCCCCAGCCCCTCCGCGGTCGCCCGCTGGTTGAAGCGGTGCTCGGCCAGCGCCCGCGCCAGCAAGTCGCGCTCGAACCGCGCCACGCGCGTCTTGAAGTCGCGCGCATCGCCAATCTCGGCGACCGGCGCGGCGACGTCGTTCGCGGGCGTCTCATCCGGAATCGCCGCCTGCCCTGACGCGGCCGCCGCCGATCGCGGGCGATAGGGCGACTGGAACGGATCGAGTTCGATCGAATCGATCGGCCCCTCGGCTTCCCAGCGATAGACCGCGCGCTCGACGACATTGCGCAGCTCGCGGACATTGCCCGGCCAGTCATAATTTTCGAGGATATCGAGCGCGTGTGGGCCCCAGCCCGCCCAGTCGGTCCAACCGATCTCCGAGGCCATGCGCCGCCCGTAGAATTCCGCCAGCACCATCACATCGCCGCCGCGATGCCGCAGCGGCGGCAGCGTCACCACTTCGAACGACAGCCGGTCGAGCAAATCCGCGCGGAACGTCCCCTTGTCGACTCGGTCGGGCAGATGCTCGTTGGTCGCGGCGACGATGCGGACATCGACCTGCACGGGCCGCGACGAGCCAATCCGGTGGATCTCTCCATATTCGACTGCGCGCAGCAGCCGCTCCTGCGCACCCATCGAGAGCGTGCCAAGCTCATCGAGGAACAGCGTGCCGCGATGCGCCTCCTCGAAGCGGCCGACACGCGCCTTGGTCGCGCCTGTGAACGCCCCGGCCTCATGCCCGAACAATTCGGCTTCGATCAGTGTCTCGGGCAGCGCGGCGCAGTTCATCACGACCAAGGGCTGGTCCCAGCGCGGCGACAGGCGGTGGAGACGCTCGGCGACCAGCTCCTTGCCAGTGCCACGTTCGCCGATCACCAGCACCGGCCGATCAAGCGCGGCGGCGCGGCTCGCGCGCTCAAGCGCGTCGAGAAAGGCCGAGGACTGGCCGATGACTTGAGTCGTTCGCTCCATGGCCCAAACTCTTGGCGTATTTTCCCAACTCTTGGCAAGATACAAAGCGCGACTGAACTCCATATGAACAGCAAAAATGGCGGAATTCTGCGGTTTTTTCGAGTTGGCACGCATGCTGCAATGTTGTCGGCAAGCCCGATGACGGGCCAACCGAAACACCAAGGTTCAGGGATCAAGACAATGACCACCACCAACACCGTCCGCAACACCATCGTCTCGGTCGCCGGCGCCTTCCTCTTCAGCTCGCTGTTCCTGGCGAGCGTGGTCGGCCCCGCGGTCACCGCGGTCGCCTAAGCCATCCCGCTCGCCCGCCCCGGCGAGCGGCACCCCGGCGGGAGGGGCACCCCCTAGCCTCCTCCCGCCGGCACCCAGTCAAAGTATCGAAGGAGTATCACCAGATGGGCATTTTCTCGCGAACCCGCGATATCATCGCAGCCAACGTCACCGACCTGCTCGACAAGGCCGAAGACCCGGCGAAGATGATCCGCATGATCATCCTCGAGATGGAGGAAACCCTGGTCGAAGTCCGCGCCAGCGCGGCGCGCACCATCGCGGATCAGAAGGAAATGCGCCGTCACATCAGCCGCCTCGAAAAGCTCCAGGAGAGCTGGACCGAGAAGGCCGAACTGGCGCTCTCCAAGGATCGCGAAGACCTTGCCAAGGCCGCCCTCACCGAGAAGCAGAAGGCCGCCGATATGTGCGACCAGCTCGGCCAGGAAATCGCGGTGCTCGACGAAGCGCTGCGCGGTTCGGAAGCCGACATCACCAAGCTCCAGACCAAGCTGCGCGAGGCGCGCGTTCGCCAGAACTCGCTCGTCACGCGGATGGAGAGCGCCAACAACCGCACCAAGGTCCGCGAGATGTATAACGGGTCGAAGATGCAGGACGCCTTCTCGCGCTTCGACGTGATGGAGCGCCGGGTCGACATGGCCGAGGGCCGCGCCGATGCCGCCGGCCTGGGCGAAGCGCCCCCGACGCTCGAAGAGGAAATCGCCGCGCTCCGCTCGTCGGACAAGGTCGATGCCGAACTCGACGCGCTGAAGAAGCGCCTCGCGAAGAAGGGCTGATCCGATGGAAGACGTATTCCTTCCCATCATGATCGTCGGAATGCTCTTCATCGGGCTTCCCTGGGTGATCATGCACTACATCACCAAGTGGAAGCAGGCCGGGACGATCACCGGCGAGGACGAGAAATTGCTGGACGAACTCCACTATCTCGCCCGCCAGCTCGAAGAGCGCCTGCAGACCGTCGAACGCATCATTGCCGCCGACAACCCCGATTTCCGCCCCGCGCGCAACGCCGAGCCGGATCAATATGACTTCTCGAGGAGCAACTGAGATGTCCGCCAGCCGCACCAAATTCTATCTCGACAAGCAGAATTCCAAATGGCTCGGTGTCTGCTCGGGGCTCGCTGATTACACCGGGATCGAGGTCCTCTGGCTCCGCCTCGGCTTCGTCCTGCTCAGCTTCGCGATGTTCCCGATGAACCTCATCGCCTATCTGCTGATCGCCTGGATGGCGCCCAACAAGCCGCAGGGCATGTACGAGAACCGCGAAGACCAGAAATTCTGGCAGGGCGTGCGCACCAACCCGCGCCGCTCGACTGCCGAGGTCCGCTCGAAGTTCCGCGATATCGACCGCCGGTTGGGCGACATCGAGACCTATTATACGAGCCGCAACACGCGCCTCGCCGACGAAATCGACAGCCTGCGCTGAACCACAGCGACGCTGACAAGAGGGAAACACGAACATGCCCGAGGCGATGATGATCTTCATCCTGATGCTGGTCGGAATTTCGACCGTCGGCTGGCTGATCAGCACCTGGATCCGCGCCAAGCACGGCTATCCGATCGAGAATGAGTGGAGGGGGACGACTCAGAAGGGCACCCCCGACGCCGAACGCAAGATCGAGCTGCTGGCGAACGAGAATGACCGGCTGACCGGCCAGATCCATCGCCTCGAGGAGCGGATCGCGGTTCTAGAGCGGATCGCCACCGATCCCGCCGAGCGCACCGCCCGCGAAATCGACAGCCTGCGCTGAACGCCAAGATAAAAGAAAGAACAGGGAAATGGAAAAGCTTCAATTCTTCACCGCGCTGGCCCCCACGATTGCGATCGTCGGCGTGGCCGGAATGATCGGGTGGATGTTCACTACCTGGCTGCGGATCAAGAACGGCTACCCGCTCGACGGCAGCTGGGGCCAGGCGCTCTATCCGAAGCAGAATGATGAGACGATGGAGCGGGTCAAGCTGCTCAGCCAGGAAAACGCCCAGCTTCGCGCTGAGCTCGGTTCGATCAAGGACCGTCTGGCGAACATCGAGCGCATCGTCACCGACACGTCGCACGGGCTCGATCGCGAGATCGAAGCACTGCGCGGCAAGCGGAACTGAGGAGTAGCAAGCATGAGCGGAGTGTGGATCCCCATTCTGGCCCTGATGATCCCCATCGTGGCGATCTTCGCGGGCGCGGTCTTCAAGCCCTGGCTGGCGCTGCAGCAGCGCAAGATGGAGCTGGATGCCAGCATGGTTGCCGAAAAGGCCGCCCAATATGCCGCGCAGACCGAACGCCTCGAGCAACGGGTGCGCGTTCTCGAACGGATCATCACCGACAAGGGTGTCGATCTCGCCGACCAGATCGAACGGCTCCGCGACGAGCCCGTCAGCTAATCAACGGCCCCTCCCCGGGCCAACACGAAGGAAGCAGTCATGTTGATCGTATTCGGAGTATTGGGCGCGATGTGCGCGGTCCTGATCTGGGCCACCGAGCGCCGCGACCGGCCCCGCCGCCGCGCCGAGCGCGCAGCCCGCACGATCCAGCCCGCCGAATAAGCGCGGCCGGAAAAGGGAGGAAGAGGGAATGTCTATCGGTCCGTTTGAAATGGTCGTCGGCATCGTCCTTATCGGGACGGTCGGCAGCATCATCAAGGCCCGCTACGGGATCCGCAAGGATCAGTGGGGCAACGAGACAGTGGTGAGCAGCCCCGTCGACAAGGCCGAGAATGACCGGCTCCGCTCCGAGATCGGATCGCTCAAGGAGCGCATCCAGGTTCTCGAACGGGTGATCACCGACGACGAAAGCAACGCAAAGCGGCTCGATCGCGAGATCGAACGGCTGCGCGACAAGAACAGCGTCTGACGGAGGGCGATGTGACCAGCGAAATCAATCTCTACATGACTTTAGCCGCATCGGGCCTGGCGGGCCTGGGCATGGTCACCGCCGCCGGGCTTTCGGGCTGGCGCGGCTGGCTGCGGCTCAAGCATGACGAACTCGGCGAGCGCGCGGCGGCGAATGCCCCCGCCTCGGCTCCCGGCGGTTCCGCCGCATCGCGGATCGAGATGGCCGACCTCAAGGAACGCATCCGCAAGCTCGAGGCGATCGCCGCCGGAGTCGATCTCTGACGTGACTGATGCCCCTCCCCGGTGCGGGAGGGGCTATGCGAGCAGAGCCGGCGCGCTATAGCCGCCCCGATGACGAGCCTTGCAGATCTCCAGGACGAATATGAATTCCTCGAAGCCGACGACCGCTACCGGCTGCTGATCGATCTGGGCCGCGCACTGGAGCCGATGCCCGATCCGCTCAAGACCGACGCGACGCTGGTGCGCGGCTGCTCGGCGGCGGTCTGGGTCTATCCCACGGTCCGGGAGGATGGCCGGCTCCACTTCCTCGCGGATTCCAACGCCGCGATCACCAAGGGCATCATCGCATTAGTGCTGTTGACCGTGCAGGACCGCAGCCCCGCGGAGATCGCCGCCACCGATATCCCCGCCGCGCTCGCCCCGTTCGATCTCTCGAACCAGCTCAGCTCGAACCGCACCCAGGGCATCCCGAACATGATCGCGCTGATCCGCGCGACCGCGGCGCGCTACATCTTGTAGGCCTTGATCCCATATTCGCAGGGTGAATCGGCGCAGCCCTTCATCACCACGCGGATCGTCATCGTGCCGCCGTGCTTGATATAGACTACCGGATAATCGTCGGGCTGGTCGTCCCTGGTCACCTCGACGCCCCTGTCGTCGGTGACATAGATATCGAGATTCTCGCAATCGGCGTCGCACACGCCGATCAGGCTGTACTCCGCGCCGCCGGTCAGGGTGATGGTGAAAATCTGTTCGGCGCCGTTGCGCAGGATGCTCTGGCGCTCCCAGCCCAGCCTCGCATAGCCATGCTCGCCATAGACGCCGTCGGCCTTGTCGAAGAGCCGGTCGACGACCCGGGTCTGCGCAGCCGCCGGCGCCGCGCATAGCACCGCTCCGCCGGTAGCAATGGCCGCCAGGACGAGAGTGAGGCGAGCGTTCATCACGCAAACCTCCCGGCGGCACCGTCCAAAGTCAAGACTCTGGGGGTTCCGCCGGGAGGAATTGCGCGCAATGCCGCTGTCGCGGATTACTGCTGCTGATAGCCCTTCACGCCGATCGCGCAGGTGCTCGCCGAGCAGGCCTTCATCGCGATGCGGACGGTGTAGGTGCCGGGTTCGGCGACGATCACGATCGGATAGTCATCGTCCTCGACGTCCTTGTCGACTTCGGCTCCGCCCTTGCTGACGAACATATCGATGTTGCTGCAATTGTCGTCGCACAGTCCGACCAGCGCCTGATTGCCGGCCTTCAGCGTGACCGTGAAGCTCGTCTCCGCACCCTGCTTCAGCGAGCCGCGTTGCTGCCAGCCGGTGGGGACGAAACCCTTTTCCTTGAAAGCGTCGGTCGCCTTCTGGAACAGTGCGTCGATGCCATCCTGAAGCGGCGAAGCGACACTCGCCGAAACCGGAGCCACGACCATGCCGAGGGCCGCCAACGCATAAACCGACTTGATCATCAAAATACCTTTCCAGAGTTGGAACGGCGTTTGTGTCAGGTCGGACATGAACAAAGTCAATCCACCCGGATCAAGGCGTACGATTCAGGGACGAAAGCGCCGGTTATTCAGGTTTCCAGGTCCGCCGCTCTTCGGCCGCCCTGAGCACGTCATAGGCCGCCTGGATCGCCTGGAAGCGCTTCGCCGCGTCGGCGTCGCCGGGCTTTACGTCGGGATGGTTCGATTTCGCCATCCGCCGCCACGCCAGCCGCACGCTCTCGAAATCGGCATCGACCTCAAGCTCGAACAATTCGAGTGCGCGCATCTCATCGCGCGAGCGGCTGCCATCGCCGGGGCCCGCCCAGCCATTATGCTTGGACTCCGCGAAGCCGCCCGCGTCGCGCCGTTCCTCAGCCTCGCGCTGCGCCGCTTCCTCGGCGGTCAGCCCTTCGAAGTAATTCCAGTTTCGGTTATACTCGCCCGCATGCGCCTCGCAGAAATACCAGCGTTCGGGGCTGTTCGGCGATTTGGGCGCGGGCCGGTCACCCGGTTCCTCGCAGCCATGCCGGTCGCACAGGCGCACCTGCACGGCCTCGCGCTCGGCGCCATAGGCTCGCCAGCGGGGAAAGCCCCAGTCGGAGGATCGGGTGGAACGCGCCATCGGACGCAGATAGGGTGATGGGCCCCCAAACGCCACCCGGACGGACGGCTTAATTTGGGACTTTCAGTTCTTGACGAACGCCTTGGCCCCGAACGCGCAGCTCGCCTGGCTGCAGGCGCTCATCACGATGCGCAGCGTATAGGGCTGCACGATCCCGGCATTCGCGGCGACGATCGGGAAATCATCGTCCTGCGCGTCGAAATCGACTTCCTTGCCCGCCGCGTCGAACAATTGCAGGTCCAGATCGCTGCATTTCTTGTCGCACGCAGCGACGATCTGATACGATTTCCCGGGCTTGAGCGCGATCGTCACGCGCAGGTCGGTGGCGTTGGCCAGTGTGCCAAACTTCTCCCAGCCGGCAGGCGCATAGCCTTTCTGGGCATAGGCCCTGGTCGCGACGCCGAGCATCGATTCGACCTCGCTCGCCTGCACCGCCGCCGCGACGGAACCGCCAGCGCCAGCGCGAGACATGCCAAACCGGTCGCGATCCTGCTCATCCACCAAGCCTAGGCGCGGACAGGAAAAATGCCAGAGGGTCTATAAGCCGGGTTCTGTCCTCCGCCATAGCTCGAAGAGCGTAGGTGGATGTGCGGCCATTCCTCTAGGCGACGGATCGCTCCGCCGCTCAAGCAACCAACCCGGACGACGGGCCGAGACGAGGCCCATATGCCGTCCCTATTCGGTCTTGCTCCCGGTGGGGTTTGCCATGCCGTTCCTGTTGCCAGGTCCGCGGTGCGCTCTTGCCGCACCCTTTCACCCTTGCCCTTAATTCCGAAGAACCAGTGGGCGGTCTGCTCTCTGTGGCACTTTCCCTGGGGTCGCCCCCGCCGGCCATTAACCGGCACCGTCGTTTCGTGGAGCCCGGACTTTCCTCGCGTGCTTGCGCACCCGCGGCCGCCCAACCCTCTGGCCCGATCCGGATAGGCAGAAACACGCGGTTTGCCAACGCCTTTGAGCCGCGGCCTCAGCCCCCGTAGACGAGCCGCTGGGCAAAGCCCGCGTCGCGCGTATCGCCCAGACTGCTCGTTTCCTTGCACCCCCAGCCCTCGTAGGAATTGTAGGTGCAATGCTCGTACGGCGCGTACTGACCCTGATAATATTCCATATAGCTGTAGTTCGGGGTCTGCTGGTTGATGATGATCGCGTTGCGATAGGACTGGCCCTTGCATTGCTGCGCGATCGAATTGTCGATGATGCAGAACGGGAAGACGAAATAGCTCGCGCTCATCCCGAAGCCCGAGACGACCGAATCGTGCATCCCCCACCACATCACCCCGCTCTGCGTGCGGCTGGGGGCGGCGTTCGCCGGAAAGCCCGCGGCGGTGAACGCCGTATAGCCCGCGACGATCGCGAACGGGCTCTTGCCGCGCCATTCGAACAAGGTGCGGTTGAACTGCACCTGCGCAATGGCGGGCACCGGCGTGAGCAGCGCCATGATCGCCGCAATCCACTTCATCATCGCGTTCGTCCTCCCCTTCCCCAAACCGCTCAATCATCCCCCTGCGGCTTCGGCAGCAGCAGCGCGAGCAGGATGCAGCGGCACTCCATGTCGATCTCGCCATCGATATGCTCGGGGCGGAAGCGGCGCTGGAAAGCGACAACCGCCGCCTTCTGGTCCGCCACGTCATAGCCGAACCGCTCCAGCGCGAGCATGAAGCCGCCATCGGTCCAGCCCGGGTCCATCAAATTCTTCGTGGGACGCGGCAGCGCCAGCCGTAGCCGCGCAAGGCTGTGCCACGGGAAAAGTTCGCCCGGATCCTGCTTGCGCGCGGGCGCGATGTCCGAATGCCCGACGACATTACCGCGCGTGATCTCATGCCGCGCGACGATCTCCGCCACGAGCGGGATCACCGAGTTCATCTGCGCGTCGGGGAAAGGCCGGTATCCGAACTCATGCCCCGGATTGACGATCTCGATCCCGATCGAAATCGAATTGAGCCCCGAATGCCCGCGCCAATAGCTCTTCCCCGCGTGCCAGGCGCGCTTGTCCTCCTGGACCATGCGCAGGATCGTCCCATCCTCCGCCACCAGATAATGCGCCGAGACTTTGGCGGCCGGATCGCACAGCCGCGTGATCGCCGCGTCGGCGCTTTGCATGCCGGTATAATGGAGCACGAGGATGCTCACGGGCGCGCCGCGCTCGTCGAAGTTCGGCGAAGGCGTTTCGATGATGGTGAGGCCGCTCTGCATCGCGGCCATGACTAGGGGCTAACGGTGCCCCAGGGCAAGTCAGCCCAGCGCGGACCGGGCGCCATCGGCCTTGGGCTCGACCAGATTGTAGAAGCCGCGGAAGCGCTCGCTCGGGGCGAACAGGTCGGTCTGGCCGATCACGGTCTCGCCCGCGCCCAGCACGAGAAAGCCGCCCGGGCGCACCGCCTGCGAGAGGCGATCGAACACCTGCTTGCGCAGCGGGCCCGAGAAATAGAGCAGAACGTTGCGGCACAGCACGATATCGAATTTACCCGGCGGGGGCGGATCGCCCGCCAGATTCTGCTGGCGGAACTGGACCTTGCGGGTGAGTTCGGGGCTGGCGGCCCAATCGTCGCTGCCGCCGTCGAACCATTGCATCATCCGGCGAACCGAAAGCCCGCGCTGGATCTCGAACTGCGAATAGCGTCCGCTCCGCGCCCGGGCGAGCGCCGCCGGGGAAATGTCGGTCGCGACGATTTCGGGCAGCGAGGTGCAGGCGGCGATCCCGCGTTCCTCGAACAGCATGGCGAGGCTGTAGGGCTCCTGCCCCGTCGAGCAGCCCGACGACCAGATCCGCAGCCGCCGCGTCCCCGCTTCGGCCTGCAATTCCGCCGCGGCGTCGGCGACCATGTCGAGCACGGCGGCGTCGCGGAAGAAGCTGGTTTCCTGGTTCAGCAGCGCATCGACCACCATATCCCCCAGCTCCCCGGTACGCGCCATCATCAGCTGAGCGACGAGGTCGTCCAGCGTTTCGAGGCCGCGCAGCCGCAGCACGGGCTTGAGCGCCGTCTCGATCCGCCACGCGCGGTTGGCCGCGATCTGCTGGCCGGTGCGCTGTTCGAGCAGCGCCGCGATCATGTTCATCGCCGAAGCGGAGGGGGTCGGCGTGATCATTTCGGTTTCCGCCGGCTGGCGATCAGCTTGCCGATCTCGTGGGGGGGCAGCACCACATTGGCGCGACCGGCATTGGCGATCGCGCCGGGCATGCCCCACACCACAGAGCTGTCGCGGTCCTGCACGACGATCCGCGCGCCCGCTTCGGCCAGCTTCGCGCTCGCCTCGCAGCCGTCGCGGCCCATGCCGCTCAACACCACGCCAAGTGCGCGCGAACCATAGACTTCGGCCACGCTCTCGAACATCGGATCGACCGAGGGCATGCAACCGCTGGTCGCCTTTTCCTCCGACAGCCGGATCGCGGCGCCATCCGACGTGCGCACCACCCGCATATGCGCGGTGCCGGGGGCGACGACGATCCGGCCGGGCCGGATTCGCATCGAATCGGTCGCGACTTCGCACGGGCGGCTGCCGAGCACCGCGAGCTGGGCGGCGAAGAAGCTCATGAAGCTGGGCGGCAGATGCTGAGTGATGAGGATCGGCACCTGAAACGTCGGCGGAATCGCGCGAAGCAGCTGGCTGAGCGCGTGGATGCCGCCGGTCGACGCGCCGATCGCGACGATATCGAAATCGTCATAGAGCGCCGGACGCGGCGGCTCGACGATCGCGTGATGGTGATGGTCGTGCGCGGGCTCGATCAGCCGCGAGAGCTTCTCTTCGAGCACATCGGCGAATCGTCCGCCGAACGCGCCGACGCCGGGCTTCACCAGCGTATCCGCCGCGCCGAGCGCGAGCGCCTGGATCGTGGCGGCAGCGCCGTCATCGGCGGAGGAGGAAACGATCAGCACCTTGGCGCCTTTGCCCGCCGCCAGCAGGTCGGGAAGCGCGGTCAGCCCGTCGATCCCCGGCATTTCGATGTCGAGCAGGATGATCTCGACATCGTGGCTGCCCAGAAAGGTGCGCGCCGCATGCGCATCGCTCACGGCGCCCGCGACCATGAATCGCTGGGTACAGTCGATCATCCGCCCGATCACCGACCGCGCGACGACCGAATCGTCGACGATCAGCACCCGTGCGGGCAGGACGTGATGGCCGCCCGTTTCAGCAATGTGAGGGATATGGGCCACGTCGGGGCTCCCCCGGCGCCGCTCAGGCGACGCCGACGATCTGCAGCTTGCTTTCGAGAGTCTCTCGATCGAACGGCTTCATGACATATTCGTCGGCGCCCGCTTCGATCGCGGCGCGGATATAGGCCATGCCGTTCTCGGTGGTGCAGAACACGACCTTGGGCTTTTGCGGGATCCCCGAATCCTTGAGCGCGCGGAGGAAATCCATGCCGCTCATCACGGGCATGTTCCAGTCGAGCAGGATCACGTCGGGGGCGGCCGCCATGCACGAATCGAGCGCTTCACGGCCATCGCCGGCCTCGCGAACCTCGAAATCGAGGGTCTCGAGAATGTGCCGCGCAACCTTGCGGATGACCTTGGAGTCGTCGACGACGAGGCAAGTCTTCATAAAACCCATTTCCCTGTTGGGGCGATCCTGACGCCCTCTTTTGCCCGAAACCTGTAAGCGACGGGTTAATTGCGGCGG
>Ga0164241_10002534_pt1 | contig 19580 bp, 13 predicted proteins | sample OricomyardsoilBY_FD_108780 | JGI IMG/M metagenome (GOLD analysis project Ga0164241, IMG submission 108780) | Backyard soil microbial communities from Emeryville, California, USA - Original compost - Back yard soil (BY) | ecosystem: Environmental > Terrestrial > Soil > Unclassified | place: USA... | reverse complement strand
GACGCCCACCACGCCACCGCACCGGATCCCACGGGCACCGGCGTGGAGTCGGCCATCCGCGCGGCACTGGCCGACGCGGCGCTGGCTCCGTCCGATGTGGACCACGTGAACGCGCACGGCACGTCGACGCCGCTGAACGACGCGGTCGAGGCGCGCGTGCTGGCCAGGATGTTCCCCGCGCTGCCCGCGGTGACGTCGGTGAAGGGCGTGACCGGCCACTCGCTGGGCGCGGCGGGCGCGATCGAGGCGGCGTGCACGGTGCTGTCCATCCAGGACGGAGTGGTCCCGCCGACCGCGAACCTCACCCACCCCGACCCGGCGCTGGACATCGACGTCGTGCGCGAGGCCCCGCGCCGGCTGCGGGTGGTGGCGGCGACAAGCAACTCGTTCGGCTTCGGCGGGCAGAACGCCGTGCTCGTGCTGACCGCGGCCTGATCATGCGCGTGCTCGTCGTGGCCAACCCTTTGGCGGGCTTCGTATCGCCGTCGCTGGTCGCGGAGGTGGTCGCTCGCTGCGACGCCGTCCTTGATGCCGATCCGTCCACTGTGGATCTAGTGGTGGCGGTGGGCGGGGACGGCACGGCCGGGTCGGTGGCCGCCCGGGTGGGTTCGACGCCGCTGTTCATCGTCCCGGCCGGAACGGCGAACTCGTTCTACCGCACGCTGTGGGGGTCCACGCCGTGGCGCGTGGCGCTGGACCTGGCCCTGTCCGGCCTGCCCGCGACCCCGGTCGACCTAGCGCATGTGGCGGAGTTGGACGTGGTGTCACTGTCCGGCGCGGGCACAGGCTTCATCCCGCGAGCGACCCACGCGGCGAAGCAGGCGGGCGTCGGGTACGGCCAGGCGGCGGTCTCGCTGGCGGACCGGTACCGCCCATACCCGGGCCGCGTCATCGTGGATGGCCGGGTCGTCCACGGCGGCCCCACCCTGCTGGCGAACGTGGGCGGCGGCCGCTACCGGGGCGGCGAGTACGCCCTGCTCCCCCGAACCATCCTGGACGACGGCCTGCTGGACGTGTGCGTCCTGGACGGCTCGACCGACATCCGGGAGATGCTGGTCCGCACGAGGACGGGGTCGCATGTGGACGCACCGGGCGTGGTGTACGCACGGGGCCGCCACATCCGCCTGGAACGCACGGACGGCCACCCCCTGTGGTTCGAACACGACGGCGAGGTAACCCCCCGAACCCGGTCGAGCTACACCGTGGAAGTCCTCCCCCGCGCAATCTCCGTCATCGCCGACCCGACCCGTCGTAAAGACCTACGGGCAACCGGGTTCGAACACGCACCCGCTCGCCCTTGATCATCCGCTCGAACAGATCGGCCGCCTTCTCGCTGATCTTGTACGGGTCTTGGACAATCGTCGCCTGCAGCGGGCTGCGCCTGGTGTCGATGAGCGCCCTGGCTTCGGGCGTGCCGTCCACTCCGAGGATCGCCACGGTATTCGCCAGCTCCGACCCGTCCGCGAGCAGCGCATCGACCGCGCCAAGAGCCATCTCGTCGTTGGTGCAGAAGATGACCGCGGGTTTGCGCCCGGCGCCGTCGAGCTCGCGCAACCGCTGTTCCACGACCGTGCGGGCCTGTACCCGGGAGAAGTGCCCGTCCTCGGCGAGGACGACGCGCCCAGGGCCGAGCTCGCTGTCCATGACCTCGATGAACCGCCGATGGCGCCCCCACTGCGCAGGCCCGGCGACCACGAGAATCGTCGGATCCGTCTCACCGGCAGCCGCGAGCCGGCGCAGAGCCCAGCTCGCAGCCATCTCACCGATGTCGGCTGCGGCGTAGCCGACATAAACCGCGTTGGCCGGATAGTCCTGCTCGTCGTCGAAGGGCTCCACGTCCATCAGCACGACCGGCCTGCCCAGCTCGGCGCAGAATCTCCGCAGGTCGGACCGGCTGGCTTTCTCATCGGCCGCCACGATGAATCCGCCAACGCATTCCGCGCGCCGGGCCTCGATGTTGCGCAGGTGATGCGCCTGCCCCTCGACCGAATAGTCCTCGTCGGGAATCATCAGCAGCACGGACTTTCCGCGCCGGTCCAGCGAGCGATGCATGTGCTTGACGACCGTGGCGAGCCAGTGATTCTCCGTGAACGCGGGCAGGATCAGAAAGGTCCGCGCCGCGGGGCGCTGTGAGATCACACCGAAAGCGGCCACGACACCGGCGGCGATCGCCGCCACCGCGAGCAGCGACCACACCGGCACGGGCGCCGTGAGCAGGCCGGTCCGGAACAGCGCACCGCTCGCGGCGAGAATCGCGGCGAGGGACAGACCACCGGTGACCGACGTGAGAACCGCGAACCGGACAGGATGCCGGTCTCGATCGAAGAGATTCATTCGCCCGCCTTCGGATCGAGAAACGGACGAACAATTCTATCGCCGCGCCACCCCTGCGCGGATAACGTTCTACCTCAACCGATCGGGGCCGGGCCCAGCTCGTTCGCCCGCGGTTTGCGGTCGTAGACGCAGTGCACGCGCCGCAGGCGGCCGTCCTCGGCGAAGACCGCGTAGTCCACGCCCGCGATGGTGGCCGAGCCCGACAGGTCGAGCATCGCCCAGGTGTAGCGGGCTCGGTTCTTGTGCAGGAAGACCTCGCTGGTGCGGCAGAAGACCCGGTTCGGGTACTTGCGGCGGATGCGGGCGATGTTGTCGCCGATCTCCTCGTGGCCCTTCGCCTCCACCGCCGGGGCGTGGTAGACGCCGTCGCGGGCCCAGGCCGTCTCGATCAGCGAGTACCGCTGGTCCACATCGGACTCGTTCCACGTGTCGACGTAGGTGTCGACCTGCCGTTCACGGTGGTTCACCGGCCTGGCCTTTCCTAGCGCAGGGCGCATTTCAGCCCCTATCGTGCCCCCTGCCGCTCGTGGCGGGCTCGAGACCGGAGCCGAACGTCCGCCGGTAGTCCTTGGGCGGCACGCCGACCACCCGGTTGAAGTGGTGGCGCAGCAACGCGGCCGAATCGAAACCGCAGCGCTCCGCGATCTCCTCGACCGACAGCCGGGTCTCCTCCAGCAGCCGCCGCGCGTGCAGCACCCGCTGCATCGACAGCCACCGGTTCGGCGTCGTCCCGGTCTCGGCCACGAACCGGCGCGCGAACGTCCGCTCGGACATCTGCGCGCGCCGGGCGAGGCCGGCCACCGTGTGCTCGGTGCGCAGGTTGTCGACCATCCACGTCAGCACCGCGGACAGGCTGTCCGACGAGCACTCCGGGATCGGCAGCTCCACGTACTGACGCTGGCCGCCGTCGCGCTGGGGCGGCACCACCATCCGCCGCGCGATGGCCGTCGCCGCGGCGCTGCCCAGCTCGCGGCGCACCAGGTGCAGGCACGCATCGATACCGGCCGCCGTGCCCGCGCTGGTGATGATGTCGCCGTCGTCGACGAACAGGACGTCCGGGTCCAGCAGCGCCTTCGGGAACCGCTCGGCCAGCTCGTCGGCGTGGCGCCAGTGCGTGGTGCACCGCCTGGCGTCCAGCAGGCCGGCCGCGCCCAGCACGAACGCGCCGCTGCACACCGACATCAGCGTGGCGCCTCGCGCGGCCGCGTCCCGCAGCGCGTCGAGCACCGCGGGCGGGTAGTCGTCGCGGATGGCCGCCGCGGGCACCGCCACCAGGTCGGCCCGCTCGACCGCGGACAGGTCGTGCTCGGGGATGAGCATCGCGCCCACGCTCGTGCGCAGCGGCTCTCCCGGCCGCTCGCCGCAGACGAGCAACTCGGTGTACGGCACGCCTTCGTCGGTGCGATCGATGCCGAACACCTCGCACAAAACGCCGAACTCGAAGGGCGCCACCTCGTCGATGAGCACCGCGGCAACGGTCGTCAGCATGCCTCCAGAGTAGATGGCAGGATATTGATGCACAAGGTCTGTCCTGCCACTGTTGGCAGAAAAGCGATCAGCGCAAACTTAGTGCCATGGAACTTCTCATCACCGCCATCATCATCGGATTCGTCATCTACGGCCTGGAGCGCAACCGCGCCCGGCAGGCCACCGCACAGCACCCCTACCTGGCCGGCAGCTCCGACATCGAGGACCGCGACTCGGCCCGCATCTCCGGCGAGCTCCTCTTCCGCGACGGCGCTCTTCGCCACCCGTGACCGGCCATCCGAACCCACCACACCCATCCGGCTGACCGCCGCTCCCGATCCGGGGGCGGCGGTCTTGCGTACGGGGGACAAAGACGGAAACATTCCTGCCGGACTGTATGTCTGCTGACGTCGGGAGATGTGATGGCTCGTCCGCCCCGTTCGCTCGCCGGGAAGATCGTCGCGATCACGGGAGGGGCGCGCGGGATCGGCGCCGCCACCGCCGCGGCGCTGGCCAGGGAGGGCGCCACGGTCGCCATCGGAGACCTGGACCTCGCCGTCGCCGAGACCACCGCCGCCGAGCTGGGCGCGACCGCCTTCGGGCTCGACGTCACCGACCGGGCGGGTTTCACGAAGTTCCTGGAGGAGGTCGAGGGCCGGCTCGGGCCGCTCGACGTCCTGATCAACAACGCCGGCATCATGCCGCTCGGCCGGTTCGAGGACGAGGACGACCGCTCGACGACCCACCAGCTCGAGATCAACCTGCATGCCGTCATCCACGGCACCCGCGAGGCCGTCAAGCGGATGCGACCGCGAAACGAAGGCCACATCGTCAACATCGCCTCCGCCGCGGGCAAGGCCGGCTTCCCCGGCGCCGCCACCTACTGCGCCACCAAGCACGGCGTCGTCGGGCTGTCCGAGGCAGTTCGCGCCGAGCTGCGCGGGTCGGGCATCGACCTGACCGTGGTCATGCCGGCGATCGTGCGCACCGAGCTCGCCGCCGGGCTCAAAGAGGCCCGCTTCTTCAAGTCGGTCGAGGTCACCGACGTCGCCGAGGCCATCGTGAAGGTGCTGCGCAAACCGCGGTTCGAGGTCTTCGTCCCCGGCTCCCTGGACGCGATGAACCGCATCACCCGCCTGCTCCCCCGCGCCGCCGCGGAGTGGATCGTCCGCGCGCTCAAGGGCGACCAGGTCCTGCTCGACCCCGAGACCACCGCCCGCGAGAACTACGAGGCCCGCGCCGCCGCGAGCGCCCCGGCCAGCGACCGGGAGGTCGCCGGATGAGGCCCGCCTCGCTCACCGACGACCTGCTCGACCGCCTCCGCGCCCGCGTGGTCGCCGCCGGGGACGGCGCCACCTACACGACGACGGCCGTGTTCTCCGGCGGCGAGCTGGCCACGCTCCCCGAGTCCACCGACACCGACGTGCACACCGCGTTCGAGCGCGCGACGAGAGCGCAGCGTGCCTGGGCCGCGACCCCGCTCGCGCAACGCCTGGCCGTCTTCGCGCGCTTCCACGAACTGCTGCTGCGCCACCGCGAGGTCGTCCTCGACCTCATCCAGGCCGAGACCGGAAAGGCCCGCCGCGACGCGTTCGAGGAGCTGTGCGAGCCGCTGCTCGTGACCAGCTACTACCTGCGCAAGGCGCCGAAGCTGCTGCGCCCGCGACGCCGCGCGGGCCTCCTGCCCGGCGCGATCTCGGCGGCCGAGCACCGCCGGCCCAAGGGTGTCGTCGGCATCATCTCGCCCTGGAACTACCCGTTCACGCTCGCGCTCGGCGACCTCATCCCCGCGCTCATCGCCGGCAACGCGGTGATCGCCATGCCGGACCGGCAGACCGCGCTGAGCCCGCTGTACGGCGTCGAGCTCCTGCACCGCGCGGGCCTGCCGCCCGACGTGCTGCAGGTCGTGCTCGGCGACGGGCCGACGGTCGGCGGCGCGGTCGTGGACACTTGCGACTACGTCGGGTTCACCGGCTCGACCCGCACCGGCACGCTCATCGCCGAGCGGGCCGGCCGCAGGCTCGTCGGCTGCTCGCTCGAGCTGGGCGGCAAGAACCCGATGGTCGTGCTCGACGACGCGAACGTCGACGCCACCGCGAAGGCGGCCGCGCGTGCCTGCTTCGCCAACGCCGGGCAGCTGTGCATCTCGATCGAGCGGATCTACGTGCACGACTCGATCTTCGACAGCTTCGCCGACGCGTTCGCCGCCGAGACCGGGCGGATCACGCTCGGCACCGGGTTCGACTACGCCGCCGGCATGGGCTCGCTGACCTCCCAGCGCGCGCTCAAGACCGTCGCCGAGCACGTCGACGACGCCCGCGCGAAGGGCGCCACGGTGCTCACCGGCGGCCGCCCGCGACCGGACCTCGGCCCGTACTTCTACGAGCCGACGGTGCTCACCGACGTCACGCCGGAGATGCTGCCCCACGCCGCCGAGACGTTCGGCCCGGTCGTGTCGCTCTACCCGTTCGCGTCCGACGACGAGGGCGTGGCGCTGGCGAACCAGACCGACTACGGGCTCAACGCGAGCGTGTTCGGCCGCGACCGGGCCAGGGCAACCCGGGTCGCCGGGCGGATCAGGGCCGGCACGGTCAACGTCAACGACGGCTACGCCAGCGCCTACGGCAGCATCGACGCGCCGATGGGCGGCATGGGACGCTCCGGCCTGGGCCGCCGGCACGGCGCGGAGGGCCTGCTCAAGTACACCGAGGCGCAAACGATTGGCACGCAACGGATCGCGATGCTCAATCCGCCTGGCTGGGTGCCCTACGGCCTGTACACCAAGGTCATGGCCGCGTCGCTGCGGCTGCTGCGCACGCTGCGCATCCGTTAATTGGTAACAAAGAGTCGGACGTAACGCCCGTTTGACCTCTTGTGGACACGGGTCGTCTCAGGTGAACTCGCCCCACAACTGAATATCAACCTCCGTGCCGACCCTGAACCGGCGCACCCTGCAGGAGGAACGCGTGAGACACACACGCCCGACCATCGTGGCCGGGGCGCTACTGGCCCTGACCCTGATTCTGCCCGCGACCGGCTCCGCGGCCCCGCAGTCCGCGCCCGCCGGCTCCCGCGACTCCGCCGAGTACTTCGTCTCCGGCACCATCGACACCCACGTCCGCAACGCGGTGGCCAAGACCGGCGCCGTGATCAACTCCGTCGACCACGGCGGTCTGCTGAACGTCACCGCGACGCCCGCGGAAGTGGCCCGCATCAAGGCGCTCGGCCTGAGCGTCGACACCGAGTCGAAGCCGGCGGCGCCGCAAGACGTGACACCGCTGGACTTCCCGCCCGCGGACTCCGGCTATCACAACTACGCGGAGACCAACGCCGCGATCAGCTCGGTGCTCTCGGCGTACCCGAACCTGGTCAGCCGCCAGGTCATCGGGCACTCCTACGAGAACCGCGACATCGTCGCGCTGAAGATCTCCGACAACGCCGGCACCGACGAGAACGAGCCCGAGGTCCTGTTCACCGCGCACCAGCACGCGCGCGAGCACCTCACCGTCGAGATGAGCCTGTACCTGTTGACCGAGCTCACGAGCAAGTACGGCACGGACTCCCGGATCACGAACCTCGTGAACAGCCGGGAGATCTGGCTCGTCCCCGACATGAACCCCGACGGCGGCGAGTACGACATCCGCAACGGCTCCTACGACGGCTGGCGCAAGAACCGGCAGCCGAACTCGGGCAGCTCCGCGGTCGGCACCGACCTCAACCGCAACTGGCCCTACAACTGGGGCTGCTGCGGCGGTTCGTCGGGCAGCACGTCGAGCGAGACCTACCGCGGCCCGTCCGCCGGCTCCTCGCCCGAGGTCCAGACGGTCATGAACTTCGTGCGCACCCGGGTCGTCGGTGGCGTGCAGCAGATCAAGACCAACATCGACTTCCACACGTTCTCCGAGCTGGTGCTCTGGCCCTACGGCTACACGACCGCCAACACCGCGCCCGGCATGACCCAGCAGGACTACAACACGTTCGCCACGCTGGGCCAGAACATGGCCGCCACCAACGGTTACACCCCCGAGCAGGCCTCGGATCTCTACATCACCGACGGCTCGATCGACGACTGGCTCTGGGCCGACCAGCACGTCTACTCGTTCACGTTCGAGATGTACCCGTCCTCCGGCGGCATCAACGGCTTCTACCCGCCCGACGAGGTGATCGGCCGCGAGACCTCGCGCAACCGCGATGCCGTGCTCATGCTGCTCGACTACTCCGACTGCCCGCCGCGGGTGATCGGCGCGACCTGCGACGGCACCGAGCCGCCGCCGGACGGCCCGTCGTTCGAGAACACGAACAACGTCACCATCCCGGACGCGGGCGCCGCGGTGTCCAGCTCGGTCGCGGTGACCGGCGTGTCCGGCAACGCACCCGCCGACCTGCAGGTCGCGGTCGACATCAAGCACACCTACCGCGGCGATCTGCAGATCGACCTGGTCGCCCCGGACGGCACCGCCTACCGGGTGAAGAACACCAGCAGCGGTGACTCGGCGGACAACGTGATCGCGAACTTCACGGTCAACGCGTCCAGCGAGGTCGCGAACGGCACATGGCAGCTGCGCGTGCGCGACCTCTACGCACAGGACACCGGCTACATCGACTCCTGGCGGCTCACCTTCTGAGTTTCCTGATCACCGAAAGGACACCTTGATGACCCTGCATTCCTGGAAGACGACATTCAGACGGGCGACGATGCTCGCGCTCGGCGCCGCGGCCGTGCTCGGCGCGGCCGCCGGGCAGGCCGTCGCGGCGCCCGCCGCCCCCGCCGCTCCCGGCGACGACGTGCAGCCGCAGGTCGTGGGCGGCACGCGCGCGGCACAGGGCGAGTTCCCGTTCATGGTGCGCCTGTCCATGGGCTGCGGCGGCGCGATGTACACCAACCAGATCGTGCTGACCGCCGCCCACTGCGTGAGCGGGACCGGCAACAACACCGGCATCACCGCCACCACGGGCGTCGTGGACCTGCAGGACCCGGCGCGGGTCACCCGCCAGTCCACCTACGTCTACCAGGCGCCGGGCTACAACAACCCGTCCGGCGACGACTGGGCGCTGATCAAGCTGGCCTCGCCGATCACCGGCATCGCCACCCTGCCGATCGCGACCAGCACCGCCTACGACAGCGGCACGTTCACCGTCGCAGGCTGGGGCGCGGCGACCGAGGGCGGCGGGCAGCAGCGCTACCTGCTCAAGGCCCAGGTCCCGTTCATCTCCGACTCGCAGTGCGGCCAGGCCTACACCGAGCTGGTGCCGGGCGAGGAGATCTGCGCCGGCAACTGGGACGACGGCGGCGTGGACACCTGCCAGGGTGACTCCGGTGGCCCGATGTTCCGCCGCGACAGCGCCAACGCCTGGATCCAGGTCGGCATCGTGAGCTGGGGCTACGGCTGCGCGCGGCCGGAGAACCCGGGCGTGTACAGCCAGGTCAGCACCTTCGCGTCGGCCATCGCGGCCGCCGCGGCGACCCTCGGCGGCGGCGACCCGCAGCCCGGTTGCACGACGCAGGCCAACACCAACCGGATCACGATCCCGGACGCCGGCGCGGCCGTGAACAGCCCGGTGACCATCTCCGGCTGCTCGGGCGCGGCGTCGTCGACCACCACGGCCGAGGTGCACATCACCCACACCTACCGCGGTGACCTGCAGATCGACCTGATCGCCCCGGACGGCACGGCCTACCGGCTGAAGAACTCCAGCAGCAGCGACTCCGCGGACAACGTGAACGCCACCTACACGGTGAACGCGTCGTCGGAGACCGCCAACGGCACCTGGAACCTGCGGGTACGCGACGTGTACTCCCAGGACACCGGCCGGATCGACAGCTGGACGCTCGGCGTGTAGATAACGATGTGATCATGCGGCCCGAGGGCCATCCCCATTGAACGTCCGGGGGTGGCCCTCGGGTCGTTTCGCAGGCAAGATACGACCAAGTTACCGTGAGGTAGGCGACCTCGACGAGGAGTAGAGCATGCGAGAACTCGCGGTTCCGCCGCTGGCGACGGTGCCGGCGAGCGGCGGCATGGCGGAGGCCGTGTTCACCAACGCCGACGAGGCCCCCAACACCGTCTCGTTCCGGCGCAAGGTGGACGGCGCCTGGCGCGATGTCACCGCGGCACAGTTCTCCGCCGAGGTCGCGGAGGTCGCGAAGGGCCTGGTCGCGTCGGGGATCAAGCCGGGCGACCGGATCGGGATCCTGTCCGCGAACTGCTACGAGTGGACCTTGTTCGACTTCGCCGTCTGGGCCGCGGGCGCGGCCTCGGTGCCGATCTACGTGACCTCCTCGGCCGAGCAGATCGAGTGGATCATGTCCGACTCGGGCGCGGTGGGACTCGTCGTCGAGAACCAGGCGCTGGTGGACAAGGTCGGCTCGGTCCGCGGCGCGCTGACCGACCTGGAGCACGTGTGGCGGATCGACGACGGCGCGGTCGACAAGCTCGTCGACGCGGGCAAGGACGTCGCCGACGACGAGATCGCCGCCCGGCGCGCGGCGGTCAAGGCGGACGACCTGGCCACGCTGATCTACACCTCGGGCACCACCGGCAGGCCGAAGGGCGTGGTGCTGACCCACCGCAACCTGTGGGCGTCGGTGGGCAACGCGGTCGAGTACCTGGCGCCGATGTTCAAGGGCAGCGCCGGGCAGGAGACCAGCACGCTGCTTTTCCTGCCGCTCGCGCACGTGTTCGGCCGGATGGTCGAGGTCGGCGCGGTGCTCGCCAGGGCCACGCTCGGGCACTGGGCGGACGTGAAGACGCTGACCGACAACCTCGCCGCGTTCCAGCCGACGTTCATCCTGTCCGTGCCCTACGTGCTGGAGAAGGTGTACAACGGCGCGCGGCAGAAGGCGCACAAGGACGGCAAGGGCAAGATCTTCGACGCGGCCGCGGCCACCGCGATCGCCTACAGCGAGGCGGCCGGCAAGGCGGGTCTGGGTCTTCGCCTGAAGCACGCACTGTTCGACCGGCTTGTGTTCAGCAAGTTGCGCGCCGCGCTCGGCGGGCGCGTGGAGTACGCGATCTCCGGCGGCGCGGCGCTCGGCCCGAGGCTGACCCATTTCTTCCGCGGTGTCGGCATCACCGTGTTCGAGGGCTACGGGCTGACCGAGTCGACCGCTGCGTCGGTGGTCAACGCGCCCGGCGCGTTCAAGCCGGGCACGGTCGGCAAGCCGCTGCCGGGCACCGCGGTGCGCATCGGCGAGGACGGCGAGATCGAGCTGCGCGGCGACGGCGTGTTCACCCGCTACTGGAACAACGACGACGCCACCAAGGAGTCGATCAACACCGAGGGCTGGTTCGCCACCGGCGACCTCGGTGACCTCGACGTGGAGGGTTTCCTGCGGATCACCGGGCGCAAGAAGGAGATCCTGGTGACCAGCGGCGGCAAGAACGTGGCGCCCTCGGTGATCGAGGACCGGATCGCCGCGCATCCGTTGGTGGGGCAGGCTTTCGTGGTCGGCGACGGGCAGAAGTACGTGGCCGCGCTGATCACCATCGACGCCGACTACTTCGCGTACTGGAAGACGACGGCCGGTAAGTCCGATACCGCAACGGTGTCCGACCTGGCCGAGGACGCCGACCTGCTCGCGGAGCTCCAGCGGGCGGTCGACGAGGGCAACCTCGCGGTGTCGACGGCCGAGTCGGTGCGCCGCTTCCGGGTGCTCGACACCGAGTTCAACCCGGAGAACGGCTACCTGACCCCGTCGCTGAAGCTGAAGAGAAACGTCATCATGAAGGATTTCGCGAAGGAAGTGGACGCGCTATATTCCTGAGTTTGTTCGTAACCGATCGACCACTGTCGATCACCAGGTAGGGTTTCCCCCACCCTGGCCCGTTTCGGGCGTCCTGTTGCCGACTTGGGAGGCCAAGCGATGGGGCGACACTCGTCGGCCAGGCCACACGGCGTACGTGGTGGCCTGCGCTCACGGTCGCCGGTGATACTGCTGTCGGCACTGCTGGTGCTGGCGCTGTTGGGCTGGTTCACGTTCGACTTCCTGTCCGACCGCCTGCGCGCGTCGGCGTGCGACAACACCACGGTCGTGAACGTGACCGCGGCGCCCGACATCGCCCCGGTGGTGACCCAGGTCGGCAACCGCGTGTCCGAACAGGACGAAGGATCTTGCTACAAGATCAATGTCACCAGCCGTGACTCGGCTTCGGCCGCGGAGTCACTCGTCGTGTCCGACGGCAACGTCCGCCCGGACGTGTGGATCCCCGAGTCGACCATCTGGTTGCAGCGCGCGCAGGACAAGGGTGCCTGGAACGTGCCCGTCAGCGGGACGTCGGTGGCGAGCTCCCCGGTGGTGGTCGCGCTGACCGAGGACACCGCGGGCAAGCTGGGCTGGCCGCAGAAGGCGCCGACGTGGGCGCAGCTGTTCGGCCCGGACGCCAAGGGCATCGACATGGGCATGCCGGACCCGGCCCGCGAGCCGACCGGCGTGTCGACCTTGTTCGGCATCCGCGAGCTGCTCGGCACCGGCGCGAACGGCGGCCGGCGGGTCACGACCGAGCTGCGCAGGCTGTCGCCGAACGTGGCGGAGAAGCAGGCGGACCTGTTCGCTCGGTTGCCGGGCGCGCAGGGTTCGGACGAGCCGCTGGACGGGTTCCCGACGTCCGAGGTGTCGGTGCTGCGCAACAACGCGAAGCAGAACGCGCCGCTGGTCGCGGCGTACTCCCAGCCGGCGGTGCCGTCGCTGGACTTCCCGTTCGTGGTGCTGCCGGAGACGAAGAAGGACAAGCGGGACGCGGCGGAGAAGTTCCTGAAGGTCATGATCGACCAGCAGGCCGCGGAGGCTTTCGGTGACGCCGGCTTCCGCACCCCGGACGGCGAGATGCTGCGGGAGCGCAACAACGACCGCCGCACGTCGGCCCAGAAGCTGACCCCCACGCCGATACCGAACCCGACCGAGGTCACGAACGTCCTCAACGAGTGGGCCGGCGTCAACCTGAGCGCCCGCATCCAGGTGCTGCTGGACGTGTCCGGCTCGATGAACGAACCGGTCCCCGGCACGGGGAAGAACAGAATGGCCGTAACCCTGCAGGCGGCCGAGCTGGGCATCAACCTGATGAAGCCGACAACCAAGATCGGCGTCTGGCTGTTCTCGACGAACCTCGACGGCGAGAAGAAGGACTACAAGGAACTGATCCCGGTCAAACCGGTGGCAGACCAACTCTCGAACGGCGCCCTGAACACCCTGCGAGGCGTGAAGGCGCTGGAGAACGGTGCAACGGGCCTGTACGACAGCACCCTGGCCGCGTACAAGTCGGCAACCCAGAGCTACGAAGCCGGCCGTATCAACCTGGTGGTAGTGCTGACCGACGGCAAGAACGAGGACAGCGACGGCATCAGCCGCCAGGATCTGTTGAAGCAACTGGGCACCCTGCGCGACCCGAAACACCCGGTCCAGATCGTGGGCATCGGCATCGGCCCGGACATCGACGAGGCGGAACTGAAGATGATCTCCGGGGCCACCGGCGGCCAGGCCTTCACGACCCCGGACCCAACCAAGATCAACGACATCTTCTACGCGGCGCTCTCGAAGCTCCTCTGCCAGCCTCCCACCTGCCAACCCCAAACCGGCGGCTGACCAGCACAAAAAGTCCGGTCGTGGAACTCCCACGGCCGGGCTTTTTGATCTTCGGTAGCGCCGATTTCATGATCAGGCCGCTTCCAGGCCGTCACCTTGCGCAAGCCGTCCAAACACCGCCGATCGCCGCCCTCGCCCGCTCATGACTGCCTGGCGCTTACAGGCTGGCTGTTGCTTCGCACTAACCGCCGCCTGGCGGCTTTTCTGTCATCGCCGCAAGCACGGGGGTCAGCACGTTGACCACGTCGAGGGCCGCATTTCGCTGACTCGGCGTCGACTCCTTCGCAATGGTGACCTCGACCGCAATCTGAACAAGTTCGCTGATGCCCCGGGCGCTACGCACTGCCTGGATCATCAGAAGCCGGTCGAGCACAAGCTTCACAAGGTGGATTCCGAGTGCGGCCGCAGAGAGAGCGATCGCTGGAATTGTAGACGTGTCCGTGATTCGTGAAATGACATGCTCAAGTGGCACGGTCGGCTCCTCCGACTCGTGCGGGGGCGAACTGTGCCCAGACATCGGGGAGTGCGCTCATCCGCAGTTGGTATGAACTCCGCTGCGAGCTGCGTCAGCACCAGACGCGTAGGACGCTCCGGCATCAACGCCAGCTTCAGAACAGATTTCTCGACGACTTCTGCCGTCCCAACCACAAAGAGCAAGAGATTCCGCTCCCGCTGAGCATGCGAAGACGCGGCGCGTACTGGTCGGCCTCCGTCTTCATGGCGCCGCAGTATGCCAGAGAAAGCTGGCAGCGCACCAGATTCCCATTGCATGGCCCGCAGTGCGGACATCAACTGGTCCCGCTCCGCTAAATCACGGAACGCCGACCTCGACATTGGTAATGCACAGCGGGGCGATGTTCTGACTGCGGCTGACCTGAACCTCCATGAGCGGTCCCGACGCGACGACGTTCATCACGTGCAGGCCGTCGGTGAAGCGGACCTGGTGGGACACCCCGCCCGCGCGTACCGTGCCCGGGCCCGCGTCCGCGGTGTAGTAGCCGATGCGCACGATCTGGCGACCCGGCACGGCGCGGTGCAGCGGGACCCGCGCGGTGCCGTCCTGCACCAGGTAGCCGCAGTCCTTCACCGGGCCTGGGACGGCGGTCACCGTGGTCTTCAGGTTCTCGATCGGTGTCGGGTTGCCCTTGTCGTCCAGGCGGTAGATCTGCTCGGCGGGCTGGTCGAACCGCGGCTTCTCGGGCACCAGGCCGACCACCCGCGACGCGGTCGCGTCGTCGAGGAACCAGTCGATCATGATGTCGCTGGGCACGCCGCCGTCGAACAGGACGATGCCCGGGCGGTCCTCGAGCGCCGTGCGGGTCGTGTCCACGAAGTCGCGGGCCTGCCGGAACTGCAGCGCGGGCGCGACCGTCAGCAGGCTCACCATCGCGCCGACCAGCACCAGCGCGGAGGCGGCGAGGACCGCCGGCCGGGTCTGCGGCAGCTCCGTGCTGTGCCGTCCGTCCGACTCGCCGGGCGGCAGGAACGCGAACATCGCGCACAGCACGGCCACCGGCACCACGTCGGCGATGTAGCGCGGGTCGGTCGCGACCGCCGGGCCGACCACACCGAGCCGGGTCGCGGCCACCAGCGTGAGGTCGACCGCGACGTACGCGGCGAGGAACAGCCACGGCAGCAGCGCCCGGCGCCGCGAACGCACGGCACTGATCACGACCACCGCGATCGCGATCAGCAGCGCCACCATCCGCACCACCGGCGGCGGCGTCTGCCACGCGGCCCCACCGCCCGGGTCGGTGAACGGCCCGCCGAACATCCCCGGCAGCAGCGTGTCCACAATGGACCGACCGGTGAACTCGACGATCGTGCGGCTGGTCACCGGGTCGCCGCTGGCCTGGCTTTCCGTGAGGCCCAGGTACAGCGCGGCGAACGCAACGATCAGCACGGCGTGCGCGACCCAGAGCCACCGGTGCCGGCGCAGCGCGCCCAGGATCGGCGTGAGATCGGTGCGCGGCGCGAGGAGCACGGTGACGCCGAAGAGAACGGCCGGGATCAGCGCGGCCTTCTCGTAGAACGCGAGCCCGAACATCGTCCACGCCACCGTGGCCACCGCGCTGGTGACGCGCCCTTCGTCGAGGTGGCGAAGGTGCGCGTGCAACGCGGCGAACATGGCCAGCAGCAAGGGAAGTAGCTGCATGCCGTAGGCCCACCACAGGGTGGGGAAGAGGATGACCGGCGAGGCGGCGAACACCGTGAACGCCGGCAGGATCGCCCAGCGCGCCCCGAAAAGGCGGACGAGCACGCGCCACGCCAGCCAGAGCGTGGCTGCGTGCATCAGAAACAACGGGATGACCGCGACGACGTGGTTGAGCGGCGCGATCGCGGTGACGATCCAGGCCAGCAGGAACGCGCCCGGCTGGAGGTGGCCGCTGTAGTCCTGGAAGAGGAAGCCGAGGTCGTAGGGCGCGGCGTGCGCGGCCCGGTAGGTCAGGATGAAGTCGTCCTGCCCGAAGTACCCGTTGAGCGTGGCGAACACGTGCACCACGAACGTCCCAATGCCCACCACGAGCGCGGCGACGACCAGTGGCGAGGTTCTCTGGGCACGACGCGTTCCGAGATGTCGCGGCGCGGTCACCTTCTGGTCGACGGACACGGCACTCCCTCGTTGCGCGGGCCTGCCCTTTTCATCGTGGGGCGTGCAGGACCATTACGCATCGCCGACGGTGAGAAACCTACGAACGGCCGGGGTTGATCGTCGGTCGGCGACGGGAGTGACGGCCTAGAACGGGTCGTACGGGCCGTGGTGGCCGAACCAGCCGGCCACCACGCGCAGCCGCAGGCGCAGCAGGACCTTGATGAACACGTTCCAGGTGAACCACGGCAGCTGGGCGGCCACCCGGGCCCGGTCGGCCAGGCGTGGCCGGCCCAGGCGGAAGCGGGCCAGCGAGCGGCTGCGGTCCACGTAGACGTACCGCGAGCCGAACATGATCTTGGCGACGGTGCCGAGGGTGACGCCGATCGAGGAGAAGCAGTCGTGAACGAGGATCTCGCCGCCCGTCGGCAGGTGCTCCGACCAGCGCAGATCGTCGGTGTAGGTCCAGTAGTCGTGCTTGCCGTCGACGTAGAGCAGGTCGAACTTGCGGTCCCACGACGGGCGCAGCTTGGTCGAGTAGCCGACCACGAGCTCCACCACGTCGGTCAGCCCGGCCCGCGCGATGTTGGCCTCGAACTTGTCGCGGGTCGTCATGCCGCCGAAGAGCCTGCCGTCGACGAAGGCGTCCACGGCGATCACCCGGGCGCCCACCGCGCGCGCGGCCTGGCCCAGGATCACGGTGGATCTGCCCTGGTGGCTGCCGATCTCGAGCACGGTCGCGCCGGGCTGCAGCCGGTGCACCGACTCCCACAGCAACCGGCCCTGGCCTTCGGTGAGCCAGCCCGGCACGTCGGTCACCGACTCCCAGACCTGGTCGAAGTCCACGGACACCTGCCTACCCGAGAGCCAACTTTGGTCGGGTCACCATAGCCCTAGTATTCGAACGGTGTTAACCAACGGTAGGACCGTTTCCGACGCTTTCCGGCGCCGGCTGGCAGCCCTGCCGCGCAATCCGGCGGCCTGGGTGATGCTGGGTCTGACCGTGCTGTCTTTCGTGCAGCGACCTGGGCGAACGACGTTCGACACCAAGCTCGACCTGGCCGTCGACCCGATCGCGTTCCTCGGCCGCGCGCTGCACCTGTGGAACCCCGAGGCCACCGGCGGTGAGCTGCAGAACCAGGCCTACGGCTACCTGTTCCCGATGGGCCCGTTCTTCGCGATCGGGCAGATCCTGCACCTCCCGCCCTGGCTGACCGAGCGCATCTGGTGCTCGCTGCTGCTCTGCCTGGCCTTCGGCGGCGCGCTGGCGCTGGCCCGCGCGCTGCGCATCGGCAGCGAGCCAGCCCGCTTCGCCGGCGCGCTGGCCTACGCGCTCGCGCCGCGCATGCTCACCGAGATCGGCTCGCTGTCCGCGGAGATGCTGCCCGCGGTCTTCCTGCCGTGGGTGCTGCTGCCGCTGGTCAGGGCGAACCGGATCGGCTCGCCGCGGCGCGCCGCGGGACTCTCGGCGCTGGCCGTGTTCTGCATGGGCGGGATCAACGGCGCCATGGTGCTGATGTCCATGGTGCTGCCGTTCCTGTGGCTGGTGACCAGGAAGTTCACCCGCGAGCACGTGAAGCTGTGCGCGTGGTGGTCGCTGTCCGTGCTGGCCGTCTGCCTGTGGTGGATCCTGCCGCTGCTGCTGCTCGGCGAGTACAGCCTCCCGTTCCTCGACTACATCGAGTCGGCGACCAACACGACCGCGCCGATGTCGCTGTTCCAGGTGCTGCGCGGGACCAATCAGTGGGTCGCCTACGTCGTGGCGGGCACGCCGTGGTGGCCATCCGGCTTCCTGCTGATCGACAACCCGGCGCTGATGCTGGTCACCGGGCTGGTCGCGGCGATCGGGCTGTACGGCCTGGTCCGCCCGCGCCTGCCGGAGCGCCGGTTCCTGGTACTCAGCGTGCTGACCGGCGTCATGCTGCTCACCATCGGTTACGTCGGCACTCTCGACGGCCCGCTCGCCGACACCGTCCGCGGCCTGCTCGACGGCCCGCTCGCGCCGCTGCGCAACGTGCACAAGTTCGAGCCCGTGCTGCGGCTGCCGCTGATGATGGCGTTCACCCACGCGATCTCAGGCCGGCTCCTGGGCATGGCGCGTGGCACCTCGCCGCTGCGCGCGACCAGGGCGCGGCTCGCGGTCGCCGCCCTGCTGGTGGCGATCATGGCCGCGCCGGCCTGGCTGCTGACGCTGCGGCCCGGCCCCGGCTGGGGCGAGGTGCCCGACCACTGGCGCGAGGCGATGACCTGGCTCGGCGACCGCGACGCGAGCGCGCGCACGCTCCTGCTTCCCGGGTCGAGCTTCGGCGACTACACGTGGGGCCGCACGGTCGACGAGCCCGCGCAGGCGCTGGCCCGCTCGCCGTGGGCGGTGCGCAGCCAGATCCCGCTCGGCTCGGAGGGCAACACCCGGCTGATGGACGCGGTCGAGGACGCGCTCGCCGACGCCCGTGGCTCCTCCGCGCTCGCCGGCTTCCTCGCGCGCGGCGGCTACCGCTACGTGCTGCTGCGCAACGACCTCGACCAGCGCAGCACCGACGCCCCGCCCCCGGCGGCGCTGCGGGCCGGGCTCGACGGGTCCGACGGGCTGAAGAAGGTCAAGGACTTCGGCGGCGACGTGAAGCTCGACGGCTACGGCGAGGCGCCCGCGCTCGAGGTGTACGAGGTGCAGTCGCCGGTGCCGCGGGCCAGTGTCGTGAACACGTCGGACATTCCTACGGTCAGCGGCGGCCCGGAGTCGCTGCTGCCGCTGATCGAGGCGGGGATGCTCGACCCGGCGACACCGACGATGCTGGCCGGCGACGGCTCGCTGCCCGCGTCGAAGGAGTGGCTGGTCACCGACGGGCTGCGGTACAAGGAACGCAACGTCGGCCGGGTGCGCGACAACCTGTCCGAGACGCTGACCGCCGACGAGCTCCCGAGACAGCGGCGGCCGTCCACCGACGTGCTGCCCTTCCGCGGCCGCGACCACCAGACGGTGGCCGCCTATCGCGGGATCCGCGACGTGCGCGCGTCGACGTCGATCAGCTACGCCGACGCGGCGAGCGCGAGCGACCCGTCCGGCCTGCCGTTCGCGGCGATCGACGGCGACCCGCTGACCGCGTGGCGCTCGTCGAGTTTCGACGGTCCGGACGGCCAGTGGCTCGAGGTCGAGCTGGACACCCCGCGGCAGGTCGACGAGATCTCGGTGGCGATCATCGACAGCCTGCGGGTCGGCTGGCCGGTCACGAAGATCCGCATCACCACCGACAACGGCAGCGTCGAGCACGAGGTGGCACGTGGCGGGCAGCCGCAGAACTACACCACCTCGCCCGGGCTGACCAGCTCGGTGCGGGTGACGATCGTGTCGGTGGCGGCCGGCCGGCAGACGGGCAACGCCGCGATCTCCGAGCTGGGCATCCCCGGTGTGGCGGCCTCCCGCGCACTGTCGGTGCCCGCGGACGTGGCGCCCGCGCCCGACCAGCGCACGGACTTCGCGTTCACCCGCGGCTCGCAGCCGCGCTACGCGTGCGTGGCCGACACCTGCGACGGCTACCGCGCCCGCACCGGCGAGGAACCGACCGGCGTGCACCGGTTGTTCCGCACGGATCAGCAGTCGACCTACCGCCT
>Ga0164241_10002533_pt1 | contig 19584 bp, 18 predicted proteins | sample OricomyardsoilBY_FD_108780 | JGI IMG/M metagenome (GOLD analysis project Ga0164241, IMG submission 108780) | Backyard soil microbial communities from Emeryville, California, USA - Original compost - Back yard soil (BY) | ecosystem: Environmental > Terrestrial > Soil > Unclassified | place: USA... | reverse complement strand
TGTTCATCGCGGCCTTCACCTGCTCCTTCAGGCCGTCGCTCGCGGTAGGGCTCGGCGGCGCCTGCGTCCTCGGCGTCGGCGATGCGTGCGGCGGGTCCGGCGTGCGCGGGCTGAGCTCGCTCGGTAGGTCGACGGGACGGAGTGCGTCACCGTCACAGAACAGCACGGCGCGCTCGATCACGTTCTCGAGCTCGCGAATGTTGCCCGGCCACGGGTGATTCACGAGCAGTTCGAGCGCTTCGGGCTCGATGCGCGCCACGTGCTTGCTCAGGCGTGCGTCGAACTTCTTCACGAAATGCTCGACGAGCGGCGGGACGTCTTCGCGCCGCTCGCGCAGGGGCGGCAAGCGAATGGGCACGACGTTCAGCCGGTAGTAAAGGTCCTCGCGGAAGGTGCCCGCCGCGATCTCCTTCTTGAGGTCGGTGTTCGTGGCCGCCACGAGCCGCACATCGACGCGGATCGTCTTCACGCCGCCCACGCGCTCGAACTCCGACTCTTGCAGGGCGCGCAGGAGCTTTACCTGCATTTCGACGGGAATCGACCCGATTTCGTCGAGGAAGAGCGTGCCGCCGCTCGCGAGCTCGAAGCGCCCGGGCTTGGAGCCCACGGCGCCCGTGAACGCGCCGCGCTCGTAGCCGAAGAGCTCGCTCTCCATGAGGTCGCGCGGGATCGCGGCGCAGTTCACCTTGATGAACGGCTTGTCGCGCCGCGACGAGTTTTCGTGCAGGGCGCGCGCGACGAGCTCCTTGCCCGTGCCGCTCTCGCCCGTGACGAGCACGGTGGTGGGCGTGTCAGCGACGCGGTCGAGCAGCGCGTAGAGCTCGAGCAACCCCGGGCTCTGCCCGATGATGCCGTAGCGTCCCGCTTCGAGCCCCGCAGCGAGCGACGGGCGCGACGCCTCCGTCGCTGACAGATCCTGCGTGCGCACCGCCTTGCGAACGATGGTGCGCACGTCCTCCTGGTCGAAGGGCTTCGTGATGTAGTCGAAGGCGCCCATCTTGAGCGCCTCGACGGCGGTGTCCACGGTGCCGTGCGCCGTGATCATCACGACGGGCATCGGGTCCTCGAGCGCGCTGATGCGCCGGAGGAGCTCCATCCCGTCGAGCTTGGGCATGCGAAGATCGGTGATCACGAGGTCGATGTGGTGCTCGGTGAGAAAAGCGAGGGCAAGCTCGCCGTCCTCGCTCGTGTGCACGTCGTAGCCGTCGCGCTCGAGCTGAGCGCTCAAGACACGACGCAGGTTGGGCTCGTCATCGACGACCAGGATTTGTTTACGTTCGGGCAGCATGGCCTACTCGCAGCGTGTCCCGCGCGCGGCGTCCGGGACGAAGGAGGAACAATGGTGAGGAGGGAAACCCGGCGCTCTTGGGCGCGCGGGCCCGGATGATATCCTGGTCGTCGCTGCAGGCGGGGGTCGTCCCTTGGCAGTTTCGCCCGCTTTCATGCTATCTGAAGGGCCGGCGGCCCAAGCGGGTCGCTGATTTTGGCAAGAACCCGATGCGCTTACACCTGAGTGGGCTCATGACGCTCGGCGTGCTCGCCCTGGCGTACCCGGCGGCGGCCGCCGCCACCGCCGAGGAGACGCACCCGTACGTCGATTGCACGCGGGAGGCGAGCGATACGGACGTGACGGCCGCCAAGGCAGCCTTTCAGGCGGGCAACGTCTCGTTCAACGAAGCCGACTACCCGCGCGCCATTCTCTATTGGGAAGACGCTTTTCGCCGCGACTGTTCGGCCCACCCGCTGCTTTTGAACCTCGCGCGCGCCTACGAGCTGAACGGCCAGAAAAGACAAGCCGTGATCGCGCTCGAGACGTTCCTGGCGCGCCAGCCGACCTCGACCGAACGCGCGCCCATCCAGCGCCGCATCGAGGTACTGAAGAAGCAGATCGACTCCGAGCCCGCTGCCGCCGTCCCCACGACGGCGCCACCGCCACCGGCGTCCGCGGCACCCGCGGCTCCGGCGCCTCAACAAGCCCCGCGCAACGAGGCGCAACATCCGAAATCGAGCAAGGTGTTGCCGCTCGCGGTCGCCGGCGCCGGCTTGGCGATGTTCGTGGTCGGCGGGATCGTCTACCTCGACGGCGCGAAGAAGGTGAAAGGCTTCGAGGAAGCGTGTGGCACGAGCCACCGCAACTGCCCTCCCGACCAGGTCGAGCCGGCGAACAAGGCCGCCAAGCAAGAGACGACCGGCGGCGTCATCGCGCTCGTCGGCCTTCCGGTGCTCGCGGGCGGCGTCATCTGGTATTTCGTCGCGAGCTCCGCACCGAAGAGCGCCATCGTCACGCCCGCGATAGGTCCGGGCTTCGCCGGCCTCGCGATGAACGGCCGATTTTAGCGAGCATCGCTCACTACTTCGGGGCTGCCGGACCGGTACCGTTGCCTGACGGTTCCTCGTCCGGCCCTTCGGGCGCATCACCCGGCGCGGGCTTCACCGGCGTGCCGATCTCCCCGGGTAGCGTCGTCGCCGCACGGCTGTATTTCACGTTCGCCGGCAACGGCTCGAGCGGCGGCGGCGTCTCGCTCGACGAGCCCCCACAGCTCGCGAGCGTGACGAAGAAGAGCGCGGCGCCGACGGTTGCCAGGTGATGCACGGCCGAGCGATAGCATGGAACGCGCGCCCGTTCGGCCGGCCGCGCACGTCGAGGCCCAAAAAATCCACTGCCTTATGCTCAGATCTCGTCGACCGGCTGTTCTCTTGTTCCATCACCCAAGCGAGCTTGGGTGTAGCCTCCGCGCATGATCGGCTGGCTGCGCGGACGCGTCCTCACGGAGGAGCCTTCGGGGCCGCTCGTGCTCGACGTGGGCGGAGTTGGGTACGAGGTGAACGTTCCCGTTGGCGCGGCGGGCCGAGCCCGTGGCTCCGACGGTGTCATCGAGCTTTTCGTGCACACGCACGTGCGCGAGGACGCGCTCGATCTTTTCGGCTTCCCCTCGGAGACCGAGCGTCACACGTTTCGGCTCCTGATCGGCATTCCCAACGTCGGGCCGAAGACGGCGCTCGGCGTGCTCAGCGCGCTTTCGGTGAGCGAGCTTTCGCGCGCGATTGCCGCGAGCGACTTCGGCCGGCTTTCCAAGGTCTCGGGCATCGGCAAAAAAACGGCCGAACGCCTCGTCCTCGAGCTCAAGGACAAGCTCCCGAGCGCCGGGACGGACGCGTCCCCGCAGCCGGGCGCCCCGGTTTCGGACGCCAAGCAGCGCCTGTTGAGCGCTCTCACCAACATGGGTTACCGAGCCGCAGAGGCAGAACGCGCCGTCAGCGGTCTCGGCTCGAAGGTCGAAGCCGCGCCAATTGGTGAGCTTTTGAAGGAAGCGCTGGCCCTTCTCGGCTGACCGTCCGCTCGGCCGTTCAACGTCGGCGCCGAGCATTGGCGTTCAGCGGTCTTGACCCGTCGAGGAAGGAGTGGGTAAATCCCGCACTGGCGCGCGGAGGACCCGGCGGCGGGCCGCCATGAGACGCGTCGGCGGTCGGAGGCCCAACGTGATTACCTGTCCGAAGTGCGGCAAGGAGAACCAGGACCACTACAAGTTCTGCCTGGGATGTGGCGCTGAGCTTCCACGTGGCGGCGGAGCCGCCAAACCGTTCACCTCGAACACGCCGCCGCACGGTATCCCCGCGGCGAGACCGGGAGCCGGCGCTTCGGGCGCTCCGCCCGTCGCGGCACCTGCAGCGGCGGCGCAACCGATGGCCGCCACGGCTGCCGTCCAGCGTCCTTCGCAGCAGCCCGACGCAGCGCGCGCCGCAGCCCCGGCAGCGGCACCGGCCGGAACGGCCATGGTCACCTGCCCCCAGTGCGGACACACGAACGTGCAGGGCAACCGCTTCTGCGCTTCGTGCGGCTACAACCTGTTGGCACTGGCTGGCGCACAGCAAGTGCCCTCGGGTGGCGCCGCGCCGGCGGCCGCGGCCTCCGGCGGCGCACGCCCCGTCATGCTCACGGCGCTCCGCGCCGACGGGACCGAAGCCGGTAACTTCCGCCTGCCCGACGGCCCCAGCGTCACCGTCGGACGCGACACGGGCTCGATCTTCGCGGGCGACAGCTACCTGTCACCGCGCCACGCGACTTTCAGCCGTCGCGGCGCGCAGCTCTCCATCCGCGACGAGAGCTCGTTGAACGGCGTCTACCTGAAGCTCAAGCCGCAGGACCCCAATCGCCTCGAGTACGGCGACGTGTTCCGCATCGGCCAGGAGATCATCCGTTTCGAGGAGCTCCGCAATCAGGGTCCGTCGGCCGACGGTGTCGAACGCTTCGGCAGTCCGGGCAAGGGCTACATCGGACGGCTCGCGCTCGTGATCGGACGCGACACCACGGGCAACGCCTTTCCCATCCCCGAGCGTGGCGTGCATTGCGGCCGCGAGCGCGGCGACATCCTCTTCTCCGAGGACGGCTACGTCTCGGGGCTCCACTGCCAGATCGCGCGCGGTGCGGACGGGCAGGTCTACCTCACCGATCTCGGGAGCTCGAACGGCAGCTTCATTCGCCTGCGCAGCGAGCGCACCGTGACGAACGGGGACGTGCTGCTGATGGGCCAGCAGCTCTTCCGGATCGACCTTTGAACCCCTTCGCGTCGCGCTCGGTCGCGGCGCGCCTTCGATGACCCAACGTCCTACGATCCGAGTGGTCGCCGCCGTGATCGAGCGGGACGGCCGTTACCTCATCACGCAGCGCCGCGCGACCGCGGTGCTGCCGCTGCTCTGGGAGTTCCCGGGCGGCCGCGTGGAAACGGGCGAGACGGACGCGAACGCGCTCCGGCGCGAGCTCGCTCATCGGCTCGGCGTCACGATCGAACCGGGTCAGCTCATCAGCTTCGTCACGCATCCGTACGACAAGTACGCGGTCGACTTGTACCTCTACGAGTGCACGCTCGTGGGCGGCGAGCCGCGCCTCGTCAACGTGGCTGATTTTCGCTGGGTGAAGAGCGCTGAATTCGAGCGCTACCCCTTCACGCCCGCCGACGAGCTGTCGATGAGCAAGCTGCTCGGCATGTAGCCCGGGCAGCGCCCGCAACCGGCGCGCAGGGTGGCCGACCGGCTCACCGCATGCCGCGGCTGTCGTTCGCGCTCGGCCGGGTTCTTCGCGCAGTCGCCACTCAGATGCTCGCGCCGGCCACGTGCGCCGCCTGCGGTGGGCCGCGCGGCGAACCGCCGCCCTTTTGTCTCACCTGCGGCTTCCCTCCTCCGGCGCCGCCCTGCTCGTTCGACGGGGTCCCGCTGCTCGCCGCCGGCACGTACGCGCCTCCGCTCGCTCCCGCGATCCGGCGCTTCAAGTTCGAAGACCACCCCGAGCTCGCGCCCGATTTGGCGCGGCTCCTCGCGCCGCGCCTTCGGGGTTCGGGCATCGGATCCGGCGTCAGCTTCGTACCAGTGCCCCTCCATCGCGCGCGACTCGTCGAGCGCGGCTACAACCAGGCCGCGCTGCTCGCGAGCGCGCTCGCCCGTAGCGCTGGCGGAGCCTTTCTCCCGCGCGCGCTCGAACGCCGCCACGCCACCTCGCAGCAGGCTCGGCTCGGCAGGCGCGAGCGCGTGGCGAACGTGGAGGAAGCATTCGTCGCGCGGGTTCAGGGCGCCGCGCGGCGGGTCATTCTCGTGGACGACGTCGTCACGACCGGGTCGACCGCGCTCACCTGCCTGACAACCTTGCGTCAGGCTGGATTCGAGGCCCTGGCAGTGATCGCATTGGCTCGCGCGGAGGGGCCGGGGTGATGATATCGTCCGCCGACGCGGATGAGCGAAACCACGGACGAAGCGAGCCGCTGGTCGTGGGTCACCGCGGACGGCAAGGTGATGACGGGCGCCAAGGGCGAGCTCATGCTCGCGCTGCGGAGCGGTAAGCTCGGACCGCCCACGCTCGTGTGGCGACCGACCTGGGGGGAATGGCTCAAGGCTTCGCAGATTGCCGAGCTCGCGGGCGTGCTCCCGTTCGATCAGGTCGAGCCGGCGCGCGTGGCACGTCGCATCGCGGCGCAGGTGTCGCCCCCGGCGCTGCCGGTTCCAGGCAGCTCGCAACCTCCCCCCGCGCCGATGCGCGGCGTGCCGAAACCTTCCGTGCCGCCACCGCCTCCCGTGCGCGGCAAGTCCCAGCCGCCGCCTGGCGGCGCTCACGGTCAAGCGGCGCGACCACGAGCGAGCGTCGCCGGCGCCCGCGTGCCCACGGTGGCCGGCATTGGCCCGAGCGCTGCCGCCGCTGCTGCCGCCGCTGCTCAAGCTCGACCGCGTGGAGCGAGCTTGCTTGGTCCGCCCCGCGACCAGATGACGAACACGCTGCCGATGCGGGCGCCCTTGCCCACGCTGGGCGGGGAAGAGGCCGCTACGCTCCGTTCGACGCTGCGACCGCCCGGCGCCGTACCGCCGCCCCCGCGCACGGGGGTCAGCCCGACGCTCGGCGGCGCCACGCCGCGTTCGGAGGAAGAGGCCACGCCGCGCCACGCCAGCGCCGGCTCCACGGCTCAGCCGGACACGGTGCAGGATGCAGAGCCCCCGGCGCCGACCGAGCTTCGCCCCGCGATCGTCATGCCCGGCAGCGGCAGCGCCCCGACGGCCGAGCCCGCTTTCGCGCCGGCTTCCACGGCGGCGGCGCTCGCGCCGCTGCCCCCGGCCCAGCATGACTTCGACGTAACGCTCGGCTCGACGCCGTTCGAGAGCGAACGCGGGCCCGAGGTCCCCGCCTCCGCGGGCGCCCAGCTCGAAAACACGGTCTCTCTCCCCGCGACGACGAAGGAGAAGCCCACCTTCGAGCAGTGGCTCGGCTTCGATCTGCCGAAGCGCACGCGCCTCTCGCTGATCTTCTTCGGTTGCGCGCTCGCGCTCGCGGCGCTCGTCGCGTTCGTCTTCATCGTTTCTCGGACACGCAACCCGCCCACCGCCGCGGCTGCCGCGACCGAGGCTGCCTCCGCCCTAGCCTCCTCGGCGCCGAAGGGGTGCCGGCTGCTGCAGCCTGCCGCGCGTCTCGCGACCACGGTCGAGCGCTCCGTTCCGCCCGTGTTCGCGGAAGTCGCGCACGGTGAGCGCGTGGCCGTCGGCTTTGCGCCCACGCCGAAGGGCGCCGCCGGCATCATCGTCCGGCTCGACACGCTCGACGTCGAACGCCCGTTCGAGCACGGCGGGGACGCAGCGACGCGTGCCACGGTGCCGCTCGTGAGCGGCGGTCGCACGACGTTCTACGTCGATCAGGCCGACTCCGAGCTCACGGGGGCGCGCACGGTGGCCGAAGGCGTGACGCTCGGGTTCGCTGGAGCCGACCTCGTGCGGTCGAGCGGCGGGAAGAAGGACGTTCTCTGGCCAGGCGCCGCCTCGGACAAGACCACGGAACCGCACGTGGCGCTCACCCCGGAGGGGACGCTCGTCACGTTTCGCCGCGGTGGCCTCTCGGGTCAGGTGCTCTACGGCTGGCTCGGCAAGGACGGCCGCGCGGCAGGGCTGCTCGCCATCGACGCACCCGGCGTGAAATTCTCGGGCACGCCCGACGCCGCAGCCGCCGGCCGCGGGGGGCTCGTCGCCTTCGCAGGCCGACCGAACGACAAGGCCGACTGGCGTATCCAGCTCGCGAATGCTCCGCAGCAGGGCAAGGCGAGCGCGCGCAGCTTCGAGGCACCGCCGGGCGGTTCCGGCGGCGGCAACATCGCGCCGGCCGTTGCGGCGCTCGGCGACGACGGCTGGCTGCTCCAATGGACCGAGGGTGCGAGCGGCCAGTACCAGGTGCGGCTCGCGCGCCTGAGCCGCCAGCTCGAAGTCCTCGGTGACACGCGGCTCGTCTCGCCCAAGGGAGCCAACGCGGGGCAGGGCTCGGTCTTCGCGAGCGGCTCGCGCGTCCTCTCCGTGTTCGTACAAACCACGGCGGGCCACGACGAGCTCTGGGGAGCAAGCTTCGAATGCTTCTGAAACATCACACGTTCGCTCTCATCCTCGCGCTCGGCGCGCTGCCCGGCTGCGCGGCGATCCTCCCCTCGGGCCCCTCGAACGTCGCGCAGGGCCGCTACTACTCGACGGGCAACCCCGAGTACGACGACTTTTTTCTGCGGCTTTACCGCCTGCAAATCGCCTTGAAAGATGCGCCGCCGCGCCTCGGCGAGCCGCGCCAGAAGCTCGCCGACGCGCTCGAGTCGGGCCCCGATCCGGACAACATCAAGGTGGCGCTGGCGAAACGCTCGAAGGAGCTCCAAAGCCGCGGCATCCGCTACACGGTCGCGCGCGCCGCAAGCCCCGACAAGCCGCCGACCCTCGTCGTCACGGGCAACCCGACGGGCAACGACTTCGAGCTCAAGGGCTTGCTCGAAGGCGCGCTCACCAGCGCGGGCGAGCTCAAGCGCGACGTGACGGCGTGGACGAAAGAGCTCGACGAGCTGTCGCCGCGGCAAGGCAGCCTCGAGGGAAGCGTGAACGAAGCCTTCGCTAGCAGCTCGGAAGGCGAGCGGACCCAGGTCAAAAACAACCTGGAGGACGGCGGGAAGATCATCACGCTGCTCAACGAGCGCACACGCGACCTCGATCACGCCACGACCGACTTCCTGAAGTCCGTGACGTCCGCTCTCGGCGAGGCGACCGTCGACGCCAAGCCCGACCTGCCCGAAGAGGAGGACGACGCCCCGTCCCCCGACAAGAAGGATCGCAAGGGCGCCGCCGGCAAACCCGCGAAGGCGCCAGCGTCCGCCAAGGCCGCGACGAAGGGCAGACCGCCGGGGAAATCGCCGGCACCTCGGCCGGCCGCCGCGCCGGCGCCGAAGCCGGCCGCCGCGGCCACGCCGAAACCTGCACCTGCGCCCGTTGCGAAGCCGAGTCCGAAACCGGCAGCGCGCGAGGGCGACGCTCCGGCACCCCCGCCGAAGCCGGCGCAGGGCACCGCGAAACCCGACTTCGAGCCCTAGTCGCCTGCGCCGAACGGCGGCGTCTTCCGTAGCCGTCCCATCCGCGCTCGCGGCCGACCCGCGCTCAGCGCTCCGGCGCCGGGGAGTGCTTGGAAGCACGCCCCACGAGAAGCGAGTGCGCGCGCGTCTCGAAGTGGCTTCGCGGCACGTTCGCAAGCAGAGCCTCGGCCATCGATTCCATCCCGTAGAGGCGGGAGGTCACGCGAATGGTGCGGTTGTCGGAGGTCTGGATCACGAACCAGCCCAGGTTCTCCACCCAGGAGACGGCGGAGACCTCCTCCCATTTGACGTACCCTCGCCCTTTGGGCGGCACTCGAAAACGCATGCCGTCGCGAACGATTCGGAAACTCGTGACATAGGAATCGGCGGTCACTGACCGAGCACGTGACCGCATGCCCGTCCAAGCAGGCAATATCCCGCCAGATTGCAACTTTACCGCAACACGGGAACCAAGCCCGTTAATCGCCGGGATTTGGTAGAAATATTTCGATCCGCCTACCCGAAACTCAATCGATGGCGCGGATACCGTCGAGGAACTGGTCGGGGGGGACGAAGTCGGTAAACCTGAGCGCCTCTTTCCCGCGCGAGTCGTAAACGACGACCGTCGGCAAACCGCGCACCCCGAAATGCTGGAGCGCGGCGCCGACCTTCGGATCCTCGTCGTTGGTGGCGTCCACGCGCACGGTGACGAACCGGCCGAGCTCGGCGCCGACGGGCGCCGCCGAGAACGTCAGCTTGTCGAGCTCCTTGCAGGCGCCGCACCACGCGGCGGTAAAGTCGACGACCAACGGTCGGCTCTCGCGCAGCGCCCGCGCTCGCGCCGCCTCCACGTTGCCGTGCTGCCAAGCGAGCGCCTCCGCCGGCTTGGCCAGGCCGAGCACGAGGGCGAAGAGCCCGAGGCTCGCGAGGACGATACCGGCCCCCTTGCCGAGCTTCACGCCGACCATCGGATCGGAGAACTCACGATGGACGGCACCGAGCAACACGCCGAACACGACGGCGGCGGTCGCGAGGCCGAAGAGCGTCGCGCTCGGATGAACGAACGCGCCGAGCACGGGAAACGCCGTGCTCAGGAAGTACAGCGCCACCACCACGAGCACGATGCCGAGCAGTGATTTGACGTGAACCATCCAGCGCCCGCTCTTCGGCAATTGCACGGCGAACGTGCCGACCACGAAAAACGGTACGCCGAGCCCCAGGGAAAATGCGCCCATCGCGAGCGCCCCGAGCCCCGCGCTCTTCGTCTTCGCGATCCAGGCCAGGATTCCGGTGAGAACCGGGCCCGTGCAGGGCGAAGCGATGAGGCCGCAGGCGAGGCCCAGGAAGAACGCGCCCCGGTAGCCGATGCCGCCGAACGTCGCGAGCCGGTTCGTGACGGCGCCTGGCAAGGCGAGCTCGTACGCCCCGAAGAGCGACGCCGCGAGGGCCAGGAACAGCACGGCCATGCCCACGACGACCCAGCGGTTCTGCAAGACGGAGCCGAAGATGGAGCCCGAAAGGCCGGCCGCGACCCCGAGCGGCACGAACATCGCGACGATGCCGAGCACGAAAGCGGCCGAGAGGGCGGCACCTTCCCAGCGGCTCTTCGCTTCGCGGGCGCCGAAGACGCTGACCGTGACGGCGACCATCGGGTACACGCACGGCGTCAGGCTCACGACGAAGCCGCCGGCGAGGGCAGCTAGCGCAGCGTAGAGGGGGCCCTTCGAGAGGGCCTCGGTGAAGGCGTCGGCAGCGGGCATGGGTGCTTGTATTGTACCGCGGCCGGGGCCCCGCGGTTTCAAGCCCGGTTGGAGCCGGGATTTCGCCGGCGCGAGCGCACCCGCCGGAGTAGCCGCCGCGCGTGGTCGACCTCGCCCGCGAGGGCGACTTCCAGGGCGACCCGGCCGCCCGTGGCGCGCTGCACGAAGGCCGACAGGTACCGTTCGGCCGCCGCGTCGTCGCGTAGCTCGAACGCGAGCGCCCCGAGCACGAACTGGCCGTAACCCTGCCCGCAGGGAGCCTCTTCCAGACGCTCGCGCACCGTGGCAAGGCCGCCGACCGCCTCGCCCGCCGCGCGTCGCGCGAGGGCAAGCTGGGCGCGATAAAGGGGCTTGTCGGTCGTGCCCCAGCGCGCCGCACGGGCGAACGCACCCGCCGCCGGACCGTGGTGTCCCGAGAGAAACAGCACGCTTCCGAGCGTCCAAAGGTGAAACGCGCGGCGGGCCGGCGGGCTCACGCGGCTGGCGATGCGCAGATGGTAGACGGCGCGGTCACGATCCCCGAGGCCGAGACAAGCGCGCGCCGCGTCCTGTCGAGCCACGTCGGGCATGACGGCGCCGTCGAGCATCTGCTCGGCGACGGCGAGGGCCTCGGCGAAGCGCCGCCCTTCCATGTGCGACAGATAGAGCTGCCGGAGCAGCATGGTGCGCGTCGTCCGGTCGAGCCCTCCGCGGTGCGAGAGCCCGCGCTGGGCGTACTTCGCCCGGCTCACGGACGTGCGGGCCAAACTTGCCTTTCGCAGCATCATTTCCGGGCTGTTCGGCTCCGGTGGGGTCGATGCGCGCAGCCGCGTCATTGCCTTTGAACCTAGCAGGACCTGTACAAGCGTCCAGATTTCGGCGACCGCGCCCGGGGCCCAAAGGACACTTCGTGAAGTGGCAAGAGAGCGTGATTGCGAAGGGAGCTCGTGTGTTCCAGTCTCGCGGCGCGATGCGGACGAACGGTAACGGAAATTTTCTTGGGAGCGGAATACTGCTGCTCCTGGCGGCGGGCTGCGGTCACCCGGCGACCGAAAAGGAGTGCGAAGAGATCGTCGAGCGGGTCGCGCGTCTCGAGCTCGAGCAGGCGCACACCGCGACCGAGGCGATGAACAGCGAGATCGCGCTCGCCAAGGAGTCCTTCAAGAAGGACATGCGCCAGCGCTGCATCGGCCGTCGCGTCACTCAAGAAGCGATGAACTGCGTGCGCACGGCGAAAACCTCCGAACAGATCGAGAAGGAGTGCTTCCGCTGAGTCGCGCGCTCGCCGGCCGCGCGCTCATCGCCGCCGCGCTGAGTTGCCTCGCTCTTGCCGGTTGCGGCCGGGGTCCGACGCCCGCCGAGTGCACGGCCCTGCTCGATCGCTACACCGAGAAGCTCGTCGGCTCCGACCGCCCCGACGTGAAGCCCGGCGAGCTCGAAAAGCTCAAGGCGGACGCCCGCGCGCGTGCCGCCGAGGATCCCGAGTTCGCGGCCTGCTCTCACAAGCTCTCGCGCTCGCAATACGAGTGCGCGATGAAGGCGCCGACGGTCGACAGCATGGAGATTTGCTTGAATTAGCCGGTGGGCTCCCACGACGGCGTCCGTCGCCGCCCTCGGCGGCGCGGATGGTTGCCGCGCTACCGCTTCACCTTGGCGTGCAGCGCTTCGAGCCTGCCCACGGCGCGAGCGATGTCCGGCGCTTGATCGAGTAACCCGAGCAACGGGTCGCCCGTCTCCATCAAGCGCGTCGGCACGGTGAGCAGCGTGAAGCGGCGGGGGTCGAGCGCGACGTGCACTTCCTCCCAATAGAGCGGCGTCGAAACGGTCGCGCCCGGCCACGCTCGCACCGAATAGGGCGCGACAATCGTGCGCGACGGACCGGTCTGGCCGATGTCGACCAAGGCTTTGCCGCCGCGCTTTTCGACGCGCCGCTCGAGCGTGCAAAGCTGCGGGTGGCGCGCGACGACGAGCTGGCCGAAGAGCTCACACAGGAGCTTCGCGGCCTCGAACGGCACGCCGGGACCGAGCGGAACGAGGACGTGAAGGCCCTTTTGACCCGAGGTCTTCGGGTAGCCGGCGAGGCCGATTTCGTCGAGGATTTCCTTGAGACTGAGCGCGAGAATCACGGCGCGCTCGAAGGGGTGCTCGCCGATGTCGAAGTCGACCGTCAAAAAATCGCACGCGTGGCGGGTCTCTTCGCGACACGCGAGGACGTGGAGCGGGATGGTGCCGAGGTTCGCGAGGTAGACGAGGGCGTCGACGTCGTCCACGAGGAAGACGACCTTCTCGCGCTTGTCGGGGTCGCTCGAGTCGCGGAGCTCCGTGCGCCGCAGCCACTCCGGCGTGCCCTGCGGCACGTTCCACTGGTAAAAGCTCTTGCCGCGAATCCCGTCGGGGTAGCGCACCATCACGACGGGGCGGTGCTCGAGGAACGGCAGCATCGCGGGCGCGAGCGCCGCGTAGTACTCGATGAGGTCGCCCTTCGTGTAGCCCTCGTCTGGCCAGAAGACTTTGTCGCGGTTCGTGACGTTGACGCGCGTGCGGGTGGGCGCGCGCGGCGCGTCGGCGACCGCGTCGACGCCGTCGCTGTCGTCGAGCGCGGCGTCGGCGTCCTCACTGGGCGTCGCGGGAGCGGCGAGCGCTTCGCCCGGCGGCATGGCGTTGCACGCGGCGGGCTCGATGTCGGTGCGGACGCCGCGAAACACCGGGTGCCGCAGGTGCGCGTCGGGCGTGAAGCCCTGGAAACGCACGCTCACGACGAGCTCCGGTTCGACCCAGCGAGCATCCTTGGCCTCGGCGGGAATACCCCCAATGCCCGGAAAATCCGCAGCTTCTAGCGCTTTTAGCCGCGGCAGCAGCGCGTCGATGCTCGCGTCGTCGAGACCGCTGCCGACGCGCCCCCGGTAGCGCAGACCGTCGTGGCCGTAGCTTCCCACACAGAGCGCGCCGAGCCGACTACGGCCCCCCTTGCCCGCGAGCCAGCCGAGCACGACGAACTCCTCGTCGCGATCGCATTTGATCTTGATCCAGTCGTCCGTGCGCGCAGGGCCCGGCCGATACACGGAGGACATTCGCTTCGCGACGACCCCCTCGAGCCGGTTTTGCTCGCAAAAGTCGAAGAGCGGCTGACCGTTGCTCTCGATGTGATCGAGCGAGCGAATGAGGCCCTTGCCCTGCACGACGCGCTGCAGGAGCTCCTTGCGCACGCGCAGAGGTAGGCCACGCAGATCGCGGTCTCCGAGCGCGAGCAGATCGAACACGAGGTAGCAGACGGGCACCTCGGCTTGCACGCGGAGCACGTCGAGCGGGCGTTCGGCGTGAATGCGCGGACCCAAGCGGTGGAAGCTCGGCCGGCCTTCGTCGTCGAAGGCGACGATTTCGCCGTCGAGCACGACGCGCTCGGGGGCGAGAGCGCGCACGGCGCGGGTGATCTCGGGGTAGGCGGCCGTCGCGGAGCGGCCGTTGCGGTACCGGAGCGCCGCGGCGTCACCGTGTTTGTCGGCGACGATACGCACGCCGTCGAGCTTGAGCTCGTACAGGCGCTCGGAATCGTCGAGGCGCCCGCCCTCCGTCGCGCAGAGCATCGGCACGAGCTGCTCGACGCGCGTCTCGCGCTGCTCGGCGCCCGCCTCGGCCGCGGCCTCGCTGAGCTCGTCCGACAGCTCGGCGCGGCGCGAAAGCTCCTCGATGGTGAGACCGCCGAGCACGCTGCGCGGCTCCTCCGTGACGATGTCGCGCTGGCTCGCGTGGATGTCCTGCTTCTTGACGAGCAGCCACTGTTTGCCGTCTTCCTTCGTGCCCTTGCCCTGGCGACTGCCGGTCTCGATGAGCGCGAAACGGCCGCCGAGCTTGAAGCCCGTGAGGACGAAGTCGAGCTTGCCCTTCACGAGGCCCTCCTCCGCCGTGCCGTCCAGGTAACGGATCCGCCCCCGATCCCAGGCGATCATGGGACCGGCGCCGTAGTTACCCTCCGGGATGACGGCCTCGAAGTCGAGGTATTCGAGCGGGTGGTCCTCCGTGAGCATCGCGAGGTGCTTCTGCGCCGGGTCGAGGGACGGGCCCTTCGGCACGGCGAAGCTCTTCAGCGTGCCGCCGATCTGCAGGCGCACGTCGTAGTGGACGCGCGTCGCGTGGTGCAGATGAACGACGTAGCGACCCTGGCGGGTCTCACGCGCGCTGGCCTTGCGTTCAGGCGCGAACGGCTCGTTCGTCCGGAGCGGATCGCGTTTTTTGCGGTATTCGCCGAGCGGATCGCCCGCCGGGGGGACGGGATCCCTCGCAGAAGTTTTCCGAGTGGGAATGCCTCTTGTTAGCATTCGAACTCGCCGGGCCGATCCCCCCTACCCGGTCCGCCCTTCCTGCACGAGGAATTCGTCATGCCGTCCCGCGCCATCGCCTCCGGAACCGTCAGCTTCGGCCTGGTCTCCATCCCCGTGAAGCTCTTCACCGCCGCGTCGAGCGAGCAGGTGAGCTTCAATATGTTGCACAAGAAGTGCGGCGGTCGCGTGAAGCAGCAGTACATCTGCCCCACCGACGACAACGAGGTCGTCGACCGGAAGGACATGGTCAAGGGCTACGAGCACGCCCGCGGCCAATACGTGCTCTTCACGGAAGAAGAGCTCAAGGCGTTCGAATCGGAGCGCTCGAACGCGATCGAGATCACGGAGTTCGTGCCGCTCGCGAGCGTCGACTTCGTGCACGTCGAGAAGAGCTACTACCTGGGCGCCGACAAGGGCGGCGACAAGGCGTACCGCTTGCTCTCGCAGGCGATGACCCACAAAAAGGTGGTCGCGGTCGGGCGTTGGGCGGCGCGCGGCAAGGAGCAGCTCGTGCTCGTGCGACCGTACCAGGACGGCCTCATCCTGCATCAGCTCTACTACGCGAACGAGGTGCGCTCCTTCGAGGAAGTGGACCCGGCCGCGAAGGTGACGATCAGCGACAAGGAGCACGACCTCGCCGAAAAGCTCATCGATCAGCTGACGAGCGCGGCGTTCGAGGCACAGAAATACCACGACACCTTCAGCGACAAGGTGCGCGCGGTCGTCGAGCAGAAGGCGGCCGGCCAGGAGATCACCGTCGCGCCGGAGGCCCCGAAGGCGCAGATCATCGATCTGTTCGACGCGCTCAAGCGGACGCTCGCCACGGCGCCGGCGCCGCCGCCGAGCGTGCTCAAGCCGCCCGCGAAGGCGAAAGCGGAAGACGCGGCCGAAGCGCCCGCAGCGGCGGCGCCGAAGAAGCGCAAGGCCAAGTAGGTCGTCCGCGCAGGGCGCCGCGGCCGTTCGACCGGAACGCGTCCGTCAAAATTCTGCGGCGGCGTTCGATGTCTTACCGGGCGTGATGTTCACCGTGAGCGAGCGGCGTCCGAGCTCGGGATGGATGAACGTCACGGTGTGGACGCCCGGCGGCAGCTCCACGGCGCGCGGCGATTTGCCCTCGGGACGGCCGTCGACCACCACCATCGCGGGCGGCGACGAGCTTGCCGCGAGTAGGCCGCCCTGCGCTTCGAGCAGCTCGGTGTAGGGATTGGGCGGCGTTTCCTCGAGCTCGACGCGCGTCGGGCGCACGCCCCGGCTGAGCGCGTGCGGCGCGCCCGACTTGGCCGCCGCGAGCGCGTCGATGTCGGGAGCGTCCGGCACCGTGACTTCGCCGGCGCCATGACTCGCGTCGGCGGACGCGGCGTCCGACTTGAGCAACGTGGGCTCGAGCGTGCTCACGTTGTTGGCGGTCAACGTCACGGGCTGCTCGTACGGCGTGTAGCCGGGGCCGCTGATCGTGAGCACGTGCGAGCCCGGTGCCATGCCCATGAGCAAGACGGGCGGAGGGCCGTGGTCCTGGCCGTCGATCGTGACGCGGACGTCGGGGTTCGTGAGGCGCACGAAGAGACCGGTGTTGCCGTGCACGTCCGCCGAGCCCGCCGACGCGGAGACGGCCGCGGGGTGAACCCTTGGAGCCAAACCGCGCAGCGCGAACACGGTGCCAACCGCAAACACCACGAGGAGCGGCACCGCCGCGGCCCAAATGCCGCCCTTGCGCCCGAGCAACGACGGAGGCAGCGCGTCGGCCTCCTCGTCACTGCCCCACGGCCCCGGAGGCTCGGATTGCGGCCGCAAGCTCGCGAGTGGCGAGGCGGGCAGTACCACCGGCGAGCGACTGCTCGGTGGGCCGAGACCGACGAGCGTTTGATCATCGCCCGTGTACGGGGGCAGCACGCGCATGTCGTCGACGTCCGATGACGAGGACTCCGCGGGCGACTTGCTCGCGTGAGCGACATGGCTATCCAAAGCTGCGTAGGATTTTTTCATGACGCCTCCTCTAGGGCCCCTCCCATACACCGACCTACCGCTCGCGCACGATACGTTCCGATGACTGGAGCAAAAAATGACGAACCATTCCGATGAGAGTGTACGTCCCCATGTCGCAAATTGACGCGAGAGCGGTGGCGCGACGCCACGTCACCGCGGCGACCTGGCGTGAGTACTTCCTGTGGCTCGCCGTAGGCATTGCCTGCGCAGCATGCGGCGGAGCCTCGACGCGCTCGAGCGGTGTCGCGCGATCCGACGCTAGGGCTAGCGCGCACGCCGCACGTGCTGCGGAGCCGGCCGACAGGACCTCGTCGCAGACGCCCGAGCGGGAGTCGGGCGCGACGCCGCGGCAGCCAGAAATCAGCGGCAAACCAGCCGTCTCCGTGCTGCCCGTGCCGGGCTTCGAGTCTGCGATTTTGGTCGTGCCGGAACGTTCGCAAACGCGGCCGCTGCTCGTCGCCACGCACGGCGCAGGTGGCGCCCCGGAGTGGGAGTGCGAGCGCTGGAGCCGCGTCGCCAAGGGTCGCTGGATCCTGCTGTGCCCACGTGGGGTTCCCCTGCGACGGGGCGAAGAGGGCAGCTACTTTTATCCTGACCACCACGCGCTCGAACGCGAGGTGACCGCCGGCGTGAAGGCGGCGCGTGCGGCGCTCGGCACACGCGTGACGGCGGGGGGCGGCGTGTACGTCGGCTACTCGCAAGGCGCAACGATGGGCGCGCTGATGCTCGTCGACCACGGCGCCGAGTTCGCACACCTACTTCTGATCGAAGGTGGCAGCGCCGACTGGACGTCAACGCGCGCCGCGCGTTTCCACGCGACCGGCGGCAAGAGCGTCTTCATCGTGTGCGGCACGACGCCGTGCGCCGAACGCGCGACACGCGCCAAGCCCGTGCTCGAACGTGCGGGGCTCCGCGCCGAGGTGCGCGCCGTGCCGGACGGCGGGCACACCGAGCTCGGCCCGGTCGGAAACGAGGCGGAAAAGCTGCTGGAATCGCTCGCGACGCTTTGAAACGTCTCTAATTTTACGAGCGCCCCTCGCGCCGCCGGGCGCGCGACGCTTATGCAAGAGCGACACGCGCGCACGGTTATCGAAGCCTGGCCTTTGTTGGCCCGCCGGGCGGCGACGGTTTACCCGGGGAGAGAACCCTGGAGGTCAGCATGCGCAGCCATCCCGCAACCTTGGTCGTCATCGAGTACGGAGCGAGCTGGCCGCGCTGGTTGAGCCCGGCCCATTCGGGAGACTTGGCCGTCGTCGCGCAACACTACGAAGGGCTACCGACCGACCTCGTGACGCAAGTCGCGAGCCGCGTGACGCGCTTGAGCCAGGCCAGCTGGCAGGTCGACGAAGTGATCCTGGTCGCGAACGGACGCTCCGACCCCGACGCGACGGCCGCGCGCTCCGTGCTCGCGCGCGGGCTGCTCGCGCACTTGAAGGCGTCGGGCGGCGGTCACCTGACGCTCAGCCTGAGCGAAGCGCTCGGGCGCCGCGCCACGCACGAGCTCACCTCGCTCGCAGCCGCGCTCGAGCCGGTGGCGGTGGCCTCGGAGTTGTCGCTTTCGGTCCGCGTCGGGGAGGAGCCCCCCGTCTACAGCCGGCCGGCGCCGTCCCGGCCGGCACCGTCGTCGCCGCTGCGCGCCGTCAGCTGAGCCGGCCGCGCGGGCGGCCCAGTGCTAAGCCCCGCCCTCGCCGATGGACGCGAGCACGCAAAGGGCCCTCGAGTGGCCGCTGCTCCTCGAGCGGCTCGCCGAACGTGCGGTGAGCCGCGCCGGGGCCGCGCGCCTGCTCGGGACGGAGCCGAGCGCGACGCTCGAAGGCGCGCGCGTCCTCGCCGCGCGGAGCCGCGACAGCCTCGAGCTCGACGCGCTCGGCGAAGCGCTACCGCTGCGCGATTTTCCCGACGTGACGGAGCCGCTCGCGCGCGCCGTGAAGGCGGGCACCCTCACGGGGGGCGAGCTCGCCGGCGTCGCGCGGCTGCTGGGCGTCGCCCGACTCGTGCGCGCCTTCGTCCACGAACGACGCGAGCGCTTCCCCGCGCTGCACGCCGCCGTCACGAGCGACGACAAGCTCGACCAGCTCGAGAACGCCCTCACCGCCGCGCTCGAGCCCGACGGCACCGTGAGCGATGCGGCGTCTCCCGCCTTGCGTGAAGCGCGCGCCCGGGCCCGCGAAGCACGCGAAACGCTGAAAGAACGGCTCGAAGGCTGCCTGCGCACCCACGCCGATCTCCTGCAGGGCCGCTACTACACCGAGCGCGACGGTCGCTACGTGCTGCCCGTCCGCTCGGACGCTCACCTGCGCGTCGAAGGCATCGTGCTCGGTTCTTCGGCTTCCGGCGGCACGCTGTTCGTCGAGCCGCGCGAGGCGACCGAGCAAGGCAACCGCCTGAAGCTTCGCCTGGCGGAAGTGGAGCGCGAGGAGCTACGCGTACTCACCGAGCTCACGCGCGGCGTGGCGGCACGGCACGAAGCCATCGCCGCCGCGTTCGAGGCCGCGGTGGAAGCCGATCGCTTGGCGGCGCTCGCGCTCTGGGCGCGCGCCGCCAAAGCCAACGTGCTCGAGCCCGGCGCCGGCGCTCGCATCGAGCTCCGGGAGGTGCGTCATCCGCTGCTCGTCGCGACGGGTACGAGCGTCGTGCCCAACGACGTGCGCGTGCAAGCCGGGCGCGCGCTCGTGATCTCGGGTCCGAACGCCGGTGGCAAGA
>Ga0164241_10002532_pt1 | contig 19598 bp, 20 predicted proteins | sample OricomyardsoilBY_FD_108780 | JGI IMG/M metagenome (GOLD analysis project Ga0164241, IMG submission 108780) | Backyard soil microbial communities from Emeryville, California, USA - Original compost - Back yard soil (BY) | ecosystem: Environmental > Terrestrial > Soil > Unclassified | place: USA... | reverse complement strand
GCTCGCCGCCAAGCTCGGACCTCTCATCGACCCCGGCGGATGGACGGGCTACTTCATGGTCGCCGTGCAAGTGACCGGCGCCGCCGGGTACGTCGGCTACGGCGTCGTCCTCAGCTGGCTGTTCAGCCGCGAATTCGCCGAGGGCACGATCAGCGGCCTCTTCGCGATCCCCGTCTCGAGGGCGACGATCGCGACGGCGAAACTCATCGTCTACCTCGTTTGGGGACTCGTCACCTCGGCGGCCTTACTGCTCGCCCTGATCGTCCTCGGCTTCGCCGCAGGACTCGGCTCCATACCCACCGACGCCGTACCAGCCATGGGCCGGGAGTTGGGCCTCTCCATGTTCACCGTCGTCCTCGCCACTCCGGCAGCCTGGGCCGCGACCCTCGGCAGGTCCGTGCTCGCGGGGATCGGCACCACCATAGCCATCCTCATCACGTCCCAGGTGAGCGTGATCGCCGGCGCAGGCGGTTGGTTCCCGTTCTCCGCACCCGCCCTCTGGGCTATCAGCACCGGCATCACGGTCACACCCTTCCAACTCACCCTCGTGATACCGGTCGTCGCCGCCGCCGTCGCCCTGACCGTCCAGTCCTGGCAACGTCTCCAACTCGACCGATAAGCCTGCAACGGAGGTTCGACCGCCGAACGGTAGTCGAACTCGTCGCGACAGCCGACGGCGCCTGTTGAACGAACTGCTCGCGTCAGGGCTCCCGGCGCGAGCCGCCGCATCAGCGGATTCAGCCGGTACGCCGCCTGCGTGATGTCTCGCCGGAGCACAGTCCCCACACGCGAGTCCCCGGCCGGAAGGTTGTCGGCAGCACCTTTCTCGACGCTGAGCCGATGCTGCTCGGGGCTCTTGGCGTGGACTGACCATCTGGTTAGTATGGTGACCATGCGGTCAGTCGAAGATCTCACTGCGCGAGCGCGGATTCGCGATCAGGCGCTGGAGTTGTTTGCCGCGCGTGGGGTGGATGCGGTGACAGTGCGGGAGATCGCGGCTGCCGCGGGTGTTTCGCATGCGCTGGTGCTACACCACTACGGCTCCAAGCAGCGCTTGCGCGAGGTCGTCGACGACCATGTCGCGCAGGTCTTCGACGGCATGTTCGAAGCTGTAGCGGCCGATCCGGAGGAGTTTTTCGCGAGCGGAGACTCGGCGAGTTTCGCCGAGTTGATGTCGGGCGCGGTGCCGTCCGGCTCGCCGATTCCGGCGTATCTGCGGCGGCTGCTGTTGAGCGGTGACGTCACTGGGCAGATTCTGTTCCGGCGACTGTTTGACGCCAGCGTGGAGATGACCGGGCAGATGACAGCCGCCGGGCTGATGCGCGCGTCGGGCGACATCGCCGTACGGGCTGCGTTCTTGATGGTCAACGACTTGGCGATGGTGCTGCTGCGTGACCAGCTCACGTCCGTGCTCGGAGTCGATCCGATGAGTCCGGACGGGATGCGTCGATGGGCAGCGGAGGTGGTCACCGCCTATACCGACGGAGTCTTCACCGGGGAGCTGCCATGACTGCGGAGACGTCCAGGACGGTCATCACGAAGACTGGCGTGAGTCTGCGAGACGTCACCAGGACCTTCGGCCGAGGCGACGCCGAGGTTCAGGCCTTGCGCGGCGTCGACTTGACGGTCGAGTCCGGCGATCTGGTTGTCGTGGTGGGGCCGAGCGGGTCGGGCAAGACGACGTTGGTCAACATCATCGGCGGCATCGAGTCGGCCACATCAGGTCAGGTGGTTGTCGCCGGCGAGGAGATCTCGCAGCGGAGCCCGGCGCAGCTGTCGGAGTTCCGCCGCGACCATGTCGGATTCGTCTTCCAGTTCTTCAACCTGATCCCGACGCTGACAGCTCGCGAGAACGTCGAGGTGATCATCGAGCTGACCGGGCGGGGCGACCGGGCACGCGTGCCCGACTTGCTCCGCGAGGTCGGTCTGAGCGACCGCATGGACCATTTCCCGGCCCAACTGTCAGGCGGTCAGCAACAGCGGGTCGCGCTGGCACGGGCCCTCGCGACCGAGCCTGATCTGTTGCTGGCCGACGAGCCGACCGGTGCCCTCGACCTGGCGACCGGGCGCCAGATCCTGGAGTTGTTGCAGCGGTTGAACCGTCAGGGCTTGACGATCGTGATGGTCACCCACAACTCGTCGGTCGCGCAGATCGCGTCCCGAGTGGTCACGGTCGTGGACGGCCGCATCGAGTCCGTACGGCGCAATCCGCGACCTGCCGACGCCGCCGACGTGGCGTGGTGATCCGCATGCGCGCGATCACCCACAAGACGCTGCGGGATCTTCGCCGGCAGCGAGCTCAGGTTCTTGCCGTCGGTGTCACGGTACTGCTCGGGGTGATGTTGTTCATCGCCAGTGCCGGGGCCTTCAGGAATCTCGACGCGTCCTATCAGCGCACGTACGAACGGTTGCGGTTCGCGGACCTGGTTGCCACCGGCGGCGAACCGGGCAAGGTCGCCGCGGCCGCGCGTCAGGCCGGTGCAGTTGATGTGACGGTTCGGACGCAGGTCGATCCACCGATGCTGATCGGCGGCACGAAGCTGATCGGCCGGGCGGTAGGCCTGCCTGCCGATGGTCAACCCGCGGTCGATGCCGTTGACCTCGACGACGGGAACTACCTCGCGGCGGACAGCGCTGACGGTGTTCTGATCGAGCGCCACGCGGCCGACACCTTCGGCCTCTCTCCCGGCAACTCGCTGCAGGTCTTCAACGGCGTCGGGTGGCAGACCGTGAAGATCCGGGGAGTCGTGCGGTCGGCGGAGTACTTGTGGCCTGCGCGGAGCAGGCAGGACGTCCTCGGCGACCCGCATGCGTTCGCAGTGGTGTTCGCGGACGAGGATCTCGTACGGCGGTTGAACGGCGGTACACCCAACCAAGTGCTCGTGCGGCTTCCGGCCGGAGCCGACGAGGGCTCAGTCACGGCGGCGCTGCAGGCCGCTGGAGCCACGAACGTCGTCACTCAGGCCGACCAGGCCTCCAACGCCACACTGCACGAGGATCTGAACGGCTTCTCCGAGCTGTCTGTCGCCTTCCCGCTGCTGTTCCTCACGGCCGCGGCGGTCGCATCGTACGTCTTGCTGGCGCGCAAGGTTCTGGTCGAACGGCCCGTGATCGGGACCCTGATGGCTGTAGGTGCCAGACGCGGCCGACTGGTGCGTCACTATCTCCAGCAAGGGCTTCTGATCGGACTCTGCGGGGGTCTGTGCGGCGCAGCGCTCGGTACAGCGGCGACGGGTGCCCTGACCCGCGGCTACACGGGTGCACTCGGCATCCCGGACACGGTGACACATGGCGTTCACACCGATCTGATCGCGATGGGAGTCGCGTTCGGTGCAGCGATCGGTCTGGTCGGTGCGGCGATCCCGGCCATCACTGCGGCTCGGACCATTCCGGCGGACGCGATGCGCAACGAGAGCGCGAGCCGCCCGCCTGGCCGATGGAGTCGGCTTGTCGCACGAGCTCGTTGGGTTCCGGTGCCTGCGCGGATGGCGTTGCGCGACGTGACTCGCAACCTGCGTCGCACTGTCGCCACGATGCTCGGGGTCGTGCTGGCACTGATCCTGGTGCTCACGTCGATCGGCATGTTGACGAGCCTGTCGGATGCGATCGACCGGCAGTACGGGCAGATCGAGCGACAGGATGCGACCGTCACCGTCGCTGCCCCCTCGGGCGAAGGCGATCCGTTGTCGTCGGTCCCTGGCGTGGCGGCGGTCGAGTTGACCCGCGTGGGTGCGGTCACCGCGGTGCTGGGTGATCACAGCTACGCGACCACGTTGACCGGCCTTCGCACCGGCACACAGATGCACCGCTTCGTGTTGGTCGACGGGAAGGTGACCGGACTACCGCACGATGGCTTGCTGGCGGGGCAGGCACTTGCCGATTCGCTGCACGTCAAGCTCGGTCAGACGGTCACGCTGACCACCGCCAAAGGCTCGACCAGTCTTCCTCTGACGGGACTTCTGGACGAACCGGTCGGCACCGCGATCTACACCACCGAGTCACAAGCGGCGAGCTTGCTTCCGGACTCAGCGGTCCGAACCTACTTGGTGCGCTTCGCGCCGGGAGTCGACCGCGACACAATGCGTCGGACGATCACAGGTGTGCCCGGAGTGGTCGCGTACGCCGACACGACCGCGGTGACCGCGTCGATCGATCAGTTCCTGGGACTGTTCTGGGCGTTTGCCGGGACCATGGTGGTGCTCGGCGCCATCCTTGCGGCGGCGATCATGTACGTGACACTCGCGGTCAACATCGTTGAGCGCACCAACGAGCTGGCGACGTTGCGTGCGGCCGGCGTTCCGGTGCGGCGAGTGGCCGCGACGATCGCGACCGAGAATCTGGCCGCAACTTCGCTCGGTCTGCCGATCGGGCTTGTCGCGGGGATCCTGGCCGCGAGGGGATTCCTCGGATCCTTCAGCAGTGATCTGTTCACCTTCAGGCTCACCTTCGGCTGGTGGGTGATCCCCGCCGCGGTGATTGCTGTCCTGGCGGCGGCCACGGCGTCGCAGTGGCCCGCGATTCGCGCCGTACGACGTCTCGATGTGGCGCGCGTCGTGCGGGAACGAGCTCGTTGACACCAGCGGCCGCCGTCTCTCCCGGTGCAGGATCAGAGCACCGCACCCGCCTGAGTGCCCTTGTGGAGCTTCGATGACGCAAGGTTTGAGACTTCTTGACATTCAGCCTGATGCCACCGGACGCGGTGGATTTCCGGTTGCGGTCCGCTCTAGCGTGATCGCAGGTTCGGCGGCGCAGTGTGTGGACCGCGGGCCGAGTGGATGCTGCGGCGGCCGTTGAGGGGCGACCGTCGCAGGCATCCCACCACTCTCGAAGCGCGGAAGGCCAACGCATGACGTCCAGACGCTGGCTCGTGGCGGTTGCGCTGGTCGTGACCGGCTGTGGCGTCCCCGTCCAATCGACGCCGACGCCGATCGAGCCGGAAGCCATTCCAACGGCCCTGCGCAGCCCAGGACCTCCGGCCGTCACAGGGACCGCCGTACCTGGAAAGCCCGCCGTCCGGGTCGACTTCGTCCGCGACAACCGGCTGGTGTCACTGTTTCGCGAGACCAGCACCACCGCCGTGGCCGATCGGTTGAACACCGTGATCGACGCGCTGGTCGCCGGTCCTACCGAGATCGAGCAGGCCAACGGCATCACGTCGGCCCTGCCCGCCGGACTGACGGTGACGGTCGTCGCGATCGAGGACAAGCGTGCCGTGCTCGAACTGTCAGGCGAACCCGAGGGTCAGTCCGCGACCGAGAACATCCTGGCCGTCGGCCAGATCGTCTTGTCCGTCACCGCGGTACCGTCGATCGATCAGGTCAGCTTCTCGCATGGCGGCACACCCGTGGAGGCACTCCTGGCGGACGGCGCACTCACCACGGCACCGCTGACTGCGAACGACTACGCAACTCTTCGCGCCGGCTGAGCGCGTTCGCCGATCGCCGAGGTGACGAGGATGCTGATGAGACTTTGCGACCGCGTGACGTTTCTCCCGCAGCCAAGACCTGCCGTCTGCGAGCGGGACAGGACGACGCCAACTGAGCCGCGGGCAGGAGGAAAGTGGTGACCAAGCGTCCGTCCACGCGCGCACCATCCATGCTGGAGACGATCTGGCCGGGAATGCCTGTGATCGACGTCGCCGACCGACCGGTCGGCTGGGTCCGGCTCGTCGAGCCGGGGGCAGTGACGAACGACGGCGCCTCGTCGCTCGACGATGACCTGGAAGCGACCTGCGGACGGGCCTGGACCGAACCCGGTGTCAGCCTCGAGATCGCCGAAGACCTGATCCGGCACGGCTTCGTCAGGATCCACGGTCCAGAGCCGTATCGCGACCGATATGTGCCCGCCCAACAGATCAATCTCGGAGGTCTCCTCCATTGAGCGCTCTTTGAGAGTTTGTGACGGTCCGGATCGATCAGGGACTGACGGGTTCGATCGGCTTATAGTCATGGCTCAGGCACAGGCCGAGTGGGGCTCCGGCAAAGGTCTGGTCCGGCTGGACGAGCACCCCCGCCCGGCCGGACCGGGTCAGGTTTCCCGGGTCGGCGTCCGGTACTCAGGTGGCGGTCGAGTGGGTGGTTCCCCGCTGGACCCAGACCTCGCGGCTCCCCGGCCGACGGTCTCAAGCCGAGCCCGTGCCGACTCGGGTGCTGGTGACGACTGTCGACGGATCTGACGTCACCGGCACCCGAACCGCCCGCGATCGACAGCCTCGGTGCACGCATGACCTGACACTGCTCGAGGCAGCCTGTGAGGAGCTGCTCATGGAGGACGAGTCGCCGTACAGTCCGGTCCCGACGTCCGCACAGGAGATCACGCTCTGGATCGCCGGGGCGTTGCTTGCCCTTGCCTGCTTCGGATTCCTTCCCGGCCTCGCCAGGTACGCCGCCGGCCTGGACCTCGGCGGCCTCGCGTCCGAATCACTGCTCTTCGGGCTCTTCCACATATCGGTGCTGCACAACATGGTCCACCTCCTGCTCGGCGCGGCAGCTGTGCTGAGCGCAGGATCGCGACGCATCTGCAGGACCTTCCTCGCCGTCGCAGGAGCGCTGATGATGCTTCTCGTCCTCTATGGGCAGATCGACAGCACGCCGGTGATCCCCGACCTGGTGCCGATCGGCAAGGCCGACACCTGGCTGCACTCCGTCCTCGCGCTCACGATGATCCTTACCGCCGGCCTCGCGTCCACGAGGAACCGGCTCGCGAGATCAGACTGACAGCATCAGTCGTCGACGTACGCCACCGCGAGCGCGATCACGGTCCGTGGGGTCACCAGCCGAGACGGCTGGCTGCCTCGGCGACGACAGCGGGCTCGTCCGCAGCGGTCGCGAACGCGTCCAGGGCCCGCACGATCTCCCGCCTGCGGTTCGCGGGCATCGCACGCACGACTCGTTCGATCTCGGCGCGCCGCGAGCGAGTGACCTTCCGGACCAGCGACCGGCCGGTGTTGGTCAGGTCGATCACCACTTCCCGCCGGTCCTGCGCATTCTCCCGCCGGTCCACCAGTCCGGCGGTGATCAATCGGTCCACCATTCGCAGTGCTGTCGACGGCGTGACGTCGAGGCGTTCCGCCAGCTGGTTGAGTCTGCTGGGCCCGTGTCCCTCAAGGACCACAAGCATCCGGAACTGGGTCAGGGTCACCGAATCCTCGACCTTCGCCAGGGATCTCGCGGAGATGCCGACCAGCACCCGCGATGCCGTCAGCACCGCCGCCACCAGGTCGTCGACCGCCTGGTCGGAGGGCTCGGCAGCAGTCCTGCCTCGAACGCCGGTCACCGGCACCTCCCATGACTTGCCCACGCTGACTATTGCCGAGGGTAATCGATCACCGGTGCCAGATCCGCCCTGGGCTCAGGAGAGTCTCTCGGGCTGTGGTTCCTTCCCTTGCAGAGCTCCCAACGCCGCGCGGTAGGTGATCCAGCCGATGACTGCACCGGCCTCGAAGACCGGGACCGCCGCGCAGCCACTGCGATCCAGGGCCTCGATCGCCTGGTCGAGGTGGTCGTCACTGCGGACCTTCACCGGCATTTCCAGGACCAGAGACGCCGGATCCGCGTCGTGCCGCCCCGCGGCCAACGCGTCGGCGACCACCCGTGCAGTGACGATGCCGACGTACTCCCCCTCCCCGCCGAGCACAGGTACGACGCCCGCTGATGAGCGCGCCAGCACCGCCGCGACCTCGTGCAGCGGAACGTCATCCCGGACACCGGCCGGAACATCCGACATGATGTCGCCGACGCTGGTCATGGCAGCCCGGCCGATGGTCTCGCGACGCCCGAGATCCACGCCTCGCCGCCGCAACTTGAGGGTGTAGATCGTGTCCGCAGACAGCACGTGACTGACTCCGGTCGCGAGCACGATCGCGGCCATCAACGGCAGGATGATCGAGTACTCACCCGTCAGTTCGAACAAGATGATGACCGCGGTGATGGGAGCCCTGGCAGCACCTGCGAAGACCGCGCCCATGCCGATCAGCCCGTAGGCTCCGGCGGGACCAGCGACACCGGGCATAACGTGGTGAGCGACCTGCCCGAACGCCGAGCCCACCATCGCCCCGACGAACAGGCTCGGCGCGAAGACGCCACCCGACCCACCGATGCCGGTGGTCAGGCTGGTCGCCACTATCTTGGCGCCTGTCAGCACCAGAAGGAAGGCCACGCCGTAGGCGCCGAAGATCGCGTTTCCCAGCACGGGGTAACCCACGCCGTACATCTGCGGCACAGCGATCAGCAGGAGCCCGAGAAGTACGCCACCGACTGCGGGACGCAGCCACTCGGGACCACGCCAGGCCCAGTCACAGACGTCCTCGATCAGGTACAGGACCCGGGTGAAGAGCACACCCACGGCTCCCGCGACCAGACCGAGCACCGCATACAGCCCGTACTGCGCCACGTGATCGACCGTGAACGGCGGGAGCCTCAGGAAAGGCACGTCCCCCAGGACGGCCCGGCCGATCGCTGCCGAGGTGACCGCGGAGACCACGACCATGCCGAACGCCTGAGCGGTGAAGTCCGCAAGGATCAACTCCATCGCGAAGAACACCCCGGCCAGTGGCGCATTGAACGTCGCAGCGATCCCACCGGCCGCACCACAGGCCACCAGAACCCGCAGGCGAGGCTCTGCGACCCGGACGAGCCGCCCGATCGTCGAGCCGAGAGCCGACCCGATCTGGACGATCGGGCCCTCTCGCCCTACCGAACCGCCGCCACCGATGCACAGGGCGGAGGCGAGTGCCTTGACCCCGGCAACCTGCGGAGCGATCCGGGCACCCCGTCGGCCGACGGCGTACATCACCTCGGGCACACCGTGTCCACGCGCCTCACGGGCGAAGAAGTGCATCAACGGCCCGTAGAGCAGGCCCGCGGCGACCGGCACCGCCAGCAGGAACCAGCGCCCCAGCCCGGGCAGGCCTGGGTGCGCGGCGCCCGGATTCGCCGCATAGTCCAGCCGGCCGGTGGCAAGGCGCGTGAACGTCGTGATCAGCCAACGGAAGACCACCGCGAACCCCGCCGACCCGGCACCGACCACCAACGCCAGCAGCAACAGTCCTCCGCTCGAGATCCTCAGCGCCTCCCACGCTCGTCGTCGAGAGGAGGCGCGGATCAGCGGACGCCGAGGCGCCGTCGGCAACAAACCAGTCATGAGTTGTATTATGCAATAGTTGCAAGGGCCAATTTCGACCGTCTCGGCGACCAAGACTTGCGCACCGATTGAACAGCGGTTTAGGCTTTGAACGTGCGTTCAACCAGGGTCCCGGTCGGCGACCCGCCGGCGGATGCCAGTGGGTCCGCGACTGCCGCGCGGATCCGGGACGCCGCGGTCCTGCGTTTCGGGCGGGACGGGTTCTCCGCGGGGTTGCGGGTGATCGCCGCAGACGCCGGCGTGACCGCCGGTCTCGTCATGCATCATTTCGGTTCGAAGGACGGATTACGCGCTGCCTGTGACGAGCACGTGCTGGAGGTCATCCGCTCGGCCAAGATGCGAGCGACAAGCGGCAGCGTCAATGTGATCGCACAACTGGCCGAGGTCGATGAGTATGCGCCCTATGCCCTCTACGGGCTTCGCAGTATCCAGGCCGGTGGCGATCTCGCCCGGTCGTTCGTCGAGAAGATGGCCACGGACGCCGGGGACTACCTGGAGGCGGGTGTGCGGGCCGGCACCATCCGGCCGAGCCGCGACGCCGCAGGGCGCGCGCTGTACCTGACCTATCAGAGCATGGGTTCGCTGCTGCTGTGGATGTCGCTCCGGCAGGGTTCGGTCGAGATCGACGACTTCCGGACCGAGCTGCGCCGGCTGTCCGACGAGATCACTCTGCCTGCGCTGGAGTTGTTCACCGACGGCCTGTTCGTCGACCGGACGATGCTCGACGACTACCTGATGTATGTCTGCGATCCGCCCGGCAGCACCGCCCAGCCGTAGTACGCGCGGATCACGGCGTCGCCCTCGGCGACCCCTACGACGACATCACGCCGGGAACATCCCGGAACGTTCCTGAGAGGTTCAGCGATGACTGCTGCCCTGGAGATCTCGCAACTGCACAAGTCCTTCGGTCAGGTGAAGGCCCTCGACGGGCTCGACCTGACCGTTGCCCCCGGCCAGGTGGCCGGGTTCCTCGGCCCGAACGGCGCCGGCAAGTCGACCACGATCAGAGTCTTGCTCGGGCTGCTCCGTGCAGACTCCGGCGACGTCTCGGTGCTCGGTCTGCACCCATGGGCCGATGCTGTCGCACTGCATCGGCGGCTCGCCTACGTCCCCGGTGACGTCAGTCTGTGGCCCAACCTCACCGGTGGCGAGGCCATCGACCTGCTGTCCCGATTGCGCGGCAGTACCGGCAAGAATCGGAGAGCGGAGCTGCTCGAACGTTTCGAACTCGACCCGACGAAGAAGGGACGCACCTACAGCAAGGGGAACCGTCAGAAGGTCGCCCTGGTCGCGGCTTTGGCCGCGGACGTCGAGCTCCTGGTCCTCGACGAGCCGACATCCGGCCTGGACCCACTGATGGAGACGGTGTTCCAGGAGTGCATCACCGAAGCGAAACAAGCCGGACGTTCGGTCCTGCTGTCCAGTCACATCCTCGCCGAGGTCGAGAAGCTGTGTGACACCGTCACCATCATCCGCAACGGCCGAGCCGTCCGGTCCGGAACGCTGACCGAGCTGCGGCACCTCACTCGCACGACGATCACGGCCACGATCGACCGCGAACCCACCGAACTCACCAGTGCCATGGGCGTCCACGACCTGAGATACGACAACGGTGCGGTCACGTTCGATGTCGACACCGACCAGATGTCCACAGTGATCCGGTCACTCGGGCAGCTCGGCGTCAGCAGCCTGCACAGCGCGCCGCCCTCACTGGAGCAGCTGTTCCTGCGCCAGTACGGCGACAACCTGATCGGAGCGCGGTCATGAACAGCGACCTGACAGCCACTGGCACGCTGGTGCGTTTCGCACTTCGCCGTGACCGGGTCAAGCTGCCCATCTGGGTCGGCGCGATCGGGCTCGGCATGCTGTACGCAGTCAGCGCTCTGCCGACCGTCTACGGCACGCCCCAGGCACGGCAGGGCCGCGCCGAACTGATGGACTCCCCCGCGGCCGTCATGATGTCCGGACCTGGCTACGGCCTCGACGACTACACCCTCGGCGCGATGATCACCAACGAGATGGTTCTCTACCTGGCCATCCCGGCGGCGATGATGAGCATCTTCCTCATCACCCGCCACACCAGGGCCGAAGAAGAGACCGGCCGTGCCGAACTGATTCGCTCGACGGTCGTCGGCCGCCATGCTGCGGCCTGCGCCGCCCTGATCGTCGCGCTCATCGCCAACGCCGGGATCGCGGTGCTCACTGCGCTCGCCATGCTCAGTGGAGACCTGGCAGTCGCCGACTCCGTCGCCGTCGGTGCCGGCATAGGACTCACTGGCCTCGTCTTCGCGAGCGTTGCCACTATTACAGCCCAGCTCACCGAACACAGCCGGGCGGCGTCGAGCCTGGCGATGGCCGCCGTCGGCGCCGCGTTCCTGCTCCGCGCTGTCGGCGACGTGTCTCAACCAGGTGGCAACCTCTTGTCCTGGCTGTCTCCGCTCGCTTGGACCCAACAGACCCGCGCGTTCGTGGACTTGCGTTGGTGGCCGCTCCTGCTGCCCCTCGCCTTGTGTGCGGTCACTGTTGCCATCGGGTACGCCGTCTCCGGACGACGTGACGTCGGCGCGGGGCTGATACCGCCCAGACTGGGACGGGCTCATGCGGCCCCCTCCTTGTCGACGTCCTTCGGCCTGGCACTGCGTCAGCAGCGCGTCAGCCTCATCAGCTGGGCCGCCGGGCTGCTGATCTTCGCCGTCCCCACCGGGTCCCTGAGCGACTCCGTCACCGAAAGCATCGCGAACAATCCACAGGTCGGAGAAGTCTTCACGGCCAACGGTCAGAATCCTCTCGACGGGTTCTATGCCACCATGGCGTTGTTCTTCGCGCTGCTTGTCGGAGCCTTCGCGGTCATCTCAGTCCTGCGACTCCGATCCGAGGAGCGCACCGGTCATGCCGAGGCTGCTCTGGCCACCTCGGTCAGCAGGACACGCTGGTACTTCTCGTGGTTCGGGTTCACCGCGCTGGCGTCCGCCGTACTGCTCGCCCTCAGCGGCCTCGGTGTCGGGATCGGAGCCGCCAGCGGCGACGCCGGAGCAGAGACCATCGTGAAGGTCGGCATCGGAACCCTGGCCTATTTCCCAGCCGTCGCTGTGGTGGCAGCCCTGGCTGCGGCACTGTTCGGATTCAGTCCAGGAGCATCGGCACTGGCCTGGATCGTTGTCGCCTACGCGGTCTTGTTCGGGATGTTCGGCGCTCTCCTCGACCTACCGAGTGCGGTGAGCGACCTGTCCCCGTTCGCCCACACGACCGCGCTGCCGCTCACCGACCTGCCGCTCACACCTCTTGGGGTACTGACACTGTTGGCCGCAGCTCTCGCACTTGCAGGGGCTGCCGCCTTCCGCCGCCGCGACCTCGAGTCCACCTGACGCATCGCGTCCTCCAGCAACAACCGGCGCCCGCCTCAACGCGCGGCGGAGTCGGCACGCGGTGAGCCGCGTTCGCCGGCGGGCGCCAGTACAGCGGCTACGAACATTCCGACGGCCAGGACCGTGTGGAGCCACGCGTCCGCAGCATCCACAGGGACGAGACCAGAAGCGACAGATCCAGCCGCCAACCGTCCGTACAGCAACAACATCATCAATGCGACGCCTGTGACGGCGAGGAAGCCCCGAGCGTAGCGATCGGCTCCGGCGGCCGCCAGGCCGACCAAACCGATCGCCAGGTGCACCAGATTGTGGACGATCGATACGTGGAAAATGCTGAACAGCATGGCGTCCGAATCAGCTGACGACAGGCCCAATGTCTGGACTCCCGTCGTGACCCCTGGAAGGAACCCGAGGTAGCCGAGGGTCAGGAAGGTGCCGGCAGCCCAGAGCGCGGCTTCTTGTGTCACCGACGTCATGGACCGGTAGGAGAGCTCAGTCACCTGTCGGTCCCCAGCCGGGCTGCACCCCGGAGCGCGGAGAACCCGCGCTGATAGTCCTCTGCAAGAAGCTGCTCGTACGTCGTCCTGTCGGCGTACAGGCACACCGCGGGGCAGCCATCGGCGGTGTGTCCCGCGAGCTGAAGCGCTCCGTCGGCGGCCTCGAGAAGTGTCCAACCGGCGGCAGCCAGCACCTGCAGTGCGTTGGCACGGTCGGCCGCCTGCACTGAGAGTCCGACGGCAGGACCGTCGTTCCAGCTCGCACACCAGTCGTCGGCGGCGGTGATGTCGACATCGGGCCGCGGAACCACCAGGACTCCCATGCCCGTGACAGGCTCCAGGTATGCGGTGTGGGTTGCGAACTCGACGACTGTCACGTCCACCGCGCTGCACCGTAACTGATCACCCGGCTCATCGGTGACCGCCACTCGTACGACATGACAGCGACCGGCAGGCTCCGAGGACCGCGCCCGCGCGCCACCTGGAGGGATGCGCAGGTTCCGGCGATAGTAGGCCGTCAGGACCGCCAGCGGCACGGGATACATGTGGAGTTGCGGTTTCACGCCTCTACCTTGGGTGCCGAGCTTTGAGATCGGTCGGACGTCTTCTTGACGATCGGATGACACCGCCCAGGTCAGGATCGAGCGAACTCCACGCGCACCAGTGGGAGCCGCGAAGCGATGTCCAACGGCAGCGGATCGGGGCTACCCAACTCGGGGATGTCCAGCGTCCGCCCAAGCGCCTTCGCCGCGCGACGATGGCGGCGGCGATATGCCTGAAGGCGCTCCGGCACGTCCGCAGCAGGGATCGTCACGGCCTGCGCCGGAACGCCGCGTAAGCGGCCGGACCACACGCGAACGCTTCGGTGAGCCAGGACGTTTTGGTACCACTGTGCGTTCCGGCCGTAGCCGGACACGACGACCAGGCCGTCAGCGTCTCGTTCGAGCACCTCGAGTACCACGTACCGCAGCAAGCCGCTTGTGCGGCCGTGATGCTCGAGCATGGTCAGCCGCGGTCCGAGCAAGGACCCGAGACCAGCGCGAAAGAGAGGAATCGGTGCCCGGGCGATCAGTCGAGGGATGCGACGGGTCATCGGCTGCGCTCAACGGCCGCGGCAACCAACTGCTCCCGCACCTCAGGCCCCTGCTCCGTGGTCGGTGACATCCAATCTCCCTTCAGGGGAGTCGTCCTGTACGACTGCCCTGAAGGTACTGCGCGACAACCACCGGCCGCAACAACTGTAAGCCATGGATTGCAATAGGCAATCGTTGCATTCTGCAACTCCCAGAAACCGAGGTGACGACGGCGCTGCGAGCTCATTGAGATCGTGTGTCGTTCTCTCCGCGCACGGGATTGCAGGCGTCCGACGGGCTAGACAGGTCTGGAGCGGTACCGAAGAGGAGAGGGGAAATTCGTGGCTGAGCGTCCGTCCACGCCCAGACCGTCCCTGCTGACCCTGATCTGGATCGGCATGCCCGTGGTCGACATCACAAGCCGGCTGGTGGGTTCGGTGAAGTATGTACTGCACGACACACAAGCCCCACCAGGGCTGTCCGATCCCCTGTCTGCCGACGATGATCACAGTGCGGCCTTCGCGCGCGCGTTGACGGAAACCGAGCCACAGATGAGCCTCGAGCTGGCCGGACAGCTCGTTCGCCAAGGCTTTCTCAAGGTCACCGGTGCAGGTCCGATGGACAACGACCTGTACGTTCTCGCCGGCCAGATCGCTACGGCCGACGACGACGTCGTCCGCCTCTCGATCTCGCTCGAAGAACTCGCAGTCGAACGCGAGAGATGGATCTGACCCTCAGGATCGCTGACCTCGATCGGAGTGGTATCGAGGCGCTCCGGATCGGTTCCTGATAGGCCTGGCCACGCTGGGTCTGCTCGCCGAGGCCGCTCCGGACTCCTGCCCTGGCCGACCCCGATCGGTTGCTGACGGCAACTCCGGCACCGGGTTGGAAACGCCGGAGCCGTCGTTTGCGCCGAGCCCGGTGGATGGGAGAGGGTTGGGCCCGGAGTGCCGGGAAGTCTGGTCGGCAGCGCCCGTCCCCAGTCGGGGTGCGGGTCGCTCGGACGATCCCGGGAGGCAGCGTGACGCGGTCGGCACTGTACACGCACAGTGATGAAGGTTCGGCTCTGCGCGGGCGGCGGAACCGTGGCGTAGTGTGCAATCGTGCACGGAGAGCAGATGGCCGAGGAATTCCCGGTGGTCGGGCTGGACACGGATGCACGCGAGGCGGTCGAGTTGCTCGCTGCGCGCCGTCTGCCTGGGTTGATCGTCGTCGACGAGCGAGGGCGGCCGTACTCGGTTCTGCCCGCCTCTCAGGTCGTGCGGTTCCTCGTGCCGACCTATGTCCAGGACGATCCGTCCCTGGCGAGGGTGATCGACGAGTCACTCGCGGACCAGGCGGCCGACAAACTGTCGGGCGTGACAGTGCGCAAGCTGCTGCCGTCGGAACCGGTCGAGTTGCCGGTCGTCAATCACGACGACACGGTGGTCGAAGTGGCAGCGATCATGGCGCGGCTCCGGTGTCCGCTGGTCGCCGTCGTGAAGGACAACGACATCGTGGGCGCCATCACTGCGTCCAGGCTCCTGGAACTGGTCGTCTCACCGCACTGACCGCCGGACGGGTGATCGCATGACTGTGATCGCCGTCGTCGTCTTCGTGATCGCTTACGTGCTGATCGCGACCGAGTGGACGCACAAACTTCTCGCCGCGCTGGGTGGCGCGGCCGTGCTGCTCGCGCTGGGGGTCACGGACTCCGAGCATGCGTTCTACTCCCACGAAACCGGGATCGACTGGGATGTGATCTTCCTGCTGCTGGGGATGATGATCATCGTCGGGATCCTGCGCCGTACCGGCGTCTTCGAGTATGTCGCCATCTGGGCCGCCAAACGCGCCGAAGGTTCACCCCTACGGGTGATGATCCTGCTGACCCTGATCACCGCGGTGGCCTCGGCGTTCCTGGACAACGTCACGACCGTGCTGCTGATCGCACCGGTCACGCTGTTGGTGTGCGACCGTCTCGGAGTCAACCCTGTGCCTTTCCTCATCGCCGAGGTGATGGCCTCCAACATCGGCGGCGCCGCGACGTTGATCGGCGACCCACCGAACATCATCATCGCCAGCCGCTCCGGTCTGACCTTCAACGACTTCCTGATCCACATGGCACCACTCGTCGTGATCGTGCTGGCCGTCTTCACGATGGTGCTGCCCAGATTGTTCAAGGGCTCGTTCACCGTCGACCCCGACAAGGTCGAGAACGTCTTGCGGCTGAACGAACGCGAGGCGATCCAGGATCCGCGGTTGCTGATCAAGTGCGGGATCGTCCTCCTGGCTGTTTTCGCAGGCTTCGTCGGACATGCGATCTTCCAGGTCGAGCCATCGGTCGTCGCGCTCCTGGGAGCCGGTCTGCTCGTCCTGATCTCCGGCGTGCCGACCAAGGACTACATGAGTAGCGTCGAATGGCAGACCCTGCTGTTTTTCGCAGGCCTGTTCATCATGGTCGGCGCACTTGTCAACGTAGGTGTCATCGGCGAACTTGCCGAACGGGTAGGGGAGGCGACCGATGGCAGGCCACTGCTCGCGGTGATGCTGATCCTCGTCGTGTCCGCGGTCCTGTCAGGCATTGTCGACAACATCCCGTACGTCGCCACCATGAGCCCGGTCGTCCTCGAACTCGCCAAGGGCGTCACTGACCCAGCCCACGCGCACGCCCTCTGGTGGGCTCTGGCCGCCGGCGCAGATTTCGGCGGGAATGCGACAGCGGTAGGTGCGAGCGCGAATGTCGTGGTGATCGGCATCGCGCTGCGCGCCGGACACCCGATCAGCTTCTGGGAGTTCACCCGCAAGGGCGTGGTGATCACCGCGATCACCATTCTCGTTGCGGCGCCGTACCTCTGGCTGCGGTACTTCGTTCTGTCCTGATCGCCACTGGTTGCCCCGGGAGTCCCGATGCTGTTGCTGTGCTTCTCCGCAGTGCTGCTGCTGGCGGTGCTGGTATCGAGTCTTGCAGGCCGGACCATCCTGTCGACCGCGGTCCTGTTCCTGATCGCGGGGTTCGTCCTCGGCCCGGAAACCACTGGCGTCCTGGATCTGGATCCGGGGTCGCCGGTGGTCTCGGTGCTTGCGGAGCTTGCACTTTTCGCTGTCCTGTTCACCGATGGAATGCGGGTCGGGTGGTCCGACCTGCGCTCGGCCTGGCGACTGCCCGGCCGCGCCCTCGGCTGGGGGCTGCCCCTCACTCTCGCCATCACCGCCTTGGCCGCGCACTTCATCGTCGGCCTCGACTGGCCGGCGGCCCTGCTGATCGGCGCGATCCTGGCTCCCACAGACCCGGTCTTCGCCTCGGCCCTGGTCGGGAACGAGAAAGTCCCGCGACGCCTCCGGCACCTCCTCAATGTCGAGTCCGGCGTCAACGACGGGCTGGCGCTCCCGTTCGTGATGGTCTTCCTGGCCGTTGCCGCGGGCTCCGATGACCTCCACCTCGGCGAACTCGGCCTCGAACTCGCCATCGGCATCGTCATCGGCGTCGCCGTTCCCTGGATCGCGATCCGCCTCGAGCGCTCCCGGCTGTTCTCAGCCTCCACGCAGTACGAGCCACTCAACGCGATGGCTATCGGCTTGCTGGTCCTCGCGCTGGCAAGGACACTTCACGGCAACCTGTTCCTCGCCGCCTTCGCAGCGGGGATCACGGTCGCCACGTTCGGACCGGCACAACGTGAAGCCTTCGAGCAGTTCGGCGAACTCATCGCCGAAGGACTCAAACTCGCCGCGCTGCTCGTGTTCGGCGCCCTGATCTCGTGGGAATTCCTGGGCGAGATCAGCTGGCAGGGCTGGGTATTCGCGCTGGTCGCCCTGATCGTTGCCCGACCGCTCGCGCTGGCCGTCTCGTTCCTCCGATCCGGTCTCGGCGCACGTGAGCAACTGGCTGCGATGTGGTTCGGTCCCAAAGGCTTCGCCTCGGTCGTCTACGGCCTTCTCGTACTCGAATCAGCGATTCCTGCCGCGGACAAGGTGTTCCACCTCGTCGCGCTGACCATCGTCCTGTCGATCCTGGCCCATTCGTCGACCGACATCATCGTCGCCCGCTCCTTCGAAGGAGCGGATCTCACCCCTGAGCCAGGCTCCACGGCGCGCTGACGTCGAAAGACAGTCACGCGGCCTCGACCTCGAAGACCCGGTCGAGACCGGTGCGGCGCAGCACGTCGGTCATCTTCCGGCCGGCATGACGGATGACCACGCCACCGCCGCGACGCCGGCAAACCCGATGGGTGTCGAGTAGCGCGGCCAGCAGCGTTGATGAGATCTGACCGACCTCGGAGACGTCGACGACCACCAGACAAACACCGTCCATGACCAGCGCACGCAGTCGCCAGCGAAGCGAGGACAACTCTCCGTCCAGGTCGGCGTCGGACAGCATCACGATCGCCTTCTGCGGAAGCGGACCGTGGGTCACGTCGGTCATCAACGGTTCCTTCCGAGATGATCTGCCACTTGTACCAGTCTCCCTCGTCGACGTTGAGATCGGTCGGCCCTCGCCTTGACGATCAGATGACGATCGGAGCCGACCGCGGTACGTCAGGGAGGAGCGAGACACTGCGGTTAACGATCGGATGACAGACGATTCCGCGAACGCCACAAGGCGATCCGCAGTTGCGACGATGGTGTGATGTCCATGCAAGTCCTGATCGTGGAGGATGACGACCGGATCCGGAGCGTTCTGCGCCTCGCGCTCGAAGACGAGGGCTACCAGGTCGCCGAAGCCGCAGACACACCCTCGGCCTTGGACCAGGCACGCGCCGCCATGCCCGACCTGATGATGGTCGATCTGATGCTCGGTCAGGTCGACGGCTACACCTGCATCCGGGAGGTCCGTCGCGTGAGCGACATTCCGATCCTCGTGGTGAGCGCCCGCACGAACACGCATGACATCGCCGCCAGGCTGGAAGCCGGCGCGGACGACTACGTCACCAAACCGTTCCAGGTCAAGGAGATCACCGCCCGGCTGCGGGCGCTCCGCCGCCGTCTACGATCGACCGCAGACGCCACCGATCCCGACATCGTGCTCGACTCGGATCCGAACCGGAGTCTGGTGCTGTCCACCTCCCGCGGCACGGTCATACTCGACCATCAGGATGTCCCGCTCACGGTCACCGAGTACCGGCTACTGGTCGAGCTCGCCTCACGACCCGGTCGCGTGCTCAGCCGCGCGAGTCTGCTGGAGTCGGTGTGGGAGCACGGATTCTACGGAGACGAGCGGATCGTCGACGTCCACATCCGGCGGCTACGCACCAAGATCGAACGCGATCCCGGACGTCCCCAGCTCGTCATCACGGTGCGCGGATTGGGCTACCGCCTGGACCCACAGTGATCGCCGTGAGACAGGGCGGTGACGTCGCGTGCGCAAAGGCCAGACCTGAGCATCGCCGGTGCCTGTGATGGTCGGTGTCACGCTGTTCCGGTCGTTGTCACGCCTGAGGGGTGTCTGTGCACACCTTCCGAAGGAGGACACCATGCCGAGTGCGAACCGAATGACGACGCCGATCGCGGTCGACGAAGCGGAGATCGAGGGCCGGTATACGCCGCTG
>Ga0164241_10002531_pt1 | contig 19600 bp, 11 predicted proteins | sample OricomyardsoilBY_FD_108780 | JGI IMG/M metagenome (GOLD analysis project Ga0164241, IMG submission 108780) | Backyard soil microbial communities from Emeryville, California, USA - Original compost - Back yard soil (BY) | ecosystem: Environmental > Terrestrial > Soil > Unclassified | place: USA... | reverse complement strand
ATTTCCCATTCATGGAGCGAACCCTTTCCCGCATTCCCAAAATCCCAAATGTATTCCTGCTTTGAAGTACGGTGGTATCAAATCCTTCCCCATCATCTTCTATGTTCAAGTCGATAGTTTGGTTGATTACTTTTAATGAAATTAAAACTTTTTTGGCATTCGCATATCGCATAATGTTTGTAAGCGATTCCTGGAATATTCTGAAAATATTGGTGGAAAAATCTTCTTCGAACTCTAAGTCTCTTTGAGAAAATGTAATTTCTACCGGGATACGCGTACTGGCGGTGAACTGTTGAATATGCCATTCCATCGCCTCCGGGAGCCCATAATTATCAAGAGATGCCGGCCTTAGCTCGTTAAGTATTTTTCTTACAGATTGGTTGCTGCCATCCAATAATTCAATTATATTTTTTAATTTATTGCTAATGGCTTCTTTTTTGTCCACAGTATTTTTGTATATCCAGGCTACATCCATCTTTATAGCAGTCAACTGCTGTCCTAATTCATCGTGTATTTCACGGCCAATCCTTGTACGCTCTTCTTCGCGGATATTTTGCAGATGAGTCGTCAATAGCCGCAGTTGTTCATTGTAATTTTTAATCTGTAATTCGGTCTTTTTTTGTTCCGTAATATCTAAAACAGTCCCAAATAACCGTATGGGATTTCCTGTTTCGTCGCGGTCCAATTCAGCCTTTGTATTGACCCATCTTATTGACCCGTCAGGCCAAACGATGCGATGATCGAGGTCATAATCCTTAGAACCGTCTTTTGCCAGTTCGAGGTTTTCATGTACCAATTTTGCGTCCTCAGGATGAATTACTTCTCTCATAAATGTTGCTGGAATTAACACATCTTCTTTCAGGCCAAATATACTATTTGCCTGTTGGGAAAGGTTCATCTCGTTGGTGATAAAGTTCCAGTCCAAAAATCCAAAATGGGCGATTTCGGCTCCCTTCAGTAATTTTTGGGTTAGTTGTTTTTCATTTTCCTCCGCCATTTTCCGTTTCGTGATGTCACGGGTTACTGCCAGTAAAGAAATAATTTCCTGGTCAGCGTTTCTAAATGGAACCGCATGCGTTTCCAGCCACCGTTGTGTGCCTTTGAGCCCGGTGATTGTAAATTCCATTCTCCCATCCTTGCCCTTGAAAACATTTTCTACTAATTGATCATAAGCCGGCCGATAAGGCTCATCAATAATATCTATCACTTTTGCTCCTATAACCTCGTCCAAATCATCGGCCTCAATCATCGCCAGGCCAGCGGGGTTCATATCCAGGAGAAACCCTTCTGCATCCATTAATTTTACACATTCAGGTTCATTTTCCAGTATAGTTTTTAACCTGTTTTCACTTTCAGCCAACTCAATTTCTACCATCTTTCTTTCTGTAATATCTTCTGCATATCCATATTCAAGTTTCGCTCCATCGCTGCCAGTTATCACCTTGGCGCTCTCTGATATCCACTTTATAGTTCCCTCCGGCATTATTATTCTGTAAGTGACGTCTGCTTTATCTGTTTTAGTAATATTAACATAGGCATTGCCCCACCTTTCTCTGTCTTCAGGATGTACTGATTTACTAAAATCCTGTGGATTTTGGTAATAATCCTTGCATTTTCTTCCCCATATAGTTTCATAAGAAGGACTTATATAAACGGTCGCAGCGGTATCCAGGTTCTTTACCCAGTAAACGCCAGGGATATTTTCTACAAGATTCTGAAACAGTTTATTGGATTTAATTAGCTCTTCTTCTGCCTTTCTCTGCATGGCTTCTTTTTCAAGAATTTCCAATGCAAAAGATATATTTTGCGTAGCACTTTCCAATAGCGCTATTTCTTCTTCAACAAAAAAATCTTTAGTATCGGCATATAGCGTAAAAGTGCCGATCACTTTGCCAAATTTTTTTATAGGAAGGGCTACATTAGATTGGTAATTTCTTTTAAGCGCAGCGTCTTTCCAAAAGGCCATCTTAGGATCAGTCTCAATATTATTGCAAGCGATTGTTTTTCCGTGGGTTATTGACAAGCCTGACGGCCCTCTTCCTTCTTCTACGGAATTATCAGCTTTCACCCGGATGTTAGAAAGATATCCGAGTTCAGCGCCATCGTACACTAAAGGTTCCACGTTCAGGGTTTCTTCGTTTACCAGGCCTATCCATACCATTCTGAATTCACCAATATTTACGGCAATTTTACAAGCTTCCTGAAATAATGTTTTTTCATCAGCGGCATAGACGATCATCTGGTTAAACTGGCTAAGAAAATAATATAACCTATTGCTTTTGATTATTTTTTGTTCGGCCTGTTTATGAAGGGTTATATCTCTTATGATACTTAGTACTTCATTATCACTTATGGCAGCATACCGGCATTCGTATTCGTGAATGCCATCACCGTAGGGTAATTGATATTCATGTACCGGCACTTCACCTCCTCCCAGAACTATGCCTATGTTTTTTATAATTTCCGCTGCTATATTTGGAGGAAGTACTTCGGTGCAGTTTTTTCCGAGAAATTGTTCAGGACTCACAAAAGTATCCATTTCATCGGACGGCTGAAAATCGTTGATTACTCCCGAACGATCTGTGACGAAAATCAAGTCAGGAATAGCGTTTAAAAAAGCGGTGTTCCGCGCCAGGCTTTTTTGCAATATATCACCCTGTCTGTCTTCCTGGTCCTTTAGCACTGTTTTCGACTGTCTTAATGCTAGTTTTATGGTTTGTGAGAGCTTTGAAAGATCTTCTTTCAAGAGGTAATCGACGACGCCCAATTTCATCATTCTTACTGCAAATAATTCGTCCACTTTATCTGTTACTACGATAAATGGCCCTTCATTTTTTTTTGCATTCTTTAGTTCAAGCGCTTGCGCCGCATCCATATCTTGTATGCGATAATTCGCCAATATCACGTCCGGCTTATAAGTATCCAACTCAGCAACGAAGGACGCTTTATTGCCAACTGCTTTTATTTCAAAATTAATTTTTGATTCCTGCAAATGGCAGCTAATTGCTGCCACATCTGTTTCGTTGTCATCAAGTACTAATATTTTTATCTTTGGCGGCATGTCAGCGTGAGGATGAAAGTACAATGTTTGTGGTATTTCTATTAAAAAATTGTCAGCGGTATATTTTTCTGATTTCTCCAGTTCACCAATTGCCGGATTTGTCAGGTATATTTTTTTGTTTCGGCAAAACCCAGCGCCACCGCTACCATCTTCGTTGGGAAATGCCGGCAGCTCGTTCCAACGTTCGCATTTTCAAATGATAGCTATGGTTTGAATCCCGGATAAAAAATCACATCAAATTCCGGATACATCCATGGGTCAGATAAGATCTCAGTAAACAAACAAAAAATGAATCTTCTCCTTTTTAAAGACTTCTCCTCCGACGGAATTCTCTTCCAAAACTAAAAACAAAAATGGATCAAATACCGCACGCATTCTCAGCAATCAAACCTGCCTACCGGTAGATAAATATGTCGAATTCTTATTTCACCAAACTACCTTCCAAATCCTTATTCGCCAATTGCCCGCAAGCAGCATCGATGTCTTTACCGCGGCTCACGCGTAACCTTACATTCACGCGGTGTGCGGCGAGGTAATCCATAAATTTTTGCGTAGCTTCTTTATCAGGCTTTTCGTAGTCAGCGTTTTCAATTGGATTGTACTCTATCACGTTAATCAAATGAACCGGCACCTGGCGATAGATTTTTATCAGATCATCCGCATCCTGTATGGAATCATTTTCATTCTTAAATAAAATATATTCAAACGTGATATCATTTTTTGTTTTATCATAAAAATAATTCAATGCTTCTATCAATGATTTGATATTATTGGTTTCATTAATCGGCATAATTTCGCTTCGTTTTTTATCATTGGCTGCATGCAGCGATAAAGCCAAATTGAATTTCACGCCATCGTCCCCCAACTGTTTGATCATTTTTGAAATCCCGGAAGTAGAAACGGTAACTCTTCTAGAGCCCATGCCCAGTCCGTCCGGCGCGGTAATACGCTCAATGGCTTTCAACACATTTTTATAATTCAATAGCGGTTCACCCATTCCCATAAAAACAATATTGCTCAGTTTTTTCCCATACGTTTTTTCCGCCATCTCATTCAGCAAAGCCGCTTCGTCATAAATTTCATCGAAGGTTAGATTTCTTTTTCTATCCATAAAACCTGTGGCGCAGAATTTGCAACTAAGGCTGCATCCAACCTGTGAAGACACGCAAGCGGTTTGTCTGTCTTCTACCGGAATTAAAACGCCCTCCACCAAATGGCCATCAAAAGTTTTAAACCTGCTTTTTATCGTTCCATCGCTGCTGTATTGTGAAAGATCACTGGTTAATGCGGGGAAAGAAAAATTTTGTGAAAGGGAATCTCTCAACTCTTTACTAATATTGGTCATGTCTTCGAACCTACGCACATGCTTTTTCCAAATCCATTCCCACACCTGCTTAGCGCGAAATTTTTTATCACCAACAGATAAAAAATATTCGGTTAATTCATCCAAAGTAAGTGTCCTGATATTTTTTAGAGCGCTCATTTTGCAAAGATGTATTAATTGTGGAATTGTTAAAGGGTTTTATTTGTTAAATTGACACGGGTTGAAAATATTTATCTTGCAACTCTATTAAAAAAATAAGATGGAGACAGTCTACGTAGTTGACGCACTAAGAACCGCGATAGGCAGGTATGGCGGCGCTTTGAGTACGATACGGCCGGATGATATGCTGGCGGAAGTGATCAAGGCATTGATAAGACGAAATGGAAAAATAGATGTAAATGAAATAGAGGATGTGATCGCCGGAGATGCCAACCAGGCAGGAGAAGACAATCGCAATGTGGCCCGTATGGCGGGTTTGCTCGCAGATTTGCCTGTTTCAGTTGGCGGCAATACCGTGAATCGTTTGTGTGCGAGTGGGTTACAGGCCATTATGGATGCATCACGGGCGATAATGTGCGGCGATGGAAGTATCTTTTTAGCAGGTTGTGTAGAAAGCATGACCCGTGCGCCGTTTGTAATGGGCAAATCGGAAGGATCCTATAGCAGAAAGGCAGACATTTATGATTCCACCATTGGTTGGCGTTTTCCGAATAAAAAATTGACTGAAAAATATTATCCTTATTCCATGGGCGAAACCGCAGAGAATGTGGCGAAACAATGGAAAATTTCGCGCCGTGCACAAGATGAATTTGCCTTCGAAAGTCAGCAAAAATATTTTGCTGCATTGGCCGCGGGAAAATGGAAAGACGAAATAGTACCGGTAGAAATCACCCCCAATAAGACCGATAGGGTTATTTTTGACACGGATGAACACCCCAGGAGATCATCTTTGGAAAAATTGTCGCAGCTAAGGCCGGCATTTGTAAAAGACGGCAGTGTTACTGCAGGCAACTCTTCAGGAATCAATGATGGAGCCGCAATGTTAGTGCTTGTGAATGAAAGTGCCGTCAAAAAATATGACCTAAAGCCAATGGCCAGGGTGGTAAGCATGGCCGTTGCAGGTGTAGATCCGGCTATCATGGGAATCGGTCCGGTAGCAGCTACAGAAAAGGCTTTAAAGCGTGCAGGCCTTACCGTTAGCGACCTGGATTTAATCGAACTTAACGAGGCCTTTGCTTCGCAATCTATTGCCTGCATTCATGACCTCGGGCTCGACCTGGAAAGGGTAAATGTAAACGGAGGATCTATTGCAATCGGCCATCCATTGGGTTGCAGCGGGGCGCGAATTGCTACAACATTATTACACGAAATGCAAAGAAGGAATTCCCGGTATGGGCTTGCTACGATGTGTGTCGGCGTAGGCCAGGGGGCAGCTATGATATTTGAAAATAATTGGAAGGCTAAACACTGAAAGCTCCATGCTAAAACTTATCATTACCAGTAAACATCGAACGCCAATGAGTCATTTTCAGCTTTTACTTTTTTACCTTCTTCCAGGACTGCTCTCACCATAACAGCAGTAACCACGGCTGCTGCAAGGAAATAAAATGAGGCATGGGTTTTCTTCTTCTTATTTTTATCTTTTTTACTCATCTTCAAAGGGTTAAAAAATCTCACTGCAATTTAAGAAAACAATGAAATTAAAAAAAGTGATATTATTAAAATTTGATTAATATTTTGATTTCACGAAGTCAACAGCGAAGAGTGATTTCTGTTTTACCAGGAAACTCATTTCTGAAAAAGGTTCAATAATTTCGCACCGCGTTATATTTTCTAAACATGTCTTTGTATAAAAAAATAAATCCTTTTTCCCAGATCAATAATGACACCGGGTTTGCAAGCAACAGCAGTGATACCGGCGGTCGTTTTCTCAACAAGGATGGCAGCTACAATTTAGTAAAAGTAGGGATACCTTTTCGGAAGCGTTTTAGCGTGTTTAACGATATGCTCAATTTGCCCACATGGAAGTTTATTACTCTCATCTTTGTATTTTATTGCTGTATCAATATTTTTTTTACCACACTTTATTTTTTTTCAAGCCCGTTGCAATTTGATGGGCTAATTCCGGGGAATGACTGGAAAATTTATCGCCAATTATTTTATTTTAGCACGCAAACATTGACCACTGTTGGTTATGGACATGTAAGCCCCGTTGGAGACAAAGTAAATATCATAGCAGCAGTTGAGGCGCTTACAGGATTTCTTTCGCTGGCTATTGCAACCGGCCTTATCTATGGCCGGTTTTCAAAACCAATTAGTTACCTGGCATTTAGCCATAATGCGCTCATAAGTCCTTATAAAGGAGGAAAAGCGCTGATGTTTCGTTTTGCTCCGTTTAAGGATAAACACGTGCTAACTGAACTTGAAATAAAAGTTAATTGTGGCCTGCTTGTGGTTGAGAATGATAACCCCGATTATAAATACTTTAGCCTGAAACTGGAGAGAACAAAAGTGGAAAGCCTGGCCATGAACTGGACAGTGGTGCATCCTATTGACGAAAGAAGCCCGTTCTATAATTTTTCAGAAGAGGATATGAAAAACGCGGATGCAGAAATATATGTAATGCTTCGTGGGTTTGATGATGTATTTTCAAATTTTGTACAACAACGCACTTCTTATACATTCAATGAAATACTTTTTGACCGCAAATTTGTCCCTATGTACCGCGAGAGCGATGATGGTAAAACAACGATACTGGAACTTCATAAGTTGAACGTGCACAAAGAAATTTAAGGAAATAGAAAATCGTGTTATTTATTTATCTGCTGTGTACCAGCTGTTCCTCCTTCCTTGATTCGTATCTAACGAATCAACCTTCTTCATAATGTCGCAATATTTTTTTTAAGATTCAGGATTCATAAGATCATTTAAAACGAATAACTCTTATGTAATTTCCCTTACGATTGATGGTTATTAAAACTATAAGTTACTTTTTATTAGTTGTTCCAATTTACTTGCTGCCGATTCATCAAATCCGCTTTCAGCATATATTACATGTCCTTTTTTATCAATTAAATATAAAGTTGGGTAACCTGAAACGTGATAGTCTTTATTCACATTATTTTGATCCAACAGAACAGGGTAAGTAATTCCGGCTTTTGAGATAAAACTTTTAAGCGTGCTATCTTCTTCATCAATCGGGTCAATACCCATTACATTCAATCCTTTGCTTTTGTATTTTTCATGAAGTCCTTGTAATAATGGAATTGCTTTTCTACAGGGTGGACAGTCTTTGTAGAAAAAGTCCAACATAACCATTTGGCCTTTAAAATCTGATAAAGAAATATTTTTCGATCCCATTGTTTTTAAAGTCCAGCCGGGAGCGCTCGTGTCCTTTAGTAATTCCGCTATTTTCGGTGATACATAATCCTGCACGTTGTAATAAGCGGGAATCGCGGACAATTGCAAGTGCATTAAATTTTGAGCATTATTTAAATCGTACCTTTTTAAGGTATAAGAAACAAAGGCGCTTGATGTGTCGCCGTAGTCAACGCCTTTTGAAGATTCAGTATATTTTACCGGAATCATGTCTTTGGCGTTGATCCAATAATCGTATTTATTCTCTATCGTGTAAAATTTTTGAGTACTGTCGTACTCAGGATATTGAGTCATCTGAACATGATAGCAAGTATAATTATTGAGTGATTCTTTCGCAATGAATTTGAAGAAAAACCTTCGGTCAGAATAATCACTCGATTTTGGCAGGGGACTGCAATCTGCATTTATGAATGGCCCATAAAACGTGATAATATCATTTCTGCGGGCATCCATTAAATCTTTAATCCACCTGGCCTTCGACATTATTTTGGCCATACTATCTCTTTTTGAGTAGGTTATAAATTCCTTGCCTGTATAAAGCCGGTTATCAATATAATATAAGCCTTTATGGAATCTTTCCGAATTAAAAGCGATTGGGTATAGAGAATCATTCTTTAATTTATTGAAATAAAATTTATACCCGATATCCCACGTCGTGTCTTTCATGGACATAAACTTCATTTTCATTTCCATATCATAATACCCGTTATTAATCGTAAGGCATTTTGAATAGGATTCTTTTAAAATTTCTTTGGCATCTTGTGCCTGGGATTTTAATGAAATTAGAATGAAGAAAATAATAAGGATACGATTTATCATTTCAATTTTTTGTATTGCTTAAACTGCGATCCCTGGAGAAAAGTAATGAGCTAAAGTACGTTATTAGAAACGTGAGTTAGGAAGCACTGCTGTTAAAGGAAATAGAAAATCATTTTATTTGTCTACCTACTGGTGAATAGGTTTGTTCGCCATACAATTCGCTTCTTACAAAATTCTCATTGATCCAAAAGATTCACAGGCAATATAATTTCCCAGCGATTATGACCGGTGCCTCCATATAGGTCTTCATCCAACAATCTACTATATCTTATTCCCAAGGAAACGCTCACTTCGTTCCACCATTTGGTGTCGAACATAATTTCAGTTCCTGTGGAACGAAACGAATTGCTATAGGGATTTTTGTGTTGATCAAAATCGTGTCCTTCGGTGTCGTCATAAAATAAATTGGCGCGAACCCGTAACAAATAAAAAATATTTGCAAAACCCCAGTCAGGCAAGGCTAAAGGCAGGTGGTAATTAATTCCCCATTTATACATTTTATAAAAATTGACGGATTGATATCCTCTTGAAAAAGGAAAGCCGCTGGAAAAATTAATCTGGTTCAAACTGTCTTTTTGAAGGTAAGCTAAATTCAACACTGCGCTATGCGTCTTGAAGATTCCCGGAAAATAAAAATTGCCGTTTGCCATGTATTGAAAGCCATTATATTTGGTTAAAGGCGCCTTATAGGAAAGCGAGAGCGTTTGCGCGAAGCGGGGAAATATTTGTTGTTGGGCCTGTTGTATCTGGTGACTGAATGATATAAAATTGCTGCTATAAGCGTATGCCTGGTTGCCCAATGTATCATTATATTTTCCGCGGAAAAAGGCCTCGCTATACACCGCCTGGGAACCAAAATTCAGGTTTGTGAATGACCTTCCTTTGCTGAAATTGAGGGGAATATTAAAACCTAAGTAAGGTTGAAATTGATTAAAATGAATCAGGGTTTCGTGATATAATGCACTTCTGTCAAAGAAATAATTTACGCCGCCTGAAAGATAGGGAAACCACCCTGCATAAGTAAGGTCAACGCTTAGCTCCTTATATTTTTCAGCACGGTCATACGAAAACGAATAAGAAGACTGGAGTGTATTTAAAATATTCTCACTAATCAAACTCAATGTATAAACAGGATCATTCACTGCGGGTTCAATGCTGTGGAAATTAAAAAGCTGAAAACTTTTGGAATACTTTTTTATCGCGAAAGTATCGTTAGGTACCGAGTATAATAGATTAGCGTTGGCGTTGCTGGTGGCTGTGATGCCGAAGCTCGAAGTAATTTTCATAAGTCCGGATAATGGAATTTCTTCAAAATGCAATGAGCGTTTTTTAAATTGCTGCATTCGATATCCTTCAGCAGTAAAGGAACTCCACACGATGTTTGAATCATTAACAGACACATAATATTTCCCAAAACCTTGTTCAATCCCCGTTTCTACCCGCCATAATTTTTCGTTCTGAAAAGTGTACGCAAATATCTCGTCATTTTTTTTGTAAGCGTAAGAGAAATAAAGGGTGTCATGAAAAAAGCAGGGAAATCCGATCACATTAAAAGTAAATGGAAGCAGGTATTTTGTTTTCAAAGAAGCCAGGTTAATCACCTGGAGCGACATTTTCCCCTCTGTGTTTCTGACTGCCGAAACTATTTTATCCTTTCCAATAAATTTCGGATAAGTATAAAACAGGCGATCCGGGTTGTCTAACTCGTAAAGCAATTTCCCCGAATGGGAATCTAAGAATTGAAGGTTGTCCTTTCCGGGGGATGGTTCATGCACCACAACAATTTTTTGATCATCATAGCTTATATCCGGAGAAAAATATTTCCCTTTTTTCGTTAGCGTGTATTGATCGCCGTTATCTGCATCCATGATTTGCAAATCGCTGTAATTCCGAAAACCCCATCTTATATCCGGCCGATAGGATGAATAAACTATTTTGCCGTTTCGATAGCTGAAGTAAGGATAAACTGTATAATCCTGCGTTCTTATTTTTTGTTCATCGCCATTCGGTTTCTGAATCACGAACGCGGGGATTTCTTTATATGAATTTTTTACAAAAATAAGAGAGCCATCTTCCGTGAAAGACGGAAACTCTTCATTGCGAAAAGCCCCCAAATGAGTCGAGGGCTGCGGGCCGGATAATTCGAACTCGTTCTTAAAAAAATCAAGAGCGTCGTTTCTAAATGTAACATAGTCAACGCCAGTGTACTTTTTTACCGCATGTTGAAAAGGATAGAACAAGCTCTTATACGCAGCGGCATCTTGCGTAACATTTTTCCAAAAATCATCCCCATATTTTTCGCGTCCGTAGGAAACCAACATATAACCGAGTGGATAATGGTTCGGAACAAAATCTTTCAGCGAGCCATTTCTCAATTTCATCCAACTGTAGTTTTTTCCTGCTTCCCAAAGCGACCGGTATCCATCGTAAAAAAACGGAAGGCTTCCACGCCCTTGCTTGCTCAGATTGGTCTCGTTAAAAACCGCATCGCCCTCAAAAAACCAATTAGGAACGGCAGCACTATTCGCAAGCGCCTGTCCCTCCTGGCCAAAAAGAATGCGCATCACTTTGGAAAGACCGACGTTGAAATTATTGTATTGCTCTACATGGCGGTATTCATGAATAGTAAGTTGGTCGGGCCATGGAAGGCTACCTATCTCGAAACTATTTTGATCAGGCGTTAAATAAAATTCACTTCTGAAGGGGCCTAGCGCTACATAGGCATTCGACACCGTAGTATGACTGTGCAGCACAATATTTATCTTTTTTGATTTGCCTCCTATTGTCTGCGCGGTGGGGCCTTTTGTGAACGAGATAATATTGGAGACCCTTGCAGCAATGGAATCAAGGCCGGTGGGGAAAATAACCCGCAAATCCTTAGTATTGATCTGTTTCCATTTTGTTGATGCCGGTTCGCCGCCAAAAATCTGTGAAAATGATTTTGTACCAAGAAATACAAATATTAAAAGCAATGAAAAATTTTGGGCACGGCGCATAAATAACTTTCAACGTTAAAGATAGGAAAATGTTTAATTGCCATCTTTGAATTCGGCTTCATAGTCTTTATCTTGCAGGAGTAAAAATTCCAGTCGTTTATGACAAAACACTGAGATCTTTTAATTAGGTTTGTTAGCTTGCCAGATCGAAGTTTAACTGCAATTTTATATACTTTTTTCGTTGATTGGTGGCAGACTCATTTTTTGAAAAAAGCAATTAAATTTTAAATGATAAAATATATTTCCTTACTTCTTATCGGATCGATTTTATTTTTTACTTCCTGTAAAAAAAGCGTTAGCCAGTCTGTGCTGGAAAAATATTTTAGCGATAATGTCATTGGACAAAATTGTTCAGTCACGCTGGCTATTGATAGCACAGGGGACATCACATCCGAATACACCGGGTATGTGTTTGTACTTTTAAAGACCGATTATTACCACGGCCCATTAAAGGCCACAAAGGGAACGAACACATATATGGGAACGTGGAGCAGCAACGAAGACTATAGCAAACTCGTAATTACTTTACCCGATTCTGTTCCCAAATTTCAATTCCTTTCACGTAGCTGGCGTTTCACCAAAAAAGGAAATCCTACAATGGAACTGGCGCCATGGGGAACTAATCAGCCTTATGTGCTTCACATGACGAAGCAATAGTGAGTTGTGAATAGTGAATGCCTGCCCGAACAGCAACGGGCGGGGTGAGTGGTGCATGGTAAGGATGCGAAATGTAGCTTCACATTTGATTCACTCCTACCGGAATTAAATTCGGTTTCGGATTGCTTCTCTTGCCGCGTTCTTTTCTTCATTCCTATCTTTACAAAAAAGGATTTTCAATGAAAATTAAAGAGATCACAGATTATTTGGAAAGTATTGCTCCACTGGACTTGCAGGAAAGTTATGATAACGCAGGGTTATTAATAGGATCCCGCGAAATGGAATGCACGGGAATTATTACCTCCCTTGACGTTACAGAATCTGTGGTTGCCGAGGCAGTTCAAAAAAAATGCAACTTAATTGTAGCTCATCATCCCATTATTTTCAGAGGACTAAAAAAGCTAAACGGCAGAAATTATGTAGAGCGAACCATCATTGCCGCCATAAAAAATGATATCGCCATTTACGCCATTCATACTAACCTTGATAATGTAATCGAAGGAGTAAATAGAACGATCGCCGAAAAAATCGGCTTGCAAAATTGTATTGCTTTGTTGCCAAAAGAAGGAACGCTTCAAAAATTAGTCACTTTTTCCCCCGAAAAAAATGCGGACGATGTGAGAAATGCACTATTTAAAGCCGGTGCCGGAGCTGTTGGAAATTATAGCGAATGTAGCTTTAATGTAGAAGGCGTGGGAAGTTTTACGGCGAACGAAAACAGTACCCCGTTTGTGGGAGAAATTGGTAAAAGGCATCATGAGCATGAAGTTAGAATTGAAGTGATTTTCGCTTCTTCATTGCAATCAGGGTTGATTGCGGCGCTTAAAAAAGCCCATCCTTACGAAGAAGTGGCCTATTATATCCACGCGCTCGAAAATGTGCAGAGGGGTGTGGGAAGCGGTTTGGTCGGCGAATTAAAAGAATCCATTTCAGAGAGTCAGTTACTGACCACCCTCAAATCATCATTTGGTATTCCCGTAATAAAACATACGCCTTTTTTGGAAAAACGGGTCACAAAAATTGCGGTTTGCGGCGGCGCCGGAATATTTCTCTTACCCAACGCCGTAGCATCAGGTGCACAGGCTTACATTACGGCTGATATAAAATATCACGAATATTTTGACGCAGATGGGCGCATCTTGCTGGCAGACATTGGACACTACGAAAGTGAGCAATTTACTATAGAACTTTTAACTGAATTTTTACAGCAAAAATTCCCTAACTTTGCCGTCCTTAAAACGGAAATGAATACCAATCCGGTTAAATATTTTAAATAAACGGATGAGTGACAAATCCCTAAAATAAAAAATCATTACATTATATATGGCACAGGTTAAAGATTATTCTGTAGAAGAAAAATTAGCATCGCTTATAAAACTTCAGAAAGTGGACAGTAAGTTAGATGGCCTTCAAATTTTAAAAGGGGAGCTGCCTATTGAAGTGAGCGATCTTGAAGATGAAATCGCCGGCCTGAACGCCCGTCAGAACCGTATCGAGGAAGAAATAAACGGTATCCAGCAATTTATTGAAGAGAAGAAAACGATCATAAAGGACTCTGGAGAATTGATTAAAAAGTACGAGAAGCAGAGTGATAATGTAAAAAACAACCGCGAGTTTGAAGCCATTAATAAAGAAGTGGAAATGCAAACGCTGGAAGTGAAATTGGCTGAAAAGCACATTAAAGACGCTACAGAAGATCTTGCAACAAAAGGATCGCAACTGGAACTGGCAAAAAAAGCGATTGGTGCAAAAGAAACCAATCTAAAGGCCAAGAAAAGTGAGCTTGAAAAAATAATTGGTGAAACAGATAAAGAAGAAAAGCACTTTAGGAAACTGGAAGAAGCTGCAAGGGCTGCTGTTGATGAAAGGCTTTTGGTGAGCTATGACAAAATCCGTAACAATTACCGTAACGGCCTTGCCGTAGTTCCTGTTGAAAGGGATTCATGCGGTGGATGCTTTAACGCGGTTCCCCCACAAAAACAAAGTGAGGTAAAACAAAGGAAAAAGATCATTGTATGTGAGAACTGCGGTCGTATTTTGGTTGATGATGATTTAGAGAGCACAGTGGAGGTAGCTTAGTAATTCTATTTTTTACAGGTAATAAATTTTAAAGATGTTTTTTAACATCTTTTTTTGTTTATTAGTAAGATGCCGGCAAGAATAATATTTTCTTTAAATTACGGGCAAATCATAATCCACATTTACTATTTAATCTTGAATCAGAATTTAAAAATAAAAAAGAGATGAAACAAATACTTACGGGACGCAAGAATGTAATGCCGGTTTACATGATGTGCTTTAGTTTATTAATGCTGTCAACATCTGCCGCTAAAGCAAATAATACTCATAATCCGGAACCTGATTCATTAGCAATACAAGGCAAATGGGATATTACCATTGACATGGATGGCGCTACGGCTCCTTCCTGGCTGGAAATATATAAATCCGGGACACGCATGCTGGTAGGCCGTTTTGTCGGAACCGGCGGAAGTGCGCGACCTATTTCAAGAATCAATTTGGTAGACGGAAAGATGAGTTTTTCTATACCACCACAATGGGACAATGACCCGAACGACCTAATTGTCGAAGGCGCATTGGAAAATGATATGCTAAAAGGAACCATGACTTTTCCAAATGGAAAAGCCTATCAGTGGACCGGAAAAAGAGCACCTCGTTTGCATCGTGATAAAAAGCCGGTATGGGGCAAATCCATTCACTTATTTGATGGTTCCAATATGAATCAATGGCATGCTACAGGAAAAAACCAATGGAAAGTGGAATCCGGACTTTTGCGTAGTCCTCATTCAGGTTCCAATTTAGTAACCAATCAAACTTTTACAGATTTTAAATTACATATTGAGTTTCGTTTTCCTAAGGGAAGTAACAGCGGCGTCTATCTTCGTGGCCGATATGAAGTGCAGATAGAACAAAGCGATGAACCCGAACCCGATAATAATCAGATGGGCGCAATCTATGGATTTCTTGCGCCTTCCGAACCACTGCCGAGAACTCCGGGCGAATGGCAATCGTACGATATTACACTTACCGGAAGAATGGTTACGGTAGTAGCCAACGGCAAAACGGTTATCTGTAACCGCGAGATACCTGGTATTACCGGAGGAGCCATTAACAGTGATGAAGGAGCGCCGGGGCCAATACTTTTGCAGGGAGATCATGGACCTATTGATTACAGGAATATTATTATTACTCCAGCTGAATAAGAACAGTAGCAGCAGGAAATTCATCACTATATTTTATAGTAAACGAATAATTAAGGTGAATTTTTATTTTCATCTGTCTTGTTAGACCGTGATTTTTTCAGTTTGTTTCCTGTGATGACAATCAATTAAAGTTAAACGGGTTGCCGAAAAGAGCTCATTGACTTGTATCAATCAGAGTTGAATTGTTCGCTTTACATTTACCCGTTTCAGAAAATATTCATCATGTGATACTACAATCAATGTTCCTTTATATTCATTGACAGATGCTGTTAGTATTTCTATATTTTGAATATCCAGGTTATTGGTTGGCTCATCGAGAATGATGATATCTGGTGCTTGATTGTTTATCGAGAGGCAACAAATTGTCAGGCGCATTTTTTCTCCGCCACTCAACACGCCGCAAGGCTTATCCCAATCATCTTTTGAAAATAAAAAACGGTTGAGGCGTATTTTTATTTCGTGTTCCTGTAACGCAGTACTGTTGAATTGTTCAGCTTGTTCGTAAACTTTTAGCTGATTGTTTATCAATGAATATTCCTGGTCAATGTATACGGATCTGTTATCAGCAATATAAACAGACCCGGCTTGTGGTATCAACTCTCCAAGGATTATTTTTATTAAAGTTGTTTTACCCGATCCATTCAATCCGTTTAGCGCAATTCGTTCGCCACTTGTAATTTCAAAATTCAGATTCTCATTCCAAAGAAAACGACTTCCATAGTTAAAATTTATGTCGTTCGCCCTGAATAGTATTTTGCCTTTGTGTAATGCGGAATTATCAAAGCCTAATTTCATGGTATCTACCGCTGGCAGCGACGAGCGCAATGTTTGCAGTTCCTGCGAAATTCCATCGATCTTTTCAACATGAACGTTTTTAATTTTTGAAGTACTTTTTTCGGCACTGTTTTTTAAGGTGTTCATCATTATCCTCGCAACGCCAGCCTTTTCCTGTTTTTTCTTTCCGCGGGCGTCTAATTTTTGCTGCCTTTCTATTGTTTCGCGCTCCTTTTCCCTGGCCTTTCGAAGTGCTTTTTCTTTACTTTTTACATCGTCGTTTAATGCATCATTTTCTATTTGTCTTTGCGCAGCATAAAAATCGTAATTACCCCCATAAACCGTCAGGCCATGTTTGCCCAACTCGCAAACTGTATTCAAGAGGTTTAATAATTTCCTGTCGTGACTTATAACGATCATGCTGGCGGATGAAGACTGAATGAAATTATACAAAATTTGTCTGCCCACTGTGTCTAAATGATTGCTTGGTTCATCCAGCAAAATGAGTTCAGGCTGATGAATGGAAATCCCGGCGAGGAAAACTTTCGTTTTTTGTCCGCCACTCAGCGTTTCCATTTTTTGTTGCAGGTCGACATCATTTAAATGCCAGTGGTTGAGTGCTTCCACGCAACGTTCTTCAATAGTCCAGTCTTCATTGAGGAGGCTGAAATTTTCTTCCGTTGCATTGCCTCCAAGGATCTCATGCAGTGCGTTGAGCTTATTATCAATTCGCAAGGCCTGTTGGATCGTCAAATGATTATACTGGCCAAAAATCTGGGGTACATAATATGGTTGCTTATCCACTGTTATTTGCCCGCTGGCAGGCTTCAACTCACCCGAAATAATTTTAAACAACGTAGATTTTCCAGCACCGTTGTTGCCAACCAAAGCAATCTTTTCGTGGCTATTAAGCGTAAGATTGATGTTATCAAACAGTAAATCTTTATTGGAATGTATGTAGGAAATGTCTTGTAGAAGTAACATAATTTCTTTTTCAAAAATTAAAAATTGAAGAGCCCCACACTGAGACTGCTCTTTGTTTTTATCTTAAAGAAATTAAATTCTACATTTTAGGATTCTTATATTTTTTGGATTGCAAATATAAGAAGGTTTTTAAAAATGGTTATCGGATGACTGTTAGTAGGGTGCATTTCAAAATGTCGTATTGACTGCGTTGATAGTGGGCGGTGGGGACCTGCCTACCGGACAGGCAGGCACCGCCCACGGCAGCCCGCCCGGGTTGGTGTCTCCACCAACCCGCGACATTTTGAAATGCACCCCTGTTGGTATTAACTACAATCAAGTGGGCCATTTATAAATAAAAATCTTTCCGCGATAGCTAATCTGATTTTCTAAAAACAATAAGGTACATTTATTGCCGGAGGGTTCCTTAAGAAATAACAAGCCGTTAAATAATAACAAAGGAAATTCGTTTAATTTTAAATAAAATGATCCAATGCAAAAGGCCCTGCTCTTTTTTTTATTGCTGACTGGTTTTTTACAGTCAAAATCTCAATGGTACGATCCTGAAAAAGTAAATCATAAAGCGAATACGATCTATGAATTAGCGATTAATAAAGCAAGAAGCGGCGACTATGAAACCTCCATAAAAATGATCAACGAGGCATTAAAAATAGAACCAAAGTTTGTTGACGCTTACTTATCACTTGCCGGCATAAACGCAGAATTAAAAGATTACACTTCGTCCGTCTCTTATTTCGAACAAGCTTTTTCATTAGATTCAGTTTATACTGCTGACTATTTTCTTCCTTATTCTATTTCGCTGGCAGGCTGTGGCCGGTTTGCAGATGCTTTAAACGCAGTAAATTTATTTCTTAAAAATCCGAAGCTTAACGAGAGAAGCATTAAAGCAGGAGCGTTCCGGAAGCAGACTTATCAGTTTGCAATTGATTATGCAAAGTCGCATCAGGATACAGGTTATGTTTTTGCACTGGAAAACCTTGGCGATAGTATCAATACGCCGTCGTTGGAATATTTTCCCTCGCTCACCATTGATGACAAAAAATTAATTTTCACCAGGAGACAAAATAATAAAGAAACCTTCTACGAAAGCGATTTGAAAAATGATACCTGGGGCGATGCATTTCCCCTTGCAGGCAAAATCAATAATCCGGACTTTAATGTAGGCGCTCAAAATATTTCGCAGGACGGAGAGTGGCTTGTTTATGCAGGATGTAATTTCCCGGGAGGCTATGGCAGCTGCGATCTTTATATCTCTTATCTCACCAAAACCGGATGGAGCGAACCTCAAAATCTTGGAGGAAATGTAAATACCGAATTCTGGGAGTCAACGCCATCGCTTTCACCGGATAAAAAAGATTTGTATTTCAGCAGCAACAGGCCAGGCGGGTATGGCGGAAAAGATATCTGGGTATGCCATCGAAATGATAGAGGATACTGGAGCCAGCCTGAAAACCTTGGTGCCGACATCAATACCGCCGGCGATGAAAGCACTCCGTTCATTCATGCGGATAATCAGACGTTGTATTTCAATTCAACCGGGCTTCCGGGATACAGCGAAAAGCCAGACCTTTTTGTCACGAGGAAATTAGCAAACGGTAAATGGAGTATTCCTGAAAACCTCGGCTACCCAATAAACACTATAGACGACGAAGGGTCAATGATCGTGACCGCGGACGGAAAAACCGCTTATTACTCAAGTGATAAAAAAGATACGAAAGGCGGGCTGGACATTTATAAGTTTGATTTACGCACCGACATTCGTCCTTTGAAAACCTTATGGGCAAAAGGAAAAGTGTATGATAATAAAACCAATGCCGGCCTACCCTCAACGGTGATATTAACAGACATAGATACCCGGCAAGTGGTTAGTAAATTACAAACAGACGAAGATGGAAATTATTTAATCACACTTCCCATAGGTAAGAATTATGCGTTTAACGTTCACCGTAAAGGATATTTATTTTATTCAGCCAATTATAACATGAGTGAAAGTTCGCCCGATTCTGTTTTCACTGCAGATATTCCTCTCGAGCCCATTGAAGCCAACGCCAAAGTGATTTTGAAGAATGTATTTTTTGATACTAAAAAAACCAATCTTAAAACGCAATCTGTTGCTGAGTTGGATGATGTAGTGCGGCTGCTGAATGAAAATCCGAATATGAAAATTTTGATCAGTGGTTATACTGATAATGTAGGAGCTCCTGCTGATAATTTGAAGCTCTCTGAAGGGCGCGCTATTTCCGTAGTAAATTATTTGGTATCAAAAGGTATCAATAAAGATAGGCTGTCCCATAAAGGTCTTGGTGAAACAAATCCCGTTGCATCTAATGAAACTGACCAGGGAAGGGCGCTGAACAGGCGAACGGAAATGAGTGTGGTGAGTAAT
>Ga0164241_10002530_pt1 | contig 19604 bp, 17 predicted proteins | sample OricomyardsoilBY_FD_108780 | JGI IMG/M metagenome (GOLD analysis project Ga0164241, IMG submission 108780) | Backyard soil microbial communities from Emeryville, California, USA - Original compost - Back yard soil (BY) | ecosystem: Environmental > Terrestrial > Soil > Unclassified | place: USA... | reverse complement strand
GAGCTGCTGCTGCAGCTGCGCGACAAGGGCAACACCGTGCTCGTCGTCGAGCACAAGCCGGAGGCGATCGCGATCGCCGACCACGTCGTCGACCTCGGCCCGCGCGCCGGCGGCGAGGGCGGCGAGGTGGTGTTCGCGGGCACCGTCGAGGGGCTGCGAAGCAGCGACACGCTGACCGGGCGGCATCTGGACGACCGCGCTTCCCTGAAGCCCGAGGTGCGGACCTCCTCGGAGGCGCTGGCGATTCGCGGCGCCGCCACTCACAACCTGCAGGACGTCGACGTCGACATCCCGCTCGGGGTGCTGGTCGTCGTCACCGGGGTCGCGGGCTCGGGCAAGAGCTCGCTGATCGGCGGCTCGGTGGCCGGGGGGGACGGGGTGGTGACGATCGACCAGGCCGCGATCCGCGGCTCGCGCCGGAGCAACCCGGCGACCTACGCCAAGCTGCTCGACCCGGTCCGCAAAGCGTTCGCCAAGGCCAACGGCGTCAAACCGGGGCTGTTCAGCGCCAACTCCGAAGGCGCCTGCCCCAACTGCAACGGCGCCGGCGTCGTCTACACCGACCTGGCGATGATGGCCGGCGTCGCCACCACCTGCGAGGTCTGCGAAGGCAAGCGGTTCCAGGCCGAGGTGCTCGAGTACGAGCTCGGCGGCCGCGACATCAGCGAGGTGCTGGCGATGTCGGTGGCCGAGGCCGGGGAGTTCTTCGGCGGCGGCGAGGCGCAGATCCCGGCGGCCCACAGGATCCTGCAGCGTCTCGCCGATGTCGGTCTCGGCTATCTCGGCATCGGCCAGCCGCTGACGACGCTGTCGGGCGGCGAGCGGCAGCGGCTGAAGCTGGCCACCCACCTGGGCGAGAAGGGTGGCGTCTACGTCCTCGACGAGCCGACCACCGGCCTCCACCTCGCCGACGTCGAACAGCTGCTCGGCCTGCTCGACCGGCTGGTCGACTCCGGCAAGTCGGTGATCGTGATCGAGCACCACCAGGCGGTGATGGCGCACGCCGACTGGATCGTCGACCTCGGCCCGGGCGCCGGCCACGACGGCGGCCGGATCGTCTTCGAGGGCACCCCCGCCGACCTCGTCGCCGCCCGCTCCACCCTCACCGGCGAGCACCTCGCGGCCTACGTCGGCGACTGACCGAGCCCGCCGGGCATCGCCAGACGTCTTGCCTCGTCTTGGTACGCAGTGAGTCCCAGCGCTTTATAGGCTCGACCAATGAGCGACTTTCGACAGCTCCACACTTTCAAGGGCCACGTGCCATTCGGGCGTGACCTGGCGTGGTCGCCCGACGGTCGCAGGCTGGCCGCGCCGTTTCTGGATGGCACGATCGGCATCTGGGACCTCGAGGGCGAGGACGCTCCCAGCATGTTGCTGCAAGGCCCCTCCGGCATTGCCAACTGTGTGGTGTGGTCACCCGATGGCAGTCGATTGCTGTCCGGCGGTGAAAAGGGCGAGGTGGTCATTTGGGACACCGAGTCGGGAACGACGGTCCGGGAGATGCGCGGCGATTCCCAGGAGATATATGCGGTGGCGTGGCACCCGACCGAGTCGCTCGTCGCCGTCGGTGGCGACGAATCCGTGCTCATGCTCTGGGACCCGGCCGACGGCACGGTGCACGATCGGATCGTCGGCTCTCCCTTTCAATGGATTTACGCGGTCGAGTGGTCACCGGATGGGACCCGGTTTGCAGTGGGGTCTCAGAGCGATGCGCTGCGGGTCTGGGACGGCACCGCGAGCCGCTTGCTGTGGTCCTTCGACAACCGGTCGAGGTACGTGCAGAGCCTTGCTTGGTCGCCCACCGGCAACACGCTTTGCGCCGGCTATCAGGAACAGGCGGTCCTGGTCTTCGAGGGCGACTCCGGCGATCCGACGCTGTGGCTGGAGGGATACTCAGGCGAGGTCTCGGCTGTCTCATTCTCCGCCGACGGCCGGTCGCTGGCGTCGATGGACGAAGGTCGCAATCTTCGTCTCTGGGATACCGACGGTTGGCATGCGGGCCCTGTGGTCGACACCAACGCGCGAGCGCCGTCCCGGGACTGGAATGGCTTGGCGTTTCATCCCCACCTGCCAATGCTTGCGGTCATGGAGGAGGCGCTGTACGTCTACGACGCCGAGTGGGAGGGGGTGTTCGGGAAGACGTCGCCAAGCGAAACGGTGCGCTTCACCTCCGCCAAGATCGTCCTGGTCGGCGAGAGCAACGTTGGAAAGTCGTGCCTGGCGATGCGGATCGCCGAGGACAGGTACCCCCGCGACGAGGAGCAGGCGACCACGCACGGAATGCGGTTCTGGCCGATGGACGCAGGCGCCCTGGACCCGGCGGCCGTCGGCTCCGACGGACATCGTCGTGACATCGTCCTATGGGATTTCGGCGGGCAGCACGAGTACCGCCTGGTCCATCAGCTTTTCCTTCACGACACCGCCCTTGCCCTCGTCCTCTTCGACCCCACTCGGGGGGTCAGGGCGTTGGATGAGGTGGCCGAGTGGAATGTCCGCCTGGAGCGCCAGCTCAGCGACAGCAACGCGATCAAGTTGCTCGTAGGTGCGAAGCAGGACGATCGCAGCGAGATCGTGAACCGGGCCGAAGTGGAGAAGGTGCGCCGGGCGTGTGGGTTCGACGCCTACATAGAGGTGAGTGCCAGAACTGGACGAAACCTGTCCGACCTGCGCCAGGCTCTGGCGGCGGCAATCGATTGGGAGGCGCTGGCCACGGCCAGCCGTCCCCAGCTCTTCCAGCGCGTCCGGGATTACATCGAAGCTCGCAGGGCGGCCGGCGACGTCGTTCTGCTGATCGAGGACGTCATCGTCGCAATCCAGCAAATCGATCCCAGCGCCGACGAGGATTCGGTCAAGTCGGTGGCTCGACAGCTCGCCGTGCAGGGGACGATCGCCCAGACCAGGCTCACGGAGGGCAGGGACGCCCTGATTCTCCAGGTCCCGATCATCGAGCGCTATGCCGGGTCCTTGATCCTTGCCGCGCGTGCAAACCCTCGCGGAGTGCCGGCCTTCGAGGAGCGGCTGCTCGGCTCGACGGAGTTGCCGCTTCCGGGGATCCCGCCGGGGGAGCGCCTGCCTCGCCTGGACGAGCGCACGTTGCTCGAGTGCGTGGCCGAGCTGATGATCCGGCACGGACTGTGCGTCCGCCACGAGGGCCTGCTGATCTTTCCCTCGCTCTTCCCCCCGGCGACAGACGATCCTGAAGTATTCGAGCACTCCGTCTCGCTGTATTACGACTTCACCGGACCGATCGAGAGCATCTACGCGGCTCTCGTTGCCCGCCTGATGCTCAGCGGCGAGTTCGGCGAGGGCCGCCTGTACAGGAGCAGGGCCGAGTTCGATCAACCCGACCAGGGCATGTGCGGCATACGCGAGATCACCCGTCCCGGGGGGCTCGCCCACCTCGACCTCTTCTTCTCGGAGAGAGCCGGCTTCGAGCGGCGTGAGCTGTTCAGCCGCTTCGTCTCCGACCACCTGTCGAGACACGGTGTGGTCATCCGTAAGCATCAGACCCTCCTCTGCGGTGGATGCGATCGTGAAATCGCGGAGGACATCGTGCAGACCAACATCTCTGCCGGCAGGGACGACGTCATCTGCCCGTGGTGCCGGACCATCACCTCGATCAGCGATGCGGTCTCCACCGACGGCAGCGAGACGTCGCAGTCGAAGCGACGGATCGTCGCGCTGCGGGCGGAGGTCGAGCGCCGAACCCTGGTCGACAGCCAGCGGGCCAAGGCGGCGGTCGCGGGGGGAGCTGCCGCCGGCACCGGCGACGACGGCAGCATCCGACTGCTTCACCTCAGCGACCTCCATTTCACCGCGAAAACCTCGCCCGAGGCCAAGGCTCGATGGCTGTTGCAGGACATCCACCTCGGCGAGGGCCTCGGCTTCGAGACGGTCGAGTACCTCGTCATATCCGGCGACTTCACCGACCGCGGGACCAGCGAGGGGTTCGAGAAGGCGCGGAAGTTCGTGACCATCCTCAACGGCGAGCTCGGGATCTCGGCCGAGCGTTGCATCTTCGTGCCGGGCAACCACGACGTTCAGGATCTCGAGCAGGCCTACGATTGGTACACGTCAGCGGAGCGGGCACGTGAGGTCGAGCCCGATGAGAGTTGCTGGCGCCAAGAGGGCTCGGTGGTCTTCGTCCCCAGCCCGAAGAGCTATGCCGAGCGTCTGCGGGGGTTCTCCGAAGACTTCTTCCACAAGCTGGTCCAGCAGCCCTATCCGCTCGACCCGCGAAAACAGGGACTTTCCTATTTCTACCCAGGCACCGGAATCCAGTTCCTCACGCTCGACTCCTGCTGGCAGATCGATCATTTCCACCGCAAGCGCGCTGCGATCCACCCCGATGCGGTGGCGAACGTGATCAAGACGGCGGACGAGCAGATCAAGGCGGCGTCGGAGGCCGGGAGCTTCGAGCCGGGTGCCCCGGTTTTGCGAATCGGCGTGTGGCATCACGCCCTCCAGCATCCGGAGATGATCAAAGACCTGCAGTTCGCCGAGCTGCTGCAACAGGCGGGGGTCCAGATCGCTCTCCATGGCGACGTCCACGAAGTGAATCGCGATCTGTTTCGCTACTGGCACAGCAACGCGTTGCAGGTGGTCGGTGCCGGCAGCTTCGATGCTGACGCCAAGGGCCGCCCAGAGTCGATGCCGCGCCTCTACAACCTGCTGGAGATCAACCGGTCCCTGGGCTCGGTGCGGGTGCATACGCGCCGCCAGATGACCTCCGATGGGCCCTGGGGGCCATGGAACGAATGGCCGATCCCAGATGGCCAGGGGGCCCGATCCTTTTACGACCTCGGGCTCTCCGCCGCCCCGTAGGGCATGTCGATTTCGGCGGTCTGCACTCGTCGTAGTGGGTAGAGGCGGGAATATCGGGCAGACCGAGCTTCCGCAAAGACCACCGGAAAGGACACTGAGATGAGGGTTATGGCGATTGTCAAAGCGACCGAGGACTCCGAGGCCGGCGTGATGCCGAGCGAGGAGATGCTGACCGCGATGGGCAAGTTCAACGAGGAGCTGGTCAAGGCCGGCGTGATGCTGGGCGGCGAGGGCCTGCACCCGACCTCGAAGGGCGCCCGGGTCAGCTTCGGCGGCGACGGCGAGCGGACCGTGATCGACGGGCCCTTCGCCGAGACCAAGGAGCTGATCGCCGGCTTCTGGCTGTTGCAGGTGCGCTCCTTCGACGAAGCGGTGGAGTGGATGAAGCGTTGCCCCAACCCGCACGACGAGCCGGGCGCGATCGAAATCCGCCAGGTCTTCGAGGCGGAGGACTTCGGCGAGGAGCTGACGCCGGAGCTGCGCGAGCAGGAGCAGCGCCTGCGCGCGCAGGCGGAGCAGAACCAGTAGCGGCGCCGGACGCGCGGCGGGCGAGCTGAGCATGGAAGGCGATGACGCCCGCCGCGCGATCGACGCGGTCTGGAGGATCGAGTCGGCCCGGCTGATCGCCGGGCTGGCGCGGATGACGGGGGACGTCGGCGTGGCCGAGGACCTCGCCCAGGACGCGCTGCTGGCGGCGCTGGAGCAGTGGCCGGCCGCGGGCGTCCCCGACAACCCCGGCGCCTGGCTGATGACGACGGCGAAGAACCGGGGGATCGACCGCATCAGGCACGGCGAGATGGCGGCCCGCAAGGAGCGGCAGCTGGGGTACGAAGTCGAGCTGCGGGCGCGGCTCGCCGAGCCCGACCTCGCCGCGGTCGCCGACGACGACATCGGCGACGACCTGCTCAGCCTGATCTTTACCGCCTGCCACCCGGTGCTCTCGACCGAGGCGCGGGTGGCGCTGACCCTGCGCCTGGTCGGCTCGCTCACCACCGCGGAGATCGCCCGCGCCTTCCTCGCCAAGGAGTCGACGGTGGCGCAGCGGATCGTCCGCGCCAAGCGGACCCTGGCCGAGGCGCGAGTGCCGATCGAGGTGCCGGGCGCCGCCGAGCGCGAGCAGCGACTGGCCTCGGTGCTGGAGGTGATCTACGCGATCTTCAACGAGGGCTACGCCGCCAGCGGCGGCGAGGACTGGATCCGGGCCGACCTCTGCGAGGAGGCGATGCGGCTGGGGCGGATCCTCGCCGGCCTGGCCCCGCGCGAGCCGGAGGTGCTGGGCCTGGTGGCGCTGATGGAGCTGCAGGCGGCGCGCTTCCCGGCGCGGACGGGCGCCGGCGGCGAGCCGATCCCGCTGCTCGAGCAGGATCGCTCGCGCTGGGACTTCGTCCTGGTCGGGCGCGGCCTGCAGGGGCTGGAGCGGGCGGAAGCGCTGGGGCGGCCGCTCGGCCCCTACGCGCTGCAGGCCGGGATCGCCGCCTGCCACGCTCGCGCCCGCACGCCCGCGCAGACCGACTGGGAGCGAATCGTCGCCTACTACGACGGTCTCGCGGCGATCGTCGGCACGCCGGTAGTGCGACTGAACCGGGCGGTCGCGGTGGGGATGGCGTTCGGCCCGGCGGCGGGGCTGGAGCTGCTCGAAGGGCTCGCCAGGGAGCCGGCGCTCGCCGGCTACCACCTGCTGCCCGCCGCGCGCGGGGAGCTGCTGGAGCGGCTCGGCCGCGAGGAAGAGGCGAGCGCGGAGTTCGCCCGGGCCGCGGCGATGAGCGGCAACGCCCGCGAGCGCGAGCTGCTGCAGGCGCGGGCCGAGGGGCACCGCCGCCCGTAGGCGGTCGTCAGGCCCGGGGCGCGAGCGGGCGGGCGGGGACGCCGACCACGGTGGTTCCGGCGGCGACGTCGCGGGTCACCACGGACCCTGCCCCGACGACGGCGCCGCGGCCGATCGTCACCCCGGGGAGGAGGGTCGCGTTGCCGCCGATCTTCGCCTCGTCCTCGATCGTCGCGCCGGCCATCATCTCCTCGACCCAGCCGTGGGCGCCGAGCGCGTTGTCGTTGGTGGTGATCACCGCCTGGGCGATGAAGACCCCCTTGCCGATCCTCGTCTTCGCCGCCAGCGAGGTGGCGAACCCGACCGACGAGCCGTCGCCGACGTGGACGTCGCGATCGAGCACCGAGGCGCGGCCGATCACGCAGCCCTCCCCGACCAGGGACGTCTCCCGCAGCGAGGCGACGTCGCCGATCAGGGTATTGGGGCCGACCTCGACGTCGTAGTAGACGATTGCGCCGGCTCCGACCGAGCAGCCGGCGCCGATCCGCAGCTGTTCGCGGTAGGTCGGCTCGCGCGCGATCGCCCCCACCGCCCGCGGGCGCCGGCCGATGTAGGCGTGGGGCAGGATCTCGGTCCCGGCGCCGACCTCGGCGCCGCCCTCGACGACGACGTGGGGGTGGATCGTGACCCCGTCGGCGAGCACGGTCCCGGCCCTGACGACCGAGAACTCGCCGATCGTCACTCCCTCCCCGATCGAATCGGTCTCAACCACGGCGCTGGAGTGGATCGAAGACATGACGTCTGCCCCGGGCAGCCGAGGGCGGCGGGATCGTAGCGAGTCCGGTTCCCGCAGCCGCCAGCTAGGGTCCGGCCGTGGGCATCGAGGAATGCAAGCCGATCGAGCTGCCGGTCGTGGAGGACCCCCAGGGGAACCTCGCCTTCGCCGAGGCCGGGACCCACGTGCCCTTCCCGATCGCCCGCGCTTTCTACGTCTATGACGTCCCCGCCGGCGCGGCCCGGGGCGGTCATGCGCACCTGACCCTGGAGCAGGCGGTCTTCTGCGTCGCCGGCCGGCTCGAGGCGACGGTCGACGACGGCACCCGGCGCCGGACCTTTGCCCTCGAAGACCCGCGCGTGGGGATCTACCTGCCGCCGATGGTCTGGCATGACCTCGGCGGCTTCAGCGCCGACACGGTCTACCTCGCCTTCACCTCGGCGCCCTACGAGGAGAGCGACTACATCCGCGACCACGACGAGTACCTGGCGGCGCTCCGGGCCGCGACGCCGAGCCGTTAGGAGCGCCGCCGCCGGGCGCGGGCGAGGGTTTCGCCAATCCCTCCTACCCTCCTAGTCCGCGATCGGGACCCAGCCTTCGCCCCACTCCTCGGCGGAGCGGCGTCGGGTCTCGTGCTTGTCGACGACGATCTCGTCGATCATCCCGAAGCGGACCCCGGCCCGGACCATCCGCCGGCACTTCGCCCAGTCGCTCGGCTCCTCGTAGAGCGCGTCGGAGAGCTCCGATTCGAAGAAGCTCAGCCCGGAGTGGTAGAGCGCCGCCTGCAGGCCCCACTGCCCCAGGACCGGGGGGAACTGGCCGATGGTGACGGGATCCCCTTCCACGAAGTTGACCTGCTGCAACCCGTAGCAGTGCTCGAAGCGGTGCTCCTGGGCGGTGGCGAGCAGGGCCTCGGTGTGGTTGGGCCGGACCGCGTCGTCGTCCCCGAGCACGGCGATCCAGCGCCCGCGAGCCAGCGCCAGCGCGTCGTTGAAGGGGGGGACGCCGATCACGAACCAGCGCTTCGAGTCCTCCTCCGGATAGGGCCCCCTGATCGTGCGGTTGAAGTAGGTGACGCGCGGGTCGCCGATTTCCGCGATCGCCGCCGCGGTCTCCGGCGGCGCGCAGTCGCCGACGACGATCACCTCCAGGTTGGAGTAGGTCTGCCCCAGGATCGAGGGCAGGGCGACGTCGCGCAGGGTCTCGAAGGAGGTGTAGGTGGGGACCAGGAAGCTGACCAGGGGCTCGGTCTCGGTGAAGGCGAGCTCGTACTCCTCGCTGCGGCGCAACTGGTGGAGGCGACGCCGGTTGGCGGGGTCCTGGTCGTGGCTGTGGCGGGCGATCTCGGCCGCTCGCCGGGCGTTGACGTCGATCGCGTCGACCCGTGCCCGCAGCGCTCCGAGCTCGTCCTGGAGCGCCGTCAGCTGACCCTGGAGGCCGGTGAGGGCGCCGTGCAGGCCGGAGGTCGACCCCTGCAGGTCGACCAGCCTTTCGTGGACGTCGGTGTTCAGCTTCGACCGCAGCCGCCGCGCCAGAACTCGAAATCGATTTTGCCCGGCCATCGTCGTGCCTGATGCTACGCCGCCGATGGCGAGGCCACCGTCGCCAGCACCGCGGCCGCCACGCGCTCGCAGGCGGCCGGGTCGAGCTGGGGGTAGAGCGGCAGGCTGAGGGCCGCGCGGGCGAGGCGCTCGGCGACCGGGAAGTCGCCCTCGCGCCAGTGCTCGCGATATGGGCGGGCGCGGTGGGGCAGCAGCGGATAGTGGACGAGGGTCTCGATCCCCTGCTCGGCGAGCGCGCGGGCGCAGGAGTCGCGATCGGGATGGCCGATGACGAACAGGTGCCAGGCGGGATCCGTCCCCTCGGGGACGGTGGGTACGGAGAGCGATTCATGACCGGCGAAGGCGTCGAGATAGATCCCCGCCAGCGCGGCCCTGGCCCGGTTCCAGGCGTCGAGGCGGGGCAGCGCCGCCCGCAGCGCCGCCGCCTGGATCTCGGCGAGGCGGGAGTTGACGCCGGCCGTCTCGATCTCGTAGCGGTTGCGCATGCCGTAGTTGCGCAGCAGCCGCACCCGCGCAGCCAGCGCCTCGTCGTCGGTGGTGACCGCGCCGCCGTCGCCGATGCAGCCGAGGTTCTTGGTCGGGTAGAAGGAGAAGGCACCGGCGTCGCCGAGGCCGCCGACGCTGCGGCCCCGGTACCTGGCGCCGTGCGCCTGGGCGGCGTCCTCGACCACGAGCAGGTCGCGGGCCTCGGCCACCGCGGCGATCGCGTCCATCGCGGCCGGCGCTCCCAGCAGGTGGACCGGGACGATCGCCGCCGTGCGCTCGCTGACGGCCGCCTCGAGCAGCTGCGGGTCGAGGTTGTAGGTGGCCTCTTCGACGTCGACCCCGACCGGGCGGGCGCCGGTCCTGGTCACCGCCAGCCAGGTCGCGACCCAGGTGTAGGCAGGGACGATGACCTCGTCGCCGGGGCCGACCCCGCCGGCGCGCAGGGCGAGCTCGATCGCGCTGAGGCCGCTGGCGACGCCGACGCAGTGGCGGGTGCCGCAGTAGGCGGCGTACTCGCGCTCGAACTCCTCCAGCTCTTCGCCCAGCAGGTACCAGCCGGAATCGACCGCCCGCGCGAGCGCCGCGTCCAGCTCTGCGCCCAGTTCCAGGCGCGCGGCGCGGAGGTCGGCGAAGGGGATTCGAGTCATCGGGCCGGGTTGAGGCTATCGGCGCGGGGACAGCGTCTATCGTCCCGCCCGCGCGTGACCGCTTCGCCGATCGACTCCTACCTGGGCCGCCTGCACGAGCGCTGGCAGGCGGACGCCTCCGGGGCCGTCGCCGACTACATCCCGCCGCTGGCGCTCGCCGACCCGGCCTGGTTCGGGATCGCCGTGGCGACCACCGAGGGCCACTGCTACGAAATCGGCGACTCGCGGCGCCCGTTCACGATCCAGTCGATCTCGAAGCCGTTCACCTACGGGCTGGCGCTGGCCGACCGCGGCTTCGAGGCGGTCGACGCCAGGGTCGGGGTGGAGCCGACCGGGGACGCCTTCAACTCGATCAGCCTCGCCCCGGACAGCGGCCGGCCGCTGAACCCGATGATCAACGCCGGCGCGATCACCGCGACCTCGCTGGTCGCCGGCGACTCGGCGGCCGCGCGGGAGCAGCGGATCGTCGAGGCCTACGGCCGCTTCGCCGGCCGCCGGCTGGAGGTCGACCGCGAGGTCTATGAGTCCGAGCGCGACACCGGCCACCGCAACCGGGCGATCGGCCACATGCTGCGCGGCTTCGGCATCCTCGAGGAGGATCCGGAGGTCGCGCTGGACCTCTACTTCCGCCAGTGCTCGGTTGCGGTCGACTGCCGCGACCTCGCCCTGATGGCGGCGACCCTCGCCAACGGCGGCGTCAATCCCGCCACGGGAGAGCGGGCGCTGGCCCGCGACGTCGTCGATCGCGTCCTCAGCGTGATGACGACCTGCGGGATGTACGACTCGGCCGGCGAGTGGGTGGTCGACGTCGGCATGCCGGCGAAGAGCGGCGTCGCCGGCGGGGTGCTGGCGGTGCTGCCCGGTCAGCTCGGGATCGCCGTCTTCTCGCCGCCGCTCGACTCGCATGGCAACAGCGTCCGCGGCATCGAGGTCTGCCGCCAGGTCTCCGCGGATCTCGATCTCCATCTGCTGCACGTGGCCCGCACCTCGCGCTCCGCCGTCCGCCGCACCTACACCGTCGCCGACGTCCCCTCGCGCCGCCGCCGCCCCGAGGACCAGTGCGCGGTGCTCGATCGGGCCGGCCGTCGCTGCGTCGTCCACGTCCTCCACGGCGACCTCGTCTTCGCCGCGATGGAGAGCGTCGTCCGCGGGATCGTCGAGGCCGGGGAGGAGATCGCGGTCGCGGTCGTCGACCTGACCGAGGTGACCGAGATGGACACCGCCGCGCGGCGGATGCTGGCGACGCTCGGGACCTGGATGGAGGAGGCGGGCAGGGCGCTGGTCGTGGTCGCTCCGCCGAGCGGCCACCTGGCCGGCGACCTGGGGGCCGCCGGGCTGGAGCCGTTTGCCGACCTCGACGCGGCGACGGAGTGGTGCGAGGAGCGGCTGCTTGCCGAACACGGCGCTCCGACCGCGCCGGGGGAAGCGGTGCCGCTGGCCGCGCACCGGCTCACCCGCGGCTTCGACGCCGCCATGCTCGCCCGCCTCGAGCAGCTGCTGCAGCCGCGCGCTTTCGCCGCCGGCGAGACGCTCTTCGCGGCCGGGGAGGAGGCCGACGAGATCTTCCTCCTGGTGGCCGGCGAGGTCACCGTCGAGATCGAGCTCGAAGCCGGGGCGCCGCGGCGGCTGGCGACCCTGACCCCGGGCCTTGCCTTCGGCGAGCTGGCGCTGGCCGAAGTCCCGGCGCGGCCGGTCGACGTCCGCGGCGAGCGCGACGGCGAATGCCTGGTGCTCTCGGTCGCCGACTTCGACCGTCTCGGCGAGCGCGATCCCGGCCTGCAGGCGGCGCTGCTGCGCAACCTGCTGGTCAGCTTCTCCGAGGTCATCGGCCGGGTCAGCCGCGAGGCCGGCTCCCTGCTCGGCGGTCGCTGAGCCGCCACCGCGCCGTGTTTCAGAGATGTGAATACATAGATTAGGCGCGGTGACGTCCACCGAATTCGCCCAGGTCGCGGCCGAGCCCGAAGTCGAGTTTCGCTTTGCCCACTGGGCCGTGGTCCGGCGCTGCGCGCTCGTCCTCTACTTCGCGGCGCTGATCGTGTGGAGCGCGCGCTACGGGATTCCCGTCCAGCGCGAGCTGGTGATCGCCTGGGTCTGCGGGGCGCTGGCCTGCAACTCGGTCGGCCGCCACCCGCGGGAGATCCTCCAGATCGTCATCGACTGGCTGCCGATCGTGCTGGTGCTCTGCGCCTACGACCTCACCCGCGGCGTCGCCGACTCGCTCGGGATCGGGGTCCACATCCACCCGATGATCGACTTCGACCGCTTTGTCTTCTTCGGCGAGGCGCCGACCGAATGGCTCCAGGCCCAGATCCACGAGCCCGGCGTCGTCAACTGGTGGGACGTCGCCTTCACGCTCGTCTACACCTCCTATTTCATCGCCCCCTTCGCGACCGCGGGCATCCTCTGGGTCCGCGACCGGGCCGGCTTCCTGCGCTTCACCAAGCGCCTGGTCACGCTCGCCATCGCCGGCGTCCTCACCTACATCGCCTTCCCGGCGGCACCGCCCTGGATGGCGGCGGAAATGGGCCTGCTCGACGGGGTCCAGCGCACCACCGCGGAGGGCTGGCAGGTGCTCGGCGTCGGCACCGCGGGGCTCTTCTCCAAGGGCCAGACGAGCGCCAACCTGGTCGCCGCCGTGCCCTCGCTGCACTCCGCCATGACCGCGCTGGTGGTGATGTTCCTCTGGGGCCGGGTCCGCCCCCGTCTGCGGCCGCTGCTGGCGCTCTACCCGCTGGCGATGGGGGTGACCCTGATGGCGACCGGGGAGCACTACTTCTTCGACGTCCTGCTCGGCTGGCTCTACGCCGGTGGCGTGATGGCCGCCTGGGCCTGGTGGGAGCGGCGGCGGGCCCAGCGGGTGGCGCTCCCCGCATAGCGGTCGGGCTACGCTGTCCCTGCGCGATGGCAAGGCTCAGGTTCGAAATCTCGATCTCGGCGGACGGGTTCGTCGCCGGTCCCAATCAGAGCGAGGAGCACCCGCTCGGCGAAGGCGGCGAGGGCCTGCACGACTGGGTGGTGAGCCTCCAGGCTTGGAGGGAGGCGCACGGGAGGACCGGCGGGGAGACGAACGCCAGCAGCGAGGTGATCGAGGAAGGGCTGGAGAACATCGGTGCCACGATCATGGGGCGCAACATGTTCGGCGGCGGTCCCGGGCCGTGGGGCGAGGATCTCTGGAACGGCTGGTGGGGATCGGATCCGCCCTTCCACACTCCCGTCTTCGTCCTCACCCACCACCAGCGCGAGCCACTGCAGCTGGAAGGCGGCACCACCTTCAACTTCGTCAGCGACGGGATCGAGTCGGCGCTGGCGCAGGCGGAGGATGCCGCCGGCGGCAAGGACGTCCGGCTCGGCGGCGGCGCCGACGTCGCCCAGCAGTACCTGGCGGCCGGCCTGCTCGACGAGCTGCAGCTCAACATCGTCCCGGTCCTGCTGGGGAGCGGCGCCCGCCTCTTCGAGAACGTCGGCAGCGAGCCCCAGCTGGAGCAGGCGCGGGTCGTCCACACTCCCGCGGTGACTCACGTCCGGTATCGGGTTTCCGCCTAGGCGCCGGCAGGGTCGCGGTCCCCCGGGTCGAAGGAGGACGGATGAAAAACAAGCTCGACGTCGGCGGCACCCTCAGCCAGGTCTTTTCCATCTACGGCGCCCAGGCGGGGACGCTGCTGCCGATCGCCTTCTGGCTCTTCCTGGTGGTGGCGATCGTCAACGGGCTTATCTCCGGCAGCCTGATCATGTTGGCGGTGGCGCTGGCGGTCAGCACGATCGTCGGCACGCTCTATCAGGGGACGGTCGTGAAGCTGGTCAGCGACGTCCAGGACGGCCGCCGCGACTCCTCCGCCGGCGACCTCCTGCGCTCGGCGATGCCGTTCGTCCTGCCGCTGATCGGGGCTGGCCTGCTCGCCGGCATCGGCATCGGCATCGGCATGGTCCTGCTGATCGTCCCCGGCCTGATCCTGGCGACGATCTGGGCCGTGATCGCGCCGGTGATCGTGGTCGAGAAGGCCGGCGTCTTCCACTCCTTCCGGCGCTCGCACGACCTCGTCCGCGGCAACGGCCTCCAGGTCTTCGGCGTCATCGTCGTCGCCTTCGTGATCGTCTTCGTCGGCAGCCTCGTCTTCGGCGCGATCGCCGGTGCCGTCTCCAGCGGCCCGATCGTCCGCATCGTCTTCAGCGCCATCGCCTCGACGATCACAGCGCCGATCAGCGCCCTGGTCGCCGCCGTCCTCTACTTCCGCCTGCGCGAATTCGAGGCTGCCCCGGCGACGACGGTCGGAGACCCCGAGGCCCCCGCGCCGCCGACGGTTCCGCCGGCACCGCCCGCCGTCTAACTAGCGCTGCGCCAGCAACCCGGCGACGGCCTGGGCCAGCTGTCGCCCGCGCGGGGTCAGCGTGTACTCGGTGTGGGGGGGACGGCCGGCGACCAGCCGGCGCTCGACGACTCCGGCCGCCTCCAGCTGCTCCAGCCGCTCCGAGAGCGTCGTCGGGGAGACGCCCGGCAGCGACTGGCGGAACTCGTTGAAGCGGGCGGCGCCGCTGGAGCAGGCGTAGATCGTCGCCATCGTCCAGCGGCGCTCGAGCAGGCCGGCGGCCGCCCGCAGCTCGGTCGGGACCGGCGAGCAGCTACGACATCGCGGTGACATCGGCCCCCTTCTCGGCCGGCTCCAGGGCCTGCTCGAGGACCTCGCCGATGCTCATCACCGGGTGGAAGGTCATCTCCTCGCGCACCTCGTCCGGGACCTCGTCGAGGTCGCCGCGGTTGCGCCAGGGCAGGATCACCTCGGTCAACCCGGCCGCGTGGGCGGCCAGCACCTTCTGCTTCAGCCCCCCGATCGGCAGCACCCGCCCCTGCAGGGTGACCTCGCCGGTCATCCCGACCGTGTGCTTGACCGGCCGCCCGGAGAGCAGCGAGACCAGCGCCGTCGTCATCGCCGTGCCGGCGCTGGGCCCGTCCTTGGGGATCGCCCCCGCCGGCACGTGCAGGTGGAACTCGCGGTCGAAGCGGGCCGGGTCGATGCCCAGCTCCTCGCTGTGGGAGCGCACGTAGGAGAGGGCGATCCGCGCCGACTCCTTCATCACGTCACCGAGCTGCCCGGTCAGGACCAGGCCCTTGTCGCCCGCCATCGCGGTCGCCTCGATGAAGAGGACGTCGCCGCCGGTGCCGGTCACGGCCAGGCCGGTGGAGACGCCGGGGATCGCCGTGCGCTCGACCGACTCCTGGAAGAAGCGCTGGCGGCCGAGCGCGTCGTTGACGGCCGCGGCGTCGACCACGATCGGCTTCTCGGTCTCGCCGGAGGCGATCCGCGTCGCCGCTCCGCGCAGCAGCTTGCCGAGCTCGCGCTCGAGCTGGCGCACGCCCGCCTCGCGGGTGTACTCGGTGACGACGCTGCGGAGGATCTCCTCGCCGATCTCGACCTCGTCCGGCTCCAGCCCGTTGCGCTGCAGCTGCCTGGGCAGGAGGTAGCCGCGGGCGATCGCCAGCTTCTCGGCGGTCGTGTAGCCGTCGAAGGCGATCAGCTCCATCCGGTCCAGCAGCGGCGCCGGGATCGTGTCGGTGAGGTTGGCGGTGGCGAGGAAGACGACCTCGGAGAGGTCGACCTCGACGTCGAGGTAGTGGTCGCGGAAGGAGTGGTTCTGGGCCGGGTCCAGCACCTCCAGCAACGCTGCCGAGGGGTCGCCGCGCCAGTCGGCGCCGACCTTGTCGACCTCGTCGAGCAGGATCACCGGGTTCATCGTCTCGGCGTCGCGCAGGGCGCGGACGATCCGTCCCGGGAGGGCGCCGATGTAGGTGCGGCGGTGGCCGCGGATCTCGGCCTCGTCGTGGAGACCGCCGAGGCTGATGCGGACGAACTCGCGCCCGAGGGCGCGGGCGATCGACTCGCCGATCGAGGTCTTGCCGGTGCCGGGCGGCCCGACCAGGGTCAGGATCGCCCCGTTGGCGCGGCTGTCCTCCTCGCCCTTGCCACGTTCCTGGCGCAGCTTGCGGACGGCGATGAACTCGGTGATCCGCCGCTTCACGTCCTCCAGCCCGGCGTGGTCGGCGTCGAGCACCTCGCGGGTGTGGACCGGGTCGAGCCGCTCCTCGGAGCGCTGCGCCCACGGCACCGCGATCAGCCAGTCGAGGTAGCTGCGGATCATCGAGGACTCGGGCGACTGCTCGCCCTGGCGCTCGAGCCGGCGCAGCTCCTTCTCGGCCTGCTCGGCGACCGCCTCCGGCATCCCCGCCTCGGCGATCTTGCGCTCGTACTCCTCGATCAGGTTGCCCTCGTCCTCGCCCAGCTCCTTGCGGATCGACTCCATCTGTTTCCGCAGGAAGTAGTCGCGCTGCTGCTTCTGGGCGCCGGACTCGACGTCCTCGCGGATCCTGCTGCGGACCTGCAGCTCGGCCAGCCGCTCGCGCTGCAGCTCGACCGCGACCTGGAGGCGCTCGGTGACGTCGAGGGTGTCGAGCAGCCGCAGCTTCTGCTCGGCGGCGACGTCGGGGCTGAGCCCGGTCGTGTCGGCCAGCGCCCCCGGCTCCTGAACCGAGCGCAGGAAGGCGGCGATGCGGCCGTCGTCGCCGCGCAGCTCGAGGATCTCCTCGACCACGGCGCGGTACTCGCGGGCCAGCTCGCGCGTGTGCTCGTCGTCGGGGTGCCCGTCGTGGAACTCCTGGACCTCGATGTGCAGCGTGTCCGGGTCGTCCTCGCCGGCGACGGCGGCGCCGGCCAGCCCGCGGTGCAGGCCGAGCACGGTCGCGACCGGGTTGCCGCGGCGCGACTCGCCGCTCTCGATCACCTCGGCGACGACGCCGACCCGGGCGAACTCGCCGTCGCTGCGGGGCAGGAGGAAGACGCGCTCCTCGTCGCCGACGTCGATCGGCAGCGTGGCGGTGACGGTGGGGAAGACGATCGCGTCGTCGAGCGGGATCAGGAGATAGGCCATGACCAGGTCCACTTTCTGTAGTTAGTCTGAGAACAGGATAGCGAGACGGGCCATTCGGCTTGCCGGCTTCCCCCCTCGGGTACGGTGTTGCCATGGACACCGAGCGCGCACGCCAGCTCCTCGCCGCCGAGCGGGAGCAGATCGAAGGGGAGATGGCCGCAGTCGAGCGGGGGGGACCGGAGGAGGGCGACGAGCGCCGCGAGCCCGGCGACTTCAATTCCGAGGGCCTCTACCAGGACGAGCTCGACGCCGGCCGCGCCCAGAACCTGAAGGACCGCCTCGCCGCCCTGGAACGGGCCGAGGCCCGCCTGGCCGCGGGCACCTACGGCCTCTCGGTCAAGAGCGGCGAGCCGATTCCCGACGGTCGCCTGGAGGTCAACCCGACCGCCGAGCTGACCGTCGCCGAGCAGGACCCCGCCCGCTCGGCGTAGGGCCTCGTCGAGGCCCGGGAAGCGCTCAGCCGAGCAGCTTGGCCTTCTGCGCCGCGAACTCCTCCTCGGTGAGGATGCCCTGGCTTTTCAGCTCGCCGAGCTGCTTCAGCTGCTCGATCGTCGAGGCCTCGGCGGCCGGGGCGGGAGCGGCCTGGGGCGCCGCCTGCTGGGGAGCTTCCTGCGCTTCCTGCTGGGCCCAGCGCTGACCCTGGCGGCGGGAGACGCGGTTGCTGACGGAGGTCGCGGTGCCGGCGATGACCGCGGTGCGGGCGACGCCTCTGAGTAGTCCTGGCATTGAAGTCTCCTTTTCTCAGGCCTCGGCCGCGTCGAGCGCGGCGAGGACGGCTTGGACGGGGATGCGCCCGCTGGCGACCAGCTGGCCACCGGAGCGGCGGACCGCGCCGGCGAAGGGTGCGGCCCAGGTGTTCTCGAAGACCAGCAGCGCGGCGGAGGTGCCGGGCTCCAGCGCAGCCCCGGCCTCGTCGAAGTCGTCGTCGGAGAGCAGCCCCGAGGCGGCGCCCTCGAAGATCGCCAGCTCGGCCACTTCGCCACCCACGTCGGCGATCTCGAGGCCGGCGACCGTGCCGTCCTCGGCCTTGGCGATGAAGGCGAGGTCGAGGATCCGGATCAGGCCGCGCTCGACCAGCTCGACCAGGTGGGGCGCGACCTCGCCGTTGGGCTGGCGTCCCGGCCACTCGACCAGGATGTAGTCGATCGGGCCCATCTCGTTCAAGTCGTCGCCGTTCAAACCGGATCCTTTCGTCATTGGGCAAACCCTCCGATGTGTTCGCCGCGAGGGCACCTTACCGCCCGGCCGGGCTCGTCTCCGCAGCGGCTACGCACTGATCTCGGTCGCCTCGCCGATCGGCAGCCAGCGCAGCTCCCGACGGACCTCGGCGGGGGCGGCGGCGAGCTCGCGCTCGATCGCCTCGCGGCCCTCGCGGAAGTGCTTCCAGCCCTCGTAGTGGATCGGGATCGCGGTCCGGGGACGCAGCAGGCCGCACAGCTCGACCGCCTCGTGCGCGGTCATCGTGTAGCGCAGCGGGCCGGTGACCGGGAAGCGGACGCCGCCCAGGTGCAGCAGCGCCGTCCCCACCCGCAGGCGATCGGCGACTTCGCGGACGCCGTCGTAGAGCACGGTGTCGCCGGAGATCCAGAGCGCCCCGTGCTCCTGCCCCTCCCAGGCGAGGCCGAAGCCGACGACGTCGCCGACGAGCGGGCGGCTCAGCGGCGGGCCGTGGCGGCAGGGGGTGGCGGTGACCTCGATCGCGGGCTTGCCGGGCGCCTCCAGCGCGGTGGTTGCCCAGGGGGCCAGGCCGCGCGCGTTGCCGCCGAGCCGCTCGGCGCCGGCGACCGTGGTCAGGACCGCTCCGGCGCCGGGCAGCAGCGCCCGGCCGGCGGCGTCGAGGTTGTCGTCGTGGTGATCGTGGCTGAGCAGGACCGCGTCGATCGGGCCGAGGTCAGCCGCCGCGATCGCCGGATCGGCGAGCTTGCGGGAGCCGGTGCCCCAGCCGAAGGAGTAGTCGTTGCCGGCGGGGTCGAAGGTGGGGTCGGTCAGCAGCCGCCAGCCGCCGACCTCGATCAGGACCGTCGGCCCGCCGATGTGGGTGAGGCTGACGTTCATCGTCGCTCACGCTACTACCGGTTCGCGGGTGCCGCCAGGGGATAGTCTGCGCCGATGGAAAAGCCCTTCGGCAGTGACGATCCCGCAGCCCTCTACGGCAACCGCTTCCTCACCGAGGACGCTCCCGACCGCGACTTCCCGGAAGGCGGCATGTCGGCCCTGGACGCGATGCGCCTGGTCAACGAGGAACTGGCGCTGGAGGGGGACCCCAACCGCAACCTCGCCACCTTCGTCACCACCTGGATGGAGCCGGAGGCGCAGCGGCTGATCGCCGAGAACCTCTACCGCAACTTCATCGACCACGCCGAGTATCCGATCTCGGCCGAGATCGAGAAGCGCTGCATCCGCATGCTGGCCGACCTCTACCACGCTCCCGGCGAGACCACCGGCGCCCGCACCCAGGGCTCCTCGGAGGCGATCATGCTCGGCGCCCTCTCGCTGAAGTGGAAGTGGAAGCAGCGCCGCGAGGCAGCCGGCCAGGCGGTCGACAAGCCGAACCTGATCTTCGGCGGCGACGTCCACGTGGTCTGGGAGAAGTTCTGCCGCTACTTCGACGTCGAGCCGCGGATCGT
>Ga0164241_10002529_pt1 | contig 19615 bp, 20 predicted proteins | sample OricomyardsoilBY_FD_108780 | JGI IMG/M metagenome (GOLD analysis project Ga0164241, IMG submission 108780) | Backyard soil microbial communities from Emeryville, California, USA - Original compost - Back yard soil (BY) | ecosystem: Environmental > Terrestrial > Soil > Unclassified | place: USA... | reverse complement strand
GATGGCCAGGGCGCGTTCGTCCTTGTCGACGCCGTGACGGTTGAAGACGCGAACGTCGACGATCGTGCCGGCGACGCCCGGGGGCAGGCGCAGGCTGGTGTCGCGGACGTCCGAGGCCTTTTCACCGAAGATGGCGCGCAGGAGCTTTTCTTCCGGCGTCATCGGGCTTTCGCCCTTCGGCGTGACCTTGCCGACCAGGATGTCGCCCGGCTGGACTTCGGCGCCGATCGCCACGATGCCGGCTTCGTCGAGGTTGCGCAGGGCTTCCTCGCCGACGTTCGGGATGTCGCGGGTGATTTCTTCCGGGCCGAGCTTCGTGTCGCGGGCCATGACTTCGAATTCCTCGATGTGGATCGAGGTGAAGACGTCGTCACGGACGATGCGTTCGGAGATCAGGATCGAGTCTTCGAAGTTGTAGCCATTCCAGGGCATGAACGCGACGAGCGCGTTGCGGCCCAGGGCCAGTTCGCCCAGCTCGGTCGACGGGCCGTCGGCGATGATGTCGCCGGCGCTGATCCGGTCGCCCACCTTCACCAGCGGGCGCTGGTTGATGCAGGTCGACTGGTTCGAACGCTGGAACTTCGACATCCGGTAGATGTCGACGCCCGAGCGGGCCGCGTCGGTTTCTTCCGTGGCGCGGATGACGACGCGGGTGCCGTCGATCTGTTCCACGACGCCGGTGCGCTTGGCGATGACGACGGCGCCCGAGTCACGGGCGACGACGGCTTCCATGCCGGTGCCGACCAGCGGGGCGTCCGACTGCACCAGCGGCACGGCCTGACGTTGCATGTTCGAACCCATGAGCGCGCGGTTGGCGTCATCGTTTTCGAGGAACGGGATCAGGGCGGCGGCCACCGACACGACTTGGCGCGGCGACACGTCCATCAGGTCGACCGTCTCCTTTTGCAGGAGGGTCGGTTCGCCGTTGATGCGGCCCGGGACCAGGTCGTCGACGATCTCGCCTTCGAACACCGCGATGTTCGACTGGGCGATGACGTGCTTGGATTCCTCCATCGCCGACATGTAGACGACTTCGTCCTGCGGCTTGCCGTCCTTCACGCGACGGTACGGGCTCTCGATGAAGCCGTACTTGTTGACGCGCGCGTGCGTGGCCAGCGAGTTGATCAGACCGATGTTCGGGCCTTCCGGCGTTTCAATCGGGCAGATCCGGCCGTAGTGGGTCGGGTGAACGTCGCGGACTTCGAAGCCGGCGCGCTCACGGGTCAGACCGCCCGGGCCGAGGGCCGAGAGACGACGCTTGTGGGTGATTTCCGACAGCGGGTTCGTCTGGTCCATGAACTGCGACAGCTGCGAGGAGCCGAAGAATTCGCGGACGGCGGCGGCGGCCGGCTTGGCGTTGATCAGGTCGTGCGGCATCACGGTGTCGATGTCGACGGACGACATGCGTTCCTTGATGGCGCGTTCCATGCGCAGCAGGCCGACGCGGTACTGGTTTTCCAGCAGCTCACCGACCGAGCGGACGCGACGGTTGCCCAGGTTGTCGATGTCGTCGATTTCGCCGCGACCGTCGCGCAGGCCCACCAGGACCTTCAGCACGGCCAGGACGTCATCCTTGCGCAGGATGCGGACTTCGTCCGACACGTCCTGCTCCAGGCGCATGTTCATCTTCACGCGGCCCACCGACGACAGGTCGTAGCGCTCGGCGTCGAAGAACAGCGACTTGAACATCGCTTCGGCGGCTTCCACCGTCGGCGGCTCGCCCGGACGCATGACGCGATAGATGTCGAACAGCGCGTCTTCGCGGACGGCGTTCTTGTCCACGCGCAGGGTGTTGCGCATGTAGGCGCCGACCGTGACGTGGTCGATGTCCAGCACGTCGATGGTGTCGAAGCCTTGATCGGCCAGGGCCTGGATCGAGGTGACGTCCAGCTCGTCGCCGGCTTCGGCGTAGATTTCACCGGTCGAGAAGTTGACCGCGTCGCGCGCCAGGTAGCGGCCCGTCAGGGCTTCCGGAGCGAGCAGCAGGGTCTTCAGGCCGCCGTCGGCGAACTTCTTGGCCTGGCGAGCCGTGATCTTGGTGCCGGCCGGAGCGACTTCCTCGCCCGTGTCGGCGTCGACCAGCGGGAATTCCGGCTTCACGCCGCGCCAGCGCTCGGGCTTGTACGGGGTGGCCCAGCCGCCCGCGCGCTTCTCGAACGGGACAACGTCGTAGAACGTGGTCAGGATCTCTTCGCCGTCCATGCCCAGGGCATAGAGGAAGGTCGTGGCCGGCAGCTTACGGCGACGGTCGATACGGACGTAGACGATGTCCTTGGCGTCGAACTCGAAGTCCAGCCACGAGCCGCGGTACGGGATCACGCGGGCGGCGAACAGCAGCTTGCCCGAGGCGTGGGTCTTGCCCTTGTCGTGGTCGAAGAACACGCCCGGCGAGCGGTGCATCTGCGAGACGATGACGCGCTCGGTGCCGTTGACGATGAAGGTGCCCTTGTCCGTCATGAGCGGGATATCGCCCATGTAGACGTCCTGCTCCTTGATGTCCTTGACCGAGCGAGCGCCGGTTTCTTCTTCCGTTTCGAACACGATCAGACGCAGCTTGACCTTCAGCGGCGCCGCGAAGGTCATGTCACGCTGGATGCATTCCTCAACGTCGTACTTGGGCTCTTCGAACTCGTACGAAACGTATTCCAGAACGGCGCGTTCGTTGAAGTCCTTGATCGGGAACACCGACTTGAAGACCGCCTCGACACCCTCGTCGCGGCGCTGGCCCGGACGGACCTCGCGCTGCAGGAACTGCTCGTAGGAGGAGCGCTGAACCTCGATCAGGTTCGGCATCTGCACAGCCTCGGGAATGCGGCCGAACGACTTCCGGATCCGCTTCTTGCCGGTGAAGGATTGCGCCATTTTGTTTCCCTGCGGCGCGGACGGAATCCGCGCGTGAATTCGAATGTCCGTAGCGTCCACCCTCGCCGCTCGCCTGCTAGAGGGAGCTGCGGACGCTGGAATTCCCCTGTCGGGCGACCGGGACCGGAAGCCTGATGGGCGCCCCTTCGCGCGATCGGAGGGCTGTTGATCGCGCCTCGGGGCGTAATACGGACGCGCAGATGCGCTCCGCCGAATGTAATCGTGAACGCGGGGATATAGGGGAACAGAAGGCGGAAGAAAAGGGGGATTCGTAAATAGCCGTAAATAGGCCTTGCGAAACGCGTCGGCCTTATATGGTCAGGCTTTCAACGACCCCCGTTCGCTCAGCTCTCGCGCTTGAGCATCTTCATCACCAGAGAGACGCCCAGGGCGATCAGGCAGACGAAGAACGCCGCCTTGGTGATGGCGCCGGCCACGTTGACGACGAAGCCCAGGATCCCGAACAGGATCATCAGGACGAGCAGGACACCGGCGACCTTGAGCATGGCAAAGCTTCCCTTGGGCTGACCCGCCGTTAGCGCACAGCTTGGCTTGGCGTTCCCAGTTCAGGCCGTCAGGTCCACGAATTGGGGAACGCTGGTCCCGCCCAGCTTCTCGCCCTTGCGCTTGCCCTCCTCGCGGGCGGCGTTCATGGCCTCTTCGATCTTGCGGCGGACGTATTCGTCGATCTGCTTCAGCGCCTCGGCCCGGGCCTCGGGCGACATGGCGGCCAGCTTCTCCTCCGTCAGGCCCATGGCCTTCATCGCCTCGTCCCGCCACTGCTTCAGCTTCTCGGCCCAAGCCTTGGCCTTGGCCTCCTTGACGAAGGTGGTCAGGCCCTTCTCGCGGATGGTGTCGACGTCGCTGCTCGGACCATTGTCGATGCGGACCGTCGCCGTGCCGCGCGTGCGATCGGCGCTGGCGGCGGCATAGACCGCCCAGTTCCCGTTTCCATAGCTCGAGACCGACATTGCAGCCCTCCGCGGCGACCACGCCCGGAGGTTGCAAGAAACACGCCACGCGAGCGGCGTTGAAAAGCTTGAGCTTTGTCAGGCCCGCCAGAGGCCGATGGCGCCCTTGGGCCCGCACAGCACGGCAGACTTTTCCGAGGACAGGCGCACGGTGTTCATCGGCGCAGCCGAGACCCGCTGGAACGGCGCGCCCTTGCGGCTGACGATCGTGCCGGACAGGCCCGTGGCCATGACGGTCGAGCCCTTGACCGAGATCCCCGACAGGTAGCCCGCCGGCGCGGCCACCGGCTCGAAGCTGACCCGGCCCGGATCCAGCCGCGCCAGGTTGACGCCCTCGGCCCGGGGCTTCTGGTAGTCGCCGCCGCAGACCCACAGCACGCCGTGCTTGTCATAGGCCACGGCGAAAGCGCCCTTCGATGGCGCGTCGCCCAGGATCGGCGTGTCGGTGGCCACGAACACCCCGCCCCCGCCGCGCGAGACATAGACCCGCGCCTTGCCCGCCCCGCCGGTGCAGAAGGCGACCTGACCGCGCGGACCGATCGCCACGCAGCCGTTGCTGGCGGCGAAAGCCCCCTCGTTCGGCGCGGCCGGCGGCACCCCCTCGTCCTTCAGCCGCGCCCAGGTCTCGCCGCCGTCGGCGGTGTAGAGCACCGTGAACCGGCCTTGGGTCGGGTCGCCCAGGATGAAGCCGCGCTTCTTGTCGACGAAGGCGATCGAGTCCCAGAAGCCTTCGCGGTCCTGGTTGGCGGCGATCCGCTTCCAGGTCTTGCCGCCGTCCTTGGTGCGCCACAGCTGCGAGGCGTCGGCGGGCCCGGCGCTCATGGCCAGGACGTGGTTGTCGTCGAAGGCGTGCAGGCCGCGGAAGTCCAGGCCCTCGGCCCCAACGATCCGCATCCCGTCCTGCCGCTCGTCATGCCCTCGCACCAGCCAGCCCTTCGAGCCCGAAGCCCAGTACGACTTGCCCCCGGTCGGCGAGAGGCCGCGCAGCTCGCTGTCCACCACAGAAGCCGGCATGCGGATGCCGCCCACACCCTCGGCGAGGCCGTCCTGGGCGAGAGCCGGCGTGGCGGCCAAGGCGACGGCGCCGGCCAAAAAGCTTCGGCGATCGGTCCTCAGCATCCGCATTTCACATTCCCCCGGCGCCAATCACCGATATCCATCGTCAAATAGCGGCAATCTATCTGACTTGCACTTCGTTCAGCCCAACCCGATCCATTCATCTCTGAAGAGTGACCTATAGCTCTCTCAAGACATAAGCGACGCTTGCCGTGAACAAAAGGACCTGATTCAGGCCGTTGCGCAGCGCGCCGAGTGTCATCTAGGTGATCTAACAGACACCTATTCTCCGCACACCAAAACCGGAGAGTGCGATGACCTATGAATCCATCGCCGTCGTGACCAATATCGTCAGCGCGGCGGCAGGTGTCTTGGCATTGATTATTTCTTGGATCGCGCTTGTGATTCAAATCAACCGCATCAACCGCAAGCGCTAGGTTCGGCGCTTGCTCTCGCTGACGATCACCGTGACGGCATCCGCCCGTACGGTCTGAAACACCCCTTCGGAGGGCTCGCCCAGCTTTTGATCGCTGTAGCAGCTCCTCAGCTTGGCTTCGATATAGGGCGTAAAACATGCGCCATCGGAGATGGCTGTCAGTTGATCGGCATGAAGGCTGTATGGCGCCTCGGCCAGCATCTTCAGCGTGCCGCCCCGCGCGACAATTTCAGGGGCGAAGCCAGGCGCACGAATAGTGGCTTCCTGGAACACGTCCGCGATCGTCAACGGCCTTCCTTCGTCGGTCAGCGTCGCCGAAATGAAGTCTTCGAGGGACCGCTTTTCCAGCTCCTGCGCATAGGCGTCCAGGCCCCGCCGGATCCTGCTCTGCATCACCTTGCTGATCGCGTTCCGGGAGATCGCATTGCTCAAGGTGCCCTCTGCGACCTCGGCCCGATCAGCCAGTTGGCGCTTCAAGACCCCGAGCCCGCCCAGTATCTCCTTGAGATATTTGACGTAATAGATCGCGACCATACCGCCCCATCACCCATTCAATTGGCGACAAACGTGAACAAAGCCAATCAGTCATCCGCTGTTGGCCAGCTAAACACGTTAAACGCGACATATGCACGCGAAACTTATCTATCCGTGTTCTGAGTACTTCGCTCGAGGCGCAAAAGAAAACGGCCCCGGAGGTTTCCCTCCGAGGCCGTTCCAGCAGTTCCAAAAGGAACCCAGTCCCAGCGAAAGCTGGGGCCAGATTACTTGATTTGGATCTTGGCGCCGGCTTCCGTCAGCTTCTTGGCGACTTCGTCGGCTTGTTGCTTCGAGACGTTTTCGACGACGTTCTGCGGAGCGCCTTCGACCAGGTCCTTGGCTTCCTTCAGGCCGAGGTCCGGACGGACGCCGCGGACTTCCTTGATCACGTTGATCTTCTTGTCGCCGCCGTCGACCAGGACAACGGTGAACTCGGTTTGCTCTTCAGCAGCTTCAACCGGAGCGGCAGCGCCACCGGCAGCGGCGACGGCGACCGGAGCGGCGGCCGAGACGCCCCACTTTTCTTCCAGCAGCTTCGACAGTTCAGCGGCTTCCAGCACCGACAGGGTGGACAGTTCTTCGACCAGCTTTTCGAGCTTCGACATGTGTCAGTTCCTTAGAGAGATTGGGATAGATTTGCGGGGATGACCGTTACGCGGCGTCTTTGGTCGCGTAGGCGTTGAAAACGCGAGCCAGCTGGGCAGCCGGGGCCTGCAGGACGCCAGCGATCTTGGTCGCCGGAGCCTGGATGAGGCCGATAAGCTTGCCACGCAGTTCGTCCAGCGACGGCAGCGTCGCCAGAGCACGCACGCCAGCTTCGTCCAGCACGTTGGTCTGGTCCAGAACGCCACCGACAATCTTGAGCTTGTCGTTTTCTTTGGCGAACTGCACCGCGACCTTGGCGGCCGAGACAGCGTCCGGGCCGTAGGCGATGGCGACCGGGCCGGTGAACAGGGCGGAGCCCGTGTCACCAAGCTTGCCGTCCAGAGCCTTGAGGGCCAGGGTGTTCTTCACAACCTTGATCGCGGCGCCTTCCTTGCGGAGGCGAAGACGAAGGTCGGTCATTTCCGCAACGGTCAGACCCATGTAGTGGGTCACGACGACAGCGCCGGCATCGGCGAAGACGCTTTTCAGCGACTCGATCGATTCCTGCTTTTGAGCGCGGTCCATTGCGGTCTCCTACTCAATAACAGCGGCCGGACCATTCCGGCAGCCAGATGCGGTCCCATGCGGAATTGCTCCCGCTTGCGAGTCGCATATGCCTGTTTCAAGGAAAGTCGGCCGCGTTCCGGTCTCGGACCGTCCCTCCGGAGAAGGGGTCACGAGCAGGAAGACTTGGCGTCTCTATCCCTGTCTCCCGACGGCGAGGAAGGGCTCTTCCTCGATTACGGCGTTGGTGACCCCACGCCCCGTAGTTCTCAAACAGGTTCTCCGTCGGACCGGAGTCCAGCGAAGAGGCGGGCCGTATAGACGAAGATGGCTGCGAGATCAACAGCCCCTGGACAAGCGCCCCCTCCGTCTCGTCGCCTATCGGCGCCTATCCACCTCCCCAGCAAGCGGGGCAGGAGAAGACCCGTTCCTCCTCACCCGTGAAACGGGGGAGGTGGCGCGATGCGGATACGCATCGTGACGGTAGGGGCGCTAGGCCCCGCCCTCAAGGCCGTGCTCTATAGCGCCACTGTCGAGGGGACCCCGCCATGCACCGCGCCGCAGCAACGCTCACCGCCCTGTTCCTGGCCATGGCCGGCCCCGCCTTCGCCGAGCTGAAGGCCCCACCTACCCCCAGAGCCGTGGTCGCCGATACGCCGCGCGACAAGGACCACCCGGCCGACATGGCCGCCTTCCAAGTCGATATCGCCGGCTCGAAGGTCAACGCCATCCTCTACACCGCCTCGGGCGTCGGGCCGCATCCGACGATGCTGTTCCTGCACGGCTTCCCGGGCAACGAGACCAATATCGACCTGCTGCAGGCCGTGCGCCGCGCCGGCTGGAACGCCATGCGCATCAACTATCGCGGCTCGTGGGGCAGCCAGGGGACGTTCAGCTTCGCCAGCGCCCGCGCCGACGGTGAGGCGGCCGTGGCCTGGCTGCTCGATCCCGCCAACGCCGCCAAGTATCATGTCGACGTGAAGCGCATCGTCGTGGCTGGCCACAGCATGGGCGGCTTCATGGCGGCCGACGCCGTCGCCGCAGAGCCGCGCGTGGCCGGGGCGGTGCTGATCGACTCCTGGGACATCGGCTCGCGCAGCGAGCGGATCACCTCGGCCGAAGCCCGCAAGGCCGTGATCGAGGGCATGCGCCCCGACACCGCGCCCCTGGCCACGACGCCCGAAGCCCTGGTCGCCGAGATCGAGCGCGACGCCGACAAGCTGGACCTGGAGAAGCTCACCGCCCAGATCTCCGACCGTCCGCTGCTGCTGATCGGCGCCGAGTTCGCCGGCGCGCCGGGCACCCGCAAGCTGGCCGCCGCCGCCAAGGGGGCCGGGGCCAAGGCCCTGACCGAAACCTACATGGCCACCGACCACAGCTTCTCGGACGCGCGCATCGCGCTGGAGAGCGAGGTCATCCGCTGGCTGGCCCGGTTCGATCCGACCATCGCGCCGGGCGGGGCGCGGATCCCGCTGAAGGCCGCCTACGATCCCAACAACGTCTTCGCCAAGATCATCCGGGGCGAGCTGCCGGCCTACAAGGTCTATGAGGATGCCGACGTCCTGGCCTTCATGGACCGCGCCCCACTGGAGGCCGGCCACGTGCTGGTGATCTCCAAGACCTCCAAGGCCCGCACCCTGCTGGACATCGACCCCAAGGACCTCGCCAAGGTCATGGCCGTCGCCCAGAAGGTCGGCCAAGCGGAGGTCGACGCCCTGGGGCTGGAGGGCTTCATGCTGATCCAGAACAACGGCGTCGGCCAAAGCGTGCCGCACCTGCACGTCCACGTGATCCCGCGCATCGCCGGCAAGCCCGCCTACCTGGCCGAGAACGCCCCCGCCGATCCGAAGGACCTCGAGGTGATGGCGGCGAAGATCAAGGCGGCGATGAAGCCCTAGAGGCGCGCCAGCGCCTGCTTGCCCGCAGCGACGGCGGTGGCGAAGCAGGCCTGCAGCAGGTAGCCGCCGGTCGGGGCTTCCCAGTCCAGCATCTCGCCGGCCAGGATGACGTTCGGTCGATCGCGCAGCGCCAGGCCGTCCAGGCTCTCGAACGTCACGCCGCCGGCCGCCGAGATGGCGCGGTCCAGCGGCTGGACCGCGGTCAGCACGATCGGCGCGGCCTTGATGGCCGCCGCCAGGACCGCCGGTTCAGCCGGAAGGTCCAGGCCGTGCGCCTCGCGCAGCAGGTTGATCTCGACCGGCGACAGCTTGACCGCCTTGCGCAGGAAATTGGCCAGGCTCTGGCCGCCCCGCGGCGCGCGCAGCCGGCGCTCCAGGGTCTCGGGCGGCAGATCGGGGCGAAGGTCGATGGCCATCACCGCGCGGCCGTCGGCTTCAATCGCGTCACGCAGGCTGGCGGCCAAGGCGTAGACCGCCCCGCCCTCCAGGCCATAGCCGGCGACCATGGCGTCGCCCCGCGCGCTCTTCTCGCCGTGGCGCAGGCCGATGTTCTTCAGCGGCTCGCCGGCGAAGCGTTCACGAAACAGCGCGCTCCAAGCGACGTCGAAACCGCAGTTGGCGGCCCGGAACGGCGCGACGGCCGCGCCCTGCCCCTTTAGCGCCGGAACCCAGGCCGCGTCCGAACCCAGCTTGGCCCAGCTGGCCCCACCCAGCGCCAGGACCACCGCCTTGGCCCGCACGACCTCGCCATTGATCAGCAGGTCGCCGTCGGCGCTCCAGCCGGTCCACTCGGCCCGCGTGCGAAGCTGCACGCCCAGCCCCTCCAGCCGCGCCAGCCAGGCCCGCAGCAGCGGCGAGGCCTTCATCGCCTTGGGAAACACCCGGCCGCTCGCGCCCACGAAGGTCGGCTGCCCCAGCCCCTCAGCCCAGGCCACGAGGTCCTTCGGCGCGAACGCCTCCAGTATCGGCCCCAGCGTCGCCGACCGCGCGCCATAGCGCTGGCCGAACCGCTCGAACTCCTCCGAATGGGTGAGATTGAGCCCGCCGCGCCCCGCCATCAGGAACTTGCGCCCGAACGTCGGCATCTTCTCGAACACCGCCACGGACCTCCCGGCCCGCGCCACGGTCTCCGCCGCCATCAGCCCAGCCGGCCCGCCGCCGATCACGGCGACGTCGAAAGTCTCTCCAGTCACGTTAAGCCGCCTCGATATCGGTCAAGGCGAAGTCACCGCCCTTGTAGAGCAGCGGCACGCCATGCGCCTTGGCGCAGGCGTATGCGAAGCAGTCACCCATATTCAGCTTTGCGGGATGAACGCCCTTGCCGAAGCGGGCGTGGGCTTCGACCGCCAATCCCTGCTCCTTCTCGCCAATCGACACGACCAGGGCGCCGAACCCTGCCTGGAGACTGGTGACGGTGGCGAAGGCCTCGCCGACCGGGTGGGTCGCCCGGGCCAGAGCACGCACTGTCTCCCAGGTCGCAACCGCCGACGTCAGCACGATATCCGCTGCGGCCAGCCTAGCGCGCAGCTCCGCGCGCTCAGGTTCATTCAGCAGGATCGCTGTCCAAGCGGACGCATCGACGAACATCAGTCGCCGTTGATCATGTCGAAGAATTCCTTGTCGGCCTTCAAGCCCGTTCGCGGCCAGCTATCCACCTCGGCCAGGATCGCGTCGATCTTGGCCAGCTTTTCAGCCCGTGTTTGCGCGTCCACTACGCGCGCTTTGGTCACCGCCAGCTTGATCGCCTCGTCGAAACCGACGCGCTTTTCCTCGGCATAGGACTGAATCATGGCGACAACTTCGGGATCGCGAACGTGGACAGACATGGAAACCTCCGTCTGAGCGAAAGATAGCATCGTCTAGCCACCGCCCCAAACGCAAGACGGGCGCTGGATTGCTCCAGCGCCCGCCCAGGTAACTCACTTCAGAAGGCGATTAGCCGACCGAGGCGGTGTCCACCTTGAAGCCCGGACCCATCGTCGACGACAGGCCGATACGCTTCACGTAGATGCCCTTGGCGCCCGACGGCTTGGCCTTGTTCAGGGCGTCGATGAGCGCCTTGACGTTGATGACCAGAGCTTCGTCGGTGAACGAGGCCTTGCCGATGCCGGCGTGGACGATGCCCGCCTTCTCGACGCGGAACTCGACGGCGCCGCCCTTGGCGTCCTTCACGGCTTGGCCGACGTTCGGGGTCACGGTGCCGACCTTCGGGTTCGGCATCAGGCCGCGCGGGCCCAGCACCTTACCGAGGCGACCGACCAGGGCCATCATGTCCGGCGACGCGATGACGCGGTCGAAGTCCATGAAGCCGCCGGCGATCTTTTCGTACAGGTCTTCGGCCCCGACGTGCTCGGCGCCCGCCGCGGTCGCTTCAGCGGCCTTGGCGTCCTTGGCGAAGACGGCGACGCGGACGTCACGGCCGGTGCCCGACGGCAGGTTCACGACGCCACGGACCTGCTGGTCGGCGTGACGCGGATCGACGCCGAGGTTGACCGAGATTTCGATCGACTCGTCGAACTTGGCCTTGGCGTTGGCCTTGACCAGGGCGATGGCGGCTTCGACCGTGTGGGCCGCGTCGCGGTCGCCGGTCCAGGCTTGGATGCGCTTGGGTTGCTTAGCCATGTGATTAGGCCTCCACGATCTTCAGGCCCATGGCCTTGGCGGAGCCTTCGATGATCTTGGCCGCGGCCTCGATGTCGTTGGCGTTCAGGTCCTTCATCTTCTTTTCGGCGATCTCGCGCAGTTGCGTGCGCGTGACTTCACCGACGGTCTCGCGACCGGTCAGCTTCGCACCCGACTTCAGACCAGTGATCTGCTTCAGGTAGTGCGTCGCCGGAGGCGTCTTGGTGATGAAGGTGAACGACTTGTCTTGGTAGACAGTGATCACGGTCGGCAGGGGCGTGCCCTTTTCGACGTTCTCGGTGCGCGCGTTGAACTCCTTACAGAAGCCCATGATGTTGACGCCGCGCTGACCCAGAGCCGGGCCGATGGGGGGCGAAGGCGTGGCCGAGCCAGCCTTCACCTGGAGCTTGATGTAGCCCAGGATCTTCTTAGCCATAATATCCTCACTTGTGAGCCGTGGTCCGGGCTTGGCGGCCCTCCCACGGATTTGACCTGTCGCCAAAACGACAAGTACGCCCCAGAACCGGGGTTCGGGAGCGAGGCGCGGCGTTTAGCAGGTGGTCAGGGGAGAGTCAAAGGCTCCCGAAGCGCGTCAGGCCGCGTTCGGGCAGCAGCGCAGCATCGTGTAGAACTGCGACGTCAGGGCGGACCGCGCCGCATCGGTGGCGCAGGCCGCCGCCGGAGCCAGGACGGCCGCCTGGCTGGTTTCCAGGAACACCGCATCGCTGGCGTCGCCGCACGCCCAGTCGTAGATCGCGCCCAGATAGTTGGCGTAGATCATTCGCCCCAGGCGGTCAGGATCGATATGCGCGGCGATCTCGCCGCTGGCCTGGGCCTGGATCATCGCCTGGATGACGATCTGGGCGACGTCGCGGCCCAGGTGCGTGCCCTCGAACAGCACGCGCGGAATCCGCACCAGCACCTGCCGATAGAGGTGGGCGTCGTCGATATAGTGCTGGGCCGAGACGCGGGCCGCCTCCAGGGCGAAGGCCACGCCCCTGGCCGCCGAACGGTTCAGCTGCGACTCGACCCGGTTCATGGCCACGTTGATGACCGCCAGGGCGATCGCGTCCAGGCCGCCGATCAGATTGTAGATGGTCTGGGGCGAGACCTGGGCGGTTGCGGCGATTTGACTCAGGGAGACCTTGTCGAAGTCGTGCTCACGCCACAGAACGGCGGCCGCGCCGACGATCTCGGCGTATCGGCGCGCCTTGCCCAGTTCCCGCAGGGCCATGCCAGAGTTTGGAGCTGAATCCATTTTCATTGATGCGTCTATTTTTAGACTGTATTCCATTTTCCGAACAAGCGGAACCATGCGGCCGACGCAAAGGGCCGGATTCAGAAAGCACGCACTTGGCACTCTTCGACTCGCACTCCGCCTTGGCCGCCCGTTACGAGGCCGCCCGCGCTTCCGGCCAGATGCCGACCGGCGTGGTGATGGACCAGCTCCTCTCGGCCAGCGAGGCGATCATCAACGGCCGCAAGACCGTGACGGTGGGCACGCACAACTATCTGGGCCTGGCCTTCGACGAGGCCAGCATCGAGGCCGCCGTCGAAGCCGTGCGCCGCGAAGGCACCGGCACCTGCGGCTCGCGGATCGCCAACGGCTCGTTCTCGGACCACGTCGCGCTGGAGCGTGAGCTGGCCGACCTGCACGGCATGCGCCATGCGATGGTGTTCTCGACCGGCTACCAGGCCAATCTCGGGATCATCTCGACCCTGGTGGGCGCGGGCGACTTCCTGCTGCTGGACGCCGACAGCCACGCCTCGATCTACGACGCCTGCAAGCAGACCCAGGCTAGCGCCATCCGCTTCAAGCACAACGACGCCGCCGACCTGGACAAGCGCCTGCGCCGCCTGGCCGGCGAGCCGGGTAACAAGCTGGTCGTGGTCGAGGGCATCTATTCGATGCTGGGCGACATGGCCCCGCTGAAGGCCATCGTCGAGGTCGCCAAGCGCCACGGCGCCTACATCCTGGTGGACGAAGCCCACTCGATGGGCGTGCTGGGCGACAACGGCTGCGGCCTGGCCGAGCAGGAAGGCCTGCTGGACCAGGTCGACTTCGTGGTCGGCACCTTCTCCAAGAGCCTGGGCGCCGTCGGCGGCTACTGCGTGTCGAACCACGAGCAGTTCGACATCCTGCGCATCGCCTGCCGCCCCTACATGTTCACCGCCTCGCTGCCGCCGGCCACCGTCGCCTCGGTGCGCGCCTCGCTGAAGGCCGTGAAGGAGCGTCCGCACCTGCGCGCCAAGCTGTGGGCCAACGTCAACCGCCTCTACGGCGCGCTCAACGCCGCCGGCTTCGAGCTGGGCTCGACGCCCAGCCCGATCGTCGCGGTGTGCCTGCCCTCGGACGAGATCACCATGGCCATGTGGCGCGCGCTGCTGGAGGCCGGCTTCTACGTCAATATCGGCCTGCCGCCGGCCACGCCGTCGGGCGAGAGCCTGCTGCGCTGCGCCATCTCGGCCGCGCATACGGAAGCGCAGATGGACGGTCTGGCGCAGGCGCTGATCCGCCTGGGCCACGAGTTCGGCGTGCTGGAGCGCGAGCGCCTGATGGCCAAGGCCTAAGCCTTCGCCAGCTCGGCCTCGACCTGGCCGAGCCGTTCCTTGCCGAAGAACATCTCGCTCCCGACGAAGAAGGTCGGGATGCCGAACACGCCGCGCGCGACGGCGGCCTCGGTGTTGGCCATCAACTGGGCCTTCACCTCGGGGTCGCCGGTCGCCGCCAGCAGCGCCGCGCCGTCGAGGCCGGCGGTATCGGCCGTGGCCACGAACACCTCGGGATCGTCGAGCTTGCGGCCCTCCTCCCACAGGCCCTTCAGCATGGCGTCGAGATAGGCCCCGCCGACGCCGGCGCGTTGGGCGGCGATCTGGCCGCGCATCAGCAGCAGGGTGTTGACCGGGAAGTGCGGGTTGAACCGGAACGCCGAGAGCCCGTGCGCCTCGATGAAGCGGCGCATCTCCAGCATCTCGTAGTCCATCTTGCCCTTGACGCCACCGAAGGCGATCGCCGGCGCCTGGTTGCCGGTGGCCTTGAAGATGCCGCCCAGCAGGCACGGCAGCAGGGTCACGGTCGCGCCGTGGCGGGCGGCGATGGCCGGCAGCACCTTCCAGGCCAGATAGGCGTTGGGGCTGCCGAAGTCGAAGATGAAGTCGACGGATTTGCTCACCAGGTCTCTCCCCAAGGCCGCAGGTCGATCTCGTGGGTCCAGGCCGACCGCGGCTGGTCGTGCAGCCAGACATAGTTCGCGGCGATCTCGGCGGGTTTGAGGATCTCGTCGCGATCCAGCAGACCCTGGACGTCGTCGCGGATCGAGCGGGTGAAGACCCCGTCGATCGCGCCGTCGACCACGATGTGGGCCACGTGGACGCCCTTGGGTCCCAGCTCCCGCGCCGCGCTCTGGGCCACGGCGCGCAAGCCCGCCTTGGCCGAGGCGAAGGCCGAGAAGCCCTCCTTGCCGCGCAAGCTGGCGCTGGCGCCGGTGAACAGGATCGTGCCGCGACCGCGCGGGACCATCACCCGCGCCGCCTCGCGGGCCGTGAGGAAGCCGGCGAAGCAAGCCATCTCCCAGACCTTGCTGAACACCTGGGCCGTGGTCTCGGTCAGGCCGAAGCGGACGTTCGCGCCGATGTTGAAGACGACGATCTCCAGCGGTCCGACCTCGGCTTCGATCCTGTCGACCAGGGCGATCATATCGGCTTCCTGGCGAGCATCGACGCCGTAGGCGCGGGCGCCGTTGCCGATCTCGGCAGCTAGCGCCTCCAGCTGGTCGAGGTGTCGCGGGCGGCGGGTCATGCAGACCGTGTAGCCCTCGGCTGCGAACGCCTTGGAGATCGCGCTCCCGACCCCGTCGCCGACGCCCACCACCAGGCAGGCGCCCTTGGAGCTGCTCATTGTCGCTTCCTCCGTATGTTCTCCGTTCAAGTTCATATTGAATCTGTACTGAGTCAAATGCAGAATGGCGCCATGAAGTGGGAAGAGCTCTCCGACCAGCCCTGCTCGATCTCGCGCGCCCTGGCGGTGATCGGCGACCGCTGGACCCTGATGATCCTGCGCGACGTGTTCCTGGGCGTGCGGCGGTTCGAGGTGTTCCAGCGCCGCCTCGGCGTCTCGCGCACCATCGTCACCGACCGCCTGCGGGGGCTGGTCGATGAGGGCGTGCTGCGGAAGGTGGCGTATCAAGACAACCCGGTCCGGCATGAGTACCGGCTGACGGAGAAGGGCCTGGACCTCCACCCCGTGGTCATGGCCATCGCCCACTTCGGCGACAGCTATTATGCGGATGGCGCAGGGCCGCCGGTGCTGCGGCGGCACAAAGGCTGCGGGTGCGATTTCCACCCGGTGCAGGTCTGCTCCGAGTGCGGCGAGACCGTCACGGCCCGGCAGGTTGAAGCGCGGGCTGGGCCGGGGTTTCCAGAGCCCTAGGCCGCGCCACCCAAGAACGCAGCCAAGCTGTACGGCGCATTGTCGTCCAGGCACAGCGTCAGGGTCGCGTGCGAATCCTCGGCCGCCTTGCGGACGCGTGGGAACATCGCCGCTTCATAGGCGGCCAGCGCCGCATCGACATCACCCGGATGCGCCACCAGCGCCAGGGCCAGCTCGGCTCCATCCAGCATGGCCATGTTCGCGCCCTCACCAGCCGGCGGCGCCAGGTGGGCGGCGTCGCCAAGCAAGGTCACGCCCGGCGTGCGGGTCCAGCTGTGATCGTCCGGCAGCGTATGCAGCGAGCGCGGGATCAGCGGGCCGTCGGTCTCCGTGATCAGGGCGGTCAGCTCTGGCGCCCAGCCTTCGAACTCGGCCGCGATCCGGGCCTTGGCGGCGGCGTCATCCGTGAAGTCGATCGCCTCGAACCACGCCAGCGGCCGGTTCAGGGCGACATAGGCGTGCAGCACACCGCCGGGCTCGCGGTGGGCGAAGATGCCCTGGCCCGCGGCCATGGCGAACATGCCGCCACCGCCAGCCGCCTCGGCGGTCGCCGGGTAGCGGGCGTCGACGTCATTCAGCCAGGCTTCGACGAAGGTCGTGCCGATGTACTCAGGCCGAGCGTCCGACAGCAGCGACCGAACCTTCGACCACGCGCCGTCCGCGCCGACCAGCAGGTTGGTGGTCACGACCTCGCCGTCGGTGAAGGTCAGCTGATGCCGGCCCTCGCCCAGCGCCACGACGCCCGCCAGCTTCTTGCCCCACCGCACGACGCCCTCGGGCAGTGACTCCAGCAGGATGCGCCGCAGCTCGCCGCGCGGGACCTCGGGGCGACCTCCCGCGCCGTCATCGGGCTGGTCCAGCAGCACCACGCCATGCTTGTCGAGCACCCGCGAGGCCTCGCCGCCTTCGTGGATCAAAGCCGTGAACGCCTCGAGCAGCCCCGCCGCCTTCATCGCCAGCTGACCGTCGGTCTCGTGGATGTCGAGCATGCCGCCTTGCGTCCGCGCGCCGGCCGAAGCCTCGGCCTCGTACACCGTCGCGGCGACGCCGTGGACGTGGAGCACGCGCGCCAGGACCAGACCGCCCAGGCCCGCGCCGATGATCGTGATCATGGGATACCTTTCACATTGGAACGACGTTCCATTTCACGCCTATTGGAACATCGTTCCAGGCGTGTCAAGAACACCCTCATGGCTCCCCGCACCGAACGCCGCGCCGACGCTCTCTCGAAAGCCAAGATCGTCGAGGCCGCGATCGCGATCCTCGACGCCGATGGCGAAGCGGCCCTGACCTTCCGCGCCCTCGCCGCGCGCCTCTCGACCGGGGCCGGCGCGATCTACTGGCACGTCACCGACAAGAACGACCTGCTAGCGGCGGCGGCCGACGACATCGTCACCCAGGTGATGGCCCAGACCCCCAGCGACGCCGAGCCGAAGGCGGCGATCCGCGCCATCGCCCTCAATGTGTTCGAGGCCGTCAACGCCCACCCCTGGGTCGGCGGCCAGTTCTTCCGCGACCCGGCCCGGCCGGCGGCGTTGCAGATCCTGGAAGGCGTCGGCAGTCGACTGCACGCGCTGGACGTGCCCGAGGCCGCGCAGTTCGACACCGCCACCGCCCTGGTCAGCTACATCCTCGGCGTCGCCGGCCAGAACGCCGCCAACGCCCGGCAGGCGCGCGAGAGCGGCCGCACCGACCGCTCGGCCTTCCTCGGCGGCATCGCCGACGAATGGGCGGCGCTGGACCCCGAGCAGCACCCGTTCGTCCGCCGGATGGCGGCCCAGCTGCGACCACGACGACCGCGCCCAGTTCCTGGCCGGCGTCGACCTGATCCTGGCTGGCGCGGCCACGCTGATCGGATAACGTATCTCCCAAACAGCGCCGGGGGCGCGGGGGAGTTCTCATGGATCGTCGTCAGTTTCTCGTGGGCGTCGCGCTGACGCCGCTCGCCGTCTCGCCTGCCCTCGCGGCTCCGGGCGCGAAAGACGCCGAGCTCAAGGCGCTGCTGGACAAGTTCTGGGAAGCCGACCTCGACGCCTCGCCCGAGACCGCCACCAGTCGGGGCCTGGACGTCGGGGCCCGCGCCGGCCAGCGCGCCCAGCTGAACGACGCCTCGCGCGCGGCCCGCAACGCCTGGGTCGCCCAGCGCAAGGACCGCGTCGCAGCCCTGGCCAAGATCGACCCGGCCCAGCTGTCGCAGGCCGCCAAGGTCGACCACGAGGTCACCACCTACACCTACAAGCGCTCGGTCGAGGGCGGCGAGAAGTTCACCTATGGCGAGGGCGCGGCCGGCTTCGGCTACGCCCCCTATTCGCCCTATGTGCTGAGCCAGCTGACCGGTCCCTACCAGTCGGTCCCGGACTTCCTGGATTCCCGCCACCCGGTGAAGACCCAGGAAGACGCCGAGGCCTACCTGTCGCGCCTGGAGGCCTATGCCAAGGTCCTCGACGACAACACCGCGTCATTCAAGCTGGACGCCGCCGCCGGCGTCCTGGCCCCCGACTTCGCCCTCGATGCGGGCCTGGCCCAGCTGAAGCGCCAGCGCGCGCCGAGCCCGGAGCAGACCTCCATCGTCCAGTCGCTGGTCACCCGCGCCGCCAAGGCCGGTCTCGCCGGTGACTGGTCGGCCCGCGCCAGCGCCATCGTCGGCGGCAAGGTGCAGCCCGCCCTCGACCGCCAGATCGCCGCGCTGGAGGCTATCCGCCCGAAGGCCACCGGCGACGCCGGGGCCTGGAAGCTGCCCATGGGCGAGGCTTTCTACGCCGGGGCCCTGGCCTTCCAGACCACCACCCGCCGCACGCCCGAGGAAGTCCACAAGCTGGGCCTGGAACAGGTGGCCAGCCTGACCGCCCAGATCGACGTCCTCTTGAAGAAGCAGGGCCTGACCACCGGCACGGTCGCCGCACGCCTGACCGCTCTGTCGGCCCGTCCCGACCAGCTCTACGCCAATACCGACGCCGGCCGCGCCATCCTGCTGGCCGACCTCAACGCCCAGACCAAGGCCATCCGCGCCCAGCTGCCCACGCAGTTCCGCACCCTGCCCGCCGCCCCGGTCGAGATCGTCCGCGTGCCGCCCGAGATCGAGGACGGCGCCCCGAACGGCTACGCCCAGCCGCCGTCGCTGGACGGCTCGCGACCGGGCCGCTTCTACATCAACCTCAAGGACACCACCGAGTGGCCGAAGTTCAGCCTGCCGACCCTGACCTATCACGAGGCCCTGCCCGGCCACGTGTGGCAGGGTTCGATCGCCCTGGGCTCCCAGGAGATCCCGATGCTGCGCCGGGCCGGCATGGGCTTTGCCGCCTATAGCGAGGGCTGGGCGCTCTATTCCGAGCAGCTGGCCGCCGAGATGGGGGCCTACAAGGACGACCCGCTGGGCGAGATCGGCTTCCTGCAGTCGCTGCAGTTCCGCGCCGTGCGCCTGGTGGTCGACACCGGCATGCACCACAAGCGCTGGAGCCGCGCCCAGGCCACCGACTACATGGTCGACAACACCGGCATGCCGCGCTCGCGCGTCCAGCGCGAGATCGACCGCTACTGCATCTGGCCGGGCCAGGCCTGCAGCTACAAGGTCGGCCACAACGAGTGGGTCCGCCTGCGCGAGGACGCCCGCAGGCGCCAGGGCGACCGCTTCGACATCAAGCAGTTCCACGAGGTG
>Ga0164241_10002528_pt1 | contig 19617 bp, 11 predicted proteins | sample OricomyardsoilBY_FD_108780 | JGI IMG/M metagenome (GOLD analysis project Ga0164241, IMG submission 108780) | Backyard soil microbial communities from Emeryville, California, USA - Original compost - Back yard soil (BY) | ecosystem: Environmental > Terrestrial > Soil > Unclassified | place: USA... | reverse complement strand
TGGCCGCAGGGTTTATTATTACCTGAAGGTAGTTTCCCGGTACCTAAAGAATTAGATTGGAACCTATGGCTGGGGCCATCAAAATATGTAGATTACAAACCCGTTTATGTTCCCGAGAAATGGCGGGCATGGCATGCATTTGGAACAGGCGCGTTGGGCGATATGGCTTGTCATATCCTGGATCCTGCATTCAGAATCCTGCCAATTGATTTTCCCACAGAGCTAGAATGTTGTGTACCCAAAAGTTGGACAGCCTCCGGAACAGAAGCTAAATACCCTGATGGTTATCCATCAGCTTCCATCATACATTTAAAATATCCGCGAAAAGATAATAAAGGTGATGTAATGATCTCGTGGTTTGATGGAGGATTAATGCCATCTCTTCCTGATGAATTATTACCAGGAGAACCGTTTGGAGGCAGCGATGGCGGAATACTGCTTATTGGCGATAAAGGTAAAATGCTAATGGACTGCTACGGTGCAAACCCCAGGTTATTACCTTCCCGGTTAATGAATGAGATTACTTTACCTAAGCCCACCATAGCAAGGGTTCCGGAAGGACATTACGTGCAATGGGTCAACGCCTGCATAGCAGGTTACGGAAATGCCAAAACAAGTTCACCATTTGAATATGCAGGGCCTTTCACGGAAAGCATATTAATAGGAGATCTGCTTCTTCGTAGCTGGAATTTCGAAAATGAAAAGGCCAAAACGAAATCTGATCGCAACCCCGGAAGGAAAAAATTACTTTGGAATGCAGCAGAAATGAAGATTACCAATTTTGATGAAGCCAATCAATTTGTGAAGCGGCAATATCGTGATGGCTGGAGCTTAGAATTCTAATAATATTTTTTCCCTCATGAATAAAGTACTCTATTATTATGATAGATCGTGTTTAAAAAGAAATGAATATTTAATAAATAAACTACAATCCATGAAAGTATTCGCACTGTTGGTGCTATGTTCCATGTTTACCACTTTGAATCAAGTGACCGCCCAGGATAAGTCTTCTGGTGAGATACCTATTCTTGCCTGGCATGGTATTCCCGCAAACGAGACATTCATATCACGTTATGAGGAATTAAAAGAGTCCGGAATAAGCTACAACTTTACCTCTTTTAATGATATAAAGTCAATGGAAATGGCTTTGGAAATAGCGCAACAAACCGGGATGAAAATGCTTGTTTCATGCCCTGAACTCAAAACTGATACAAAAAAAACGGTTCAAAAATTTATGAACAATCCTGCCGTAGCAGGTTATTTTCTCAGAGACGAACCAACACTCAAAGACTTTGATGAACTGGGTGATTGGGTAAAGCAAATAAGGGCTGTAGACGATCGTCATTTTTGTTATATCAATCTCTTCCCTAACTATGCTGATTCGGAACAATTAGGAACAAAAGATTACAAAGATTATGTACATCAGTTTATTCAAAAAGTTCCTGTACAGCAATTATCATTCGATAACTATCCAATAAAGACAACTTCTCTTGAAAGAAAGTGGTATCAAAACCTGGAGATATTTTCTGAAGAAGCAAGGCAGGCTAATAAACCCTTCTGGGCTTTTGCACTTAGCGTTAATTTCACAACTCATCATGTTCCGACTGTCGCTGAATTGCGGCTACAGGTTTACAGCGACCTTGCTTATGGAGCCCAGGGCATCCAATATTTTACCTACTCCACACCTCCCGGCCAGGAACTGGATTTTAATAATGCTCCTATAGGACTGGATGGTAAAAGGACCGAAGTATATGACCGGATTAGGTTGATCAACAAAGAGATTAAAGATTTATCGTGGGTATTTCTTGGTGCAAAAGTGGTATCAGTAGCTCATACCGGCGACACTATTCCTTTGGGAACAAAACGCCTGGTAAAACTGCCGGAGGCTGTGAAAGTGCTGGAGACTACTGGCACGGGAGCATTAGTATCTGAAATGGAAAACGGAAAAAATTCTTTCCTGGTTATTGTAAACAGGGATTTTAAAAACCCGATGAAGTTGACATTGTATTGTGATCCATTCGTAAAAAAAGTATTAAAAGACGGATCTTCAGTGCCTGCAAACGACTATAAAAATACTATGGAGATTGATGCAGGAGATGTGGCTATTTATACGTGGCCAACTGCAAAATGATTGGACTTGAGTATTTTGATCATGAATAAAATGAAATCGTTCGGTGTCGGTTTTCCAATCATCGAAGAAAATAACTGTGTTCCAATAATTGCCTTCATAGAAAAAATAAGTTAATAGAAATGATGAAGAGATTTTCGTTCAGTGACATTTTCATTGTATGCCTGTCCCTGGTAGTAGCCTTACCATCTTCAGCGCAGAAAAAACAGGAAAAGTTTCTCATCAGTATTTATTCTCCCCCACCCGCGGCATTTATGAATGATGAACAGTACCAGGTTATGAAAGATGCTCATATAGATTGCATTTTAAACATCGGGCCAGGCGTGGCAAATGACAAAGAAGGTAATCTTAAGACATTGAATATGGCTGAGAAATATGAGATGAAAGTATATGTCTATGATGCAAGAATGAATAAAAGCGACGACGATTTAAAAGCCCTTGTCAATGATTATAAAACACATCCTGCACTGGCAGGGTATTATGTAACCGACGAGCCGGACTCAGCCCGTCTTCAGTGGGCAATTGACACACATCAAAAAGTCACAGAACTGGATAACGAACGAGATGCGTATGTCAATCAACTTCCGGATTGGGCCGTAGCGAATTATGAGGCTTTTTTGAAACGATGGGTTGAGGGTGTTGGTAAAGAAAACCTCAATTACCTGGCATATGATAATTATCCTTACAAGAGAAAGGAACGTCTTGAGAAAACCTATTTTAATAACCTGGATATTATTCGACGTACCGGACTACAATACGACGTGAAAACGTCATCGTGCTTGCAATCGTTTGGAATGTATTTCAGTGGCGTGGAAGAATTACGGCGTCCGAATGCTGACGAAATGAGACTAAATGTGTATTCCAACCTGGCGTATGGGATTAAGAATCCGGTCTGGTATCCCTATTGGACTACTTTCAGGCATAGCGATGTGATCACGATGTCATCCTGCATTATTAACTATGATGGCGTCAAATCTGACCTGTATGAGCCTTTCAAAATATTGAATGGAGAAATGAAGCAACTTGGAAAAACTTTGGGTCAACTGAATGCCATTGAAGTCTATCATACAGGAGACAGCTTGTGGACAGGAACAGCAAAACCTCCGGTCGGCTTCTTATGGAATGTATTGAACAAAGGGGCCGATCTTATTCTCAGTCATTTGGTAAATCCTGAGACGGGTAAGGAATATATGATGGTTGTAAATAAATCATTTAAAGAATCCGGGAGATTCACTTTCAAAATGAAAAATTCAATAAACGGGATAATGGAGATATCTAAAAGCACAGGAACATCCTTGCCCTCTTCGTTTGATCGCAAGTCACATCGCCTTACGGAAACATTTCTTCCTGGTGAAGGAAAACTATATGCTCTGTCAAACTAATTCAGGTTCATATCACTTCTTAATTATAGTAAAATGAAACGCTTATTATTCCTGGCTATTTCAACAGTTCAGATTCTATCCTCTTGTTCACAAAGTCATGACCTTGTTAAGGATGGAAGAAGTGATTATAAAATATTTCTTTCTGATAAAGCTACTGTTCCGGAGAAATATGCTGCAGAGCAGTTACAGGCCTACCTGCATCAGATCAGTGGCTGTAAAATAGTTATCGTTCATCACGCAGAAAAAAGCCACAAGCTGATTTACATAGGATTCAACCAAGCGCCTTCCTCACTGTTAGGTAACTTAAAACCCGATGATTTTGGCAATGAAGAATACATTATTCGTTCGGATGGGAAAAATCTTTTAATTGCTGGAGGAGAGACACGAGGCACCTTATACGGTGTTATGGGTTATCTCTCTGATTATTTAGGATGTCGTTGGTATAGCCGCGAAGTAGCAAAGATTCCATCCAAACCTACCATTGCCTTAGCTAAAATTGAAGATCGCCAAAAGCCGGCCTTCGAATACCGTGATATGGATTGGCGCGAATCCTTAGATACAGCTTGGGTGATTCATAACAGGCTCAATGGGATGCGCGTGGGAGATTCTCTCGGAGGAAATTATATCACTTATCCTTTTGTACACACGTTTTATCAATTAGTTGCGCCAGGAAAATATTTTCATTCACACCCTGAATATTTCTCAGAGGTTAACGGTAAACGCATAGGTGAGGATGGACAACTTTGTCTGACCAATCCGGATGTAGTAAAGGTGGCTACTGCTACAGTGTTTAACTGGATTAAAACTCATCCTGACGCAAGTGTTTTTTCTATTGACCAAAACGACGGAGAAGGTTATTGTGAGTGTAAAAATTGCAGGGCCCTCGATGAAAAGGAAGGAAGTCATGCCGGGACGCTGCTTGCATTTGTCAACCAGATAGCTGATACAGTTGCGAAGGCTTATCCTAAAGTAAGATTACAAACGCTCGCCTATGACTATACCGTAATTCCACCTAAAAATATCCGTCCGGCGGGTAACGTAATGATCAGATTATGCCACTATGATTATTGCGCCGCTCATCCAATTGAGGGCTGCATTGAAAACAAGCCCTTCCTGGATCAATTGAATCAATGGAAGCGAATTGCAAAAGGAAGAATTACCATCTGGGATTACTATACTGACTTCAGGAATTATCTGCTGCCGTTTCCTAATTTCGATTCGTACAGCCACGATGTAAAATTTTATGCCGACAATGGTGTGAAGGGTTTGTTCGCAGAAGGAGATGCAGACGGAGGTGGTGAGTTGGCAGAGATGAGATCGTGGGTAATTGCTCGATTGATGTGGAATCCCCGGCAGGATGTCAACCAACTAATGAACGCATTTACTGAGAATGTATATGGCAAAGCAGCAAAATATATTTCTTCGTATCTCAGTTTATTACATGATCAGATATCGCCAAATACTCATTTGAGTATTTGGGCCGAGCCCTATGATGTCAATTACCTGAACCGGTCAACAATCCGGAAAGCAGATAGCTTGTTTGCTTTAGCAAAAGAAGCAGCAGCAACAGACACCGCCCTGACTGCACGAATAGAATTGGCTTATTTACCGGTTTTGTATACTAAACTTTATTACTTTTCACAAGGTGGCACTGCCTACATTGACAGGCAAAACTTGTCTGGTGCGTTGCAACAATTCAAAGACCAGGTGAGCAGATACCATATCACAGGCCTTGGAGCAGATACCAAAACTTATGGAAGCGTGGGTGGATTCCTGGATAGGATTCAACTTACGACCAATTGTGAATTTTATACAGATTGGTGGGTGATCGGTCCATTCGATAATACAGATCATCAAGGGCTTCGTAGAGTATATCCACCCGAACAGGAATTTGATTCAACACAAGAAAATGCAGGAGCAAACGGAAAGAAAGTGACATGGAAAAAATATAACGATAACGTTACAGGGTATATTGATTTTAACAACCTGTTTGGCACATCTGAAAATGTGGTGGCTTACGCCCGGAAGGTTATTACTTTGCCAGAACCAAAGGCCATTAAATTCGGAGTGGGAAATAATGACGGTATCCGGATATGGATCAACGGAAAACTTTTGTTTGACCGGCAGGGTGCGGCTATTGGGCCTAATCAGAATTTTTTTATAGCAACTTTAAATAAAGGTGAGAATACCGTACTGGTGAAAGTGGATCAATTAAAACATGGATGGGGATTTTATCTTGCTGAGCTTTAACGGGTACTATTAGTATATATCCGGGAATACCGGAAACCGCATAGAATATCTAAATGCAAACGAGGCATGTTCTCCCTTTCATTACTTATGAAAGAATGCGATGGGCAAATGAAACCTTACTTCAGGCAGGGCATGACCGCACCCTCGCATGGAATAAAGTGGCTCCTGTTTTAGGATGGTACGATTATGCTTATGGTCTTTGTTATATGGTTCCACGCGAATGGTTTCATGTAATGCAAAAATATTTAAGTTGGGGCGCTGCCCACAATGTGAAATATTATTATGCTGAGCTTTATCCGAATTGGGGTGAGGGGCCCAGGGCGTGGGTGTTGTCCAAATTATTATGGAATCCTGGTCAAAATGTTGATCCTCTGTTGCATGGTTGGTAGCCCCATGCCGCAGGTCACAAAGCGGCGCCTAAGTTAAGTGCATTCTATGCCATTTGGAAGAAATTCTGAACAAAAGATATTTATCATACCAAATGGAATACTATGGCCGATCAATATTTACCCTTTAGCCGATCGAGCAATTTGTTGGATGTTCCACAGTCTTATCTTAAACAATCAGATTTTTTAATGGAAGATGCATTACGCCTCGCAGAAACTCCGGCTCAAAAGAAACGTGTGAGTAAGCTGAATGAGATGTGGCAACTTTATAGAGCTGCCGCGATTGTTTACCGGCAGAGTTACTTCCTTGGTAAAAGAGAGCGCGTGGATGAAACTGAAACACCTGAAATAGATAAGGTGCATAGCATAATGTCTAAATTTAAAAAGGATACACTTTTTTCTTCCTCTGCCAGGTATATGATTCGTTGGAATAAATATTTTAAAGATATAGATGAATCGGGGATGAAGAGATGATTATATGAGTAGTAAACATGATCCTTTCAAATGCATTTTATCAATTAATTTTTGGCGATGAAAAATAAGCTCTGTGTTGTTTATTTTCTTTTAGCAGTTGTTTTAATGTCTCACCATACCAGGGCCGTTTTAATAATCACTTGTGCGGTCACGGCGGGGACATTCTCGGGGTCAAAAGTTTTTTCAATAAATATCACTGGTATATTTAAAAAAATACTTACCGCAATTCATGGTAACTCATTTAATTTTTTCCTGAACAAATCCATTAGTCATTTTATATTGGCTGGTGACATTTCCGGCTTTATCCCATGCTGTTGTAAGTCCTGTACACATTTTATTTTTCCATGTTGATTCGGATTTTTTTCTACCGTTTTTATACCAGTGGTACCATGGACTTGTACCATCTTCTCTGTGATCCCATGACCATATTTTGTTTCCTTGTTCATCCCAATAAATTTCCTGGCCTTTCATTGTACCTTTATCAAACGAAGCTTCCCATTGTTTATTCCCATTTGAATAATACCATGTTTCTGTACCATTCAAAAGATATCTGCCTTCGTTCCCTACTCCCGCGTACCATACGGCTTTAGGCCGACCGTCAGGATATTTTTCTTCATACTTTTTTACATCTCTTATCGCCGTTGCAGTATTGTTTAGTAATTTGTTTTCATCAATATCCTTATCTTCCGGAGACATGATCCATGCTTCATTGAAGGCAAACTCCAGGCACGGTGTGTTCATTGATGTGATAAGATGAATGATCCCATTCGGCGCCTGTCGTGCCACTGAATAACCTAAGGTACCTCCTCCCAATTCTTTAGCGTTTTCAGCTTCTTCATGAGGCTGCACTCCAGGTAACCTTTTGATATGCCATGTTTTACCGTCGTCTGAGGAGAGAGCCGCATAGGCGCCTTTTTGGTGAAATCCCTCGGGTTGATATCCATCTTTTCTCTGGAAATCGCCGGCAAAAAAGAGCTTGCCATCCTGAAGTTTTAACAGGGTCGGACGTTGGTTGCTTCCCAGGGAAGGAAATGGAGTTCTTTCAATTTTCCAGGATCTTCCTTCATCGTCTGAAATGGATTTTGGCATATACCCGTCAATATCAGAACTTTTCCCGCCCATACCCAAAATTCTGCCATCATTCAGCAGAGCAAATGAGGTGTGCCTTCCACCTGTTCTGCCACCGGGATCTAACCATGTTTTGCCATTATTAGTGCTTAGCCAAAGCACAGACTCGGCGCCTATTGCATCGCTGGCTATATGAATGTTACCTTTTTTATCACGAAATGCTGAGTTGATGGGTTGGGCAGAATAGCCTCCCAGAAAGGTTTCAAAAACCGGGAAATGAACGTTACTCCACGTCGCTCCATTATCTACAGAATTTATCCATTGAAAGGGAAAGCCGGATTCCAATTTATTGGCTCCCCAAAAGAGTCGTAAAGTATCACCGTCTGTCCATAACAGTGGAGCATGGTCGTCCACATCCGGAAAATCCAGTAACAGATCCGGCATATCCCATTGATCAGCGCCGAATCTCAGGCGCGAAGCCATCAATGCAACGTCAGGATCTGTTTCAGAAACCGAAGTATAATAGACTGCAAGAAGGTCTCCATTCGGGCAAACAGCGAGCGAAGGACTGTGATTATGTTTCAATATTCCGGAATGTAATCCGGCAGTCGTAATTACTCCAAGATCCTTAGCGGGGATGTTTTCGGGTGGAATGGGAAGTAAGTTTCTCTTTCTAAAATAGGGTATTCCCGGATCGGGGCCTATGACTGCCATATCTTTATTTTGATTTACACATTGTTCTACAAATGGCTTCTCAACCGGACTTGGTTTTGTGTCTGGCATTGGTGCCTGAACAATTCTGAAACCTATATTGTGATTTCCTTCGTTATTAGATTCCTGCCTGTAAAAGCTATTGTAATGCTCTGTTGATCGCAGGTTCTCTCTGGCATCTTCTTTTTTAGAAATAAACGAATCTTTTTGAGAATGCAATTGCTCCAGCGGAATGGGAGGAAAATTGGGCACCATGCCGGCACGGTTAGCGGATCTCGAATAATAAGGTGTCTGACGGTCCAAGCCTGCTCCGCGTATAACCCGTGCTAATCCATGATCAGGGCCTATAGGATCTACTTGCTCATTATCCGGGTAATCACCGTACCAATCATATACCCATTCCCCTACTCTGTCCTCCATGTTATACAAGCCCCAAGCATTAGGCGCTAAGGAATCCGGAAGATTATTACCAGAATAAAAGAGACTATTTGATCCGGCACGACAACCATATTCCCATTCGGCTTCTGTAGGAAGTCTGTAAGGTTTTTTTTCTTTTTCGCTTAACCATTTGCAAAAGGCAACGGCATCATTCCAGCTAATGCCTGTTGCATAAGGATAATATGCTTTTACTCCCTCGTATTCAGGCCGGAATTTTCTGTATTCCTCTACGGTTACCTGGTTTACAGACATATAAAAAGCACGGGTGATCTTTACTTTATGAACAGGATGCTCATCATAATCCCCCGTGGTCAGATAGGGCGGTCCGCCAAATTCTTTGGCATTCACCTGGTTTGATTCGCCCATTTTAAACTCCCCACCGGGTATTAAAATGAACTCAATGCCGATCGAATTGATGCGGGGCTTTTCTTTAAATGAATACCCGAAAAAAATGGTGCTTGTAATCAAGGAGGCAATCAACAAAAATCTTATTAGCATGGTTTAAGTTATTTTGATCTATCGTAATTAATAACTATTCAGTGCCCAATTTAGCAATAAGCGATAAAGCATTCAAAACATTTTGTCCGGATTTAATCTTGTGTCAATAATTGATCTTAAAATGCAATGACTTCAGTCCCTTCGGTGGATTTAAATTGACCGGATATTTTTTGCTTCAACCCGATATTTCTTATGCTTTCATATTCACTATTATCGGGAAGAACTTTTGCATGACATAAAAAGTCACTATTGTCCGACTAAAAATTATGAATTTCAATGAAATTCTTGCTGGCATTAAGTTTCACGGCCCCTCTCCGAAGGAGAGGGGGTTGGGGGTGAGGCCAATACCAGTGCGGTTTTCATTGAGTTAGTCGGACAATAGTGATAAAAAGTAGAGAATTTATTGCTGATGATCTGAGTTCTGTACAAACGGATTTTAATCAACATAAACAGATTATGCGAACAAAAACAGATTTCTTATAGTCAGGAAATAAACGTGAACAACTCTTTTAAATTAAAAGTCACCCCTGTCATATATGATTTTTAAAATAATATTCATGTATTGAATAGTTACAATTTTATAATTGGTATAATAACAAAACTATAGGAAATAGAATGATCAAAATACACTATTGATTGGTAAAAATAGTGGAATAAGTGAATAATTATTTCTGATAGTTTTACAACGCTTGTAATTCTGGTTTTTATCATCACATAGTTAACATTATGGTGCTGCACAGCCCTGTCTCTGTTTTTCTAATTACTATTATTATGTAGCGAAACAATCCCTATTATTTAAAAAAAAGATGTATGTCAAAAATTAAAATTGTATTAGTCTTACTTGTTTGCCAATTTTTTTGGTTAACAATGGATGCACAAACTAATGTGACCGGGCAGGTGTTGTCGTCGGATAAAGGTCAGCCTTTATCGGGCGCTTCTGTAATTGTAAGCGGCGATAATTCCGGAACGAGAACAGATGCTGATGGAAGATTTTCGATTAATACTGCTATTGGCAAGTCGGTGGTTGTTAGCTTTATTGGATACCAATCCAAGGTAGTCTTAATAAACAACACGAGTCCTCTTTTAGTTCAATTAGATCCTCAAGACGATAAATTGGATGAAGTAGTAGTTACGGCCTTGGGTATTAAGCGGGATAAAAGGGCGCTTGGATATTCTGTAGGAGAAGTAAAGGGAGATGATCTGACAGAAACTAACCAAACTAACGTGTTGAACGCTATGGCAGGCAGGGTAGCTGGGGTAAGGATCGCGCAGATGGATGGAACAATGGGGGCTTCTGTCAATATTATTATAAGAGGTGCTACCTCACTGAATAATGACAATCAGCCCTTGTTTGTAATCGATGGCGTTCCGGTATTGAACCAACTCAATAATTCATTCCAGGGTGCAGATATGGGGAATGCTGTTTCAGATCTGAATCCGGATGATATTGCCAGTGTTTCCGTATTGAAGGGCGCCAGCGCTGCGGCATTGTATGGATCACGGGCGGGTAATGGGGTAGTATTAATTACTACAAAAACAAAAGGTGGAAAAGGCCTGGGAGTTAGTGTCAACTCTTCGTATGTAAGCGATATTCCTTATAATTATCTGCCGGTGCAAAATAAATTCGGCACCGGAAAATCAGGAGCGCATGTATTCGAAGAAGGCGAAAATGAAACCTGGGGTCCACAGTTAGACGACGGCTTTGAGGCCGTGCAATGGAATAGCAACGGTCAAAAAGTTCCGTTGGTATCTTACCCCAACCGCTTCAAAGATTTTTTTCAAAACGGCCAAACTTTCAACAACAACGTATCAGTGAGTGGTAACAGCGAGAAAGGTTCATTTCGCTTATCTGTCGGAGATGTAAGGAGTACAGGTATCATTCCTAATACGAATTTGAAAAGAAGTACGATCAATCTGAACACCACCTATAATCTTAGTAAAAACCTTTCTGTTACCGGAAGCTTTAACTGGAATAAATCCGGATCAGATAACAGACCCAATGTAGATGGGGATGACCGTAATAATATCGTCAGAAGTTTATACGAGAAAGGCTCACAAGTGAACATTCTTGACTTGAAAGATTACTGGGTACCTGGACAGGAAGGCACTAAACAATTACAAAATGCATCTAAACAAAATAATGTATGGTTCCTTGCTCATGAAAATACCAATTCTTTTACAAGAGATAGGTTGATAAGTAAAGTACAGATGGACTGGAAAATTACCAATGAATTTAAATTAACAGGCCGCTTTTCAAGAGATGCTTACGATGAGAACCTGGAATCAAAAAGAGCATTCAGTACCTATGGTCAAACAGCAGGCGGTTATGGCATTACCAACCGACACAGGGAAGAAACCAACCTGGAACTCAATCTCACCTATAATAAACAATTGGGTAAAGATTGGAGTTTGTATGCGCTTGCCGGCGGAAACAGGATGTATCAATATGGAAGATCAATTGACAACTATGCTTCCCAATTGGTAATCCCTGAACTCTACACTATTTCTAATGGTGTTCCCGGAACGGTTACTTACAACAGTTCCTGGAGTCAAAAGTCTATATACAGTATCTACGGAATGGGGTCGATTGGATACAAAGACCTGGTTTACCTGGAAGTAACCGGCAGGAATGACTGGTCAAGTACTCTCCCGATAGAGAATCGGTCTTACTTCTATCCATCCGGATCGTTAAGCGTGCTTTTATCAAAAATCTTTACCATGCCTGATTGGGTTACATTCCTGAAAATAAGAGGTGGCGTTGCCGAAGTAGGAAATGATACAAATCCTTATGCACTGAATCAATATTTCTCCGTAGGCCCGGATTGGGGAACGGCGAAGGAACTTTACATGAGTGGATCTCTAAAAAATCCTACGTTGGTTCCTGAACGGGCGTTATCAAAAGAAGTGGGTGCGGATCTAAGACTATTCAACGATAAGATAGGCCTGAATGTAACTTATTATGTTTCGGGAAATAAAAATCAAATACTGGGCATCAACTTACCGGTAGAATCGGGAGCAACCAGTAAAATGATTAACGCCGGATTAGTTGAAAGCAGTGGTTGGGAGATCGGGCTGAGCACCACTCCGGTTCAAACAAAGAACTTCAGATGGGATATGGGTTTTAACTTCACCAGGAACAGAACTGAATTGAAGAAATTGGCGGAAGGTCTCACAAATTTCGATTTCGCAAGTACCAGTGGGCTTACTGTCCGTACCTATGAGGGTGGACTGATAGGTGATATGTACGAAAGCCCTATGCTTACAGTAACTGATAAAAGTTCCGCATATTATGGTTATCCCATTCTTTCGGGAGGTGGCACCTATCAAACGGATGATGATCCCAGCCATATTGTAAAAATTGGTAATTCCAACCAGTATTTTATTTTAGGAATTCAGCCGTCATTAACCTATAAATCTTTTTCTCTTTCGGCTAATGTTGACTGGAGCCAGGGCGGCAAGTTTTATTCAGAAACGATGATGTTTTTTCAAAATAACGGCTATCGTACAGACACCTATTCCGGAGCTCCTTATAATAGCAATGAAGACATTGTTGCCCAGATCAAAGATAATCCCGATGCCTATTTTGGGAAATGGGTCGGCGGACGCACTGCCGAGTATGGCGGATTTCCGTGGCCTACGGCAAATGGTCATTTGCAGGATGCAAGTTTCAACGTAGGCGTGAGGGAATCGGTAGACGGAAATGGTAATAAAACTTATGTGGAAAATATCGGAGGTCCGGAAACAGTATGGCTAACGCCGTTTACTGCAAACAGGTATGCTAACAGGCCTTTTCCCGATAGGAATTTATATGATGCTACCTATGTGAAAGTAAGGGAGATTGCGGTTACGTATCATATCCCTAAAACCTGGACTCAAAAAATTCATATTCAGAATGCAAGTATTGGAATTATTGCCACCAACTTTTTTGAATGGACAGCTGCCGGTATAGGCATTGATCCGGAGCGGGCTTATAAAATTGACGGCGGCGCATGGTCGCATGGTATTGAATATTATAATGCTTTGCCCTGGACACGCTCCATAGGATTTAAGCTAAACGCAAACTTTTAAATTAGGTATGATGAAAAAAATGAAACTCTTTATTATAGTTGTGACCCTGACCTTATTATTACCTGTATCATCATGTAATAAATTTGATACTCTAAATGTCAACCCAAACGCAAAGGAAGAAGTCTCTTCAAATTTCGTATTAACGTATGTTCTTGCTAACACTGCAAAAACGTATCATTCTTTAGGAGATTTTGGATCTGACATTTCCGGCGCATTGCAGTATATTCAGAGAGGCACCAATGAAGGATCAGATGCCACCAATCACTACCTGTGGGTGAGGCAATCATGGTCGCAATTTTATGATCTTTTAAGAAATAATGAAATTATTTATAATACTTCTATAACTAATAAAAATAAATTCTTTGAAGGAATCTCATTGACCCTTCGTGCATTTCTTTTTGGGACGATGACTGATCTGTACGGTGATATTCCTTATTCGGAAAGTCTACAGGCGTCCACTGGAATCTTTTTCCCTAAATATGATAAGCAACAGGATGTTTACAAGGGGATACTTGCTGATCTGAAGCAGGCCAGCGCTATACTATCTGATCCCGAAATATCACAATATAAGATTGATCCTGTATCTGATATTTTGTATAAGGGTAGCTCGGATAAATGGAGAAAATTTGCCAATTCGTTAAGGATGAGATATAGCATGCGCCTCTTAAATAAGAAGGCTGATATGCAGCAGGTGGGTGTAGATATCGTTTCCGAATTTAATGATGCCGCGGCTTATAGTTTCATTAGCGTTGATGATGACGCTTCCGTAGCTTATTTGGGAACTACCAGAGATAATTCAGCAAAAGGTGGATTATTAAATTCTTCCAATCCCCCTTACCTTTTTAAACCTTGCAAAACGATTATAGATACGCTCGAATCGCTGAATGACCCCCGTTTACATCGGTGGGCAACACCGGTTCAACGAAAATGGGATTATAGTGCTACGTCTCCGCAGGATATAACAGTGACCAACATCTTTGGAGAATCATATAACATTACGATAGTGCCTTCTTCAACTCACGATGTGGATACGGCATTATATGTAGGGCTTCCTATGGGATTAGCAACCGTTGACCTCGTTACTTATAATGACGAGAGCAGCAGTAGTTTTACTTACCCTCCCGAAAGGAGTCCTTATATTTCTTTTCTTCATTCCAGGTATTACCAGAATAGTGAGACCTATATTAAAATGGATTTGATGACCTACAATGAAGTAGAGTTTTTACTTGCTGAGGCAGCTGAGACTGCTGGTTTTTCTGTAACGGATCCCGAACAACATTATAAGAATGGAATTATAGCCTCTTTGAAAAGATGGGGTATTACGGATGGAGCAAATGGATTTAACTTCAGCGACTATTATAGTAATCCCGAAGTGAGCTACTCATCGGCGTCCAACAAGTTAGAGCGTATTATGGAGCAAAAATGGATTGCAGGATGGCTCACTGTCGAACCCTGGTTTGACTGGCGCCGCACAGGATATCCGCAGTTCAAAACAGGTCCGGTTACACAATATGGTCCTGAGACTCCTATTCGTTTTATGTATCCTGCGCCCAGTCAGGATCCGAAGTACCTGGTTAATTATGATGCGGCAGTTAAGGATTTAGAGCGCACGGTGTATGTACCGACAGGCCAAACCGCCGACCATAACTATTCAAGAATATGGCTGCTGCAAGGCACCAATAAACCCTATTAATAGAACAGGTATCTTAAAACTTTATTAGGATAGAAAATGTTGAATATGACTCATCTACGATATGGTATAGTTTTGAGTTGGTGTTTGCTATTAAGTCATTTGGCGATGGCTCAATACAGCGACTTTTCACAGGCATCTATATGCACACCTCAAAAAGCGGGAGCCCAATTGCAAAAGGCTGTAGATGTTTTACAGGAGGTAATAGAAGAGCATACTACACTGCATCTGCCGATAGTCTATAAGATGTCTTTTGATGATCGGGATAAACCCTCAATCATTGTTATCACTGAACGACAGACCAGCCTTCTTCCGGAGAGTTATCAGAGCGAATTGCACCATCTCTCTCTTACAGGTAAAGAAGGGTTTAAAATAATTTTTTTGAAAAACGTTCAAAAATTAGTTATTGTAGGTCATGATGAACGTGGTGCATTATTTGGTGTTGGACATTTACTTCGAAAAGCACAACTTCGCAATGGCGAGGTGCTCGTTCCTGAAGGTCTCAACCTGTCTTCTTCCCCGGCTTATCCTATTCGTGGTCATCAGTTAGCTTATCGACCTAAAACAAACGCCTATGATGCCTGGACTGTAAAGCAATTTGATCATTATATCAGGGATCTTGCAATTTTTGGTAACAATAGTATTGAGATCGTTCCCCCGGAGACGGACGATGAGCCAACCGGAGAAAACATGAAACTGTCACCGGAAGAAATGATGGTTGAACAATCACGTATCTGTAAGTCTTATGGATTAGATGTTTGGATGTGGTATCCGAATATGGGTAAAGACTATACTTCTGCTAATGCGATTAAGAATGAACTGGATAAACGTGAAAAAGTATTCAGTGCCTTGCCCAAACTTGACGCAGTTTTCGTTCCTGCCGGGGATCCGGGCGATTTGGAGCCCGATGTATTATTCGACTGGCTGGCAAAAGTGGCTATCGTGCTTCACAAATATCACCCAAATTCTAAAATCTGGGGTTCCCCACAGGCAATGCATCCAACTAAAAAATGGTATGCTGCTTTCTATAAAAGAATTAATAGCGGATATCCCTGGTTGGGCGGAGTGGTTTATGGGCCATGGGTAAAAGAATCAATTAGTGAGGTTCGCCAATCTGTCAATAAAAAAATTCCGATACGGCTTTATCCGGATATCACCCACAACTTCAGCTCACAGTATCCGGTTCCAAAATGGGATTTAGCTTATGCAATGACACTGGGTAGGGAAAGCTATAATCCACGCCCCGAAGCTGAAAAGCATATCCATAATTTGTTTGCGCGTTATGCGGAGGGAAGTATCAGCTATTCAGAAGGAATTAATGATGACGTAAATAAGTTTATTTGGAGCGATCAAAACTGGGACCCGCACACGACCGTGGCAGAAACGCTTCGCGATTATGCACGATTATTTATCAGCCCGGATTATACAGATCAGATTGCTCAGGGAATCCTGGCACTGGAAAATAATTGGGAAGGGCCACTATTGGTAAATGAGGGAGTGGACCGGACATTGCATCAATGGCAGGATATGGAAAAAAGGGCGCCAACCAATGTATTGAGCAATTTCAGATTTCAAATGTGTTTACTAAGAGCTTATTACGATGCTTATATAAGAAACAGGCTCATAAATGAAACAGCACTCGAGCAAAGTGCAAAGGATGTGCTGGATGCTGCAACGAAAACTGGCGCCGAAAACGCTATTCGCAGTGCTACTGAAATACTAAATCAGGCGCATACTAATCCCGTGAGGACGGACTTGCGTACACGATGTTTTGCTCTTGCAGATTCACTCTTTAAAAATATCGGGTCGCAACTTTCTGTAAAAAAATATGGAGCTAAACGGGGAAGAGGTGATTTTCTGGATGATATTGACGTGTCGTTAAATAATGAGGGTTGGTTGCTATCCAGGTTTTCTGAAATAACAAAATTGAAAACTGAATCATCAAAGCTGGTGGCAATTGATCAAATACTTAACAGGACTAATCCTGGCCCCGGCGGTTTTTATGATAATGTCGGATCGTTCAATAGCTGGGAGAGAATTGTTTCTCCAACAACCTGGGCTCAGGATCCAGGAAGCAATCACTCTCCAATTATTGATTTCGGTTTGTCTTTAAAAGGAACAGATAAAGAAACCGTTCCATTGGCCTGGAGAAGCCAGATCACAACCCATTATAACACACCGTTAGAATTAAAATATAATAACCTTGATCCAAAAGGCTCCTACATAATAAGAATGACCTATACCGGTCGTTTTCATTCTATGATGAAATTGGTGGCAGATAATAAATATCTGGTGCATGATTTTATTAAAACAGGAGAAGAAAAAGCAATTTATGAATTCCCTGTACCTGCAGCAGCAGTGTCCGATGGGATAGTAAAATTTGCATGGACTTGTGATGAAACAGGAAGAGGTGCCCAGGTCGCTGAGGTGTGGTTGATAAAAAAATAACTGAGTTTTAGCAGCGGAATTATCCCCTTTCATAATAATAAATTACGCATTATCTAATGGTACGAATTGGCCCGATTTTTTTCAGGTAAATAATGCCGGAATGAAATATTTGAATAGTCGCATCTGATGCTTTAAGTTTGTTTTTCAATGAAAAATAGGGAAAGATGCAAATATTATTATGATTTTACCGGATACAATTGCCCGGGTACAAAATGGCCATTGTATCTTTTTTTTGAAGATAAAATGGCTTGCAATATTATTCTCTGATTATGACAAATAATTTCTAACATACAATGCAAATTTTAAAAGGACTATACCAGGTAGGTGGTGATATAAATGGAATTACTTTCGATCAACCGGGCGCACTGTGGAACGATGGTAATTCTTATATTTTAAAAACTCCACTTGGCTTACTGATGTTCGATTGTGGATGTGGTGACACCATGGATCAAATTTTCGCCAATATGAAATATTGGGATTTAAATCCTGATGAAATTAAATATTGCCTGCTTACTCATCCTCATTACGATCATGCAGGCGGTGCTCACCTGCTTAAGAAAAAAGGAGTAAATTTTATTTCGATACAGGAAACAGCAGATGCTGTTTTATCAGGAGATGAACGCTGTTGCGGTTATTTGTATCATAAATCTTTCCATCCCGTAAAAGTTGATCAGGCTGTAAAAGACGGGGAAAAACTGAACCTCTTAGGATTGGAAATAGAAGTAATGCACCTTCCAGGTCATAGTATGGGTTGTACTGCTTATTCTTTCGTAACAGAACAAAAACATGTGGTAGTGAGTGGCGATGTCATCGGTACTTTATTAAAAGGTGATTTTGGTTGGGATGGGTCTATAGATTTTGATAAGAAAATCTACATAGAGTCTCTGCGAAAGTTTGCAAAAGTAGATATGGACATCATGCTTCCTGGTCATGGCATGATCTATTTCCACAAACCTCGTATAAGGGTGGAGGAAGTACTTAATTCGGCATTAATGCAATGGAGATAATATTGGATTGTTCAGAGAGTGCGATGTTCATATAAATAAAACTTTTGGAAAGTTTTTCTCAGCACTTTGAAATCCAGCCAAGTGTTTGGCAACTTTTCAAAAAGTTGTCATTAATCCATTGTGTGGTTGATTTCTCCAAAAAAATATTGGCAGTAAATAAAACTTTTGGAAAGTTTATCTCAGAACTTTGAAATCAGGGAAAGTATTTCGCAACTTTCCAAAAGTTGTCATTACTCCATTGGGTGGTTGCTTTTTCCAAAAAGATATTAGTAAATAAAACTTTTGGAAAGTTTATCTCAGCACTTTGAAATCCAGCCAAGTGTTTGGCAACTTTTCAAAAAGTTGTCATTAATCCATTGTGTGGTTGATTTCTCCAAAAAATACTGGCAGTAAATAAAACTTTTGGAAAGTTTAACTCAGCACTTTAAAATCCAGGCAAGTAATGGCAACTTTCCAAAAGTTGTCATTAATCCATTGTATAGTTGCTTTCTCTAAAAAAATATTGGCAGTAAATAAAACTTTTGGAAAGTTTATCTCAGAACTTTGAAATCAGGGAAAGTATTTCGCAACTTTCCAAAAGTTGTCATTAATCCATTGTGTGGTTGATTTCTCTAAAAAAATATTGGCAGTAAATAAAACTTTTGGAAAGTTTAACTCAGCACTTTGAATCCAGGAAAGTATTTCGCAACTTTCCAAAAGTTGTCATTAATCCATTGTATAGTTGCTTTCTCTAAAAAAATATTGGCAGTAAATAAAACTTTTGGAAAGTTTAACTCAGAACTTTGAAATCCAGCCAAGTGTTTGGCAACTTTCCAAAAGTTGTCATTACTCCATTGGGTGGTTGCTTTTTCCAAAAAGATATTAGTACATAAAAATTTTGGAAAGTTTATCTCAGCACTTTGAAATCCAGGCAAGTAATGACAACTTTTCAAAAAGTTGTCATTAATCCATTGTATAGTTGCTTTCTCCAAAAAAATACTGGCAGTAAATAAAACTTTTGGAAAGTTTATCTCAGAACTTTGAAATCAGGGAAAGTATTTCGCAACTTTCCAAAAGTTGTCATTAACCC
>Ga0164241_10002527_pt1 | contig 19629 bp, 14 predicted proteins | sample OricomyardsoilBY_FD_108780 | JGI IMG/M metagenome (GOLD analysis project Ga0164241, IMG submission 108780) | Backyard soil microbial communities from Emeryville, California, USA - Original compost - Back yard soil (BY) | ecosystem: Environmental > Terrestrial > Soil > Unclassified | place: USA... | reverse complement strand
GCTCCGACAAGCTGGGCGCCAAAATCAGGAACGCGCGCAACCTGAGAACGCCGTACATTGGCGTCATCGGTGAGAACGAGGTCACGGGCGGAACCGTGTCGCTGCGCTCTCGTGAGGCGGGCGACTTGCCCCCGATGACGGTGGCTGAGTTCGCGACGCGATTGGCACAGGAAGCTCTTCCCCCTCGCGTCACGCAGAAGCAAAATTAGGCTGCTAAGGCAGCAGGGCACTTAGAGGAGAAACACACAAGTTGGCACTACCTGGCGGCGGCGGAAGGCGATTCTCGAGAGACACGCGTGGTCCTCAGATCCGAATCAATCATCGGATCCGCGTGCCTGAGGTGCGGGTCGTTGCCGAAGATGGCTCGAACCTCGGCGTCTTGCCTACCGACCAAGCGCTGAAGCGTGCGCAAGAGGTAGGGCTCGACTTGGTCGAGGTGAACCCGAAGGGTACGCCTCCCGTCTGCAAGATCCTCGACTTCGGCAAGTACAAGTACGAAGAGAAGAAGAAGGCCGCCGAAGCCAAGCGCAAGCAGACGGTCGTCGAGGTCAAAGAAGTGAAGATTCGTCCGAAGACGGACGACCACGACATCAACGTCAAGATCCGCGCTATTCGCCGCTTCATCGAGTCGGGCAACAAGGTGAAGGTCGTGTGCCGCTTCCGCGGTCGCGAAATGATGCACCCGCAGGTCGCCTCCGGTCAGCTGCAAGAGATCATCAAGGCCATCGAGGACCTGGTGAACATCGAGCAACGGCCGATGATGGAACAGCGCACCATGGCCATGCTGGTGTCGCCCAAGCCAGTCGTGTTCCAGCGCCTGCAGCAGCTGCAGCGCGAGCGCGACAAGGCCCGCGAAAAGGGCGAAATTCACCCGTCCGAGCGTCAGAGTCTCGACGTCACCGAGGAACAGCTCAACGATCCGGATGATGACGACGATGATGATGACGACGATGACGACGACGACGCTGAAGACGGCGGCGCCGAAAAGGCCTGAGGGCCGTTAGCGACACTCTCGCATGACGTTCTGCCCACAACCCGCCCGTCGAGCTCGGGTTGTGGCCAGGCAGGCGCCGTGCAGCCAGGACCCGAAATCGGCCGGCGGCCTTTCGTTTCGTCTCGAGGTCACCCTGCGATGAAACCTGATTACTGGCTGGAGCGCTGGGAGAAGGGTCGTATCGGATTTCACCGCGCCGATGCCAACCCGCGCTTGGTCGAGCACCACCGAGCGCTGGGTGACGCCATTCGCGTGTTGGTGCCGTTGTGCGGCAAGTCGGCTGATCTGGAGTGGCTGGTCGTGCACGGCTTCGAGGTCGTGGGCATCGAGCTGAGCGAGCTGGCCGCGCAGGCCTTCTTCAGCGAACGAGGCATCACTCCCGAGCGGCGTGAGCAGGGGCGCTTCGTGCGCTACCAGCACGGCAACGTCACGATTCTGTGCGGAGATTTCTTCGCCGCACAGGCGGACGAGCTAGGCGCGTTCGACGGCGTCTACGATCGTGCCGCGATGATCGCGCTGCCGGACGAGCTGCGCGCGCGTTACTGCGCGCACCTGCAGACGTTGCTCGCGCCCAAAGCCAAGTTGCTGCTCGTGACCTTGCACTTCGACGCGCTCGGCGGGCCACCGTTCTCGGTCTCGCCCGAGGAGGTCGCGCAGGCGTACGCCGCGGCCAAGGCGCGCACGCTGCTGGCCAGCGTCGACGTCAAGAGCGAGACGCCGGGGCCCGTGGAGCGCGGCGCAAGCTTCGTGCACGAAAACGTGTACGCGATCGAGCTCACGTAGGCGCGCAGCGAGGCCCCCCCCTCCCCTCGCGCGCCCAAGCTGCCGCTCAGAAGGAGCCGCGGATCCCGACGGCGAGCGGGCCACGCGTCGCTCGCTGCGCGGGCTCGGGTTTGAAAGAGGTGCTTCCGCCGATCCACATGGCGATACCGCCGCCGAGCACCGCCACGCCGCCCAGCGTCAGGGGCAACGCGTAAGAGGAATCGGAGTCGATAGCCAGCATCGTTCCGCCGACGCCCGCCGCGACGAGGCCCAGCGCCACCGCCAGGTAGCCGCCGGTGGCGAGCGCGGACGAACCCGGCTTGACCAGAAAGGCGTTGGGCCCGGGCGCGAGGTTCGTCTTCGAGCCCGCAGAGGTCACGCCGTCTCCGTAGACGACCAGCTCGCGCAGACCAGGATCCAGCTCGAAGCTGCAGGGCGAATTGCAAATGTCTTGGTAGTGAATGGTCGTGACCGTGGCCACCTTGCCGGCGACGTGACCGACACCGACGGCACGATCGGTGATGATGGCCACCGTGACCGGTTTGCCCGTCGAGCGAACGGACACCAAAGCTTTGCCATCCGGCTCCGCCTTTTCGACGTCGCCGGCGGCGACACCGCTCGTGACTTTCACTTCGTCTGCCCAGGCCGGCGCGGCCGAGCCCAAGCCTAGGATCACGACCGCACAACTCCATCCTAGCCGACCCATTTGCATTCCTTTGCTCCCTGACTGGACGCCACCACTGGCGGCCCGAGATGCTCTGGAGCTTCGGGCAGTCTCTGCGCCAGTTCAAGCGCGAAAGGCCGAGACGCGAACACGCTCGAGGGAAGGCCGCCTCCTTCGGCCTCCCCTCCGGCCCAGAGCGCTTGGGGTGAATGTAGGTGAGCTACTGCTCGAGTGGGATTTCCACCAAGCGAAATGGCTTGGTTTCCAGGCCATCTCCGCCCCAGAAGTGGTCGCCTTGGTTTTCGACGAGCCACGCGCTGCCGTCGAGCATGGCAAACGTGGCGACGCCGTCGAGCCCGGTGCTGATGCGGCGAACGTAGCCGGTAGCGCCGGTGATCGTCACCGTGGACAAGCCGCTGGTCTGCCCCTCGGCGACGGCGAGAACACCACCTGCGACGACCTTCAGCCCGTCAGGCATGTACAGCGGACGCTGCGTAGCGACCTCGGTCACTTTGCCCGCAGCACCGCTACTCTTGATCGGAATCGCGTACAAAGCTCCAGGGTGATTTTCCACCGCGTAGACGGTGTTGGTCGAAACATCGACGTCGATGCCGTTGAGATGCCACGGATCGGCAGAGGGGAAGACGTCGGGAGCGACCGCCCACTCTTCCAGCGAATCACCACCGGCTGGCAGCCGCAAGATGCGCGGGTACCAGGAGTCGGTTGCGTAGAGGTTGCCGTCGGCGTCGAGCGTGAGGTCATTGCAGAACCCGTTCACGCCATTCGGGACCCCGGAGCCCTCCATATCGACCCACGGATCGCCGTAGGCGGGCCACTCGTAGCTGGCGACGAACGAGCCGTCGGACAGCTTGAACGCCTTGATGGCCGCTGGCGCCGCGCCCGCGTTTTGGCCGTTGCCCGCGTCCGACGAGCACACGTAGAGCAGATCTCGTTTGCTGTCGGCGAATAGACCGAGCACGGACACGAGGCCATTCTCGGCGTCGGGCTCGATGAACGGCGCGCTGCGGGCGCTGCCGGCTTCTGCCTTGTGGATGACGCCGAGGTTCATGCTGCCAACGTAGAAGTTGCCGTCGGCGTCGACCGTCACTCCCTCCGAGAAGAACTTCTTGGTGGTCGTCTCGATAATGCCCGCGCCCGCCCCCACCTCGAGAGGCACCTCGACCAGGCGAAACGGCGGATCGGCGTCGGGACCATTGGCCTCGGGGCCCCAGAAATGATCGCCCTGATTTTCGACGACCCAGGCGCTGCCCTCGCGCAAGGCCAGCGTGGCCACCTGATTGAAACCGCTCGTCACCTCGCTCACCGTCGCGCTCTTTCCGTCTACGCGCACGACGCTCACGCCGCCGCCGTCGTTGCCGCCCTCCGCGGTGATCAAGAGCTTGGGGGCCGCGACCTTGAGCCCGTCGGGGCTCAACAAGGCCCGGGGAGAGACCTCGATTTCAGCGGGTGTACCGGGGCTGCCGTTGGCTTTTATCGGCACCACGAAGAGCGTTCCGGGGTGATTCTCGACCACGTAAAGCTCGTCGGTCGACTGATCGATGTCGATGCCGTTCAGATGCCAAGGATCGTCCGTGGGGTGAAAGAGGTCGTTCACGAGCCACTCTTCGAGCGCGTCTCCTCCGGCCGGCAGCCGTAGAATGCGCGGATACCAAGAGTCGGTCGCGTACAGGTTGCCAGCGGCGTCCATCGTCATGTCGTTGCAGAAGCCGTTCACGTCGCGCGGAACTTCGTCCGTCCACTTCCTGCCGCTGAACTCGGGCAGCTCGTAGCTGGCCAAAAATTCCCCGCCCGGTAAGCTGAAGGCCTTGATGGCCGCCTGCGCTTTGCCCGCCTGGGGGCTGTTGCCAGCGTCCGAAGAGCAGGCGTAGAGCGTATCGGTCGCATCGTCGACATACAGGCCAATCACCGAGACGAGGTTATTTTCGTCGTCGGGCTCGATGAAAGCCTTGCTCTCACGGTCATTGGCGGTCGCAACGTGAATTGCTCCAAGCTCCATGCTGCCGATATAGAAATTGCCGTTCTTGTCGACCGCTACGCCCTCGGGAAAGAAGCGCTCCGGCGTGAGCGCGATGGCGCGACCGCCAGGATCGAGTGGGCCGTCGGCCCCGCCGCTTCCAGCCGTTTCGCCGCCGCTGTCGCCCGCGCTGCTGCCGCCTGCGCCGCTGCGGCCGCCCGCCGCGCCATCACCGCCCTGACCACCCGCCCCGTTCGCGTCGGGCTCGTCGCCCCCGCAGGCAGCGAGCAGAAATGATGCCCCGGTCAACAGCCCAAACCCCACGATCGATCGAAATGCGTTCATCGATACCTCCACTGCGACCGCGACGATGCGGCGCTCCAATTCGAACGACGGAGTAGGAGCCTCCTACTCCGCTACTCGAAGTATGCCGCACCATTCTGCAGATGACTCGACACTGTCAATACCAACCTTGCGAATCGAACACGCGTATTGCAAGCTCGAGAACAATTAGCCGACCGTCGCGCAGAGCGAGCCGCTCGAGCTCTCGCCATGCGCGCGCTCACTCGAGAGCGCGGTTGACGGCCGCCGCGTGCGGGCTGCTCGGGTACTTTCGGAGGAACTCTCGCGCGCGCTCACGCGCGGCTTCTGGCCGCCCGGAGCTGCGCAGCGCCTGCACCAGCAACGCTTCGCGCTCTTGGACCAGCACGCCGTTCGGCAGCACACGTTCGAGCTCGCCGAGGACATTGAGGGCAGCGTCAGCTCGCCCCACGCGCAACAGCCCGCGCGCCTCAGCCACGAGCTGGCTCTCTCGACGCGCCGAGTCGACGTTGGAGCTGGCGGGGCGCGCGGCGGGTGGGTCGTCGGGAAAGGCGGCTTGCGACGCGCGAGGCTCGGGGATGGGGAGCGCGGGAAGCACGCTCGGGGCGCGCAGCTCATTTGCGGGCGGCGCGGCGTCGAGGGCCCGCAGTTTGGGCGGATCGAGGGGAGCCGACGGCGCTTCGAGCTGCGGTGCGTCCGCTGGACGCGCTCCGGGGCGGCCACTGCTGGCGGCGGGGCGCGGCTCCACCCGCACGACGTGCTCGCTCGAGGGCTTTGGCTCGGCAGGAACGAACAGGTGCACCGCGCCCGCGGTCGCGGCGAGGCCGAGCACCGTCCCGGCCGCAACGGCTTTGACGATGGAGATGGCGGAGACACCCTTGACGGCGGCAGCGGCCGTGGTCGTCACCCCTACCTTCGCCGATACGACGGACCAGATTTGAGCCTTCGCGCCGGGTGGAGGAGCAATGGAGGTCGCGCTCTCGAGCACGCGCCGCAGCTGCGCGTCGCTTTCGTCGAGGTCTTCTACGAGGCGGAGCGGGTCGGTCATCTGCTCCTCTTCAGCGCCGCCAGCATGGGCGTGCCCGCGCGCGCGGCGTGGCGCTTGAAATGGCCGCGAAAGGCGACGCGGCCGAGGCGCAAGCGCGAGTAAACGGTGCCGAGCGGTATTTCCAGGAGCTCGGCGATACCTTGGCCGGTCATGCCCTCCAGCTCGAACAACGTGAAGACAGCGCGCTGCTCGAGATCGAGCCCTTCCAGCGCCGCGTCGAACAGCGCCAGGTCATCGCGCCGCTCGAGGCGCGCCGTGACGTCGTCGCACGGATCGGCGATCGTCTCGAGCACGTCGCTGCCTGGCAGCTCCCGGCGAACGTGGGCCCGACGCCGGCGGTCTCGGGCGACGCGGAGCGCGATTTTGAAGAGCCAGGTGGTCACCTTCGCGCGACCTTCGAAGGCACCAAGTTGACGGTGCACCACCACGAACACCTCCTGCGTGGCGTCCGGCAAGTCGCTCGCAGAGACGCCGAGCCGCCGCAGCGTCCGCCAGATGAAATCGAAATTTTGGTCGTAAAGTTCCTCGAACGTCATCTGCGACCGGCGCTAGGCACCCCCGGCTGCGGGCCACCTCGGCATTGGTGGCAGGGGTCGAGGCCCGCCATCACCAAATCGCAAACTCGGTCCCTACTTGGCAAACTCCGGCCAGCGGCCGGGTGTGAAAAGCCGAGCCGCGTCCGGTCACGTGGAATTCGTGCCGATTCAGCGGAGCCAGCAAGGCCAGGCCCAGCACGAAGCGAGCGGAGCGCCGCAGCGCAACCTCGAGGTTTCCACTAGCTGCGACCGCGACCCAGGGCTGAACCACGGCGTAGTTCGTGTCGAATCGCTCGCCTTGGCCGGTGAGCTTGCCGAGCCGCAGCCCGGCGCAGGGCCGAAAGCGAACGCCAGCGCCGAAGGGCGGGCTCTGGTAGCAAGCGTCCAGCGCCCCGCCCCACAGCCCCACCGTCACGAAGCCCGGTGCATAGTCGATGGTCAGTGGGGTCACCCAGAACGCCTGCGCTTCGAGCGCAAATGGGCCCCGCCGGCCCACCAGTGACGCGGAAAAAACGCCCGACACGGCGTCTTCCATGACCAGAAAGCCTGCACCGGCGCGAGCCAAGGCCGCAAGCTCGAACCGCGCGGCGCGGCGCGCGGGCGGATTTCGAGGCGCAGGCGGCGGCGGAGAAGCGCGCTCCGTTTGGTCCGCAGCTTCGGGTTTCGAGATGGGCTCCATGTCGAGCAAGACAGCGAGCGCCACCGTGATTGCGTCGGCCAGAGAGGCGCAGGTGGTGCCGGTGGTGCTGAGATGCCGCGTGCCGTTCTTACGACCGAAGGACTGGAGCACAGCGCTGAACCCGCTATTTTCGCGCGCGAAATGCAGCGTGACATGCAGCGGAGCGGCGTTCGTTTCGGGCGCCATCCACAGCGAGCGAACGCGCTCGACCAGACGCTCGGCGTCCGGGCAATCGCGCGCATTGGGCTCGGCGGTGACGACGAGCTGAGCGCCGCCGAGCTCGGCTGCCGACGCGTTGCGCGCAAACCCAAGGGCTGCGACCAAGGTGACGCACTGGACCCAGGCTCGTGACATTCGCTCGCGCGCAGAGTGCCAGGCACGCTCAGCGTCGCGCGCTTTTTGTGATGTGAAATCGCTGCCGGCTCCACTGAGACAGACATGGGCGTGCCCACCAGCGATATTCCGACGGGCCGGCTGCGTCACAGCGGCCGGCTCCGAAGGCGCCACTTGCCGTACCTCGAAAGTGGCAGGTGGCGGGCGCTGCTCGTGGCAGGCGTGGGGCTCGGGCTCGTCGGGTGTGGGCCCTTCGAGTCCGAAGTCGGGGCGGTTTTCCGCTCCACCGGAGGTGCTGCTACGGCTGGGGAAGAGCCGGCCGCCTCCGGTGGGACGGGCGTCACCGCGCCGACGCCGTTACCCAGCGATAGCGAGCAGCTCGGCTTCGACCTTTCGGGCTCGCCCTTCTACACGCGGGTCCAACGGCTGACGAATCAGCAATGGCTGCGCGCCGTCACCGACATCTTGCGGCTGGCCGATGCTCCGGACCTCGGCAGTGATTTGATTCCGCCGCCTGAAGGCGTGACGGAATTTTCCAACAACGAGCGCCTGCTGGAGGTCGATACCGTCGCGGCCGACGCGTTCGAGCTCGCCGCTGAGTCCGCCGCGCTGCTCGCAACCAGCTCTCCCGCCGCCCTGGCCGCGTTGAGCAGCTCGACCGAGAGCGAAGTCTTCGTCCGCGAGCTGGGCCGGCGCGCCTTTCGTCGTCCGCTGACCGAGGTGGAAGAGGCGCGCTACCTGCAGCTCTTCGATCGAGGCGAGAACGTCTACGGCCCAGACTTCGCCAACGGCGCCGCTCTCGTCATCCGCGCGATGCTGCAGTCGCCCTCCTTCTTGTATCGCACGGAGCTCGGTCCCGCCGGTGAACCGCTCAGCGGGTACGAGGTTGCTTCGAAATTATCCTTTTGGTTGCTCGGAACGACGCCGAGCGACGCTCTGCTGGACGCCGCTGGGGCCGGCGAGCTCGACGACGCCGACGCGCTCGAGTCGACGGCCCGCGAGATGCTCGCGCAGCCCGCGGCAGCCGAGGTGATGCGTGACTTCCACGGTCAGCTCTTCCACCTTTCGAGTTATCGCAAGCTGGCGAAGACGGGCGTCAGCGGCTGGACGCCGGCCGCCCCGGCTGAGCTCGAGGAAGCTTCGTATCGGTTCTTCGATGCGCTTTTCACGCGCGGGTCAGGCGTCGAAGAAATTTTTTCTTCGCGACGCGGCTTCGTCGGCCCCGCTGCAGCGCCATTTTATGGCCTCGACGACGCTCCGGCCGAGCTCGAAGAGCGCGATCTCGGTCCAGCTCGCCTGGGGTACTTCATGCAGGTGCCGTTCCTCAGCCTCACCGGCTTGAACGACGAGCCCTCGACCATTCGACGCGGAGGCCAACTGATGAGCGCGCTCTGCAACACGCTCGGGCCGCCGAGCGGCACGTTCGCTTTGCCGCCCGTGGAGCCGGACCAGACGAACCGAGAGCGGTGGACGGCGCTGACCGGAACCTGCGGCGGTACTTGCCACACTAACTACCTCAACCCGCTCGGGTTTGCCTTCGAAGGTTTCGACGGGCTCGGTACCGCGCGCGAAAGCGACAACGGGCACCCCGTCGACGCGAGCGGACGCTACCCTCTGAGCGACGGGATCGTCGAGTTCGCGGACGCGCGCGCGCTGATGAAGATCTTGGCGCGGCACCCGCAGACCCACGCTTGCTACGCCAAAAAGCTGGCAAGCTATGCCCTGCAGCGCGACATCGTCGATGCCGATCGAGACTTGCTGGACGCTTTGACCCCGGTGAGCCTGGACGGCTCGTTCAAGGAGCTCATCTTGGCTCTCGTCACGAGCCCCTCGTTCCGAGTTCGCGAAAAGGACCTGCCATGATGCGCCTGCAACCTTCGAAAGCGCGCCAGCGCGTCAACCGTCGTTCGTTCTTGCGTGGCGCAGCTGGCGTCAGCGTGGCGCTGCCATTTCTAGAGAGCCTCCCCGACCGTTCGGCTTGGGCGGCGGATGAAGCGCCGGTGTTCGCGCTGTTCGTGTGCGCCAGCGGCGGGGTCGTTCCCGAGCATTTCTTCCCAGATACGCACGGAAAATTGACGGTGCAGGGGCTGGCTGATTCGGGCAAAGCCGTCGCCGAGTTGGCCGGCCACGCGCCGAACCTGCTGCTCCTCTCCGGCGTCGACTTCGAGTCGTCTTGGGTGGGTGATCGCGCGATCGGCGGAATGTGCATGGCGCTGACGGGCCAGGCCCCGGGACATAGAGAGTCTTGCGAGAGCTGCCCAGTCGGCGCGGGGCCGTCCGCCAACTGGGCCGTCAGCTCGCTCACTCAGCCCGGAACCGATCCGCTCGTGCTGCTCGCCGGAGATCCCCGAGCGTGGGGCGAAGAGACCATCTCCTTTTCCGCGGCCGGCTACCGTACCGAGGCCACCAGCAACCCTTACGACCTCTATCGCCAGCTCGTTGGGCTCTTACCCGCCGATGGCGGCACCACGCCGGACGGAGAGCGGGCCACGCGGCTCCTGCGCGAGAGCCGAAAGAGCGTGCACGACCTGGTCCGCGACGAGCTCAAGGACCTACTGGCCGAGCGGCGGCTCAGCGCCACGGATCGCCAGCGCCTGCAACTGCACTTCGACTCCATCCGGGAGGTCGAGGTGGCGGTGAATGGTTGCTCGTACCTGGACCTGGACGTCGACCAACTCGAAGGGTTGAGGGATTACTCTTGGGACGCCACGCGCACGGAGGAGATGGTGCACCTTCACCTCAGCTTGGTGTCCATCGCGTTCGCCTGTAATCATCGACGCGCGGCCAGCCTGCAGTGGGGCAACGCCAACGATCGCACCGTGTACGACGTTGCGTCCAACGCGCGGGGCTGGTGGTTCACCCACATCAGCCACCGCATGCAGAGCGACGTCTCGGTTGGAGACGACGCGTTGGCAGCGCAAGCGCACGCCGAAATCGACGTGGTACGCATGCGTACCCTGTCCGCGGGGCTCGATCAGTTCCGAGCCCGAGGCCTCGCCGACAACTCATTGGTGATGTGGACCAACGCGGTGGCCGACGGCCCGAGCCACAGCCTGCGCAGCGTGCCCCACATCGTCTGGGGTAGCGGGGGCGGCTACCTGAAGCAGGGCCAGTATGTCGACGCCGGGGGGACCAAGAACAACCAGCTGTTGAACACGCTCATCACGGCCGCGGTGCGCGACAAGGGCATCTCCGTGAACGACTTCGGTCAAGGCGTCGGCGGGCAGCTGAGCGTCGCCCTGGCCTGAAGCGCGCGGTAGCCTGCACTCGCGCGTTCACGGCGCGCTGCGCTAGTCGATTCTCGATCTCTGCGCTGGCGTGAGCGCGCGCCGCGCATCACGCTAGAGGATGAACCTGAGGCGCGTCGCGTGTGCGGCGTTCGCCGTGCTTGCGGTCGCTTGCGCACGAGAGCACCCGCCGGCACAGCACGCAAAACCTGCCGTCATTCCTGCTTGGCCAGACGCCGGCCGGGTGCCAGATTTCGAGGTCTTCGCCCAGGGCGGCGTGCGCTACAGCTCCAAAGCGCTGATCGGCAAGCAGCCCTTCATGGCCGTGTTCTTCGCTACTTGGTGCGACTACTGCCAAGGCGAGCTGAAGACGATCGAGCGCGCCTTCGCGGAGATTGGCCCCATGCCGGTCATTCCCGTCTCACTCGATGGACCAGAGACGTGGAGTAAGGTGCCCGCCTACTTGGCGTCGTTCGGTATTCACGCGCCCGCGGTGCGCGCCAACCACTACCGGCGCTTCGCGGCGGCCTACAACCCCGCCGACATCTTGCCTTCGGTGGCCATCGTCGGTCGTAACGGTGCGCTGGTGGACTACCTGGACGGCTACGATCCGGCGCACGAAGGTCGCCTGTTGGCGTCGCTGCGTCACGCCAAAGCCGTTCCGCCCCTGCCGCCCGCCGAGCTCAACGCCGCGAACTTCTTGCTCGACACGGAGGAACGACCGCCGTTCTGGCGCAGCGCGCTCTATTGACGACGCCCGGCGCTCAATTCTTCAACACCCTGCTCGAGCGCCGCGCTGAAGGCGAAGGCGCGAGACCCGTCAAAAAGGCGCGGCGGAGGAGAGACCTCCTCAAAGCGCGCGGCCGACGCGGCTCGAGCCCGGGGCGCTGGCGGCCGCGTGGATGCCGCTGTCGGATTTATCGAGGCCGAGCTCTCGCAGGCGCTTCAGGAAGGTCGGGTACGAGATACCCAGCAGCTGCGCGGCGGCCATGCGCTTGCCCCCCGTGTGCTCGAGCACGCGCCGGACGTAGGCTTGCTCGACCGCGTCGAGCGGCAGCGGCACGCCGTCACGCGACGCGTCGACCTCGAAGAAGCGCTCGGGCAGCGGCGGGGCTCGCCAATGGCCATCGCCCAGCTCCAGATCTTTTGCCGACAAGAGCGGCCCCTGCGCCGCCACCACCGCCCGCTCGATGATGCCGCGCAGCTCGCGGACGTTGCCCGGGAACGCGTAGGCGCCCAGCAAGCTCTGGGCTTCTTCGGACAAGCCGCTGACCTGCTTGTTCGAGCGCGCCGCAAACTCTTCGACGAACCGCTGACAAAGGCCAAAAATCTCGTCTTTACGCGCCTTGAGCGGCGGCACGTCGAGCCGAACGACGGCCAGCCGGCGGTACAGCTCCTCGAGCAGGCGACCAGATTCGACCAGCTCGCGCGGGTCGTGGCTCGCGGTGGCCAGCACGCGCAGCGACAAGGCCAGCTCACGCTCTGCGCCCAGCCGGCGTAGCCGCATGCCGTCCAAGAACTTCAAGAGCAGACCCTGGGCCGCGCGCGGCAGGGCCGTGATCTCGTGGAAGAGCAAGCTGCCGCCGTTTGCCTGCTCCAGCAGACCGCGCCGGGCAATCGTGGCGTCCGCAAAGGCGCCGCGCTCGTGGCCCAGCAGCGCGCTCTCCAACTGCTCGCGCGGTAGCGCCGCGCAGTCGACCTCGACGAACGGTGCTCGGTCGGTGCCGCCAAAGCTCAGGCGGTGCAAGAGCGCCGCCGTGTGATGTTTACCCGCGCCCGGCGGCCCCACCAGCAGCGCCGGCGTGCGCGGGCTGAGCCGCAGGCGCTCGAGCTCTTGGCGAACGCGGCCCATGGGTGTGTTGGATACGGACGCTGAAATTGCTGAGATCATCGAGCCTCCTCCGAGCCAGAAAAAAGTGACCTAGACGGCGACCTCGGCCGTGCGCGAGGCACGCCAGCGCGCCAAAGCTTCGCGAACCTGGCAGGCCAGGTAGAACGTGACCGGCAGCACCACCAACGTGAGCAGCGCCGCCGAGATGGTGCCGCCCACCACGACCACGGCGATGGGCCGCTGCGTCTCGCTGCCGATGGCGTGCGACGTGGCCGCCGGCAAGAGGCCGAGTGAGGCCAGCAGCGCCGTGACCAAGACCGCGCGCAAGCGCTCGCGGGTGCCGTTCACCACCGAGCTCATCAGCGCTTCACCCACCGCCATGCGCGCGCGGATGGCCGCCAGCACGAGCACGCCGTTGAGCACCGCTTGGCCCAGGAGCGCGATGAAGCCGACCGCGGCCGAGACCGACAGCGGCATGCCCGCGTAGGCCAGCGCCACCACGCCACCGGTGAGCGCAAACGGCACGTTGAGCAAGATCACCGAGGCGTCGAAGAGCGAGCCGAACGCAGAAAACAGCAGCAAAAGCGTGATCAGGAGCGCGAGCGGAATGACCAGCGACAGCCGCTTCATCGCGCGTTCTTGGTTCTCGAACTCGCCGCCCCAAGCCACTTGGTAGCCGGGCGGCAGCTTGACTTCGGCGCTCACCTTCTGCTGCGCTTCCGCCACGAAGGAGCCAAGGTCACGGTTGCGCACGTTCATGCGCACGCCTACGTAGCGTTGCCCGTTCTCGCGGGTGATGGCGGCGCGGCCGGTGCCCATGCCGACCTCGGCCACGGCGGACAAGGGAACCAGCGAGCCGTCTTTGAGCGGCAACATCATTCGGGAAATCGAGCGCAAGTCGTCGCGCGTGGACGGCGGCAGCCGCACCGTGACGTCGAAGCGCCGTTCGCCGTCCCAGATCTCGCTGGCGACGTGGCCCCCCATGGCCGTCTCGATGTAGTTCTGGACGTCGCCCAGATCGAGATCGAAGCGCGAGAGCGCGCGGCGGTCGATGTGCACCGCCAGCTGCGGCGTCTCCCCCGCCTTGACGACGCCCACGTCGGCCGCGCCCGGGATACGCGAGATGACAGCGTCGGCTTTCTCGGCCGCGGCTTGCAGCTGATCGAGATCGTCGCCGTAGATTTTTAGGGCAATTTGCCCAAATTGTCCGGAGATGTTCTCGGCGACGTTGTCGCGGATGGGCTGCGAAAAATTGTAGTCGATGCCCGGCACCTCTTGCAGGTTGTGGCTCATTTCGGCGATCAGCTCGTCGAGGTCGTGGATGCTCTTGCGCCACTCGCTGAGCGGCTTGAGCTTGACGAAGATCTCGAGGTTCGACGGCAAGGTCGCGTCGGTGCCGTCTTCCGGGCGCCCCAGCTGTGACAGCACCTCGGTTGCTTCGGGTGTGCGCAAGAGCAAGCTCTTCAGCTTGGGCGTGAGCTTTCGCCCTTCCGTCAGCGACATGTTGCCGGGCAGCGTGACGGTCACGTACAAGGCGCCCTCGTTCAGGGCCGGCAAGAACTCCGAGCCCAGGCGCGGCAGCAGCATGACGGCCGAGCCCAGCGCACCAGCGGCCAAGATCAACACCACGGCCACGTTGTTCATGGCAAAGCGCAGGGTCGGATCGAAGGCGCGCTGGGCCCAAACCAGGAGCGGCGACTCACGCATCTTCTTCGGACGGCGCAGCGCGAGCATGCACAGCACCGGCACGAGGGTGAACGTCATCAACAGCGCGCCCACGAGCGCGCTGACGACCGTGTTGGCCAGCGGAGAAAAGATGCGCCCTTCGACCCGCTGCAGGGAAAATATCGGCAAATACGCGGCAATGATGATGAGCAGCGAGAACAGCGTGGGCCGCGCCACCTCTTTGGCGGCGTTGAAGATGTTCTCGGCCAGCGACTTGCCGCTGGCCTCCGGCGTGTGGTGGTCGCTCGGCGAGAGCTTGTGAAATAGGTGCTCGACCAAGATCACCGCGCCGTCCACGATGATGCCGAAGTCGACCGCGCCCATCGACAGCAGGTTGGCCGACATGCCGCGCACGTACAGGTAGGCGAACGAAGCCGCGAGCGAGAGCGGAATGACCGTCGCTACGATCAGCGAGGCGCGCAGTGAGAGCATGAACGCCAGCAGCACGGCTACGACCAAAACCGCGCCCTCGGCGAGGTTTCTGAACACCGTCTTCAGCGTCGTGCTCACCAGATCGGTGCGGTCGTAAAACGCGACCAGCTTCACGCCGTCGGGCAGCACGCGCGCGTTCAGCTCCGTTACCTTGGCCCGCAGAGCGTCGAGCACGAGCGAAGGGTTGCCGCCGCGGCGCATCAGCACGATGCCCTCGACCGCGTCTTCGTCCTGCCCGCGCGTCACGACGCCTTGGCGCGGCGCGTAGCCGTCGTTCACCTGGGCCACGTCTTGGAGCGCCACCGGTACGCCGTCGTGGTACCCAACGCGCACGCGCCGCACGTCGTCCAGGCCGTTGAAGATGCCCAGGCTGCGGATCACGAACATCTCCGAGCCGCGCTCGACGTAGCCGCCGGTGGCGTTGGCGCTGGCTTTCTCGAGGGCCTGGGAGATGTCGGCCAGCCCCACGCCCAGCGACGCCATGCGCGTCGGATCGGGCTGCACGTGCAGCTCACGCACCAAACCACCGTAAGAGACCACGTCGGCGACGCCTTGCGCCTGCAGCAGCTTCGGCCGCACCACCCACTCCTGCAGCGTGCGCAGGGTCATCGGGTCGGCCTTGGGGCTCTGCAACGTGTAGCGGTAGATTTCACCGATCGGGGTCGCCATTGGCCCCAACCCGGGGCGCACGCCTTCGGGCAGCTCGGCGTCCGACATGCGCTCGGTCACGGCGTGGCGCGCCGCGACCGGATCGACGCCCTCGTCGAAGGTCATGGTCACGAACGACAAACCGAACAGCGAGATGCTGCGCAGCCGCACCAACCCGGGCGTGCCGTTGAGCGCGCGCTCGAGCGGGAGCGAGACACGGCGCTCGACCTCTTCGGTGGGCTGGCCGGGGAACAGGCTGATCACCTGCACCTGCGTGTCGGTCGGGTCCGGGAACGCCTCGATCGTCAGGTTGCTGAAGGCGTAGTAACCGAAGCCGGCCAAGAGCAGGGCGAGCACGAACGCCGCGAGGCGATTGGCGAGCGAGAATTGCAGCAGCTTTTCGAGCATCGCGGGCCTTCGTTCGTCACATCGACAAGTCGATTTGGTTGTCGAGCAAGACGGCGCCTTGCTCCACGACGGTCTCGTTCGGCGAGAGCCCGCGAGCGATCGAGACACGGCCGTCCCGCACCGCGCCGGCCACGACGTCGCGCCGCACGAAGTGGCCCGGCGTGTCTTGCACGTACACGTACTGCTTGGGTCCGTCGGAGACGAGCGCCGAGGCCGCGATCTCGGTGGAGCCGGGCGCCGCGGCGGACAAGAAGCGGACCTCCGCGAAGGTGTTGGGCCGAATGCGGCCGTCGGCGTTGTTCAGCTTCACTCGAACGCCCACCGTGTGGCGCTCGGGGTCGACCACGGACGAGACGCGCTCTACGTCCGCCTCCGCGGCGAACCCAGGCAGAGACGGGCTGGTGACGCGCGCCTTCATGCCCGTCGTGAGCCCGACCGCGTCTGCTTCGAACAGGTCGGCCACGACCCAGACCGCGTTCAGGTCGGCGATGCTGACCAGCGTGTCGTTGCTGTCGACGTGCTGCGAGGGCAGCACCGTCTTCTCGATGACCGCGCCGTCACGCGGCGAGAGCACCTTGAACTCGTTGTCGCCGCTCGACGACACCTTCAAGCTCGCGAGCTTGGTTTGGGCCAGCCGCAGCGAAAGCTCGGCTTGGCGCAGCTGTTGGTTGCTCTCGATTTCGTCCTTGGCCGGCAAGGCGCGCGCCTCGACCATGGCCTTGATGCGCTCGTAGGCGGCGCGGGCAACGTCCAGATCGACGGCCGCCTTCTGCTGCCCAGCGCGCAGCTCGGCGATATCGGGGCTGGCGATGGCGAACAGCGGCTGCCCCGCCTTCACCGGCTGGCCGAGCTCGATGAAGACGCTCGTCACACGTCCTGAGAGCGGCGAGCCCACCTTCGACGCGAACGCCTCGTCGACCTTGAAGCGGGCGGGATACGGGTCGCTCCAGCGCTCGCTGGGGCTGACCACCTGGCCCAGCTTGAGCACCTTCCACTGCGGCGCGCCGTTCGCGAGCCCCACGCCGTCGCGGCTCACGTTGATGCCGGCGGCGGGGCGCTCTTCGGGCGGTGGTTTGCGGTGGAAGGACACGGCGGCAAGAATGGCCAGAGCGCTGCCCAAAATGGCGAGCCCCAAGCTCGTCAACCGCGGGCGCGAAGGCGGGGCGACGTTGCCGCGCGCGGGCGGGGCTTCGGCGTCGGGGGCCGCGGCGAGGTGGTTTTCGGTTTCCAGAGTCGTCATGGTTTCTTTTCATCGTCGCGGGCGCCGAGGGCGAGCACGCGGTCTAGCTCGTTGCGAATGCCGAACAGCTCGAAGCGTTCGTCCAGCAAGGTCAGCTGCAGGGCAATGTGCGTGCGGCGAGCGAGCAACAGATCGGTCAAGCTCACGCCGCCGTGGTCGAAGGCGCTCTGCGTCGAGGACAACACGCTGCTCGAGCGCGGCAGCGACTCGTTCTCGAGCGTGGCCAGCAGCTTCTCGAGCGTGGCCTTGCGCTGCAACAGCCCGGCGAGCTCGGCGCGCGCTTGCAGCAGCAACGCCAGGCGCGTATCGCGCAGCTCTTCGGCGCGGCTGAGCGCCTTGCTCGAGTCGTGTTGCCCGCGATCGAACACGGGCAGCGGCAGGGCAACGCCGAAGGTCAGCGTGTTGCGGTTGTCTCCCGAGGCGATGAAGCGATCGTGCGTGTAGCCAACGCGAAAGGTCAGGTCGGGAACCGCGCGCCCGCGCGCCAGCGCCGCGTCGCGCTCCGCCGCCTGCCGCTCGGCGTCGAGCGCCTGCAAGTCCGGGCGGTGGTCGAGGCGCGCCGTCGACACGAGACCAGGCGCGACCGGGGCCGCGCTCGAGAGATCGTCTTGCCGCGCGCCGTTCAGCTCGCACTCGGCGCCCAGCGCGGCCGCGCATTCGGCCAACGACGCGGCGTATTCGGCGCGCTCGCGCGCGAAATCGGCGCGCAGATTGGCCAGATCGAGCAGCAAGCGATCGTATTCGGTGCCGCTCAGCGCCTTCTGCTCGAAGCGGGTGCGCTCGAGCTCGGCCGCGCCCTCCGCGTCCTCGACCGTCTCTTCGAAGATCGACACCCTGAGACCGCGGTACAGCGCGTTGCCCAACGCCAGGCGCGCGCCGCCGAGCTGATCTCGCTCGGCCGCCACCAGCTGCAGGGCGGCCGATCTCTCGCGCAGCTCCGCGCCGGCGATGCGCGCGCCGCGCTTGCCCAGCTCAACCGTCTCGCTGAGCCCCACCGTGTAGATGGCGGTCTCGTTGAAGCCGAGCCCGGGTGGGTTCGTCTCGCTCACCGGCACGTTGCCGAGCGACGCGTCGAGCACCGGGTTGGGAAGCAGGCGGCTCGAGCGCGTGTCGGCGCGGCTCTGGGCCAAGCGCGCACGCGCCGCGCGGAGCTCGGGGCTGTGGCTGGCGAGCCAGGCCGAAAGGCGCGAGCTCTCGCGGAGCAGCGCCGGCACGGAGGCTCGCGGTGCCGCCTCGGAGGCGGGGGCGGCGGAGGCGGGCGCGGCGGAGGCGGGCGCGGCGGGGGCGGCGATGGCGTTAGCCGGCGCGAGCCCGAACAGGGTCAAAGCGAGCGTGAGGGCAGGCCGCAAACAAGACGGGAGACGACGAGCAGAACGGGCGATCACGTGGGCGACCGCGCTGCAGTGCACGCTCGGTGCCAGCGTCTATCGAGTCAAATTAACCAATAAAAACGCTAATTTGCGCCAAGTTCAACTCCACTGGAACCAAGCCCAACGAAAGTTCCTTTAGTCGACCGATGAAGACTTTCATCATCGCCCCCGTGCACAGGCTCGCCACGCCGGATCAGTGCGAGAGCAAGCCGCCGAAGTAGGCGCCGGCTCCGGCCGCCAGCACCACCAGCGCCACCACCGCCGCGATCAAGCCCCCCTTGCTCTTGGGCGCGGGGTACGGCTCCGGCTCAGCCAGGGGCTGCGGCGGCGGCGGCACGCGAACCGAAGGAGGGGGCGGCGCGTCCGAGTCGTCGTCGGAGCTGGGCGGTGACGAAGACAACGGGCGAACGCGGCCTGCCAGCGGATCGTCCTCCAGGGCGGCCAGGTTGCCGATCTCGAAGGCGTCGCCCGCCTGCTCTCGCGCGCGCGCCGCCGATAGCCCGAGGTTGCCGAGGTCTTCGCCCCAGTCGTTGGGGGCGCTGAAGCCGCCCATTTCGAGCGGCAGCGAGCCGACGACCGAGCCGCCGCTGGTCGACTTGCGGTCGCTGTTTCCGTCGATGGACGTAAACTCGAGCATGGCTTCGTCGATCAAGGTACCGATGATCGACTGGCGCTTCTGAGCGCGCCGTTTGTTCTCGCGCTCTTTGCGGATGGGCTCGACCAGCTCCGCAATGTCGAACGACGACACGCTGCGGCCCACCTTGAACAGCAGCTGGTTCAAGGCGGCGCCGAAGTCACGGGCGCGCTGGTAGCGCTCCGCGGGCTCTTCGGTCAGCGCTTTCATCAGCACCTGCTCGAGCTCGGGCGTGACGTTGCGGTTCAGCTCACGGATGGATGGGACGCGCGCGGATTGCACCATGCGCACGGTCTCGAGATCGGACTCGCCCATGAACAGGCGACGCCCCGCCAGCAGCTCCCAAAGGATGATGCCGACCGCAAAAATATCGGTGCGCGCGTCGACCACGCCGCCCTTGGCCGCTTCGGGCGAAAGGTAGCTGAACTTGCCCTTGATGATGCCCGGCTCGCTGCGTTCGAGCTGGCTGTTGGCCTTGGCCAGGCCAAAGTCCACGATCTTCACCTCGCCGTGCCGGGTGATGAGCACGTTGGGGGGCGACATGTCGCGGTGCACGATGTTCAGGCTCTCGCCCCTGCCATCGGTCAGCTCGTGCGCGTAGGCCAGGCCTTCGCAGATGCGCACGCAGATGAGGCACGCCTCTTCGACCGGGAAGGGCAAGTTGTGCTTGCGCCGGTACTCGATGACTCCCTTCAGATCGGAGCCATCCACGTACTCCATGACGATGAAGTAGGTGTTGTCGCCAACGCCGATGTCGAAGACTTGAACGCAGTTCGAATGGGAGAGGTGAGCGCTGACGCGC
>Ga0164241_10002526_pt1 | contig 19636 bp, 19 predicted proteins | sample OricomyardsoilBY_FD_108780 | JGI IMG/M metagenome (GOLD analysis project Ga0164241, IMG submission 108780) | Backyard soil microbial communities from Emeryville, California, USA - Original compost - Back yard soil (BY) | ecosystem: Environmental > Terrestrial > Soil > Unclassified | place: USA... | reverse complement strand
TTTCGACTCCGGTGCCGAGTTTGCCGCGCGAAACACCGGTTGATCAAACGAAGCGTCTGCCGGCTGCAGCCACGCGAGGCGCGGGATATTCGCCTGCGCGGCTTTTCGCCGATCACGCTTTCGCGGCGCGTATCTGGTTTTTTGTCGCGTGTGGAGCGTTGGCGTTTTGTGCGATTCAACCGTATCTCATCATCAAGGCTTACCGCGCTCGGGAGCGAGTCGTGGTTCTCGATGGTGCCGGCTCATTTTCGATTTCGCCGTTGCTCGGATTTGAGGAGGCGAAAGATCTACACGAAACGATGGCGCTCTGGGCTACGCTCGCACTACTGCAGCGCAATCCCAAGGGTTGGGATTATCCCGACATGACACAGAAGCTGTTTCTCGCGGAAGCCTTCACGAAGGCATCCGGCGAGCGCGACAAATCGCAGGCGGAATTTGATGCGAAACAAATCCATCAGAAGCCGGAAGTCTTCAAACTGGACATCTTGCGCACGCGGGAGGACCGCGTGCTCGTGAAGGTCGAAGGCCAGCTCGTCCGGGCGGGCGTATTCGAGAATCAATCCTTCGCGGAGAGTCCGAAATTCACCCTCACGCTCACGTTCGCCCGCAACCCGGACATGGTGGCGAACAAGCGTTATCCCCTCGGCGTATGGGCTTACGACTACACCATTTTCTAATCGCAGGCTGCGGGTTGCTGGTCAGCTCAGCATTCGCGGCCTCGGCGGTAAAACAATTCCCGCTCGACGAACGTGTCGTCTATGAAATCCCCATCAGCCAGAACGCGCCGACGACCCTCATGTTTCCGTCGTCACTCACCGCGATCGAAGGCGCTCATGTCTCGGCTGATCCAAGCACGCCTGCGCCCGTGCTTCTCGCTTACACTCCGGGCCGGACGTTCTTCAGCGTCCGCGCGTTGGAGCCGGGTGCGCGGGCGGCGGTCAACGTCGTTTGGAAAAACAAAACCTATGTGTTCCGGTTTACAATGGGAACGGAACCATATGGCTCGGTTACGCTTTACGAAGACGAGTTGGCTGGTCGAAGCCTGCAGCTGCAGCGCCGGGTGACGCCCGAGGTCTTGCTAGGCCTATTGGATCGCGCGAAAAACTATGCGCTCGTTTCGCAGCAATACCCAGAAGCGACGCAACAGATAGAACGGGTAACGCCGGGCAACGTGAGCCTGTATCGCGACTATCGCGTCACGGTGGAGGAAGTCTTTCGTTTCGATCCCGAGGACACGTTGGTTTTCCGCGTGCGTTTCGAAAATTCTGGCGACAGCGAAATCATTTATCAGCCACAACGTTTGGCGGTGCGCGTGGGGACGAATGTTTATTACGCCGCGATTGCCGACGCGTCCGGTATCGTGCCGCCGAAAGCGACGACGGTGGGCTATTTTGCGATCACGGGCACACCGCGCGGTGGTCGGGCGAATCTCAGCGTGAAAAATCACTTCAGCGTTATTGTCCAGCGGGTCGAGCGTGACGCGAAACTCATCGCGCCGGATCAGTCATGAAAATCGTGCGATTCCTTAAATCTCCCACCGGCACGCTGACACTTTTCGTGCTGTTTGCTGCAGTCGGTGGCTGGCTCATTCAGCGCAGCAATGCCCGTGAGAAGGCACGGCTCGCACAAATGACACCTGTCTCCAACGCGGATGCCGGACCAGTGCGGGAATCGATCTCGCGTTCCGGCTTGCCGCTAAACGTGCCCAAAACGGGCGCAGTAAGATTTGCGGAGCAGAAGAGCGATGCAGAGTCCCTCGCCTCGAAGAATGGGCGACAGAGAAATAGAAACCCAGACGAACTCGTTCCCGCAAATCCGCGCGTACTGCCAATTAGTTTGGTTTCGATTTCGGCGGAGAGCGAAGTCGCGACCTTGTCGAAAACATATGCGCCTTACGGCCGGTTGATTCCGTGCGAGACCGTGGTCACTCTCGAATCTTCGAAATTGGATACGCCAGTGATTGGGTTGGTGACGGATGATGTCTGGCATGAGGGGCGGCTGATTATTCCTGCGGGAACGGAGGTGCATGGTCGCGCTTCGATCGACCGCTCACGCGAGCGGATCGCAGCGAACGGGCGCTGGGTGGTGGTATGGCGTGACGGCAGTCCACTCAACGGGACGGAGTTGGTCCTTAACGGCATCGCACTTGATCGTGCGAAAGACGAAACGACTGGGGAATTTGGTATGCGCGACGGCTCGGCGGGGCTCCTTGGGACGTTGGTGAAAACGGACGACTGGCAGGAAATTAAACTCTTCGCCTCGACCTTCCTCTCCGGGTTTGCGGGCGGACTTCAGGAACTGCGCAATCAAGGAGGCGCGCTCGGTGAGCTGGCCCAAGTGCCGGTGGCTTCGACTCGCAATGCCGCGCTGCAAGGCAGCTCCGATGTGCTTAATGCCTACGCGAAGCAAATTCAGGAGGCGATTGCACACGATGGCTTTTTCGTCCGCGTGCCGGCAGGAAAACAATTTTATCTCTACGTCACCGAAACCATCGACCAGGCGAAAGGCACACGCGGCAACGTGGCCAACGCCGAAATTTGGAGGAAAGAAAATGAGAACAATTAGCACCCTCGTTTTGGGCGTGGCCTGCATACTCGGCGCAGGCTGCGAAGCGTTTCCTAAAAAGGTGACCTCGGGGCCTCCGCCGCCATCGGCTCCAACGGTCGCGCCGGTTTCCGGCACCGACCTCGATCAGGCGAACACCGAAAAGGTGCGGGTGAGCGAGTCGTTGAAAGCATATCCGGTCGGCCGCTACATCGATCCCAAGGATCCCGACTTGATGCACGAGGCCCACGTCGTCTATCGCCGTGAGGCTGGTTCCAGTTGGAACCTCAACCCGAATGCACCCACGGTGGTCCCGCTCGGACCGATGCTCGCAGTGGCAGACCCCGCCAAGACGCCGAATCCACTGCCGGTAGAGCTGGAGCAGAAGATGGCGGAGCAAAACCAGCTCGTCGCCTCGCTCATCGAGCAGAACGACGCGCTGACCAAGGAGTTGACCAAGCTGGGCCAACAACTCGCGGAGTTGCGCCAGAAACAGGCCACTGCGCCATCGGAGGACAAGAAGTGACCACTGAAATAAAATCACCCGACGCGGTGGAGGAATTGGTCAAAGCGCTCCCGCCGCACCTGACTGAGAACTTCGAAAAGGCGCACCGCCAGATTCAGGAATATTACGGCCTGAGTCCCGGAGTTACGGCGTTGATCCGTCTGTGGCTGGCCTGCGCAACCTCCACACGCATTCGCATGGAATTTGAACATGCAGTGCTCGACATCACCAAACGCGGTCTGAACCCGCACGAAGAGGATTATTTCGATGATCGAACCACATAACTTTGGGCAGCATCTGCCCGAACGGGGTCCACTGCCTATGGCGACCAGCCGTCCCGCATCTCAATGGCTGGGGAAACACAGGAGGCATTATGCCCAGACTAAGTGAACAAGTCGCCGAAAAGAAGGCGCAGGAATCAACGCTGCGCCGTAACCCGGAAATCGATGCCAAGCTGGATCGATTCATCGAGGAGAATCCGAATCTCCGCGACTACTACAACGGGCTCACGAAGGACGAACTCGTGCGCAAACTGATGCTCCAGAAAATGGAGCGCCAGGAATACCGAGCCGGCCGCAACGAGGAACTCCGAGCTTGGGTCGAGGAGCACCCCGAGATCAAATCCAAGATCGAGGAGCGCATCCGCAACGTGCCCGTTGAAAAACGGGAACGGGCGTTCATCAACGCCGCGAAGACCGAGGCCCAGAATCAGGCCATGCGGCCAAATAGCGTTCGTCCGTAACGGCACGCGATCCGGGCGGCGGATGCTTTGGCGTCCGCCGCCTCTTCGCGTTTGGCCGACAAAAGAAAAGCGCAGCCGGCCTTCGGCCTGCGCTTTTCTTAAATGGATGGCTTCTCTTCGGGGCCGCTCGAATCGAGTCTCAGCGAAACTGAGCCGAAAGGCACCCCGTCGCCATGATGCACCAGATGATGCACGCCCGAAGAGAAAGCCCGATTTTAACTGCGGTCTTCATACGCACATAAGATAAGCCGTCGTTTCGCAGACGGACGCGTTACCGTGTCTTTCTTAGTCACAAATCCAGTGTCAAGGTGAAGACTGCTGAACTGAAGGAGGCGGTTGGCCTGCTTGGCCAGGCGCTGCGCGGCACTACTCACGGAACATTGCTCTTTGACGAAACAGAAAAGGCGCATCCGCTCGGGCAAAGCAAAGTTTTCGTGGCCCTCTTGGCTTGTCAGGGGAAGTTTAAGGTCGATATTTGCACGTGATGAAGCTCGATAGCGATCAAGATCACATCTCTTCAAAAACTTTGGGAACTGCTGAAACCCGGGTGGCAGCGCGCTTGAAACAACTGCGCTCGGAAAAGGGCCTGACGTTAGCCGAATTGGCTGCGCAAGCCGGCTTTAGCTCAGCATTTCTATCCCGAGTCGAGAACCACAAAATATCGGTTCCAATTGCCTCGCTGGAAAAACTAGCCGACGCACTAGGGGTTTCCTTGAGTGCTTTTTTTGAAGAAGAATCAGACCGGGTTTCGATAAGTCTTTGCCGTGCCGGCGAAGGCAAAAAGGCCCGCCTGCGCGGGCCCCGCAGCTTCCTTTACGAAATTATCGTTCCCCAGAAAAAGGGGAAACTGATGGAGCCAATCATTATTGAAGTTGCTCCTACGCCAAATCCACCGCCGGCCAAAACCCACTCGGGAGAAGAGTTTAATTACGTCCTGGAGGGCGAATGTGAGTTAACCTACGGCAAACAAAAAATTTATCTGCGGAGCGGAGACGCCGTCTATTACGACGCTCAGATTCCACATACTTCTCGGGCACTGAAAGGTGCACCCTGTCGCTTACTCGTGGTAGTCGCCTCTCGTGATTATTTGTTTCATGGCGATTTGAGCCGTCTGCTTAATGAGGGTTAAGCGTAGCCTGACCTTTTAGAAACGCGCCATAGCCAATCACCAGAGAGGAAAGCACCAAACTAAGAATGCCGAGTGAAATCAGAAAGTAAGTCTTGCGGCTGGATCCTGCCCACTCGCGCAAAATGCCGCCCCACATCGTCGAAAATACGATTACGCTGGCCATATGCAGCGTCCAGGAAGCAAAGCCAAATTTGCCCATCTTAGTTTCCCCAATGGTGTAGAAGAAAAACTGAAAATACCACAACGTGCCGGCGAGCGCGGATAAGCCATAGTTGGCCAGTAGTGGCACCTTGGGAGCAAGGACCGCACTTCCGGTTTCGTTGGAGTTAGGTTGACTCCACGCCGACCAATACTGCCTAACGCTTCGATTACGGAAATTCAAAAAAGCACACCAAATCAGATTGGTCGTGAAGCCACCTAAAACGACGACGGTAAGCTTAGGCAATCCACTCCAAATCGGATTGGTTCCCGCTGCCCGAGACGTTTCGTCCATCGGCGTTCCGGCAGTGAGTCCGAAGGCAAAACAAGCGCTCATGATTCCAGAGAAGCTTGCTACTAGAATTCCTCTTCTGAAATTGAATTCAGCGATACTCTCGCTTTTAGCCTCCAGCGGCATTTCCCGTTCTTTGTTCAAACCAGCCAGCGCAGCGATCACGATGCCCAAGAGACAAATTCCCACGCCTGCTAAAATCGCCTGTCCGGATGCCGTGGTCGCGATTTCGAGAATCGATTCAGCCACCGGAATACTTTCAAGAAAGGTCTTCAAAATCGGCGGCAAAAGCGTGCCGAAGGCTGCACAATACCCCAGTGCGATTCCCATGCCCAACGACATTCCTAAATAACGCACTGCGAGCCCAAACGTCAACGCACCTACCCCCCACATTGTTCCGAAAAAATAGGTCCACCATAAGGTGCCAAGGGACTGTTGTTGCAGCACGCCCAAGAGATCAACCGTCAGAAGGCTCGCAAATAACCAAGGGCAGACAATCCACCCGAAGAATCCGCCCACGAGCCAGTATGTTTCCCACGACCATTTCCTCACACCTTTGTAAGGCACGTAGAATGAGCCGGAGGCCAGTCCGCCAAGCCAATGAAAACATACGCCGAGAATGGGATCGAGAATCATGGGGGTGCGGGAAAAAGAAATTCGCTAAGCAGTGATAAAAATAGGTAACCTCAGGATTCTTCCACGACCGGGTTGGTCAGTCGACCGATCCGCTCGATGTCGATCGTGACCGTGTCGCCGACGCGAAGCCAACGCGGCGGTGAACTGGCCATGCCGACGCCGTGCGGTGTCCCCGTGAGGATGACCGTGCCCGCAACGAGGGTCGTGCTAGCGGAGAGAAATTCAATCAACGCCGGGACGTCGAAAATCATGTCGCTCGTGGTCCAATTCTGCACAGCGACACCGTTGAGCTCGGTCTTAATTTTAAGCGCATTTGGGTTGGGGATTTCGTCTGCAGTCACTAAACACGGTCCAAGCGGGGCGAACGTATCGAAGAACTTTCCGCGGCACCACTGGCCGCCGCCGAGCCGCAGTTGCCAGTCCCGGGCGCTGACGTCATTGACGCACGTGTATCCAAATATGTAGTCGAGGGCTCGTGATCGCGGAATGTTTTTTGCGGTCCGTCCGATGACGACGGCCAGCTCGCACTCATAGTCAACTTCGTCGCTACGCAGCTGGCGCGGGAGCACGATGGGATCATTCGGATTCTGAAGCGTGTTGATGCCTTTTACAAAAAGCACCGGTCGATCAGGAATTTTGACTCCGGACTCTTCGGCGTGGCGTCGGTAATTGAGTCCGATGCAAAGAATCTGAGAGGGAATGATCGGTGCCAATAGCTTGGCTACATCTGCACGTTCATCCATCACGGCATGATGCCCAAAAATATCGCCGGTGATATGCCGCACCGAACCGTCGGGCTGTTCAGCTCCGTAATGAATGAGGCCTTGAGAGTCGTGGTAGCGGATGATCTTCATATTTTTGCCAGTGCAAGTAAAACACTCAACTCTACAACCAGCGTGCTGTCAGCTGATTGAGCTAACAGCTCGATTGAGCTGGTTCTTCAATGATTCTCCACGCAGGGCGCGCACGGCCTCCTCGGCGGCCAGCCTTTGCAATCGCGGAACGCTGGCTTCGCTGAACCAAGCCGTGTGCGAGGTGAGAATGGCATTGGGTGCGTCCAATAAGGGATGATCGCCCGAGAGAGGTTCGGTCTCGTAGACGTCAAGACCAGCTCCTCCTAGGCGCCCGGCGTGTAAGGCCTTGGCTAACGCAACCGTATCAATCAGTCCGCCACGCGAAGTGTTGACCAAAACGGTCGCCGACCGAAACGATTGCAGACGCGTCGCATCGATGAAGTGGCGCGTCTCCGTGTTTAACGGGAGGTGCAGCGAGAGAATGCTCGCTGATTCAAAAAGCTCGTCGCGCGAGAGTTGAGTTACACCAATGGCTGTAAACTCGCTGTTCGGGACAAAGGGATCGTAAGCTGCGAGGCGAAATCCGAACGCACGCGCGCGTGCGAGGACTGCGCGGGCGATGCGACCAAAACCAGCGCAAGCAAAAATCATGTCGCGGAATGCGGGCATCGCGGCAGGAGGCGTAATTTTCCATTCGCCGGCAATCGTGCGTGCGTGCGTCTGCGGCAACTGTCGTGCGAGTGCAAGGGCGAGTGCCATCGCGTGATCGGCGACCTCGTCGATGCAATAATCGGGCACGTTGCAGACGGGCAGACCGCGCGCCGTGGCGGCAGGAAGGTCAATGTTGTCGACACCGATGCCGTAGCGCACCACGACCCGCACGCGCTTCGGGAGCGCTGCGATGACCTGGGCATTAAGCGGCGCCCATTGCACAATCAGCGCGTCGACGTCCCGCGCGGCTTCGAGCACCTCGCCGGGCGTGCGGCATTGCGCGGTCTTTAGATGAAAACCCGCGCCCTTGATTGTGGCGCGTTCCAAATCTATATTCTTGAAACCGTAGTCGGTAATAAGGACCGTAGCGCTCATGTTCAGGAAAACGGAGGGGTTGGGGCAAGTAGGTAGTCGTGCAGCACGGTGCCGGGAACGAGGGTGAATTCGGCGCGCCAGAACCAGCCGTGCCCGGTTTCGAGTACAGGCAGCAGATGCAGTGGAGCTTGCATGTTCGGACGTAATTCTACCGAGCAGAGGTCGGCCCAGCACTCGTGCACTTTTACGTCGGCCAACCGGCGACTGGTGATCTGACGAATCGCGGATCGGCCATCAATGTGCGGCACGATTTTGTAATTTAGGTTTAATGAAAAATCGAAAGTCGCGCGCTTGAGCTCGTCGATGCTGCTGCGGGTATGTTTGTAGACCATCGTGCCAGTCACGATATCGATGCCATTGCGCTCGACGGCGCCGACGATGAGATCGCTGCGGAACTCCACGCGTGGATTGGCCCATTTTTTGGGTTGCCCATGAACTTCGCGGCCCTGCGCAAGCCCGCCATCGCTATTGAGAAAAAGGAAAGGCGAGAAACCGCCCCGCGCCTTGCCCGGTAGCTCGGCTCCGAGCATCAAGTTACACTCGCCGTAACGGCCGAGCCAATCGACATCGTTCATGTTGTAGATATGAACGAGCACCCAGTCGCTCGTGGGCACGAGTGGCGGTGGCAGCATCCGTCGAACGGCCTCGGGAGTGGTGCGATATGTGAGTGTGAAAATATCGACGTTTCGAAACGTGAATGGAAAAGAGGCGCCTAGCGGGGCGGCTAGCGGAGTGGACCACGCATTGAGGGGATCGGAGAGAAACCCGTAAGCGGGAGTGGAATCCGGGGAAATTGGATCGCTCATAAGCGATTACTCGATCGAACGAGGCGCATGTTCCGGCGCTAGCTTACCCACCCGTTCGTAATATTTCGCCGGTATCTTTTTTGGATCTTTGTAGATATACCAGACGCATGGCGAAGCGGCGTCGGCTGGATATTCGGTCACCCGCATCGGATGGCCGTAATGCTCGATGGCCATGACCTCGTTCACCATCGTGCAGTGTGCGCAATAGTAGCACACGCGCTCTTTGCCCCACGTCCACGGGTGGGCCTTTTTTGAAAAACCGAAAAGTTCCGGTCGCGGTTCTGCGCCGCTTTCGACGCGTTCGCGGGCCACGCCGCCGGAGCCGCACGGCGCAAGGGTGAGTTTATATCGATCCGGTTCTTCAGTTACTTCGATGTCTCCCTGCCGTTTGGGTCCCATTAAATGGCCGCGCAATCCTTCGATGGAAAGCTGAAGCTGGGTTTCGACGGAACTGGCCATCACCTTGTCGTAGCGTGCGCGGTAATAACTCCCTAGCACCGACCGAAACGCTTTCTCGAGCTCGGCTTCCCCGTAAGTCTCGGCGATGTAGGTGAAGAATGCCCACGACCAGTTTACATACATGTCGTGAACGACCTCCCACTCCAGGCGGGCGTATTCCACGATGCGTTTGGCTTCGGTGATTTCGCCACGATCCAAGGCGGCGTAGGCGAGCTTGAGGGTCGATGTGCCGACCTCGGAGGGAGCATCCTGACGAAGATCGCGATTAAGAAGGGGAGAATGAGTAAGGTTCACAGGAGAAAATGGTTCAGCAGGTGAGCATAAATCCGCCACAAACATTGATCTGCTGTCCGGTGAGAAAGGCGGCCTCATCACTGGCCAGAAAAACGATTAGATTGGTCACATCATCGACCGTGCCGAGCCGGCGCAGCGGTGTTAATGTCCGCCATGTTTCCACCAGTTCGGCCGCGTTTTTTCCTGTGATATTACGGAATTCCTCGAGGCTGGAATTCCACAGCGGCGTCAAGACGACGGCTGGACAAACTGTATTTACCGTGACGTTTTTTGGCCCGTAGCCGAGTGCCAGCGACTCCGTGACGTTGGCCACGGCCGCTTTTGCGGCGGCGTAATGCGCGGACAAAGCCCGTCCTTTTCGGCCTGCGTTCGAACCTAAGTTGATAATCCGGGCTCCGCGTTGCGGGTCGACTTTTTCGGCCACGGCTACCGAGAGAAAAAAGAGCGAACGCACATCGATATCAAATACCTCGTCCCACCGAGCGGTGGTGATCTCGGACATTTTATCGAAATGGCAGATTCCGGCGGAGTTGACCAAGATGTCGATATGCTGACCAACGCGATACGATTCCTCGACGACCGCCCCGATCGCTTCGGTAGATAACAAATCTGCGACGATGGCATGGTGCGCTCCATTCGCGACCGGACTCAAAGCTTGCAGGACGCCTTCCAGTGTGGCGCGATTGCGATCGACGCCAATCACCCGACCACCGCTGGCGGCAATCCGTTTGGCGGTAGCAGCGCCAAAACCACTGGCGGCACCCGTGATTAAGGCGGTCTTGCCGGAGAAATCATAGTGTGGAGCGGAAGCTTTGGCTTGGGATACGGCTGAATGATTCTGGTTCAATTTGGTGTAATGTTCGGTTGCTAAACTCATATATTAAAAAGTTGAGAGCGGGTTAAACGGCTTCATCGCGACCGCTGCGCGCGGATCGGTAAGCCGCATCGAGCACCTCCACGGCATCTCGTGCGACTTCGCCGGGAGAATGGTTTTCCTTCGTTAAATCGAGGATCAAATCGACAAATTCATTCGGGGGGCGGTCGCACTGATAGGCGCCAGCGCCTGCTTCCAGCGGGATTATCTGATGCTGCCCGCGATGACTGTGCCATGACAGGTGGTCGCGTGAAACATCAAGGTGCAGAAATCCTTTCCGGCCGAAAATCCGCAGGTCCAGTTGGAATGATCCTGGGGTGCCGGGAGGAAGCGTCGCCGCGCCGGAGATCGTGCCGATCGCGCCTCCGCGATAGCCAATGCTGATCGCATCGTAGAGATCGACTTGTGATTTTAACTGATTCATCCGCGCGAACACATTTTGCGGGCGGAGTCCGGTCAGCCAGAGCATGAGTCCGATCGCATGGGGTAACTGGCCGTAACCGTAACCTCCGCCGGCTAGCCGTGGATCGGCCCAGGTCGCTGAATTGGGAGAAACATAAGCGGTGGAATCACCGGTAAATTTTTTTCCGGAAAAGAGGTCCTTGAGTGGCGAGGCCATATGGCAGACCACAGATTCCACCTCTCCAATCACGCCTTGCTCCATCAGGCGTTTGGCCTCTATGCCGATCGGGCGATACTGCCACCCGCATGGAATAAGCACGTGCCGCTTTTTTCGTTTGGCTTCCGCGACAATTTGCCGAGCGGCCGCCGCTTCAGTGGTGAGCGGTTTCTCCACCATTACGTGACAACCGGCCGCGAGTGCGGCGAGCGCGTGCTCCGCGTGTAGCGCATGCGGCGAGCCAATGACCACACCGTCTAAATTCTGCTGCAGCAATTCGTGGTAGTCGCAGGTGGTGTGAACAAAACCAAAATCCCGCTGGCAACGCTGGAGCACCACCGGGTCCAAGCCGCAAATCGAGACCAATTCGACGTCGGGCCGGGCTCGCAGTAACGGAAGATAGTAAGTGGTGCTCCACCAGCCCGCGCCAATGAAGCCTAACCGAACGCGACGAGAGGCCCTGGTGGAGGCGCGTTTTTTCCGTTGCGGCTTGCGCGAAGATTTTACGGCCGGTTGCTGGTGTTTTTTTCCCACGGCTCAAGAAAGTTTCGTGAGAAAATTCTTAAATAGAATCGTCTCACTTAGGTTATCCGTCTCATTGCACCGCTCCCATTCGCTCCAGACATATTCCAACGTGATGTAACCCGCATAACCACGAGCGCGCATGGCTTTCACGATGCGACGGTAATCGATCGTGTTGGTGAGAAACGAACTTTGGAGGCGGTTTTTGCGACCACCCCGGCAATGAAAGTGACTTACATACTGTAATAGCGGCTCAACCTCCGCATCCGGAATGCCGCGTCGGGTGAAGTGTGCGTAGTCGAGCGTCAGCGTCAGGCCGGGCGTTGCGAGCACGAGTTGTTCCGCTTTGCGGGGGTGCGGAATTATGGAGCCGATGTGGGGCTCGACTGAATAAACGGCCCCGAGAGAGCGCGCATAGTCCGCCCGCCAAGCCAGCTCCTCGACACTTCGGTTAAAGGAAGCGGCCGCTGATTCTTCTTTCCAATAAATGCCGGGGAGCGCGCTCAGGTGTCTTCCGCCGGAAAGCAGCGTGTAGTCTACCACGCGACGAAACTGTTCGCGCGCACGAAGCCGCACCGCTCGGACCGGATGGTTCGGTGCCATTTCGGCAAAGGTTTCTCCCGGAATTAAAAAGATATCAGCCGCCTGAAGCCCGCAGCGAGCCAGCTTCTGGCGAAGCTTCTTCGCAGCGACGGCGACATTTTTTAACTCCGTGGCTGGTTCCAGGTGTCCTCTATTTTTAAACAAGCCGATATCGACGGCGGCAAACCCCAGGCTCGCGATCAGGTCCAGGGCTTGCCCGTGCGAAAGCAGGGGGAACGTGAAATCCGCGCAGGCCAAGCGTTGAGCAATCTTGTTCATGGGGCAGGCAGTCGAGAAACGAACGTGGAATAGAAAGGATGCTAGATTTATTGCTTAATAAGCACAAAATTACTTAAAAGGCAATAACAACTTGACATCGATATCAATTATGTTGATGACATCGCCCTGCCCGGTGCGCTTTCGTGCCGTCGTCGCTTACCCCTTCAGTTTTTTTGCCATGCCCCAAGTGACCTTACCGCGTGCGGAAGCACCGACCTCGAAGAATGCCGCGACGTTGTTTCGCGCTCCTCGAACTATTTTATTGTCTGAAAAAACCGGCTACGCCGGTTGGCACTCGATGGACTTATATTCTTATCGCGAGGACAGCGGTCGCGCGGTCGCCGAGAGTGTGAATTTTCTGCGCGACCTGGAGTCGGCGTTGACAGAACCGAAGTTGAAGGAAATCGGCCAGCTCTTGGAAAGCGGTGATGCCACCACATCCACCCGCTGGGTGGGGAAGTTTATTTTGAGAAACGTTAATTAAAAAAGGAGTGAGACCAATGTATCTATTGAAAAAGACATTATGTTTCGTAGCCGCGCTGGGGTTAGTGGCCGGCGTTTCTGGGAACACGACCAACTCGGGATTGAGCCAGTTGGAAGCGGAGTTCAAAAGCCCTCCGGATTCGGCAAAGCCGTTTCTATGGTGGCATTGGATGAACGGTAACGTTTCGCGCGAAGGCATCACCAAGGACTTGGAGGCGATGAAAAAAGTCGGGGTTGGCGGAGTGACCTTGTTCGAGGAGTTTAATCGCATTCCGGAAGGAACGGTGCGCTACGCGACGCCGGAGCATTTCTCGCTGATTCAATTCGCGGCGGCGGAGTGCCAGAGACTGGGATTGGATTTTGGGTTTCACAATGCACCCGGTTGGTCGGCTTCAGGCGGGCCTTGGATCACTCCGGAGCACGCGATGAAAACGATCATTTGGAGTGAAATGACCGCGTCCGGTGGAAAGGGGGTTCAGCGGCTGAGTTTGCCTCGTCCGCCGACCAAGGTGGAAGCCTATCGATCGCCCGGGCACACTTATGGGGAGTATGATTTTTACCGCGATGTGGTGGTGATTGCCTATCCGACGCCGGCCGATCCGGATGTGCGTCTGGACGACTGGATGCAGAAGGCTGAGCTGGTGGTGCCGATCCAATATGATCTCCAAGAACAGCGGAAAGCGGTGTCCCCGAAAGGAATTATTCCCAAGGCGCAGATCCAAGTCCTGCACTTGTCCCCGAATGAAAAAGGCGAGATCAGTTGGGAGGTGCCGCCGGGAAATTGGACTCTCTTGCGGATGGGTTACATCCTCACGGGACACTTCAATCAACAAGGGCCGACGACCGGCGGGCGAGGTCTTGATTGCGACAAGCTCAGTCCGGAGGCGCTGGATTTCCATTGGGAAAAATTTGTCGGGAAGGTAATCGAGGCTGCGAGAGCAGGTGGGCCGGCGGCGTTGTCGACGGTTCTGATCGATAGCTATGAAACGGATGTGCAGTCGTGGACTCCGCGCATGCCGGAAGAGTTTGAGCGGCTGCGAGGGTATTCATTACTTCCGTATCTGCCTTGCTTGAGCGGACGCATCGTCAACTCGGTCAGGGATACGGAGAGATTTTTGTGGGATTTCCGCCGGACGATTGCCGAGATGGTGGAGGAATATTATTATGGGCAGTTCACCCTGCGCTGCCAGCAGGCCGGGTTGAAATCCTCCTTTGAGGGCTATGGCTACAATGCGATTTTCGATGATTTCGATGTTTCGCGCCGGGCGGATATTCCCATGGCGGAGTTCTGGGCTAGAATTTTTAAGTATAGCGATTACTCAGCCAAGATGGCGGCTTCGGCTGCTGATTTGAGCGGCCGGCATATTGTGGGAGCCGAGGCTTTTACTGCGGGCGGTCCTGAAGCGGCCTGGAATTTGTATCCGGGTGTGCTTAAGGCACAGGGGGATTACTATCTGGCCAGAGGCATCACCCGTTTTTATATTCAGGCAAGCGTGCACCAGCCATGGGGCGATGCCCTGCGGCCAGGAATGTCTTACGGTCTGCACGGTATCCAGATGAACCGAAACGACACGGTGTGGGAGCCGTCACGGGCTTGGCTGGCCTATCTTAGCCGCGCCCAAGCAATGTTGCAGCACGGCCAGTTGGTCACGGATATGGCTTATTACTACGGGGAAAATCAGCCGAACACTCTGCGCACAAAGCCGTATTCGACCAAAAATCGGGTTGGCGTGCCGCGTGATCCGGACGGGGATATCAATCCAGATACGTGGTTTTCACTGCCCGAAGGCCACGACTTTCATGTGGTCAGCCAGAAGGCGTTACTGGAGCTTTCGGTTAATTCCAGCGGCCAGCTGATTCATCCAACGGGAGCTCGTTATGAGATCCTGGTGTTGCCGAATGAAGAGAGAATGCGCCTCGCGACATTGCGAAAGATCGCCGCCTTGGTGCAGGCAGGGGCCACGGCAGTGGGTCCACGCCCGAATCGATCACCCAGTTTGGAAGACGAGAAGGAAGGCGATGCTGCGGTGGTGGAGCTCGCCAATCAAGTCTGGGGTAACATCGACGGCAAATTGGTCAAAGTTCATGCTTACGGTCGCGGGCGGATGTATTCCAACCTGGAGCCCGCCGAGGTGCTCCGGCTAAAAAATATCGTTCGGGATTTCAGCTATGAATCCTTGCGCGAAAACGAAGAGCGAGTGCCGCGTCTTCATTATATCCACCGGCTGACACCCGAGGCGGACTTTTATTTCGTTTCCAACCAGAGGGACGAACCGGCGACGGTGCGCGCCCTTTTCCGCCAGACGGGAATTGCCCCGGAGATCTGGCATCCCGAGACAGGCACGATCGAAAAAGCGCCGGTGTGGTCCGCGTTGTCTTCGGGCCAGACGAGCGTGACGCTGACGCTTGATTCTGCCGAGGCATGCTTCGTGGTATTTCCAAAGAATCGCCAAGTCACCACGAGTCCGATTACGGAGATCCGAAAGGATGGAGTTTCCTTGGTCGACAAGGCGGTGGCGCGGATTCAGCCGGATGGGGCGACGAATCGCCTGGTCGCGTTTGCCGGTGGGAAATACAGTGTGCTGCGCGCCAATAAAACCACGCAGGTGATCGACGTGCCCGCGGGCAATCAAATCGATCTGACTGCGGACTGGAACGTGTCATTCCCACTTAAGCGGGAAGTTTTGCGCACGGAATTTGCGAAGCTAAATTCTTGGACAGAGCACCGAAAGGAAGAGATCAAATATTTCTCCGGCACTGCTACCTATACGCGCAGCTTTGAGCTATCGGCCCAATCCTTGACCAAGGATACGGTGGTGGAAATTGACTTGGGACAACTCGACGTGATCGCGGAGTTGCAAGTCAACGGGCAGGACTTCGGGGTGCTGTGGACTGCACCGCATCGGAGCGATATTACCCGGGCTTTGAAGCCCGGTAAAAATGAGCTCGTCGTCAAGGTAACCAATCTTTGGCGAAATCGCCTGATTGGGGATGCCGTCCTTCGCGGTCATGGCCGGTCGGAGCGGGTGAAAGCCATGGCAAAAATTCCACTGGAGCTTCCGGAGTGGGTGCGCCAAGGCAAAAATGATCCCGACGAGCGGACGAGCAGTTTCACGATTTCGCCCTTTTATTCCAGTGCGGATACCTTGGTTCCGAGCGGATTGATCGGGCCGGTCCGGCTGAATTTCGGTCAGTCATTTAACCTTTCAGAAAAATAAAAACGGCAGGTGCCGTTCACTCTTAATCTAAAACTCAAATCCGAGGTATTATTTCGATGAGCACTTTATTTCGACGTTTGGTCTATTCCGCGCCCGTGCTGGGCGCGATTGGGATGATTTCACTGCTGGCGGTGGCCAATGGATCACCGGCGGCGGCCCGACCCAATGTCATCGTCATTCTCGCCGATGACATGGGCTATGGCGATCTAAGTTGCTATAATCCAAATTCCAAAATCGCGACACCGCACATGGATCAGATGGCCGCGCAGGGTGTGCGTTTCTCTGACGCGCACACCTCTTCTTCGGTTTGCACCCCGACGCGTTACAGTCTGCTCACGGGGCGCTACAACTGGCGCACGCGGCTCAAGTCTGGCGTGCTGGATGGGTTTAGTCCGCCGCTCATTGAAGCGGATCGTCCCACGATCGCTTCTTTTCTCAAGAGCGCCGGATACGACACGGCGTGCATAGGCAAGTGGCATTTGGGCATGCAATGGACGCGCAAAGATGGAGCACTGGAAGACAAGGATCGCCGCGAGGGTCCCGGGTTTCGTTCCGGGACTGATATCGATCTATCGCGTCCGATCACTGGCGGGCCGCTCGCGGTCGGGTTTGATAGCTATTACGGTATTTCCGCTTCGTTGGACATGCCGCCTTACTGCTGGATTGAAAATGACCGGGTGGTCGGCGGCGGAGGTGAGGTCGGGCTGATGAAGGAAAACCGCGAGCTGTTTCTGAGCACTACGGCTGGCGTTATCACGAAAGGTTTTGAGCTCGATGAAGTGTTGCCAAAACTCAAGGGGAAGACGGTCACGTGGATCAGCGAACATCTGTCGAAGAAGGCGGATACGCCGTTCTTTCTCTACCTGCCGCTTAATTCCCCGCATTTGCCGGTCGTGCCGTCTCGCGAATTCATCGGTAAGAGCGGTATCGGCCTCTATGGCGATTTTGTCATGGAAACGGATGACTTCGTGGGAGCCGTGATGGCGGTGTTAAAACGGCACGGGGCATTGGAAAACACGTTGGTGATTTTGACGTCGGATAATGGTGGCATGTGGCATGCGTGGAATCCCGAAGAAGCAGATGACGTCGCAAGCTACAAGCCGACCCCGCGGGCCGAGTATAACCAGAAGCACGGACATCACAGCAATGGCGAGTTGCGCGGCACCAAGGCTGACATCTGGGAGGGTGGCCATCGCGTGCCTTTCATCGTGCAATGGCCGGCGAAGATTTCCAGCGGCGTCGCGAAGGCGCCCGTGGAAGTAACCGACATCTTTGCGACGGTCGCCGAGATCGTAGGTCAGCCGCTGCAGGCCAAGGATGCGCCGGATAGCTTTTCCTTCCATTCCGTTTTGCTGAAACCAGAGCTGGCTGCGAGTTCGCGCCCGTTCTTGGTGCATCACTCGACGCGTGGCGTCTTCTCGTTGCGCGAAGGATCGTGGAAATATGTGCCCAGTCGGGGATCGGGTGGCTTTACGCCACCGGCGATGGTCAAACCAAAGGCCGGCGAAGCGACGGGCCAGTTGTATGACTTGGCCTCGGATTTCAAAGAAACCAAGAATCTTTTCCGCGAAGAACCGCAGAAGGTCGCCCACTTCGAAGCCCTTCTGGCCAAGGTTAAAAAAAGCAAAGCCTTACGTCTGGAGGCTCAGAGCCCAAGTGCCCTCACTGGCGGTGATGGTAACTAACGCTCGGAGAATTCGCAGATGAAAACAGCGCGCATTTTTCGCAAGGTCGCAGCCAGGGTGGGATTACTCCTGGTTGCGGCCGTCGTCACGCGAGCAGTCGGCAACGCGGAAAGCTCAATCGTCTGCTGCAAGAACTAGCTTGGGAGGCCGTGAGCCGGACCCCCTATGCAGGGCTTACGGACACATCCTCCTCGACGGCCAATGCGCAAAAATAGTTCACGAATTCGCCATAACCACCACCACCGTCCGAGAAAAAACTCATTCTCACCGAAAATTGACCCTTCAGTCCTACCCCGATCATGCAAACCCTCAAACTCAACTCCACGCCTTATTCACTCGCAGCCAAGCTGCGAATTTTTGTTCTGCTAGGTGCTAGTGTCCTGAACGCCTTCGCACAGACGCAGGCTACGCCGCCGTCGGAAAAAGAGGTTTCTGATGAGACCCTCGTGCTAAACCCGTTTACCGTTACCGCCGGAGAGGATCGCGGTTATCTAGCGCAAAGCAGCGCCAGCGGCAGTCGGCTTGCGGCTAATCTGAAGGATATCGCGACGCCGACAACGGCATTTACCCGCGAGTTCATGGAGGATTGGGGCATCACGGATATCACAGCCCTTGCCGGGCTCATGCTCAGCACCGAATATAATTACGGCGAAGCCGCCGGACCACAAAATGCGGTATTGAGCGGTGAAGCGCAGGAATTGCGGATGCGCGGTTTGCCGGGAGGGCTTGCGTCGATCAACTTTTTCGAGGTCGGCGTGGGCACCGACACGAATATGCGTTTCGACATGTTCAGTTTGGACCGTGTGGATCAGTCCCGCGGGCCCAACTCTATCCTGTTCGGCATTAGTTCTCCAGGCGGCTCGTTAAACGTAACCACGAAGCAGGCCATTTTGAATAGAACGAAAACACAGGTGGGCATCACCGCCCGTTCTTGGGGTGGCTTGCGGGAGGAAATCGATTTTAACCTTCCTCTAGTGAAAAACAAATTGGCCGTCCGGTTCGCGGCCATGAACACCAATCGAGACAGCTGGCGTCATTGGGAATACGACGATCAGCAACGTGTGTTCGGGACAGTCAAATGGCAGATTGATTCCGTGACCCAGCTCAATGTTGAGGTGGAGGAAGGGCACATCGACAAGGCGACGAAGCGGACTTACACGGCGTTCGACGCCTATACCCCGTGGATGCAGGGTGGGCAGCGGTTGTCCGCCACGGCGAATACCGCTCTAGGCATCCAAAGCTTAGGCAATGCGCCTTACGTGGTGTATGATTCGGCCACCGGCACCTTGATGAATTGGGCGGGCAAAACCTCGTCGTTTCGCCGAGTGACGGCCGATGGTCTACCGATTGCCCTGACCGATTTCAGTGTCCTGCCCCGGGAGACCGTAGTTTATGGACCGGGTAATAGCCAGAAAACAGATTATACGCGGTTAACCGGATCGCTTACCCGCACCTTCTTCAAGCACCTGACGATGGAGCTTGCCGCTTATCAGCTTCGACAACGCCGCGTTGTCAATGACCCAAATCCCAATGCGAGCCTTTACCTCCTCGTAGATACGAATGCCACGCTGCCCAATGGCCAGCCCAATCCCAATGCTGGGAGACCCTACCTCGAATCCCAGCAGTTTATCCAGAAACTCAACAGCCCACAGGATGCGATTCGGCTGAGCATGGCCTACGATTTCGATTTAGGGAAATTCGGTCGTCACCGGCTGGCGACGGTCGGGCAGTATGGTCACGCCGAGCGAGATAATGCTACGCTGGCCGAGCGTATCCTCACTAATCCTTACAACACGACTGCGCCGGAAAACGCCCAGAATACTTTGCGTCGGCGAACCTACGTGGATTTGACGGGCTCTTCCGAGAACATCGTGCTTGCTGACTGGAGG
>Ga0164241_10002525_pt1 | contig 19640 bp, 12 predicted proteins | sample OricomyardsoilBY_FD_108780 | JGI IMG/M metagenome (GOLD analysis project Ga0164241, IMG submission 108780) | Backyard soil microbial communities from Emeryville, California, USA - Original compost - Back yard soil (BY) | ecosystem: Environmental > Terrestrial > Soil > Unclassified | place: USA... | reverse complement strand
GCGCCGGCATCATGACGTCGAGCAGGATGAAGTCCGGTTGCTCGCGCGCCACCCACTGCGAGGTGCCGAGCGCGTCGACCCGCACGTACACGTCGTAGCCGGCTTGATCCAGACGTTCGCGCAAGACCTCGAGAATGATCGGATCGTCGTCGACGACCAGCACCTTGCCGCGGCGGCGTGGTTGCATCGATAAGGACGCCTGCTTGGGGCTCATGGACCGAGAGGTCATGCTGCGTCCTTCGGGAACGGCCGTCGCGCCGGCGACATTAAGACGTCTTTTGGCTTCTTGCGGCTTTTACGGTCTCGGCGGCGCAACAGTGGGGCATTTTAGGCCGATTTTTCCGCTTACGCCGGGCGGCGCGTGGCCGTTGTGAGTGTGCGTTAGGGTTTGGAGCTCCACGTATGACGGCTCGCCGATCCATCGTACCCCCCGCCGAATCGAGCGCCGAAACGGCGAAGGCGGCGCGTCAGCGGCGACGGCTGCTGTCCAGCTCGCGGTTGCGACTGGCGTTCACGTTGTTCGTGGTCGCGTTGCTGCTGGCGTTGTCGGGCATGATCTTCGTGTTGGTGTCGCGCATTTTCGACACGCTGACGCCGACCATTCAAAGTGACCTGGAGTGGAAGGCACGGCGCGGCGCCGGCGAGCTGGTGCACGCAACCGAGCTCGGCATCGTGGTGGCGGACGAGCGGGAAATCAAAGGCTCGTTGGTCGGCTACGATCGCGACCCCGACATTTTGGCGATCGTAGTCACCGACATGACCGGCAAGGTGCTGGCGACGCACGGCTCCCCGCCGGAGGCACCCGCACACTTGTTCGAGGGCGACACGCGCTCACTGCGCAAGACCGAGGGCTACTACGTGTCTTGGGCGGAGGCCGCCATCGAAGGCGGGCCGGTCGGGCGCGTGGCGGTGGTCGTGTCGACGGCACGGCTCAAAGCCGGCGGCGAGCTGAAGCGCAGCATCTTGCTCGGCGCGGGCTTGGGCGCGATCGTCGCCTTCTTGTTCGCGCTGCTGTTCGTCAGTTTGTACATCGGCCCGATCATTCGGGTGACCGAAGCCGCGTTCCTCAAGCTGGAGAAGACCACCGCCAAAGCACTGGAAGCGGCCCGGTTGAAGAGCGAGTTCTTGGCCAACATGAGCCACGAGATCCGAACGCCCATGAACGGCGTGCTCGGCATGATCGAGCTCTTGTCGCGCACGCCGTTGGACGAAAAGCAGCGGCGCTTTTTGAGCACGTTGCAGACGTCGGCGGGCGGCTTGATGTCAGTGCTGAACGATATCTTGGATTTTTCCAAGATTGAGGCCGGCAAGATGGAGCTGCGCGAAGAAAATTGCCGCGTGCGGGCGCTGGTCGACGAGGTGACCGAATTGTTCGCGGCCCGCGCGCAGCTGCGCGGCGTGGAAATCATCGCCCAGGTCGAGAACGACGTGCCCTCGCAGGTCGAAGCCGACACCGAGCGTGTGCGTCAGGTGTTGTCGAACCTGGTCGGCAACGCGGTGAAGTTCACCGAGAGCGGTAGCATCAGGGTGCGGGCTTCGGTCGAGGAGTACAAGGGTCAGGTCTTTCTGCTGCGCTTCGAGGTCATCGACACCGGTATCGGTATCGACCCGGCGCTGCAGGGCAAGCTGTTCGAGGCCTTCTCGCAGGTGGACGGCTCGCTCACGCGCAAGCATGGCGGCACGGGCTTGGGCTTGGCCATCTGCAAGCAACTCGTGGTGCTGATGAAGGGGCGCATGGGCGTGACGAGCGAAGCGGGTCGCGGCAGCAACTTCTGGTTCGTGCTGCCGCTGCGCCGGCTGGAATCGACCGGTAGCCTCGAGCTGGCGGGGCCCTTGAGCACGCGCCCGCTGGCGACGCCGCCGTCGTCGCCGGACGGAATTTCGCGCAAAATTTTGGTGGCCGAGGACAACCCGATCAACCAAGCGGTGATCCGCGAGGTGCTTGCCGAGCTGGGCTACGAGGCCGATATCGTCGACAATGGCCTGCTGGCGCTGACGGCGCTGGAGCAGCAGGCTTATCCGTTGGTGCTGATGGATTGTCAGATGCCGGAGCTCGACGGGTACGGCGCTGCGCGCGAGATTCGCCGACGCGAGGCGGGGGCTCGGCACATTCCGGTCATCGCCGTCACCGCGCACGCCTTCGAAGGCGAGCGGCAGAAGGCGTTGTCGGCCGGCATGGACGACTATGTGACCAAGCCGATCAGCGGGTCGGTGCTGAGCGAAGTCATCCAACGCTGGTGGCCCAAGTCGTTGAGTCGCGAGCCCGAGTCGGGCGAGCGCTTGGCGTCGCCCGACGTGCCGGTGGCGGCCGCCGCTGAACGCGCGCCCGCGTTGGACCCGAGCGTGCGTCGCAGTGACGCGGTAGCCAAGATCTTCTTGAAGCACGTGCCCGGCCAGGTCGCTTCGATTGGTCGAGCGCTCGAGGCGGGCGACGAGGCTACGTTGAAATCTGCCTCGCACAAGCTCAAGGGCAGCTGCTTGGCCGTCGGCATTCCGCGCATGGCCGAGCTGTGCGCCGCGCTCGAAGAGGGGGCCGGCGACGCCCGAGACCTCTTTACCGAGTTGCGCTCGGTGTTCGAGCAAACCGAGCGTGAGCTCTCGGCTCAGCTCGGCATCAAGCCGACCAGCGCCGCCAGCTAGGGCCCGCGAATGGCTAAGTCGGTCGAAGATCGTGGTCGTGGCGCCCGGATGGCGAGGCGCGACGAAGGCGCATACTGCAGTATGTAACTGAGGAGCAACGAAGCCAGGCGGGATGCATCGGCCGCGAGATCGATCGACTTAGCCATTCGCGGGCCCTTAGCCGCTTTTCGACTATTCGGCGGCCGTGCTCAGCTTTTGCGCCGATGGCGCCGAGATGGCGGCGAGGGTGTCGGTCAAAGCCGACTCGACGGTTGGGTTGGCGAGCGAGCGGGCCCAGCGCGACACGTCGGATATCGCGATGATGCCGAGCAAGCGGCTGTGGGCGTCGAGGACCGGTAAGCGCCGGACGCGCTTGTCGGCCATGGTTGCCAGGGCGGCACCGACCGATTCGTCGGGACCGCAGCCATACAGGCTCTTCGACATCGCGCTTTCGACCGTGATGTCGCCGAGCGGTTTGCCCTGCGTGAAGCCAGCCATGCAAATGTCGCGATCGGTGATGACGCCGACGATGCGGTCGCCGGCGTCGACGGGGATGGCGCCGCAATTGGCGTCCCACATCACCTGGGCGGCATGGGCCAACGAATCATCGGGGCGGCAGGTGCGCACGGGTGTCGTCATGAGCGACCGCACATTGGTAGAGAGACCCACGGCGTGACCCGCGTGGCTCGCCATCAGATCATTCAGTGAGCCCGTCAGACGCTGGGAGGTCTCTTGCAGAGCTTCGGCCGCCTTTTCACCGTCGCGGTACGCCTGCTCTTCGAGCGCGGTAATTTCCCGCTCTAAGTGGTTCCAGCGCGCTCGGGCGTCCAGCGACAAGAGGTGCAGCTGAAGCTTGGCCTGGTCGCGCAGCGCCCCGAGTTGTCCAACTGCGGCTCGCTTGGCCTGTCTCAGGTCTTGGGCTAGGGACATCGTCGATTTCCTCCTCGGTACCTCTAGCAAGGGGCGTTCCAATAGCTCGGCGGGTAGGGGCTAGAACGCCACGCGCAAGGCGAGCGAGCCGTCGAGTGAGAGCTCGGGACGTTCGCGGGTGAGCCAGACCATGGCTTCGAAGGGGATGACGTTGCACGACACCGTGTCGGAGAGCGCGAAATCGAGGCCGAGGCCCAGGCGCAGGGTCGGGCCGTTTTTGGGCAGAAAGCCAAAACCGACGCGGATGGGCATGCCGTAAGCTTCTTTTTGCAGCGGTACCCGGTACTCGGTGAAGACTTCGGGCAAGACGTTGTGGACCCGTTCGTCTTTACCCTTGAGGTTGGCGTAGGCGAGCGCGGCCCCGAACGCGAAGCGGGACGTGAAGCGGTAGTCGAGGCGCGCGCCGAGCAGCTGGTTGAAGAACTTGGCGTGGGTGACGCCGAACGCCGACGTGGACATCAAGCCGAGGCGCACGGGATGGGGGACCGAGTCGTCGCGCACCGGTGCGGGTGGGGGCGCGCCGGCGGTAGCGAGCAGCAAGACGGGCAAGATGGGGGTCATGGTTGAGCTCCAGGGGCGAGACGCTCGGCGGCGTCGAGGAGGGCTCGGGCGTAGCTGGGGCCGTGCACGTCGGCGGCGGGGTCTTCGAGCACTAGCAGCACGTTACGGAGCGCGCGCGTTCGTTGCGGCGTGGGCAGCAGCAGCTGATAGCTCGCGTGCCACGGGTTGCCTATGTCGCCTGCGCTGTGCTGCGGATCGAGCCGCGCCAGCAGTTGCCCAGCGCGCTGCGCGAGCGAAGGGTCGCGGTCCTTCGGCGAATCGTGGCAACGCGCGCAGCTTGCTTGGGTGGCCCGAAAACCGTGACTTTTTCCCAGCACCAAGCCCTCTGGGCCCGAGTCGTGGCAGCTCAGGCAGCCTTTGGCCGCGGCGGCGTGCGGCGCCGCCAACGTGAGCGGCGCGCCCGTTTCTGGCTCGAGCCCGCCCCGGCCGGCGACGATGGCCGCCGCGCTGGCTTCAGGGCGCAAGTTGTTCGAGCTGGGGGCGTGGCACGCGATGCAAACGCGACTGACACCCTGAAACGACGCGGGCGGATTGGGCAACGTTTCGGGCAATGCGAAGTCGCGCAGCAGCCCGCCCTGGCTGGGAGTAGCGGCTGCGGTGGCCACCGCGGGCGCATGCCGGGCGTGAGGGCCGTGCGGATGCACGTCGTGACACGTGGCGCAGGTCAAGCCGAACGGCTCGGCATCGGGGGGGGGTGCTGAGCTACCGACCGCGCCCCACGCCGTGTGGCAGCGGGCACACGCCGGCTCCTGGCGGGCGCGCGCGGAGTTGTCGGCGTGCCCCATGCGCGACGACGCCAGCGCCTGCACGTGACCATAACGCGGCGGTGCGTCGTGGCACACCGCGCACACGTCGCTCTTCATCAACCGAAAGCGCTGGCTCGGCTCCGGAATTTTCGTCGGGCCGTGGCATGCCAAGCAGCCGACGCCGCCCAACCGGCGCAGGGCGCGAGGCAAGTCGTCGTAGTCAGCGGGCAGCATCGGAAGCTCGAGCTCGGCCGCGACGTGGGTGAAGCCGCCGTCGTGGGTGCCGGGCTCGCCGGTGGTGTGACACGCGCTGGCGCAGGTCGGGTCGGTGAGCGAGTGGCAACCGCCTAAATCCGAGGCCAAGACTTGCGTCATTGGGCTGTCGTGCACGCTTTGGCTGAGCTCGGCGTGGCAGTCGCCGCGCCCGCAGTCGAGCGGAGTTTGATCGTAGCGGCCGCTGTGCACCGTGAGCGCATGACCGGCGCCGTCACTCAGCTCGTAGTCGCCGGGCAGGTCGGGCCAAAGCTCGAACAGTTGGCCCACGTCGCGCAGCGCCGCACCCGACTGGGGCGGCTTGTCGAGCAAGCTCCAATTGGCGCCTGCGAGCAAAACCGGATGCGACAGTCCCACGTCCGCCAATCCGCTGGCACGCGCGACCGCTGAAATACCGAGCCGGCGCTCGAAGTGGTGAGCATTGGCGAGCTCGACGCGAAACGTCAGCTCGCTGCGCAGCTCGCGTTGGGCGCGGGCCGAGACGGGCACGATGCCGGGGGTCCTTGAACCGGCATCTCGACTTGGCGACCCAATCCAAGTGGCGGTCGAGAAAGCGACCATGCCCGGCGACACTTCACGAGTGGTGGCCGAAAAGTGCCGTCCGCCTTCGTCGAGCGTTACGTGCTCGAGTGGCGCGCCGCCCGTCACCGCGAACGACGTCTTCGAATTTTTTGCCTCGGCGCACCGCGGCTCGGCACGCACGTTGAATGTGCTGCCCAACCCGACCACGCGCTCGTCGGAGCCGACGTCGAACAACGGCGCGAGCACGAAGTGCGATGGCTTATCGCCGGCCAAGAGCGAAAATTCGATGCGGCGCGGACAGGCGCCGGGCAGCCGCAGAACGACAAAATCGGCGTCACGGCGAAGCTCCAGCGCGACCACGCCACCGGCGATTTCGCGGCGAATTTCTGCGATCGCGGGCAGCACCTGCAAATCCTTGGCCTGGCTTGCGAGCTCTGCCGGCAGCTCGACCCGTATCGCGATTTTCTTGGTCGGCGTGTAGCAGCCGCTCAGGGCCAGCACGCCCGCCAACAGCGCGCCCTTCACGGTTTTACCTCGACGCACACCCCACCGGCGCAGCTACCTGCGGCGCAATCCTTATTCGCACTGCACGCGCAGGCGCCGCGCTCACAGTGGCCCGAAGGGCAATCGCGATCGAGCCAGCAAGCGGGTACGGCGTGAGCCGGCAACGCGGGACCGTCATACGGACCGACCAGCTCGCACTCGCGCGCGATGCCTCGTTCTTGCTCGAATTTACAACTCTGTAGCGTTCCGTCGCCGCGAGGCGAGCCGGACGGCCCCGGATAATCGGGGTGCTCATCGATACAAACTCGCTCACCGATGCTGCCCCAACGCGGCCCACACCGGTAACCCGGATCAGGCGGACCGCTGACGACACCGGCGGCCGCTTCACCCCCCGCGCACCACACGACTCGTCCCTGCTCGGCGCACCGCCATTCGCCCGTGTCGGGCAACCGTGGGTGCTCTTGCCGCTGCCCTTTGTGGCTGGCGTGAAAGCGCCCGGCGCCGCGCGGCGCGGCCAGCCGAATCAGCTCGCTGGCGGCGCGCGCGCTGGCCGCGGCGGGCGGTTTCGGCTGGGTTTTCTGTGCTTGCTTGCAGCCGACGCTCAGCGCCAAAAGCAGCAGCTCAGGCAGCGCGAGGCGCGCGCGCATGCGCAGCTCTTCCTCGCCGGAGCCCTGCCAGCCCCGCCAGTAGCAGTCCCACGCTCAGCGTCCCTGGGCGCGCGGGCTCACCGGCTGGCGCCGCCACCGCGCAGCCCTCGAAGAACGGCGGCTGCCTCGTCTTCACGCACACCTCGCGCTCACCGCCGCCCGATACGCCGCCCACCAGGTCTTGAGCAACGGCGGCGAAGCACGTTTGGCCGGCGTGGGTGGCGGGGCGCCGCACTTCGATGACGCCATCGCTCGGCCAGGGGTAAACGCCCTGACGGCTGGGCTCGGCTTGGTCGGGGGACATCGGATCTACGGTTTGGAATGCCAACAGCGAAAGCAACGCCGTCCCCGAATCATCGGAGGCTTGGCCGACGTGCAGCTTGAACACGAACCTGTCGTCGAGCCTATCGAGGCATGGGTCACGATCGCGCGCGAGATCCCACTCGATGCTTGAAAGGCCGGCAAAAGTCGGCGGCGAGGCGTCGAGCGCGCTCTGCACGGTGAAGCCGACTTTGCTACCGCGCCCAACGCCGGCGCTGCTGTTCACGCCGCGCAGCCCCGGCCAACTGAGCTCGTGGTGACCCGCGCTCAGCGCTTGAGCAGGCGTCACGCGCAAGGTGGAGTCGGCGTCGTCGTACGCCACCGTCACCTCGACGTCGCCACCGGTAGGGTCGAGCAAGCTGACCGCTTCGTTGGCGAAGATAGCGGGTGAGGCGTAGTGCGCGGCAAATTGCGCGTTGGGCGGTACACCGTCGGCGTCATTCGGCGGAAACGTGGCGTCGACGTCGGGACGACCGCACGGCGCTGCCTGCGCCGTCGCCAACCACGACAAAAATATCGCGCCGGCCAGCGCCGGCGTACGCAGAGAAATCGAGCTCATTGGCAAGCGATGTCTCCGCACGCTCCTAGCATCTCGCCGCGGTCGCCGTCCCCGTCGAGATCATGTTGGTCGAGGCAGCAGTAGCCGTTGTCCAGGCAGCATTGCTCCAGCTGCTTCGAATTCTCGAACTTCTTGGCAGTGGCGCGGCATTCGGGCGGCGGCTGGGCCTCGCGGCAATTGCCGAAGCCTTGCCCATCGGCCGCGCACTCTTGCTCACCCCAAAACGAGCAAAACGAATTTTGGCAGACGCGCACGCTACCGGCGACGCACACGTCACAACGCCTCGGGCACTCGCTCAACCGGCCCGCTACGCAGAAGCGAGAGCCGCCACCCGGGCAAGCCTGGGCCGGCAAGTCGTCGACCGCGCCGTTACAGTCGTCGTCGCGGCCGTTACAGGCTTCGGGGCTGGGCATGCACGTAGGCGGGTCGCCCACCGGAACCGATGACATGCCTCCTATTGATACGGGGGACATCCCGCTCGTGGGTGGCGGCTTCATGATCGGGGCTCCGCCGCTGGGTTTGCCGGCGGCGTTGCTCACCGCGCCACTACCGCCAGAGCTCGTCTCGCCAGCGCCCAGATCGACGTCGCTTTGCTCACCGGGCTCGCCCAGCTCGCCCGGGTACAGCCCGGTCCTGGCGCACGCGACCACGCAAAGCAGCAGCACCGCAGCCATGCCGCGGGACCTCTTCGCCTGGCACACGATTGGCAAGGCCACGACCCTCATCACGTATAACATCGCTCGGTGGCGGCAGCGCCGTTCCGCAACATGAAGACTCACGTCGCGTTTCTTGCAGTATCCGTGCTCTGCCTCGAAAGCGCCGTGTTTGCTCGGTTTGCAGCGGCCCAAACCCCCGTGGCTCCAGCAGAAGTTCCGCCCGCGCCGCCGTCCGCGCTCGCCGCACCGTTGCCTCCGCCGCCCCCAACGCCCGTTGACACCGCGCCCCCAACGCCCGTTAACGCTGCGACGACTCCGGGTGCGCCCCCCACCGCGGCGCCTGCGCCGGCCGCAGCGCCTCCGCCTCCTCCCGCTCCTGTGTCACCTGCCGTTGCGGCACCTGGTCCCGCGGCACCCGCGGTAGCGGCACCCGCCACTCCGGCGCGACCGACGCAGTCCGCACCCGTGGCCGGGATCCAGCGGGGCTTGGGGGCGCCGCGTTATCGCGACGCCCATCACGACCGCCTCGTACTTTCGCCCACCGCCGAGACGAACCCGAAGGGCTCTTTCTACCTGACGGGTTACGAGATCGTGGTGCTGCAGATGGGCTACTCCGTCAGCGACGACACCCAGCTCTCCGTGACCATGACGCCGCCGCTGGGCGAGGCCGGCGCCATTCCGGGCGACCTCAGCCTCAAGACAGTGCTGTTGCGCGAGCCGCACGTCACGGTCGCGGCCATCGCCTCCGCGACTGGAATCGTGGGTTTCGAAGAGTTCAGCGGCTTTTTGGGCCGAGCCGGGGGTGTGGTGACGTTTTGCGCCGACGCCAGCGAGTGCCGACTCAGTTTCAGTGCGAGCAGCAATCTGTCCCTGGTGGGCCCAGCTTCGCTGCTTTTCAGCGGTGCGGGCCTCAACTTCCGCGCCGGTCGTTATGTCTCGCTCATCGCCGAGCTCGACACCTTGATCCCGTTCGGTGAGCTGGCCGGCGAAGCCAACGGCTTGCTGGGCGGCGCGGGGGTGCGGTTGTCGGGTCGTAGCTGGGGTGTCGACTTGGCGCTGCTCAAAGCCGGTAAAGCGCATGCCGACCCCAGCAATGTCATCCCGTTCGTGGTCGCCAGCTACCGCTACGTCCCCTGACGGTCGAAGTGACTGACGGTCGCGCGGTCCGCGCAGCACTGGTACTGGAATGTAGACCCGGCTTGTCGTTGTACGGAGCCCAACTTGCCCGCGGTCCCTACATGTAGTCAGTGCCTCCCTAACTTCAAGCAGGCGCGACCGCGCGACCGCGCGACCGCGCGACCGCGCGACCGAAGCCTCGCCTGAACGCACGGTGGCGGCGGCGGAGCCTTCTGCTTGCTCATTTCGATTGAGAAAGTGAGCGCGAGCACGCTACACATGTCACCTTGTCGTGTCTCTATGCGGAGCGAGGTGCGCTGGTGGCGCAGGTCGCTCTGAGCCCGTCTGCCTTAGTCTGTGAGGTCGCTCGATGAGCTGGTCGTCCCCTATGCGTGTGCTTGGCGTTTGCGGTGTGTGGCTGGCTATTCAGACGGGTTGCGGTGGCAATCCTTCAGTCAGCGGTGACGATCCGGGTACCAATGGTGGCAGCGCCACCGGCGGAAGCGCCACGTCTGGTACCGGCGGCGGCCTGGTCATCAGCACGGGAGGTGAGAACGACAACACCGGTGGCGACGACGACAAGCCCACGACTTACGTCTGCGGCAACGGCGAGCTCGAGCCTGGTGAGTTCTGCGACGACGGCAATACCGCCGACGACGACGGTTGCTCTGGTAACTGCAGCACGACCGACCCTGACTACGACTGCTCCGCCGTCGGTGAGCCGTGCGTTCAGGTCGTGATCTGTGGCAATGGCGTGATCGAAGGCGACGAAGCCTGCGACGACATGAACCGGACTGCCGACGACGGCTGCGCCGCCGACTGCCGCGCGGTCGAAGACGGTTGGGCCTGCGTGCGCCCCGGCCAGCCCTGTGTGGGCGTCTCGGTGTGCGGCAACGGTGTGCGTGAGCGCGGCGAAGCCTGTGACGACGGCGAATTCGGCGCGGGCTGTGACGACCAGTGCCAGCTCGAGCCTGGATACGAGTGCCCGGTCCCAGGCATGCAGTGCTCGCAGCTCGTGTGCGGCGACGGCGTGCGCACGCGCGACGAAGCCTGCGACGACGGCCAGAATCCTCCGCTGGCGGGTGACGGCTGCTCCGCGACCTGCACGGTCGAAGCCGGTTGGCACTGCAACTCGACGGGCTGCAAGCCCGAGTGCGGCGACGGCCTGTTGCGCGGCGACGAAGGCTGCGACGACAACAACGCCATCGGCGGCGACGGTTGTTCTTCGGCCTGCGTCGTGGAGCCGTTCCACAAGTGCACGGCGGCCAGCCCCAGCGTGTGCACGACCAGCATCACCTGCGGCAACAGCATGGTCGAGCCGGGTGAGGTCTGCGATCCGCCCGGCCAAAACGGGTGCAAGGCGGGCTGCAAGAGCTTCGACCCGGATACCACCAGCGGTGCCGTCTGCGGCAACAGCATCATCGAAGACACCGAGACGTGCGATCCGCCCGCTGTCGGCAATGGCTGCGCCGCCACCTGCAAGGTCGAAACCGGTTGGACCTGTCCGCAAGCCGGGGTGTGCTTCAAGAATCCCTTCTGCGGCGACAACATCGTGCAGTCCGCCCAAGGTGAGGCGTGCGATCCGCCTGCCGTCGGCAACGGCTGTAGCGCGACGTGCAAGGTCGAGGCGGGGTGGACTTGCGTCGGCCTTGGTCCTTCCACCTGCGTCAAACCGGTTTGTGGCAACGGCGTCATCGAGCCGGGCGAAAAGTGCGACGACGGCAACGCCAACACGACCGACGGCTGCAACGCTTGCGCGATCACCACCGGTTGGGCGTGCCCCGCGCCAGGCGTGGCGTGCTTGGCCAAGTGCGGCGACGGCCTGAAGGTCGGCCTCGAGCAATGCGATGACAACAATTCAACGGGCGGCGACGGCTGTAGCGCCGGCTGCAAGGTCGAAGTCGGCTTCAGCTGCCCCACCGTTGGCGCCAAGTGCGTGGCGTCGGTGTGCGGCGACAAAAGCCTCGACGCGGGCGAGGGCTGCGACGACGGCGGTAAGTGTTTGGGCGGAAGCGCGGCCGGGACCGCGTGCACGAAGGATTCGACGTGCACCGGCGGCGGCGTGTGCAAAACGGTGGCCGGTGACGGCTGTGGTCCCACCTGCCAGCCGGAACCGACCGTCACCGTGGGTCCCACGCCGACCGTCAACGTGTTCTGCGGCGACGGTCTGAAGACCGGCACCGAGGTTTGCGACGACGGCAACACGACCGACGGCGATGGTTGTCAGGGCGATTGCAAGTCGGTTACGCCGGGCTGGACCTGCACGGGCAAGGTCACCCTGCCGACCTCATTGCAGATGCAGGTCACGTACCGCGATTTCAAGCAGCGCGGGACGGACCCAGGCGGTCACCCTGATTTCGAGCACGACGGAAGCCCTTCCGAGGCGGCCGGCATCCCAGGCCCCGCCTGCGTGTTGGGCAACACGCAATGTACGGCCGCGGCCGGCGCCACTTGCGCGGCCGGCACGTGCAGCTGGTTGGACGCTCAGGGCAAACCCGCCTACCACCAACCCGACAACACCGCCGAGGTCACCAACGCGAACACGTTCTCGCTCTGGTACCGCGACACCAATCCGACCAACATTGCCGGAGACCACGGCGCGATTCAAATCTCGAAGCAGACGGGCTTGCTGACGTTGAGTCAGGTCGGCGGTGCGACCTCCGAGGTTTACGAGTACTCGAACGCCGACTTCTTCCCCTTGAATGGGCTCGCGTTCGGCAACGATGGCAATGACAAGAATTTTCACTTCACCAGCGAGCTGCGTTACTTCTTCCAGTACAAGGGCGGCGAGAAGCTCACGTTCCGTGGTGACGATGACGTGTGGGTGTACATCAACGGACGGCTAGCCGTCGACGTCGGTGGCGTGCACTGCGCCGAGCTCGGCCAGGTGATCCTGGGCGACGAAGACTCGAGCTGCACGCTGCATCGAGCCGACTACACCAGCAACAACCCCTTCACCACCGCAGCCTGCGCGTCGACGGGCGACCCGCCCGCGTGCACTTTGACCCCGGGCGAAGTGGCTGACACGATCGACGATCGCTTTGATCTGACCAAGGGCGGCGTCTACGAAATCGTGTTGTTCCACGCCGAGCGTCACACCACGCAGTCGAACTTCCGCCTCACGCTGGCGGGCTTTTTGGCACCGCGTTCGTCGTGCGAGACCTTCTGCGGTGACGGCATCGTCGCCGGTAACGAATTCTGCGACGACGGTGATGCGGCCCATGGCAACGGCAACTCCAACACCGTGTCCGGCGCCTGCAACACCACGTGCACCGCGCGCGCCTATTGCGGCGACGGCGTCAAGCAACTGCCGGGTGAGGCGTGCGACAACGGCACCAACAGCGACCTGTACAAGACCGCCGCGTCACCCCCGACCGTCTGCGCGCCCGGCTGTAAGGTGCCGCCCAGCTGCGGCGACAACGTCCTGCAAGCGTCCTTCGAGCAGTGCGACAAGGGCGGCCAGAACAACGACGCCAGCTACGGTCCAAATAGCTGCACGACCGCGTGCAAGCTAGGCGGCTACTGCGGCGACGGCACGCAGCAGGCGGCCGGCGGCGAAGCCTGCGACTTGGGTGTCAACAACGGCAAATACGGCCCTACCTCGTGCGGGTACGACTGCCAGGCGGGCCCGCGCTGCGGCGACCACATCCGCAACGGTCCCGAGCTGTGCGACGACGGTGTCGACAACGGCACCGCCACGTCGAACTGCGCCAGCGACTGCACGATCAAGCCGTACTGCGGCGACGGCATCAAGCAGAACAACGAAGAGTGCGACTACGGCCAGTTCGCCTCGACCGAATACGGCGGCTGCACCACCATCTGCATGTTCGGCCCGCGCTGCGGTGACGGCGGCCCTGGCAACACGCCGGATCCGGAAGAAGAATGCGACTACGGCACCGCCGGTAACATGGGCGGCTACAACGGCTGCACCAACAAGTGCGGTCTCGGACCGCGCTGCGGCGACGCCGTGTTGCAAGCCAGTGAAGGTGAAGCGTGCGACAACGGCTTCAACGCCGACGACTACGACGATCCGAAGACGGCGGCCGCCGAGTGCGGCCCGGGCTGCACGCCTCCTCCGTTCTGCGGCGACAAGATCGTGCAGTCGGCGCACGAGCTGTGCGACAACGGTCCCGACAACAGCGACACCGCCTACGAAGGCTGCACCACCCTGTGTGAGTTCGGCCCGTTCTGCGGTGACGGCGACGTCAGCGGCCCGGAAGCTTGCGACGACGGCTTCGACAACGTGTCGTACGCCGCGGTCAAGGGCGGCTGCAGCTACGACTGCCAACCGGCGCCGTACTGCGGCGACGGTGAGCGCAATGGCCCCGAGCAATGCGATCTAGGCACCGACGCCAACACCGGCGAATACGGCACCTGCAACGCCGACTGCTCGTTCGCCCCGCGCTGCGGCGACCGCAAAAAGAACGGCAACGAGCAATGCGACGACGGCCCCAGCGGCAGCCTCAGCTGCACCGCGACTTGTAAGAGGCGCGTCGTCGTGCAGTAAGGCGGGCCCGATTTGCCTCACCATCCGGGCGGTGCGACAGTGCCGTCCGGATGCGGATCGCGCTGCTCTACCCGCCGCCTTGGAAGATTTCGGCTCCTGGCGAGCCTCGCTTGCCGCCGGCTGAGGGGGGCCCGCCCTCCGACTACCAGGAGGGCGACCTCGACGCCGATTTCTTTCAGACGCCGTATGGCCTCTTGAGCCTCGGCGCGCAGGCGCTGCGGGCGGGGCATCAGGTCAAGGTGTTCAACCTTTCGGGCTTTGCCTGGAGCCGGGTGGAAGAAGTCGTGGCGGCGCTGGACGCCGACGTCTACGCGCTATCGTGTTGGACCGCGAATCGGCGCGGGGTTGGTATGGTCGTGAAGGAGATCCGCCGACGTCATCCGAACGCGCACATCGTCGTCGGAGGGCCGCACGCGACGCCGCTGCCGCGGGAGGTGATGCGGCACTATCCAGAAATCGACACGCTGTGCGCGGGCGAGAGCGAAGCCAGCTTCATGGAAATCGTGGAGCGGTTGGCGCAAGGGGCGTCGACCAAGGGCGTGGCCGGCACCTGGTACCGCGAAGGTCGCGATATCGTGCAGGCGTCGTCGCGCGACTCGATTCAAAACCTGGACACGTTGGCGTCACCGCACGCTTACTTCGACACGCACATTTTCATGACGTCGCGCGGCTGCCCGTGGGCGTGCACGTTTTGCGGCGCCGAAAGCAGCTGGGGGCGAGGTTTTCGCGGTCAATCGGTGCCGTACGTGCTCGACGCGCTCGAGCAAGCCACCGCGCGCGCGCGCGTGAAGATGCTGCAAATCAAGGACGATACCTTCACGACCAACAAGAAGCGCGTCCTTCAGCTGTGTCGCGGCATTCGCGATCGCAAGCTCGAGTTTTTATGGAGCTGCGACACGCGCGTCGACGTCCTGAACGAAGAGCTGCTGTACGAAATGCGCCTCGCCGGCTGTCAGCGGCTGAGCCTCGGCGTCGAGACCGGCTCGCCTAGCATCCTCAAGAACATCGACAAGAAGATCACGATCGACGAAATCGTCGCCGCCGCCGAAATGGCGAAGAAGTACGGCGTGCACGTGCGCTTCTACATGATGCTCGGCAACCGCGGCGAAACCGCGCAAACCTTCCGTGAGACGCTCGACTTTTTGGCGCGCGCCAAGCCGCACCAGTACATCTTTTCGTGCTTGTCGGTGTTCCCCGGCACGCACGACTTTCAGGATGCCGAAAAAGCCGGCTGGCTCGATCGCGAACGCTACTTCACCGAAGATTTTCAGGAGCTCAAGGTGCCGTTCGACGCTTCCGACGACACGACGGCGCTGCTCAACAGCTGGTTCGCCCAGAACAAGGGCATGCAAGAAGGCTATGTCGAGACGACCGAAGACTGCCTGGGCGTTCTCAGCCGCTTGAGTGACCACGCGCCCGCGCACTTGGACGTCGCGGGCGCCTACTACCGCGACGGTGAGCTGGAGCTTGCCACCCAACACGCGCAAAAGGCCTTGGATTTGGGGCACCCGACGCCCGGCTTGGCCTACAACTACTTGGCCTGCATTGCCCATCAAAAAGGCGACATCCCGGCCATGCAGCAGCACTTCATGACCGCAGCCAAGACCGACCCGCAACACCAGGTTTTGATCAGCAACGTGCAGCGCGCGCGCGGCTGGTTCGCCGAGCACGGCCCCGAGCGCAACCTGCCGCTGCACCTGGTCGGCAAGCACGACTTTCAGCTATTGGAACGCACCGAGCAACCCGCCCTACCCGGTGCCTTGCCAGACAGCTTTGCGGCTTGGGACACCGAAGCGCCGCGCGCCGGCGCCCTCTCCGCCGACGAAGGCACGGGCAGCGTCGTCGATCGCCAACGCCAACCGATCGAGTTCAGGAGTCGTCGCTTGCCGGTCGCGCGCTGAGTCGAGTAGGCGTTGGCAGTTGGCTTTCAGTTGGGGCTTTCAGTCGGCGCGAAGCGTGATCGGGTAGCGGATGGTGGTGGCGCCGAGCGTGACGTCGACGAAGAGCACGTCTTCGCGCAACCCGGCCGCGCTGCGCGTGAAATCGACGGCAATTTCCGCGCTTTCACCGGCCGGTACATTAGCGGGCACGGTCGCGGGCAGCGCGAAATCGGTCAAGGCCAGGCGGCTACGAGGGTTGCTCAACTGAATGGCATCGTCGCACGCGTTCTCGATGCCGAGCGTTGCGTCGGTGGTGCCGTTGAAGGCGAGCGCGAAGCCAGGCGTGAGCTTCAAGCAAGCGAAGCGGGGCGCGGCGGTGAGACGAAATGATTGGCTCAGCGGATCCGGACGCGAAATGATGGCGTCGGCGGGGGCCGAGTGCTCGGTACCGCTCACCCATTCGAAGCGCAGCTCTTGCCCGTCGGTGACGATCAGGTCGACCTCGAAGCCCCCCTCAGGAGTACCGGGGCCGGCCACTATCGGGTCGGTGGTGTCCAGGTTCGTCACGCGCACGGTCGCGCCGGGTGGCACGTTGCCGCGGCCGGTTTCGAGCACCAACACCCGATCGTCTTGCGGTGTTTTTGCGACCACGGTGGGGTCCGTGAAGCCGCTCAGATCGAACACGGTTGGTGGCTCGGGCATCGGGGTCGCGACGCCGGGGCCGCAGGCGCTGGCCAAGAGCCAAACGCCTGCGGTCACGAGCGCGGAGCTTGCGAGCGTGCGCTGGGCACGACGCGACTGAAGGGGTCGGGATAGGGGCATCGAGCAAGCTCCGAATGACGTAACGTCTCGTCGCGCTACCTGATCACTTCACGTGGCAGTCCGGATCCTGAAAGATACAAGGATCGGTCGGCTCGCGCTTGCACTCGCCATCCGACCCCTCGATATACGTGAGGCAGGCGACGGGCACGCAGTCAGGGTCGAGCGCCAAGCACGGATCATTCGGCTCGCGGCTGCAAACGCCGTCGGGCGGTGAGGCGATTGACTTGCACGTGGGCGCCCCCGGGTCAGACGGCGTGCCACCGGGCGGCTGCTGGTCGCCGGCATGGCAGTCCGGATCGGCATAGAACCGACAGATATCGTCGTACTTGGGGCACACGCCGTCGGCCTCCAAGGCGAACGCGGGGCAGCTGATAGGGCCGTCGCCCGGTGGATCGGTCGGTAGCGGATCGACCGCCGCGCAGTCCGGGTCTTGGTAGATGGCGCACGGGTCGCTCGTATCGCACTTGCCGTCCGCTTCTTTGGCGATGGCGGTGCAGATCACGTCGCTGCAGTCGGGGTCTTGGGAAATGCACGGGTCGGCCGGGCTGCGGGTGCAGGTGCCGTCCGCTTCCTCGATGAACAGGGCGCAAGCGATGCCGCCGTCGCCGGTGGTGGGGGTGCAGTCGACGCTGTCGATCCCGGCGCAGAACCGGTCGCACTCGCCGTCGCCGTACCAGCCGTGCTCTTGGCAGGCGTCACCTTGGGCGGTGTGATTGGCGTGCGCCTCGGCCGCCGCCTTCTTGAGCTGCACTTCGCTCTCCCCCGCGGAGCCACCGGTCGTCTGCCCACCCGAGCAAGCGACCATCAACAACACCAGGCCAGTCAGGTACTTCGTCTTCATCATCTCAACCTCCGAGCCCCGTTAGAGCAATCACCATGCCGGTGGGTTGAGAAGTAAAAATATTAATACTTTCCAACTGTTACCTTTATGTCTTGTTGTTCCAAACTGTTCCAATTCGTTCCGATAGCTGCCAAGTGGTACAGTCGTCGGCGTGGCACTCTCGCCCGGTGATCTGCTTCAGGGCCGCTACCGCATCGGCGCGCCGCTCGGGCAGGGCGGCATGGGTGCGGTCTTCCAAGCTCACGAGGAGCCGGCCGGGGGAGAGCTCACGGTCAAGCAACTGCGCCTTGATGGGCTCGACCTACTCGAGTCGTTCCGCGGCGAGTTCGCGCTGTTGTCGCAGGTGTCGGCCCCGAACCTACTGCGCGTGCTCGACTTCGGGAGCGAGCGGCTGCGCGGGGAGCTGCACCATTACTACGTGGCCGAGCGCGTCGACGGAGTGACCCTGGCGGAATGGGCGCCGCGAGCCGCTCCCGAGGAGGTGCTGCGCGCCGTCGCCGACGCCGTAGCGGGTTTGTCGGCCCTGCACGACGCTGGCATTCGTCATGGCGACTTCACGCCCGCCAACGTGCTCGTGGATCGCAGCGGTCAGGCGGTATTGATCGATCTCGGGTGTGCGCGTCCGTTCGGCGTGACCGATCACCTTGCCGGCACCGAGCGCTACCTGGCGCCCGAGCTGTTGGACGGGCATGCCGGAGACGGCCGAGCGGACCTGTTTGGAGTGGGGCGCACGCTGGAGTCGATGTTCGGAGGCACGACCCGCGCGCCGGCGCACGTCGCGCGGCTGATCGAACGCCTGCTGCGCGTCGAGCCGGACGCGCGTCCCGCCGACTGCGCCGAAGTGTTGGAGGCGCTGGGTCGAAAGCCGCGAGCACGCTGGAAATCATGGGCGCCGACGCGGCTGTTGGGGCGAGAAAGCGAGCTCGGCCGCTTCGAGAGCTGGCTCGCGACGCTGGTGGCGGGCGACGCGGGGCCGCGCGTGCTCGGACTGTGGGGCGCGGCCGGTATGGGCTCGTCGCGGCTGCTGCGCGAGCTGACCTGGCGCGCGCAGTTGCGGCTCAGCGTGCTGCGGTCGCGGCCGGAGCAGCCGGTGGGGCGTTTGCTGCAGGTCGCCTTGGGGTTGCCGCACCCGGTGAGCACGCGGCGCGGCGTGCTGGCGGCGGTCAGTGTGCTCCGTGAAAGCGCGGAACCGCTGCTGCTGGTCGTCGAAGACGCCGAGCGGTTGGCGAGCGAGGAGCAAGAGCTGCTGGTCTCGTTGGTGCGCGGGTTGGGGGCGGGCGGCAACTTGGCGGTCGTGCTTTCCTCGCGTGAGGCGTGGTCCGGTGACGACATTCTGCCGCTGCAATGCGGCCCCCTGCCGCCCGACGTGGTGACGCAGTGGGTGTCGCCCCACCTGACCGACAAGCGCGGGCGCGAGCTGGTTCGACAAAGCGCGGGCAGCCCGCGGCGCATCGAGCAACTGTTGGCCGAAGCGCTCGGCCCATCGCGGTTGACCCCGTCGTCGCCGAAAGCAGCCGCCACCGGCGCCCTCACCGGGCTTTCGTCGAGCGAACGCGAGGCGTTGGCGCTCTTGTACTCGCAAAAGGGTGAGGTGCCGGCTCACGCCTTGGGCTTGGCGTGGGCCGACTTGGACCCGTTGCTCGAACGGCGGCTCGTCGAGCGTGACGGCGAAGCGCTGCGACTCACGGCCAGCGCTCGTGATGCCATCGATGGCGGCGCCTTGTCCACTGCCGAGCTCGAGAAGGCCCACCTGCTGGCCGCCGGTTGGTATGCGTTGCTCGAGCCCGACCACGCGGGCAGTGCTCGCGCGGCCCGGGTCATTCACCATTTGGTGCGGGGCGGGGACGCCGCGCGTGCCCAAGCGCTGTTCACGAGCGAGGCGCATGCGCTGGCGGCGGGGCCGCGTCAGGTAGGCAAGCTGCTGCTGCCGCTCGTCGACGCCAGCCAAAACGCCGAGATTTTGCTGAATCTGGCCGGCATCTTGCTGGAGCGGAGCCAGCCGCGCGCGGCCGTGCGTGCCGCCGCTCGTGCGGCTCGCTACGGCAAAGGCCCGGAGCTTCGCCGCCGCGCCGCGCTCGTCGCGAGCGACGCTTTGACGCGACTCGGGCGGCCGGCTCGCGCCGAGCTGTTGCTGGG
>Ga0164241_10002524_pt1 | contig 19641 bp, 16 predicted proteins | sample OricomyardsoilBY_FD_108780 | JGI IMG/M metagenome (GOLD analysis project Ga0164241, IMG submission 108780) | Backyard soil microbial communities from Emeryville, California, USA - Original compost - Back yard soil (BY) | ecosystem: Environmental > Terrestrial > Soil > Unclassified | place: USA... | reverse complement strand
AGGGCGATGAGTGAGGTCAGGGTCTCGATCACCATCTCCGGCGGCGCGTTGTACGCCGGCACGTGCAGGCTGGCGAACGGGGTGCGGTGGCGCTGCGCCTGCTGTGCCCCCTCCACCACCCGGCGTACCCACGCCTCGCGGCCCAGGGCGTCGCACAGCTCCCAGAGGTAGGCCACGCCGAGGAACGCCGCGAACACCTCCATCACCCAGAGCAGCAGAGCCCCGACCGAGCCGAGCACGCCGAGCTCACTGACGAACGTCCACCAGAGCATGTACGCCAGGTAGGCGGCGAAGAGGTAGAAGGTCGCCGACCAGGCAAGGTGCGCCCGGGCGACCCAGTGCCGCGTGGCGGGCAGCCACACGGCGCTGACCACGAGCAGGCCGGCGACACCGGCGAGGGTGTTCGCACGGGTCACGTCGAGCAGGTGGAGGACGCCGGCCACGACCGCGGCGAGGACCACCGACCCCACGACCGAGAACACCAGCCGTCGCGCCGACGACCAGCCGCCGGCGCGTCCGCCGGTGGACATGGTGCGCGTGAACAGCGCCAGGGTCGCGACGGGGGCGGCGACGAGACCGGCAAGCAGGAAGGCAGCGAGCACGGGGGAGACTCCTGTCCGGGTCGCCAGCCACGACGACCTCGGTCAGCCTAGGAGCGCCGAAGAGCCCCCGACTCACCCTTCGGGGCCACCTAAACCTGGATCCACAGACTCAGCCGGCGCTCTGCATGACCCCCACGGACTCGGGCGTGAAGCCGGGGAAGACCGCCGACGGCGAGCTGCCGAAGCGGCTGGAGACGATCTCCGCGAGCACACTTCGGTAGTCGGTGGTCACGGTGAGGTCGGCGTCGAGGCCGCTGCCGAGGCCCGGCCAGCTGGGGCAGTGGTAGCCGCCGTTCACCCCGGCACCTGCCACGAACATCACGTTGCCGTACCCGTGGTCGAGGCCATAGTTGTCGTTCTCGGCGACCCGTCGGCCGAACTCGCTCAACGCCACCAGCGTGACCTTGTCCGTCTGGGTCCCCAGGTCGGCGAAGAACGCCGAGATCGCAGTCGCCAGGTCGGCGGCGTTCCTGATCATCTGGCCCCAGCCCAGGGTGCCCAGATCGCTGTGCATGTCCCAGTCGCCCTGGTCGACGGTCAGTACTTCGACACCCACGTCGCCGCGGATCACTCGCGCCACCTCGGACAGCGCCCGCCCCAGGTCGGAGTCGCCGTACGCCGCGCGGTTGTCCGCCGTGGACTGCACCGGCGAGAAGTCCGAGGTCGCCTGAAGGGTCGCCCGCATCGCTGTGCCGAGCACGCTCTTGTCGTCGTCCCACAGGGTGCCGAGGGAGCGGCGCCGCTTGCCCGGCGGGTCGGTGTCCCACTTGTCGTCCCCGGCGATGGACATGTCGTCCACCGACCCGACCGTCATCAACGGAACCGGACCGACCAGCTCCGTCGGCGGCGGACCGGAGATCATCCCGACCGCCTGCAACGGTGAATGGTGGTTGCGGGTGCCGACGAGCCGGTTCAGCCAGCCGACGCGCTTGCTCGAGCCCGGGTCGGCGTCCTCGAGCTCCTCCATCGCCGAGAAGTGCGAGCGGTTCGGCGCCGGGAGTCCCGTGGCGTGGACGGCGGCGATCTTGCCGGCGTTCCACAGCGGGAGCAGCGGTTCGAGCTTCGGGTGGAGGCCGAAGAAGGAGTCCGCGACGAGCAGCTGGTCCTTCGGGATGCCGATGCGGGGTCGCGCCGGGAGGTACGCCGGATCGCCGTGCGGGACGACCAACGAGAGGCCGTCGGCGGCGCCGCGCAGCGACAGCACGACCAGCACGGAGGTTGCCGGGACGATCGAGGACGCCGACGCGGACACCATCGCGGATCCGACCATCGTGGTCGCGCCGCCGAGGGCGAGCGCGCCACGCAACAGGCTGCGGCGACTCATGGCGGCGAACTCCTCGCAGCAGGAGTCGCCGGCGGGCTGTGTCACAGAGCTGGTCTGGGAGCTGGTCTGGGGGCTGGTCATCGGGTCACCGCCGGTAGTGGGCCGAGGAGTCGAGGAGGGTGGTCATCAGCCGCGGGAACAGCCACCGCATGACCGGGTGGTCGGCGTCGATCTGGTCCTTCGGCCTGGCGTCCACCGCCTGGCAGCAGGCCTTGAGCAGGTTGTCGGACGCGTGTCGGTGCAGGATCTGCTGCGACAGGTGCTCGACCAGCACCTTGAAGGGCGTCGTGTCGTTCGGGAGCCAGGAGACCGGCGTCCGGTAGTGGATCCCCTTCGAGGGCCACCAGCCGCCCGCGGTGTTGTAGTGGAAGGACATCGAGCCGACCATCCGCGAGGGCGAGGCCCACGAGGCACTGTCGATCGGCTGCCCATCGGGCCGCGGCCACTCGAAGACGCCCTGACCGATGCTGCCCGCCACCCAGGTGACCTGGTGGGCGGCGGTGTCTGGCGACTTCGGCCTCTTCACGTCGACGCCGAGCACGCGGTACGTCGAGACCAGGTCGCCCTGCGGGTCACGGATCTTGGCGCCGACCGCGTCCTTGAAGTGCTTGGAGTCGACGAGTGCCCGGAGCACCGGCCGGATCTGGGTGCCGTGTGACCGGTAGACCTTCGCGAGGTGGCTCACGAGGGCGCGCGGGGGTTCGTCCTCGACGAACACCGTGGCCAGCCTGGTGGCGATCCGGTGCGCGGTGTCGGGGTGGTGGGCCAGGTAGCGCAGGTACTCACGGGTCACCTTGCGACCGTCGGACGAGCCGTTGTTCGCCCGGAACGAGCCGACCTTGACGTGGCCGACCCAGTGCGCCGAGGGGTCGTACGCCGCCGCCCAGGTGTCCCACATGTCGACCCGCCACCCGGTGAGGATCCGGGCCGAGCTCTTGACGTCCGCCTCCGTGTAGTTGCCCACTCCGACCGTGTGCAGCTCGAGGAGCTCCCGGCCCAGGTTCTCGTTCGGGTGGTCCTTGTCCGAGACCGCGTTGTCGAGGTAGATGCCCATCGCCGGGTGCGTGATCGTGGCCCACAGGAGGTTCTCGAAGGAGTCGAGGGCGTGCTTGCGGACGACGTCGCCGTACCGCTTCCGCCAGGTGTAGACGCCGTCGGCGTACACCGGCACGTAGAGATGGTTCTCCCAGAACTCGGTCATGGTCTCGAGGAGCTGGCGGTTGCTGGTCATGCGCCGCAGGAGCACCCAGCACTGGTAGTCGGACATGACCTGCCAGCCGGGCATCCCGCCGCTGGTCGTCTCGCGCCAGAGCCGGCCGGGGGACCAGGCGAGGCCCGGGTACCAGGTGACGATCCTGCTGGTGTCGTCGTCTCCGACGCGCTGCGGCTGCAGCTGCCAGTCGAACCACTTCCGCGCCCCGCCGTGGCGTCGTACCTGTTTGGCCAGCCCCGGCGTCACGCCGTAGGCGAAACGACCGACCAGATGCCTGGACGCCGTGCCGAGGAGACGTGCACCACGGTGGCGCTTCTGGGCGTCTGGTACGGCGTCGGCTGCCTCGGCGGCAGGTGGGAAGACCGTGGCACCGGCGGCGAGCCCCGCACCGGCCAGGATGGCTCGTCGTGCGGGCACGGGCCCCCGCTCAACGGGGAGGCCGGCGGGACGGTCCATGGCGGGGGCTCCCAGTCATGCATGACCGCGGGACCCCCCGGACCGGCGGCGAAGTGTCAGAGGTCGAGGACGAACCTAGGGTGAGCGCCGGACCGCCGCCGCCGATTCGCCGACATTTCACCTGACCGGGGCCGACACGGGACCGTGAGACCTGGGTCGGAACAGGGTCGCCACGCAGCCTTCACCGGGTCGTAACCAGGATCGGGGTAGGCACGCTGGAGATGGGCGATTACCGTCGTAGGCACGATGTACGGGGGTGTTCCACGATCTCGGGACCTGCCCGGCCGGCCTGGCTGGTGGCACGGTCCGGTTCGCGCGTGCCTGGCCGCGGGCCTGATCTCGGTGCTGGCGGTGGCCCTGATCGGCAGCGGACGTCCACCCGTCCGCGAGGTGCTCGCGACCGCAACCGTGGGCACAGCGCCGCCAGACGCGCCCCCGACCCCGTCACCGGTCGAGCTCCCCGACCCGAGCGGCCGACAGGTCCATCAGCCCGCATCCCTGTCCGCAGCGACCACCCCCGCCGCCGCGGACAGCGCGGCCATCCCGGGTATCGCGATGGCGGCCTACCAGCGATCGGCGGTGGTCATCGGTGCGGCCGATCCCTCCTGTGGTCTCGACTGGGCGCTGCTGGCGGCCATCGGCCAGGTGGAGTCCGATCACGGCCAGTTCGGCGACAGCCACCTCGATCAGAACGGCGTGGCACGCCCGCCGATCATCGGGCCGCGCCTCGACGGCCGGCACGGTACGTCGCGCATCGACGACACCGACGCCGGTCGCCTCGACGGTGACCGTGAGTTCGACCGGGCCGTCGGGCCGATGCAGTTCCTGCCGTCCACCTGGGCCGCGGTCGCGGTCGACGGGGACGACGACGGTCGCCGCGACGTGCAGGACATCGACGACGCGTCGCTCGGATCAGCGGTGTACCTCTGCGCCGACCAGGACGACCTCTCGACGAAGGCGGGACAACGGCGCGCGCTGCTCCGCTACAACCACAGCCGCGCGTACGTCGACCGGGTGCTCGCGATCGCACAAGCATTGCGGGACAGCAGCATCTTCACATCCGGAGACCTCACCGTGCGGTCGATCGCCGACCTGCCGCGCGTGCGGCTGCTCGAGCCGGGCGGGCACCGGCACGACGGCGACGGGCCCGACCCGAGCGAGCCCCACTTCTCAGCGACCGTCGAGCCGGTGCCCTCCGCGAGCATCGAGCCCGTGCCCTCCGACACCCCGACTCCCACGCCTACGCCGACTCCCACGCCGACTCCCACGCCGACTCCCACGCCGACTCCGACCGACCCACTGACCGACCCGCCGACCGACCCGCCGGTGCTCACCGACCCGCTGCCGCCCGAGCTCGCGGACCTCACGCCGGATCAGGTAGACGCCTACAACTCCGCATGGGCCATCTGCGACGACGACCTCGTCCCGGGCTGGTCGATCGACGCCGACGCTGTGGAGGCGCTCACCGGTTGCCTCGCCGAGGAGGTCGACGTACCTCCGGATGACGTCACCCTGCTGACGTTCGTCGACTGGCTCGCGGACAACGAGGACGGCGGCACCGGGTGACCGGTGCGGTTCTGTAGAGTCTCCCGACACACGTCTTCCGAGACAGCTCCTCCCGACAAGGACCCCGAACCGCCCATGGACGGCTCTGACAGTCGCCCCTCACTCTCACCCTCTCCCTCTGAGCGCTCGAGCGTCGTCCCGTGCTGACGGCTTGGCTGCTGCTCGCGGTCTCGATCCTGCTCGTGATCGCCGCAGGGGTCTTCGTCGCCGCCGAGTTCTCCTTCGTCACCGTCGACCGGTCCAAGGTGGCGCAGGCCGCCGAGGAGGGCGACGCTGCCTCCGGTGGCGTCCTCAAGGCACTGAAGTCCCTGTCGACCCAGCTGTCCGGCGCCCAGGTCGGCATCACGATCACCAATCTGGCGATCGGCTTCCTGGCCGAGCCTGCGATCTCACAGCTCATCTCCGGGCCCTTGCGGACCATCGGGGTGCCCGAGGACGCGGTCGCCCCCGTGGCCGTCGCGCTCGGTCTGACGGTCAGCTCACTGGTGACGATGATCTTCGCCGAGCTCGTCCCCAAGAACTTCGCGATCGCCCGGCCACTGGAGACCGCACGAGCCACCCAGGGATTCCAACGTGTGTTCACCGCGGTGATGCGCGGACCCATCCGGGTGCTGAACGGCTCGGCGAACGCGATCGTGCGACGGCTCGGCATGGAGCCGCAGGAGGAGCTCCGGTCCGCCCGCTCGTCCACCGAGCTCGCCTCGCTGATCTCCCGCTCCGCCGACGTGGGCACCCTGGACGCCGACACGGCGGAGCTGATGGAGCGGTCGGTGGAGTTCGGCTCGCACACGGCCGGCGAGATCATGACGCCGCGGGTGCGGACGGTCAGCCTCGAGGCCAACGACCGCGCCTGGTCGGTGATCGAGCTGGCCCGCCAGACCGGCCACTCGCGGTTCCCCGTGCTGGGCCAGGACGAGACGGTGATCGGCACGGTCCATGTCAAGCACGCCGTGGCGCTGCCCACGCCCGAGCGTCAGACCACCAAGGTCAAGCACCTGATGACCCGTCCCATCGTCGTGCCGGACTCCCTCCGTCTGGACCCACTCCTGGGCCTGCTGCGCCAAGAGGGTCAGCTCGCCGTCGTTCTCGACGAGTACGGCGACCAGGCCGGCATCGTCACCATCGAGGACGTCATCGAGGAGATCGTGGGCGACATCGCCGACGAGCACGACCGGGTCGGAGCGCGTGGACGCCGGCGGAGTGACGGCTCCTGGGTCCTGTCCGGGCTGCTCCGGCCGGACGAGGTCGAGGACCTCACCGACGTCGAGCTGCCCGACCACGAGGACTACGACACGATCGCCGGGCTGGTCCTGCAGGTGCTCGGGCGCGTGCCGGCCCGTGGCGACGTGGCCGAGGTCCCCGTGCCCGACCGGTCCGACCCCGACGAACCGGAACGTCAGCGGCTGGCCCTGCTCACGGTGGAGCACATGGACGGCCTGCGGATCGACCGGTTGACACTGCGCGTGCTTGAGGGCCCGACCGGCACGACCGACGCCGGTGGGGACGCATGATGACCACCACGGCGGTCCTGCTGGCCGTGCTGCTGCTCCTGGGCAACGCGTTCTTCGTGGCCGCGGAGTTCGCCTTGGTGTCGGCGCGGCGCACCCAGATCGAGCCCCGCGCCGAGGAAGGGTCACGCCTGGCCCGCACGACCCTCCGGGCGATGGAGAACATGTCGCTGGTGATCGGGGTGAACCAGCTCGGCATCACGGTGTGCTCGCTGGTCCTCGGTGCCGTCGCCGAGCCGACCGCGGCCAAGCTCCTGGAGCCGGTGCTGCACGCGGTCCACGTTCCGGAGTCGTTGCAGCACCCGATCGCGTTCGCGATCGCGCTCGCCGTGGTGGTCTACCTGCACGTCGTGCTCGGCGAGATGATCCCGAAGAACATCGCACTCGCCGGCCCCGACCGCGCGGCGCTCGTCCTGGGCACCCCGATCTGGGCGATCGTCTCGGTGACCCGGCCGATCATCGCCGGGGTGAACGCCCTTGCCTCCGGCGTGCTCCGGCTGGTCGGCGTACGGCTGATGGACGAGGTGAGCTCGACGTACACCCGCGAAGAGGTCGCTGCCCTGGTGGAGGAATCACGTGGGGAGGGACTCCTCGAGGACGGCGAGTACGACCGGCTGTCCGGTGCCCTCGGATTCACCGAGAAGACCGTGGAGACCGTGCTGATGCCGCCCGCGACGCTCCAGACCGTACGTCGCGGCTCGACCGGCGCAGACGTCGAGGCGCTCTGCGCCGCGACCGGCTTCAGCCGGTTCCCCGTGGTCGGCGACGACGGGGAGCTGATCGGCTACCTCCACATCAAGGACGTCCTCGAGACCGACGATCATCGACGCATGCGTCCGGTCGAGGACAAGTGGATCCGCCCGTTCGCGCCGGTCCGCAAGGACGACCTGCTGCACGACACCCTGGAGAAGCTGCAACGCCGCGGCGCGCACATGGCCCGGGTGGTGGACGACCAGGGCGGCACGCTCGGGGTGGCCACCCTCGAGGACGTGATCGAGGAGCTGGTCGGTGAGATCCGGGACAGCGCCCATCTCGAGGCGCCCGCCTTGCCGAGCGTCGGGGAGCGCGGCACCGACGCGTGACCGACGGTTCGTGCCCTGCCGCCGGATAGGGTGTGCCCGGCGATTCGGACGTGGAAGGTGCAGGCGGTAGTGGCGGACGATGTGGCACGCGACGACGCACGCGTGTGGACCGTCCCCAACGCCCTGAGCTTCCTACGGCTGCTCGGCGTGCCGCTGTTCCTCTGGCTGGTGCTGGGCCCGGAGGCGGACGGGTGGGCGCTGGCCCTGCTCGCGGCGTCGGGGATCACCGACTACCTGGACGGGTACCTCGCACGACGACTGGGACAGACCTCCCGGCTGGGGGAGGTGCTGGATCCTGTGGCGGACCGGCTCTACATCCTCGCCGTGGTGATCGGGCTGGCGCTCCGCGACATCGTTCCGTGGTGGTTCGCGATCGTGCTGCCGCTGCGCGACGTCCTCCTCTGGGCGCTGGTGCCGATCCTGCGCACGCGCGGGTACAGCGCGCTGCCGGTCCACTTCCTCGGCAAGGCGGCGACGTTCAACCTGCTCTACGCGTTCCCGTTGCTGCTGCTCGGCGACGGCACCGGGGCGATTGCGACGCTGGCCAAGGTGTTCGGCTGGGCGTTCGCCGGCTGGGGGTTCGGGCTCTACTGGTGGGCCGGGATCCTGTACGCCTACCAGGTGTACAAGCTCGTGAAGACGACCGAGCGACGGGTGATCGCCCATGGTTGACACGCCCGCTCCGGGGTCGCCCCCTCGCCGCGGCGCATCAGACCTGCCCGAGCACGTCACGGTGCCGCTGCTCACCCTGATCACCCAGCGCTCACTCGACGCCGACTACGAGCACGTCGCGGCCCGACGGCGGGCCTCCGGTGACGATCCGCGCACACACCCGGTGCCGCGGCGTACGGCGGGCCTGGTGCTGCTGGCGTTCGGGCTGCTCGTGACCGTCGCCGCCGTCCAGACCAGCCGCAACGCCTCGGCATCGGACGCCAGCCGCGAGACTCTGATCGAGCAGATCGAGCTTCGGCGCGACGGTCTCAGCGGCCTCCAACAGGATCTGGACCGGGAGGAGGGGCGGATACTGGCGCTCCAGTCCAGGACGAGCCAGCTCGCGACCACTCAGCAGGCGGCACAGGCCCGCGTCCAGCGACTCGGAGCGCGCTCCGGTTTCCGACCTGTGCAAGGGCCTGGTATCCAGGTGACGGTGAACAGCGCCCCCGACAGCGCCGGCAACCAGCTGGTCCGGGACTCCGACCTGACGTTGCTCACCGACGCGCTGTGGAGTGTCGGAGCGGAGGCGATCAGCGTGAACGACCACCGGCTGAACGTCCTCAGCGCCTTCCGCAACGTCGGCGTGGCCGTGTTGCTCGACGCCCGACCGATCAGCCCGCCGTTCGTGTTCAAGGTCATCGGCGATCCCGACACGATGCCGGCGAAGCTGCTGGCCAGTCCGATGGGCGAGAAGTGGTACACCCTCAAGGACAGTCTCGGGTTCCGCTTCGACGTCCGCGAGGGCGGGACGATGACCCTGCCGGCGGCACCCGAGCCGAGGCTGCGGTCGGTGCAGATCGCACCCAAGAGCGACGGGCACACACGCACGCAGGATGGGGAGAGCGGGACATGATTGCGGCACTCGGACTACTCGTCGGTGTCATCCTCGGGCTGATCTTCACGCCCGACGTGCCGGCCGGGCTCGACCCCTACCTCCCGATCGCCGTCGTCGCCGCGCTCGATGCGGTCTTCGGTGCGCTGCGGGCCTACCTCGAGGGCATCTTCGACGACAAGGTGTTCGTCGTCTCCTTCGTCTCCAACGTCGTGATCGCGGCCGCGATCGTCTACCTCGGCGACAAGCTCGGTGTGGGCGGGCAGCTCTCGACGGGGGTCATCGTGGTCCTCGGCATCCGGATCTTCTCCAACGTCGCCCAGATCAGACGGTACGTCTTCCATGCCTGACGACGAGCCGACGATCGCCGGCCCGGCCGACGGACCTGGGCAGCGGGCGTCGTTCGGGGCGCCGGGCTCGGGCGACGAGGTCGGGCGGCAGCGGCTGCGGGAGGCGCTCCTCCGTCCGTCGCGAGCCCAGCTGATCGTGGGCGTGCTGCTCGCCGTCCTCGGCTTCGCGGCGATCACCCAGGTGCACACCACCACCACCGACAGCACCTACGCCGGCTACCGCGAGGGGGACCTGGTCGACGTCCTGTCCGCGTTGACGGGTGCGTCCCAGCGTGCCCAGACCCAGATCAACGAGCTCGAGGCGTCGCGACAGCGGCTGCAGCAGAACCAACAGGCGCAGGATGCCGCGATCGAGGCCGCCCAGAAGCAGGCCGAGGAGCTCAGCATCATGGCCGGTTGGGTCCCGGTCACCGGGCCCGGGATCCGGATGACGGTGACCGAGGGGCCGCGGCCGGTCGACGTGACCACCGTCCTTGACACGATCGAGGAGCTCAGGTCCGCCGGAGCAGAGGCCATGCAGGTCAACGGCAAGGTGCGGCTCGTGGCACAGAGCGCGATCGTGCCCGCCGCCGGGGGGCTGTCCATCGACGGCACGCTCGTGACCTCGCCGTACGTCTTGGACGTGATCGGCGACCCGCACACCCTGAAGGGCGCGCTGGAGCTGGTCGACGGACCGGTCGCCCAGTTCAAGAGCGACGCCGGGGCGGAGGTCGAGATCGAGGAGCTCGACTCCCTGGACATCCACGCCGTGCGCGAGCCGGCCACACCGCAGTACGCCCAGTCCCAGTAACCGCGAGTAGCCTGCCGCCAGGCCCTGTCGACGAAGGAGACCCGTGTACCCCGATGACCTGAAGTACACCGCGGAGCACGAATGGGTGCGGAGCCCCGGCGAGGCCGAGGGATCGGTGCGGGTGGGCATCACCCACTACGCGCAAGACCAGCTCGGCGACATCGTCTACGTCTCGCTGCCCGCGGTCGGCGACACGGTCACTGCTGGAGCGGCCTGCGGTGAGCTCGAGTCCACCAAGTCGGTGAGCGACGTCTACGCCCCGGTCGACGGCGAGGTGGTCGCGGTCAACGAGAGCCTGGACGCGACCCCGGAGCTGGTCAACAGCGACCCGTACGGCGGTGGCTGGCTGTACGAGATGGTTCCCTCCGACGCCGCTTCGCCGGACGGGTTGATGGAGGCCACGGCGTACCAAGCCACGCTGGGGGAGTGATCTGGTCGGCCTGTTCGGCCGACCCAGAGCCACGCCCGTGATCGTCTCCGGCGACCATCGTGAAGTGGTCCGACGCCTGGGAGCTGCCTGATAGGTTCGCAACAACCATCAACCTCAGCCCCTCACTGAGGGTTGGACAGGAGACGATCACCGATGCCGTACTGCACCAACTGCGGCAACGCGAACCCGGACGAGGCGCGCTTCTGCTCGCAGTGCGGCACGCCGTTGGTGGGGGAGGCGGCTCCGGCCGCGGGTGGTGACTCGACGGCGACGATCAGCATCGCGGGGACGGACCGCGTCGAGATCTCCTCGGACCGACAGCTGAACCCCGTGGACGCGGCGGCGGTCGACGCTCTCCCGCGCGGCTCGGCGCTCCTCGTCGTCCAACGTGGGCCCGGGGCGGGCAGCCGGTTCCTGCTCGACAAGGACGTCACCACGGCCGGCCGGCACGCCGACAGCGAGATCTTCCTCGACGACGTGACCGTCTCGCGCCGCCACGCGACGTTCACCCGCGAGGGCAACACGTTCACCGTCGCCGACGCCGGCAGCCTGAACGGCACCTACGTCAATCGCGACCGCATCGACACGGTCGTGCTCAAGGACACCGATGAGGTGCAGATCGGCAAGTACCGCCTGGTCTTCTTCCAGGGCCATGAGCCCGCCGCCGACCGCGCCGCAGCGCCGCTGGCGTGACCGGGAGCGTGGACGGCAGCGCGGCCGCCTCGGGACGGGTGCGGCACAACATCGGGGAGGTCCTCGACGTGCTCCGTCCGGACTTCCCGGGCGTCACGATCCCGAAGATCCGCTTCCTCGAGGACAAGGGGCTGATCAAGCCCGAGCGGACGCCGGCCGGCTACCGGAAGTTCTCGGTCGAGGACATCGACCGGCTCCGTTACATCCTCCGGATGCAGCGCGACCACTACCTGCCGCTCCGAGTGATCGGTGAGCACCTCGACGCGATCGACCGCGGGATGAAGCCACCTCCCATCGAGCCAGTGGTACCCACGGTCCCGACCGTGGCCCTGGCTGCCGACGGCTTGCCGTCCTCGGACTCGTTCACCCGCCGCGACAACCTGCGCCTCTCGCGCAAGGAGCTGCTGAAGATCGCGGAGGTCCCCGAGGAGCTGCTCACCGAGCTCGAGCAGTTCGGGCTGGTCACGCCACGCACCGGTACCGGCCACTACGACACCGATGCCCTCGTGATCGCGACGACCGCGCGCGAGCTCGCCGAGTTCGGCCTCGAGCCGCGTCACCTGCGGGCCTTCAAGACGGCCGCCGACCGGGAGGTCGGTCTGGTCGAGCAGGTCGTAGCCCCCCAGAAGCGTGGGAAGGACGCCGCCGCCCGGGGTCGCGCCGAGGAGACCGTCAGCGAGATCGCGGCGCTCTCCGTGCGTCTGCACGCGACGCTGGTGAAGGCCGGGTTGCGGGGTCGTTGAGCGGGCCGCTCACGCTGGCCGGCGCGGCCCATCCGGGCCTCGGAGTGGGCTCATTGACCGGGGGTACTGTGGAGCCATGCGCGAGGTCGACGTCCTGGGTGTCCGGGTCGAGATGCCGTCGAACAGCCCGATCGTGCTGTTGCGCGAGGTCGAGGGGCAGCGCTACCTGCCCATCTGGATCGGGGCGGTGGAGGCGACCGCCATCGCCTTCGCCCAGCAGGGCGTCGTACCGCCACGCCCCCTGACCCACGACCTGCTCAAGGACGTGCTGGAGTCCACAGGCAACGAGCTCACCGAGGTGCACATCACCGAGGTGAAGGACAACATGTTCTTCGCAACCCTGGTCCTGGCCTCCGGGGTCGAGGTGAGCGCCCGACCGTCGGACTCCATCGCGCTGGCGCTGCGCACCGGCAGCCGGATCCTGTGTGCCGAGGAGGTGCTGGCCGAGGCGGGGCTCGACGCGCCGGCCGAGCAGGAGGACGAGGTGGAGCGGTTCCGGGAGTTCCTCGACCAGGTCTCGCCGGAGGACTTCGAGACCCGATGACGTCCCCGATGTCACCTGGCCGGAGGGCGCCATCAACCTCAACCTGAGGTTGAGGGTTGCGACACGCCGGAACGCTCTTTGACGAGCCTGCGGTGCGGGCTTACCTTGAACTGTCCTCGTTGTAACTCCACCGATGTGGCTCGTGCCGTACGGTTCCCCGGGAGTCACTCCACGCGAGGTTTCCACCACGGAGGTCACAGTGTCCGACACCGAGCAGCGCGGGACGCAGAGCCCGGCCGACGGGACCGAGGCGGTCCGCGCGGCCGAGGCGGCGGAGGAGCAGGGGCTGCTCTTCACCGATGACGTCTCGCCGCTGCCCAGCGACACCGGCTATCGAGGACCGACGGCCTGCAACGCAGCGGGCATCACCTACCGCCAGCTCGACTACTGGGCACGCACCGGCTTGGTGGAGCCGTCCGTGCGCAGTGCGACCGGCTCGGGCTCGCAGCGGCTGTACTCCTTCCGCGACATCTTGCTGCTCAAGGTGATCAAGCGGCTGCTCGACGCCGGCATCTCGCTGCAGCAGATCCGCACCGCCGTGCAGCACCTGCGCGCCCGCGGCACCGACGACCTGACCCGGGTCACCCTGATGAGCGACGGGGCCTCGGTCTACGAGTGCACCAGCAATGACGAGGTCATCGACCTGCTCCAGGGCGGTCAGGGGGTGTTCGGCATCGCTATCGGCGGCGTCTGGCGGGAGATCGAGGGCACCCTCTCCGAGCTTCCGAGCGAGCGCACCGCGGAAGAGGACGCCGCTCCGCACGCCGACGACGAGCTCGCCGCCCGCCGCGCCCGTCGGTTGGGGTAGGCAGCGCGAATTCCCCGCTTGAGCGGGGAGTTCGCCGCTTGTTGGCGAAATTTGCCCCTACCAGTGCCGAAGTCCCCGCCTGAGCGGGGATTTCGGGAGCCACCCGACGACCGGGCGGGCGGATACCCCCGGTGTCCTGGGGACGGGTTAGGCGGGTTGGACGGGTTAGAGTGGCACCGCTGACGATCCCGCACGGGAGAGTCTTCGCCCGGGTTGCCCATGCACCACCAGGTCACCTGGACCGGAGCGCCGAAGGGGCAACCCCTCCCCGGAACCTCTCAGGCGCCAGGACCGTGCGGGTCAGGCAACTCTGAAGCCTCGGCGCCACCCACCGCGCCGGCACGACAGAGGGGGAGGCGAATCAGACGATCCAGTCGAGGAGCCACCCGTGAGCCAGCAGCCCGTCTTCGCCGACCGACACGTCGGACCGCGCCCCGACGACATCACCCGGATGCTCGACCGGATCGGGTTCGAGTCCCTCGACGCCCTGATGGCCGCTGCCGTCCCGCCCAGGATCGCCTCACACACCCTCGATCTGCCGGAGCCGTTGTCGGAGTACGACGCCGCCCGCGAGCTGCGCCGGCTGGCCGGACTGAACCGGCCGGCGGAGTCGATGATCGGCGTGGGATACCACGCGACGATCACCCCAGGGGTGATCCGGCGCAACGTCCTCGAGGACCCGAGCTGGTACACGGCGTACACCCCCTACCAGCCGGAGATCTCCCAGGGCCGGCTCGAGGCGCTGCTGAACTTCCAGACCGTGATCGGTGACCTCACCGGACTGCCGACGGCCAACGCGAGCCTGCTCGACGAGGGCACGGCCGCCGCCGAGGCGATGACCTTGGTACGCCGTGCGCTCGCCAGATCCAAGGGGGGGACCGCGACCGGTCCGTTCGTCCTCGACTCCGACGCGCTGCCCCAGACGATCGAGGTGATCCGCACCCGAGCCGACGCGATGGGCATCCAGGTGGTCGTGGCCGACCTCGTCGACGGCTTGCCCGAGGGTGAAATCTGCGGGGTCCTGGTGCAGTACCCCGGCGCCTCCGGGCGGATCCTCGACCCGCGACCGCTGATCCAGGAGGTCCACGAGCGTGGGGCGCTGGCCGTCGTCGCCGCGGACCTGCTCGCACTCACGCTCCTCGAGGCGCCGGGTGCCTTGGGTGCGGATGTCGTCGTCGGGTCATCGCAGCGCTTCGGCGTTCCGATGTTCTACGGCGGCCCGCACGCCGGCTTCATGTCGGTGGCGGCCGGGCTCGAGCGGCACCTGCCCGGTCGCCTGGTCGGAGTCTCGATCGACGCCGAGGGCCGACCGGCGTACCGCCTCGCGCTGCAGACCCGCGAGCAGCACATCCGCCGAGACAAGGCGACCTCCAACATCTGTACCGCGCAGGTCCTGCTCGCCGTCGTCGCCTCCATGTACGCCGTGTACCACGGCCCCGAGGGCCTGCGAGGGATCGCCGACGGGATCAACGGCCACGCCCGCCGGCTCGGGGAGTTGCTCCGCCAGGGCGGGGTCGAGATCGTCCACGACCACTTCTTCGACACCGTGCTGGCCCGAGTGCCCGGAGGCGCGGCCGAGGTCGTGGCAGCGGCCCGTGATCGGAAGGTGCACCTGCGGCACGTCGACGACGACCACGTCGGTCTCAGCGTGGGAGAGACCTACGACCCGCACACGCTGCGTGCCGTTCTCCAGGCGTTCGGTGCCGAGGGCTCCATCCCGTCCGGAGTCAGCTCGTTCACCCTCACCAGCCCCGACACCATCCCGGAGGAGCTGGCCCGCGAGACGCCGTACCTGACCCACGAGGTGTTCTCGAGCCACCACAGCGAGACGCAGATGCTTCGGTACCTACGCACACTGTCGGCGCGCGACTACGCCCTCGACCGGGGGATGATCCCGCTCGGCTCGTGCACGATGAAGCTGAACGCCACCACCGAGATGGAGCCGGTCTCGATGCCCGGCTTCGCGGACCTGCATCCGTTCGCGCCTGCCGAGGACGCCGCCGGTTACCGTGAGCTGATCGACCAGCTCGAGTCGTGGCTGGCCGCGGCGACCGGCTACGACCGCGTCTCGATCCAGCCGAACGCCGGGTCGCAGGGCGAGCTGGCCGGGCTGCTGGCGATCCGCGGCTACCACCGAGCGGGTGGCGACAGCGACCGGAACGTGTGCCTGATCCCGTCCTCCGCCCACGGCACCAATGCCGCCTCGGCGGTGATGGCCGGCATGCGAGTGGTCGTGGTGAAGGCGGCCGGGGACGGCGCGGTCGACCTCGACGACCTGCGCCGGCTCTGCGAGGAGCACCGCGAGTCGCTGGCCGCGCTGATGGTCACCTACCCGTCGACCCACGGTGTCTACGAGGACACGATCACCGACCTCTGCGCGATCGTGCACGAGGCGGGGGGCCAGGTGTACGTCGACGGCGCCAACCTGAACGCCCTGCTGGGCTACGCCCGACCGGGCGAGTTCGGCGGCGACGTGTCGCACCTGAACCTGCACAAGACCTTCTGCATCCCGCACGGCGGGGGAGGCCCGGGTGTCGGCCCGGTCGCGGTCCGCGAGCACCTCGCGCCGTACCTCCCGAGCCACGTCGGCCATCCCGACTTGGATCGGCGCGAGGGCATCGGTGCGATCAGCGCTGCGCCGTACGGCTCGGCCGGCATCCTGCCGATCTCCTGGGCCTACATCGCGATGATGGGCGCGGACGGCCTGCGCCGGTCGACGGCGACCGCGGTGCTGTCGGCCAACTACATCGCGGCCCGGCTCGACGAGGCCTTCCCGGTGCTCTACAAGGGAGATCGCGGGCTGGTCGCGCACGAGTGCATTCTCGACCTGCGCGGCCTGACCAAGGCCTCGGGTGTGACCGTCGACGACGTCGCCAAGCGGCTCATCGACTACGGATTCCACGCACCGACGATGTCCTTCCCGGTGGCGGGCACCCTGATGGTGGAGCCGACCGAGTCGGAGGACCTCGTCGAGATCGATCGGTTCTGTGACGCGATGCTGGCCATCCGGGCCGAGATCGAGCAGGTCGAGCGAGGGGAGTGGAGCGTCGACAAGTCCCCGCTGCGGAACGCGCCGCACACCACGCGCGCGATCGTCGGTGACTGGGACCGCGCCTACCCGCGCGAGGTCGCGGCGTTCCCGACCGGACTCGATCCCGACAAGTACTGGGCACCGGTCGCCCGCATCGACCAGGCGTACGGCGATCGCAACCTGGTCTGCTCGTGCCCGCCACCGGAGGCGTTCGCCGAGTGAGCTCCACGCACACGACGGTCCAGCCCACCACGGCCCGCCGCCTCCTTGCGCTTCTCGCCAGTCGCCAGGTCGAGGGGAGGCTTCCCTCCTTGGTCGCAAGCGTGCTGCGTGACGGCGAGCTCGTCTGGGCCGACGCGTACGGCGACATCGGCGGCGACACCGACCTCGCCGACATCCAGTACCGGATCGGCTCGATCACCAAGACGTTCACCGCAGTCCTCGTCCTCCAGCTGGTCCGGGACGGCCGACTGAGCCTCGACGACCCTGCCTCGCGGGTCCTCGGCGATGTTGGCTACGCCGACCGATCCTTGCGCGCCCTGCTGTCTCACGCGTCGGGGATGCCGTCCGAGCCGAACGGGTCGTGGTGGGAGCGGTCGGCCGGCGTCACCTGGGACGAGCTGGTCGCGGCGAACGACGGCACCGGGGCGGTGTTCCCGGACGGTCAGCAGTTCCACTACTCCAATCTCGGCTACGCGTTGCTCGGCCAGATCGTCGCCCGCGTCCTCGACCAGTCCTGGATGGATGCGGTGCGCGAGCGGATCCTGGAGCCGCTCGGGCTCGAGCGCACGTCGTACCTGCCGCAGCGCATCGCCGCACAGGGCTGGAGCGTCGACCCGTACGCCGGGACGCTCACCCGCGAGCCCGCCACCGACACCGGTGCCATGGCCCCTGCCGGCCAGCTGTGGTCGACCGTCAACGACCTCGCGCGGTACGCCGCCTTCCTGGGCGCCGGTCACCCGGACGTCCTGGACCTGCCCTGGCTGGAGCTGGCGTCGGATCCACAGCCCGGTGACCGGCACACCGAGCTCGAGGCGGGGCACAGCACCGGATTCCAGCTGTTGCGCGGCGGCTCGGGGATGCTCGTCGGTCACACCGGGTCGATGCCCGGCTTCCTCGCGGCATGCTTCGTCGATCGGCCGCGGCGCACCGGCGCGGTCCTGCTCTGCAACGCGACGACCGGCCTCGCCCCGGGGTTCCTCGCCCGGGATCTGCTCGAGGCGCTCGAGGTCCAGGAACCTACCCTGCCGCCCGCTTGGCGAGCGACCGCCGAGGTACCCACCGCCCTCGACGGTGTGCTCGGCGTCTGGCACTGGGGCAACACGGCGTACGCCGTCGGGCTCGAGGGCGGTCAGGTGCTGATGACCCAGAACGGCTCGGTCGCCCACCGCTTCGAGCTGCGGGACGACCAGCTGGTCGGGACGTCGGGCTACCACGCCGGCGAGACGCTCCACGTCGTACGCCACGACGACGGCACGGTGAGCCACCTCGAGTGCGCGACGTTCATCTACACCCGGACCCCGTACGACCCCGAGGCACCCATCCCAAAGTGACTGTTTCACTGTTCAGTCAGTTGCGCCATACTCGACGCCATGCGCATCACCCGCCTGGTCGGCTCGGGGTTGACGGCACTCACCCTGGCAACGGGGGTGACGCTGGTGCCACCGGTGGCGGGCGAAGCGGCTGCCCCACCCGCTGCGCCCACCGTGCAGGTGTCGGTGATGACGCAGAACATCTTCTACGGCGGGGACGACTACAAGCTCTCCACCGGTGACTGGTGCCCGGTGGCGAACGGGTGCCCACGGGCGCTGCACCGGCTCGCGCACATCATCGAGGCGAGCGGAGCCGACGTGGTCGGGGTCCAGGAGGCCGAGGACAACACGCGGCGCCTGGCGCGGCTCCTGGGCTGGCACGCTAGCCCGCGCGCCCACGTGATCTCGCGCTACCCGATCCTCGACCCTCCGCACAGTCGCGGCCTCTTCACCTACGTCGAGCCGGTGCCGGGCCGCGTGATCGCCGTGGCCAACACGCACCTGCCGTCCACGCCGTACGGTCCCTATCGCGTGCGCGCGGGCTGGTCCCGGCACCGCGTGCTGAAGCTCGAGCGCAGGCTCCGCGTGCGCGCCCTCGAGCCGCTGCTGCACCGGCTGCCGCGACTGATCGACCGCGGTGTTCCCGTCTTCCTGACCGGTGACTTCAACAGTCCGTCATACCTCGACTGGACGAAGGCCGCAGCGAAGGCTCGTTCTAAGGTGCCGTACGCCGTGCAGTGGCCGGCCAGCAAGGCGCTGGCGGACGCGGGCTTCGCTGACTCCTACCGTGACGTCCACCCAGACCCCGTGGCCGACCGGGGCTTCACCTGGTCACCCGGCGGACCCGAGACGCAGAAGCACGACTTCTTCGACCGGATCGACTGGGTGCTGCACGCGGGTCCCGCCACGACGGTGTCGAGCCTGCTGGTGGGGGAGCGCGGCAACCCGCAGGTCGACCTGGCCTTCAAGAAGCCGTACCCGACGGATCACCGCGGCGTCGTCTCGACGTTCGACCTGACACCCGCCCCGGCGCCGCTGATCGTGTCGCCCCGGGACCGGCGCGTCTTCACCGGCTCTCACCCTCTCCGGGTCCGCTTCCATGCGAAGGGTCTGCCCCAGGAGAAGCTCTCGCTGGTCCGGCTCGGTGGGGAGGGACGCCACCTGCGCACCGTGTCCACCGGACGCCACCGCAATGGTCTGGTCCGGATCCGGACGGCCCACCTGCGTCCGGGACGCTACGACGTGGTGCTCTGGGACAAGGCCCACGACCGGGTCGAGGCCACCGCTCCGATCTGGGTGTACCGACCGGGCACCCGGCCGCAGGTCACGACGAACCGGAAGGTCTACCGTGCCGGGAGCCCGATCCGGGTCAGCTGGACCGGGGCGCCCGGCAACAACCTCGACTGGGTCAGCTTCTTCCGTT
>Ga0164241_10002523_pt1 | contig 19652 bp, 15 predicted proteins | sample OricomyardsoilBY_FD_108780 | JGI IMG/M metagenome (GOLD analysis project Ga0164241, IMG submission 108780) | Backyard soil microbial communities from Emeryville, California, USA - Original compost - Back yard soil (BY) | ecosystem: Environmental > Terrestrial > Soil > Unclassified | place: USA... | reverse complement strand
TGCGTGATGTACGCCAGCGAATCAATTGCCCGTCTGTATAACGCAGCGACATCGTGATCTGTCGCGAACGTACCCGGTCCCCCCAGCCACCCTGTGATCAGACATCGGGTATCCGGTAAGGGTGTCCACCACGTGGGAATTTCCGCGTCGGAAAGGATAAACGATGCCTCTGACAGCTGGCGGCCAGTGGATTCCCAGAACCGTTCTTTGAATTCGAACAGGAACTTGATGACGCCGCCGAAGCCCATTTGATCAAGTGCTTTCTGATGCTGGTCAATGGCGGGAATAAAGCGGATGTCTTTCCGCTGCAGAACGCCTAGCGGAACCGTTACTATGGCCCGTCCGGAGACGATTCTTCTGCCCGTCGACGTTTCGGTGACCACGCTGCCCTCACTCCACTCCAGCATCGAGACGGGTTCGGACAGGTGTATGATTCCACCAGCACGACGGATCTTTTGTTCCAGATGGTCGATGATGACACGATAGCCTTCCTGAATGTGATACTGGTCATCATTGTCTGTATGTGCCCACTCGTCGCGAAGGGTGAGTGCACTTGCCCGCTGCGTATCGGCAATGTCAAAGCCCTCTGCAAAACGCGTTACGCCACGGCGAAGGTCTGCAAACTCCGGACCGCTGAAATTGTCCTGAAGAAATGCGGCGAGCGTAATGTCGTATGCTTGTGTATTAAGCTTGTGAAAGAAAGCCTCCCATTGTTCATCCATCAGGTCGCCATGATGGATTTCATCCTTGACCAATGTGTAGTGGTTACCGGCCCTGTGAACCCGGTTACCCTTCGCGTTCGTTAAAAGCTTCATCGTAATGGGCTGCTGACCATGAATAAATTCTGCCCCCGCATCCACGGCTCCCGTGAACTCTCCCTGCAGGGTGTGAATCCTGCCACCCAGGCGATCACGACCCTCGACGATTACGACCTGATAGCCCAAACCCAATAGTTGATCGGCCGTATAAAGCCCGCAGATTCCGGCGCCAATGATAAGAATCGTTTGATCCAAAGGTTTACGTTTTATAAGTGTCATTGCCTGTGCGGCGGTGAACTTCCGCCTGGCATGAAGGCAAAAGTAAGTCTTATTATACTTAGTGCACCAGCTAAAACCTTTCACGAATTCTGGCGGAGGCAGAAATGCTAGCTCGCCAACGATGGGGTATTCTAAATCATATTGCTATCCTTCGAACTAAACGATTATCTTGGAGTTTCCATTTAAAAGACTCCCATGAAAAAGGTTATTCTTGTTGCGTGCTTAACATTGACCTCGCTTCTTGTCTGGAATTGTAAGAAGTCCGAACCGAAAGAGCAGCCTCCGACGCAATACACCATCAATCAGTTTATGGATATTATCCAGATTGGCGGTGGCGCATTTTCTCCCAACGAGAGCAAGATTCTTGTCAGCAGCAAGGCCACGGGCATATACAACGCGGTAGAGATTGACGTCAAGACTGGCGAACAGAAGCCACTTACGCATTCGACCGACGACGCCGTTTATGGATACGGTTATTTTCCGCAGGATGATCGCGTGCTGTATGGGAGCGACAAGGGCGGCAACGAAATTACCCACTTGTATGTACTTGGTGCCGACGGAAAATCACTTGACCTGATCAAAGACAGCACGGCCAAAGCGGATTTCTTCGGATGGAGCTATAACAAGAAGCAGATGTATTATGCCTCCAATAGCAGGGATAAGCGCTTCTTTGACTTATATAAAGTTCAGGTAGATGCGAATAAGAACGAGAATAACCTATACCCTGCGGTACTCACTTACAAAAATGAAAAAGGTTTTAATCCTGCGTCGATCTCCAACGATGACCGATACATGGCGCTCACGGAGTCCATTACGACGAATAACTCAAACATGTATTTGTTGGACACTCAAAACGGCAAGACAAAGTTGATTTCCGAACATACAGGCGACGCGCAATACAATCCGCAGTATTTCAGTATGGACGGCACGAAACTTTTTTTCCTCACCGACGAGGGAAGTGAATTTTTGTACCTCGCGAGCTATGACATCGCTTCGGGAACTAAGACAAAAGTGGAGGAGGCACCCTGGGATATCATGTATGCCTATCTGTCACGCAACGGGAAATATCGTGTGGTTGCCATTAACAACGACGCACGCACCGAGATCAAGATATATGACGAAAGTAATGGCGGAAAGCTATTGGAAGTTTCTGGGCTTCCTGAGGGTGATATTACCGGCGTAAATATTTCTGAGAGCGAGAAACTCATGTCTTTTTACGTAAGCAGTTCTAAGTCGCCGAGTAACCTCTTTGTCTACAATTTTGAATCAAAGGAGTCCAGGCAACTTACCGATAACATGACGAAGGAGATCGATCCTAACGATCTGGTCGCCGGTGAGGTGGTTCGTTTTAAGTCATTTGACGGGATGGAGATTCCAGCCCTGCTGTATAAACCGAAAGGAATAAAAGAAGGAGAAAAAGTGCCCGCTTTGTTGTGGATTCACGGTGGACCAGGTGGACAAACGCGTTTGAACTACTCGGCATCTTTGCAGCATCTGGTGAATCACGGATATGCTATACTTGCCGTGAACAATCGGGGTAGTTCCGGGTATGGTAAGACATTCTACGCCGCCGACGACAGGAAGCACGGCAATGAAGATCTTCGGGACTGCGTTGAGTCGAAAAAGTTTCTCGCGTCGCTGGGATACGTTGACATGGATAAGGTTGGAATCTATGGAGGCAGCTATGGCGGCTATATGGTGATGGCGGCGCTTACCTTTGCGCCTGAAGAATTCAAAGTGGGTGTCAATCTTTTTGGTGTTACCAACTGGCTTCGTACGTTGAAAAGTATTCCACCCTGGTGGACATCGTTCCGCGACGCGCTGTATACCGAAATGGGAGATCCGGTAAAAGATTCTGTCGCGCTTTATAACAAGTCTCCGTTGTTTCATACAGAAAAGATCACCAAGCCATTTATTGTATTGCAGGGCAGCAATGATCCACGCGTATTACAGGTGGAGTCGGATGAGATTGTGGCCAATGCGAGAAAGAACGGCGTATCTGTTGAGTATGTGATCTTCCCCGACGAAGGGCACGGCTTTGCCAAGAAGGAGAATAACATCAAAGCCTCGGACGAGGTGCTTAAGTTCCTGGATAAATATCTGAAACTTCAAAGCATGCCTTGAAGACACGGCAGTAACAATAGCGGCGAAAAGCCGGCAGAGTAGGTCACTTAGCAGGTAAGTACTTATTGAGCAGGGTTCCGTTTTTGAAAATCTCGGTGTTTTCAAACTGAAGAACCTGTTGGCCCTTGAAGATGGATAGTCCTTCGCCAATGGCCACAGGGCGGAGGAAAATGTAGAATTCATCTACAAGGTTCTGGCTGATGAGCGAGGCTGCAAATGAAGCTCCGCCGTATACCATAATGTCCTTTCCGGATTTTTGCTTTAATGCGTTCACAGTATCGATAAGGTCGCCGTTTTCAATTTCCGCGTTTCTGCCTTTAATTGACTTTTGCGTGCGGCTGAAAACAAGCTTTCTCATATTCACCATTCGCTGCGCCAGGGGATGTTCTGCGCTGCCTGGTTGATTGTCGAAAATATTCTCCCAATGCGTAACGAATTCAGGCGTCATTTTGCGGCCCAGGAGAATGGTGTCGCAGGTATCCGCCAGTTCAATAACGCGCTGCATGATCATTTCATCTGGTTGGCCAATCCACATCCAATCAAGCCCACCATCCGGACGAGCCACAAAGCCGTCGGCGGTCATTTGTACTTGCAATTTTAGTTTTCGCATACGAGTTTCTTTAGTGTCGATCGTGAGGTAAATGTCGGTATTCTGTTGTCAATCGGCAGGGATAATTGCGACAACGTAGTGGGTAGATTGCGTAAGGCGAGGATTTTGCTTTTGCCTTTCTATGGTTGGTTCGAAGGCCAGGATCAGGTCAGTTGTATCGTAGGTTGATGGTGTGCCGCTGCGAAGGTGAAGCAACGGTAAGAATTATAGGCGACGGAAAGCCGTTTGTTGTTAACGCGTGATGACCGATATCAAGCTTGCAGCAATTTTTTTTTATTGGAAGCGCGTCCCCGCTGCAAATGGAATGCTTCATAGCAGGATGTGACGGTATGAATTCGTGTATTGTTGATATATTTAGGTTATGTCACCAACGTTGAGTAAGATGAAATCAAATGTTACGAAGGCCATTGCAGCCATGTTTTGCGTGTATGGACTTATCGTTGTGGCGAAAACGGGATATCACTTCGGCGTCTGGTTGAAGAACGTACTATAAGACTTTGCTGGTGAATGCCCGTCCCTCGTTGTCCGTAAACAACACTTAAGCCAGGCCGACTTTTTGACTTCAAAACAAAAAAGCCCAGGATATACCCGGGCTTTTGTTTTGATCATGATTTATGCCATTCACACTTGAGTGCTGTGGCGTGTATTTCGCGTCTTTGGCAATGGCTACCCACGTGATAATTTACATTCGCTTTTGTGCGCGATGATCATTTGGAAAATAACCATACAGGTTAAAAAACGTCTATGGCATCTTCTGGTCCGCGCATCGATGCGAAGAAGAATCAATTCAGCGCAAAGGTTAATCGTCCGCTGGTCGACACAGAAACGGGAATACCACCACCGTTTATCTTTCCATGGATGCTGTTGTCGTCCTGATCACCACTAAAGTTCTGTAGCTTAACGGTGCTGATGCTTTCTCCGCGCAAGCGCAGATCAAGTCCACGGTTCGACGGCATGGTGAGTTTAATATTACCACCCGAATTGTTGAAAGTCACAGAGCCCACCACTTCAGCGATTTCTGCGTCAATGCTTCCACCGCTCGTGGAGGCATCAATCACACATGCTAAGTCGCGTAGTTTGATTTGACCTCCGGAAGTATGAGCGCCGAGCTTTCCACGAATGTGTTCTCCGCGTATAGGCCCACCGCTGGTTTCGGCCTCAATCTCTCCATCAAGGGTTGTCAGTTCAATCGATCCGCCGGAGGTGGTAAGGCGCAGTGTACCAGAACAATTTTCTGCCTGTATACCACCGCCACTGGTGTTGAGAACGATATCGTCTTTGCATTCTTTCAGAGAAATTCCTCCGCCAGATGTTTTGCCACGGACTTTGCCTGATACTTTGCTGAGCGACAGTCCGCCGCCACTGGTCGTGAATTCTTGCGTGCCGCTCAGATTGGTCAGCTCAATTCCTCCGCCGCTGGTTCTTAGATCTGTCGATACCTGCGCGGGTACATAGATCTTAAAGGAAATATTCAGTGAGTGTTTCCAATCTGAAAAAGAGCGCTCCGCTTCCGCAGTAGCGGTGAGTTTGTTGTCACTCACTTCGACTTTGAGTTCATAGTCCTCTTTCAAACGACGACTGATTTCATCTTTTGACATCGAATTGTTGTTGGAATTAACATACACTTCGATGCGTGCCTCGCCTGCGCTGACACCGGATACCTGAATGTTACCCCCGGATGTACGCGCGTACACACTGGAAACCTTTTCCTTGGATAACGATTTTGTCAGATAGGGCGTGTGTGAGTCTTGTGCTAAGCTTGCCTCTGTTATCAGGCAGACTGATAGAAGTAAGATGAAGGCGTATTTCATTTCCTGAGTGTTAATGGTATGTAAAATGGACAATATGGTTGCAAACGTCTGTTTCCAATTCATATGCCACTTCCGGAAATGGCCTTCCAAACGAGATTTTACGCTACAACGGTTCTGAAAATGTTCAATTCCGTGGCCACCTGTGCGGATGCGGACGGTCAGAATTATGACGCATTCCATTTCCAGTTCCGTACTTCAGGCATGTCTTCACCGTGCTCTCGCGTATATGAAATGTGGTGCGACAATTTTTCTTTAATGTGTTCTTTGAATTCGGCGGCCTTATTGGGTCTTACCCTGTCCACGGCATTTTCCGCAAGATGATAGCGGTCGAGGTTGTTGATCACCACCATGTCGAACGGCGTTGTTGTTGTACCCTCTCCGCGATAGCCGTGGACGTGAATATTGTTGTGATTTGTTCTTTTGTACACGAGACTATGTATCAGTGTAGGATATCCATGAAACGCAAAGATCACAGGCTTGTTTTTGGTGAATACGCGATCAAAGTCTTCATCACGCCATCCGTGCGGGTGGGCCGAAGCGGGTTGCAGCGACATCAGGTCAACTACGTTCACCACGCGAATTTTCAGGTCCGGGAAATGCTCCCGTAAAAGTGCAACAGCAGCCATGGTCTCTAGTGTAGGAACGTCTCCCGCGCATGCCATGACCAAGTCAGGCTCGCTGCCGCCGTCGTTGCTTGCCCAGGACCAAATGCCCATTCCCGCGGCGCAGTGTGCCTGTGCTTCCCCGATGCTGAGCCATTGAAGTTCTGGCTGCTTGCCTGCTACAATAACATTAATATAGTTGGTACTGCGAAGACAATGGTTTGCCACAGACAATAAGGTGTTGGCATCTGGAGGAAGATATATTCGAACAATCTCAGCTGATTTGTTCGCAACGTGGTCCAGAAACCCAGGATCCTGATGACTGTCTCCATTGTGATCCTGACGCCAGACGTGTGAGGTGAGCAAATAATTCAGCGAAGGTATAGGCCTTCGCCACGATAGGCGACGTGTTAGTTTGAGCCACTTGGCGTGTTGGTTAACCATGGAGTCAACGATGTGAATAAACGCTTCATAGCAGGAGAACAATCCATGCCTTCCGGTAAGGAGATAGCCTTCAAGCCATCCCTGGCATAAGTGTTCGCTAAGAACTTCCATAACGCGGCCATCGCGGGAGAGATAATTATCGCCTTCCACCAGCCGGGCGCTCCACACTTTATTGGTGACCTCATAAACTTTTGCCAACCGGTTAGAAGCGGTTTCGTCCGGGCCAAAGAGCCGGAAATTTTTCTGCTCGCGGTTGAGCTTCATGATGTCACGGACAAACGCGCCCATGATGGATGTTGCTTCCGCTGTTTGTGTGCCTGGAATGTCCAGCTTAAAAGCGTAATCTCTGAAGTCGGGGAAGATAAGCGGCTTCATCAGCATGCCGCCGTTGGCGTGCGGATTTGCACTCATTCTCGCGTCGCCAACCGGAGCCAACTCAGCGATATCCTTCATGAAGCAGCCGCGCTCATCAAACAATTCCTCTGGTCGATAGCTCTTCATCCATGCCTCCAGCATCTCAAGGTGCTGGGCATTCTTCCCGATCCCATCCAATGGAACCTGGTGAGCTCGCCACGTACCCTCTACAGGTTGGTGGTCTACTTCTTTTGGACCAGTCCAGCCCTTCGGGGTGCGCAGAATAATCATGGGCCATTTCGGACACGTGTCGGCTGTTGAGGTCTGTGCATTTTCTTTGATAAACCGAATGTCGGACATTACGCTGTCGAGCGTGTTTGCCATGATCCTGTGTGCAGCGAAGGGTTCGTTGCCCTCAACAACATAGGGTTTGTAGCCATAACCAGAAAACAGGTCAAGCAATTCATCATCCGATATCCGTGCTAAAATCGTCGGATTGGCAATCTTGTATCCGTTCAAATGAAGGATGGGCAGTACGACACCGTCGCGCGCGGGATTGATAAACTTATTAGAATGCCAGCTCGTCGCCAAGGGACCCGTTTCTGCCTCGCCATCACCGACAACACAGGCAACGATGAGGCTAGGGTTGTCAAGTACTGCGCCATAGGCATGAGCCAATGAATAGCCCAGCTCTCCACCTTCGTGAATCGACCCGGGCACTTCAGCCGCGACGTGACTTGGTATTCCTCCTGGAAATGAAAACTGTTTGAATAGCTTTTGAATCCCTTGTTCGTCTTGCGTAACCGTAGGATATAGTTCGGAATACGTTCCTTCAAGATATGTATTGGCCACCAGTCCTGGCCCGCCATGACCTGGCCCTGTAACGTATATCATATTCAGCGCCTGCTCTGTGATAATACGATTGAGGTGGACGTATATAAAATTTAAACCGGGTGTTGTCCCCCAATGTCCAAGCAGGCGCGGCTTAACGTGCGCCAGGGTGAGAGGCTCCTTAAGCAGGCCGTTGTTCAGCAGGTAGATCTGGCCAACAGACAAATAATTGGCGGCACGCCAGTAGCCGTTCATGCGTTGCAAAAGTTCGTCTGACACTCCTTTCCCTTCTTCGCTAACGCCTGCCTTTGACTTTTTCATAACGCGCGTATTTGGTGAGGTGATACTTAGTTTTATTATGCACCCTGATCACTTTCCTTTCTTGTCTAACTGCTGGTGCGACGTTTGTACTTCGTTCGGAAAAGTCAGCAGCCACGTTTGTAACTATCCAACTCAAATGTTGCGGACGACTGCCTGCATTAAAGTTATTACTTTGGCGACGTTAAATGATTACGCTTGAGCTTTTTTTGAACGTCATCAATCAATACATGTCAGGACGTCAGTATTATTACTAAGATATTATGAAGATGAAGTAAAACAAAAACCAGTTTTGAATTGCACCGATGAATACCCGATTCATTTACCTTGTCGTTGACATGGAGATGTGATTTGTTTGAGCGAATGGAAAAAAAATCCGATGCACACGATGGTCTTCTACAACCTCAGGGATACCGACTCAGGGCTTTGCACCCAGATAAATGGGCTTCACTTCAAGAAGCTCAATCTTCTTTACCATCCGCGTGGATTTTTCCTTATACTTCAGGAAGTGCGGTGTTTTAAGGTGCTTGTCGTATGCATCCTTGTCCGCATAAACTTCGAGGACTTTTATATGCGTAGGGTTATTTTTCTCAGCAACAGCGTACATAACCAGCAAACCTGGTTCTTGTCTGATTCCAGGAAGCATGACTTGCTGGGCAAGTTCTTCATAAGAGTCAAGGCTGCTTTCATCAATTTCAATTTTGATCAATCTGATGAAGTACTCTTGCGCCCTTGCTGGAGAAAGCTCTTTCTTGCGGACGTAGAAGATTGGATTCACCTGCATCAATTCAAGGTGCTTCACCATATCGGACGTTCCCTTTTTGTATTTGAGAAAATGCGGAGTCTGAAGATGAGCTTTGTATTGACTCGAATCAGCATACGTTTCAAACAACGTTACACGTTCCGGGTGCAGCGCCTCTGACACGCCGTACAGGGTGATCACCCCTGGCTCCAGTCGGATTGAGGCTTCGACTTCCTCTTTCAAAAATACATTGTACTTATCGAGTTGACTACTGTCTACTTCGATGAGAGCCAAACGAACAAGTTGCTTGTTTTGCGCATTCAGCGATTTAGCTTGTACGGACATGAAGCATATCATTGCGGCGAGAATGATGTATGGGTTGTGATTGATTAGGATGCGTGCCATTTGCTGTTTCTTTGTTGAGCGGGAAGTTGACTCAAGTTAATCAGGAAATTCAGACCTTCATATCCGGCGCATAAGAAGGTTCCACCATCCTCCACCGCTTCACCAAACACCTCTCCGTGAGGGTTACTGGAACCGCCGAATTGGTATTCATCGGGGAAAGTTTGTTATTCCAGCGACCGTTAGAAACTGATTCGTTACTATGCTCCCCGGCCTTGTCATCATCCTCATTTTTATTGCACTGCTGATCGTCGACCAATCTAGCAAGTTGATTTCGGGTTATGAATACGTAGACCGCCACGCTGCACCATTAAAGGCAAAAGTGCTACCCGTTCCTCAGGTATATCGCGACATTTTGCAGAAATATTTCAAATATTATCAGGCACTTTCGCCAACCGATAAAGCAAAATTCGAGCGTAAGGTGGCGCTGTTCGTGTATGGCAAGCAATTCATTCCGCGGCAAATTGCTGAAGTCACTATCGAAGCCAAAGTGTTGATCGCTGCCTGCGCAGTTCAACTTACGTTTGGTCTTTCTGAGTTTCCCATCAGGCACTTTAACAAGATCCTCGTGTATCCCAATGGTTATTATTCCCGCATATCGAAGCGCTATCATAAAGGCGAGGTAAATCCACGGTTTGGTATTATCGTATTATCGTGGCAGAGTTTTGTGGAAGGATATGTGTATCCGGACGATTCTTTTAACGTGGGACTGCACGAGATGGCCCACGCCATAAGGCTGGAGGCGATTGTGCGAGGAGCTTGCCGATGAACTGGGAGGGGAGTTGTTTGATAAATTAGACGAGTATGCTGAGAACATCTGTGCTACCATGGACACTCAGCCCAGTGCCGTCATTCGCCCATATGCATGCCGTAACAAACATGAGTTTTTTAGCGTAGCTGTGGAGAACTTTTTCGAGCGGCCGAGGGAGCTTAGGGGAGAACATCCTCATGTGTTCGAAATGTTACGCGCTATCCTTCGCCAGGATCCGATTAACGCAGTCTAAATCGCCGATCGGCCATCAATAGCTGGTTTTATTTGGAGTTTGAACCTGTTTACACCTTTCTTCTGACAGGGACCATTTCAGATTGCTGTGCCATTGGTTTGCTTCAGGGGATGAGTGAACACAGCAATCCCGAAGAAGATCGCAAATAGAATGTAAATTGCTGTGACAGCATAGTACACAGCGCCGTACGCGTCAGCATTATCGAAGTGCCTGATTAGTGCCATTGCGCCGATGAAGTAATGCGCAAGATTTCCAACAGCCAATGGACGCGCGTAAATTCCTCCCATAATAACTCCTTTTGACATCCAGTTGATCATGGCGAATCCGTAATACAAGGCGCCGACGACCTTGAGTACCGGCACAAACAACGGTGACGAGCCCTCGTGAATGAAAGCAAGAATCTCATCGGGCATAAAGGAGAAGGTAACGCCAACTATGCCCATAAATAGGGCACTGGTGGCCAATAGTAACTTAGTGTTCGAATTCATTGCTGAGGGAATTATGTGTCAACGAATATACATAATTCAGCCAGTCGGCATTACAAACGGCATCAGCCAGTAAATTGTTCAGCAAAAGATACTCCGGTTATAGGGACCGTCACATGTTAAGGTGTCTGTCGCGCATTGGGTACGGAATATTACATCCTTGACGAAGAAACCTGAATGTCCTTGCCGAATGGTTGATTGTAATATCTTTTTTGCCGTTGCCTTGTACAACGCATTGGCTACTGCAGTAAAGATCGGTGGGAACAAAGGTTCTCCAAGTCCCGTAGGGTCTTTGTCATTTTTCACGAAATGAACCTCTATCGACTTAGGTGCCTCTTTTTGGCGGATAAGCTGATACTTGTTGAAGTTATTCTTTTCAGGCACGCCATCCACAAACGTGAGTTCTCCAAACAGTGCATTGCCGATTCCATCAACAATACCCCCCTCACCCATATTTGCTGCTGCATCGGGGTTGATGACAATTCCGCAGTCGACAGCAGCGTACACCTTTTGTATGACGGGAAGGTTTTTCTGCATCGTGAGGTCGAGCACTTCGGCGACATAGGTGTTGTGGCAAAAATATGCCGCCACCTCGGCGACAGGAACACTCCATGTTTTTTGCGGCCGCTTCCATCAGCATCCTACGACCGGTAGCACCTGCCGTGCGCATAATCTTCCAACCCGCGCGCAGGGACTGACTTCCACCTGTGAACTGCCTTTCAAACCGCTCAGGAAAAAAGTCGGCCTGTTCGACTACGACGTTCGCCCAATCCACGTCGAGCTCATCGGCGACGATCATCGGCAGCGATGTTTTTACATTGGATCCAAATTCGGGATTGGGAGCCATCAGCGTGACAGAGCCGTCAGGTCTGATCGAATGTTGATTCTTCCTTACGAAATTCAAACAAATCCAGCGCGTTAAAAATGTATTTTCGTTTGTTCACGCTGCGTTCATTTATTACGGTGACTATGATATTGATTTTGATGCAGTGAGGTTCATGTTCTTCTTTTTTTATTACCTGCTATTTCCCGACGAGCTGTTGCAGTTGTTGTGGATAACGGGCGCCCTGTACTTCGATACCGGCAAATGCCTGATTGATCTCCTGTAGGTCTTTATCAGTAAGATTGAGCTGTTCACCTTTCAGATTTTCTTCCAACCGCGTGATCTTCGTGGTTCCGGGAATTGGAACGATCCAGGGTTTTTGTGCCAGCACCCAGGCGAGAGCGACTTGCGCGGGCGTAGCATTTTTTTGACTGGCAAACGCGGTGAGTTTGTCGACAACGATTTGGTTAGCTTTTCTATTTTCTTCCGCAAAGCGCGGTACTACATTTCGGAAGTCCGTCTTATCGAATTTCGTATTCTCGTTGATGGCACCAGTAAGAAATCCTTTTCCCAACGGGCTGAACGGCACGAATCCAATACCCAACTCTTCCAGTGTGGGAATAATTTCTTTTTCAGGCTCCCGCCACCAGAGCGAGTATTCGCTTTGCAGCGCAGCCACTGGCTGCACAGCGTGCGCGCGACGTATGCTTGCTGCTCCCGCTTCCGACATACCGAAGTGCTTTACTTTTCCTGCCTCGATAAGTTCCTTTACGGTTCCCGCCACTTCTTCGATCGGCACGTTTGGGTCGACACGGTGTTGATACAAAAGGTCGATCCGATCCGTTTTAAGGCGTTTCAGGGAAGCGTCAGTCATACTTCTGATGTTGTCGGGCCTGCTGTTCAAACCAAGCGCGGTTTTGCCCTGCTCGAATCCAAACTTGGTAGCGATCACCACCTGGTCACGGACAGGAGCGAGGGCCTCGCCCAGAAGTTCTTCATTTTTGAATGGCCCATAGGCTTCTGCAGAGTCAAAAAATGTGACGCCCAGATCGTACGCACGTCTGATGAGTTTTATGGCGTCTTCCTTGCTGGTTTCGGTTCCGTAACCGAAGCTTAATCCCATGCACCCAAGGCCTAAAGCTGATACGTCCAGGCCGCTTTTCCCCAATGTTCGTTTTTTCATGGTAAGTTGATAGTTAATATGTAATGGCGTATCTCCTGCCACAGAAGATACTTAAAGCATGCTATGATTCCCTAAGGCGACAGGAAACCACGAAGTCTCCTGTTTCTGCGACCGAAGATAAACTCGGTATCCGCGTGACGTGCGTTCGTAACGAATCCGAATCTGAGATCCTTCGTTACCAAAGATTGTCCTCGTCAAAAATCAGCAACAGTTTCGGCGTGTTATAACCACGCTGCAAGGCCTGCTGATCGATACAAAAATGAGACGAGATGCGCCGCTTCAGCTAACGCGATTCAAACAAAGACTTACGAAAATCAAACACTCCTGAATTTGGTCGGACTTACATTCATGTGTTTCTTGAAGAAGTTGTTGAAGTGCGTGGCTTCCGTAAATCCTAATGCATAGGCAATTTCCGCCACGCCCCATTTACTATGACGCAACAGTATTTTCGCTTCCTGAACCACCCGATCGGCGATTACCTGAGTAGTCGTCTGCTGCATCGTTTCCTTAATGGCCCTGTTCAGGTGATTGACGTGAATATTTAACTGGTCGGCGAAGTCTGAGGCCGATCTTAACGCTATGGCTGGATGCTGGTCATCTATGGGGAACTGTCGCTCCAGCAACTCTATGAAGAGCGATGAGATACGCTGGGCGGCGTTCGGAAGATGGTCCTCACTTGCCACTTTCGGCTGAAGTTTCAGTCCGAAATGGAGCAGCTCCGAGATCAGGTTTCGGACGATGTCGTACTTGTACTTGTAATCAGAATTGAATTCTTTTTCTATGCGTACGAAAATGTCAGTTACAAAGGCAGCTTCTTCATCGGTCAATTCAAAAATGTGCTTTCCATTGGGTTGGAAAACTTCATAGTTGGCGAGCTGACCATATTGATGAAAGAGCTGTTGATTGAAAATGCAATATACGCCTTCACGGATTTTATCGAGGTGTTCCCATTTGTAGGGTATCTGAGGGTTGGAGAAGGATAGGGCCTGCTCCCTGATGGCGACAGTACGATCGGCAAAATGGACCTCGCTCTGTCCCTTCACCCACATGATCTTGTAGAAGTCCCGTCGACGATACGGGATGTTGGTTGGTTTCCCTTCCACATAAGGTTCAAGGTGAAACAGGTTGAAGTGACCAATTTCAGATCTGAATGTGCCGGGCACTTCCGCGAATTTTCGCTTATAGAATTCTTGAAGTGTTTCGACTTTTTCCATCCCAAAGGATTTGAGTTTGCGCCGTGACAAAGGTCGCTCAGGAAACGTTCCGAAAGATACATATTTCAAAACTGGTCTTACGAATTTCAAACAGGAATGGGTTTAAGGATGCGGAAAGCGCATTCGAGCCAGCCGTGCGATGCATTACGCAGTGCCCAGAGACACTTCTCTCTTGCCTCTAAGTGATTACTGGTGCTCCCGTGGTTCAGGCATCTTTTTCAACGACAACCCGGGTTTTGTTTGTCATCACTTTGTACGCGTGATAAAAAGGTGCAAGAAATGAAGTTCATGGGCAGCCGATAAACACCCTGAGCGTGCTTTCGGGCCGCAGCAGGAATTGGTTTGAAAAATTGATTCGATTACGGGTCGATGATGGTTCTGTACTGTCCAGGTCAATCGCGTAACGCTGATCTCAATAAGAAATTGTTTCTCAAACTGAGACGGCGATTTGTTCGTGCGAAACTTTGCCTAGCGGTTACGTTGATACCTAGCATGCTCTTTGCAATTCATACTTCTGAAACCATTAACCACTACGAGAGTATATGAAGAAGTATGTTTTGTTCGTCATGATGTGCGCGTGTATAAGCGTATATGGCGAAGCATCCCCAAAAGTTGTCCCGAATCCTCCCCACCGGACCATGAAAACTTCAAAAGCATGGAAGACAAAACGCGTAAAGATTCACGGATATGACCGTGCGCGGACCGTGAAGCGGGTGAGGTATATGCAAGGGTTCGATTATTATCACTACGCAAATCGAACTTCATACCTGAAGATGATGGGGAAGGCTATTAATGGAGATAGGTACTACAGATAGTTTGAATGCGTGCGATGGAGGTCGGCAAGAGACCGCCGTGCAGATCGTTAAGATTCGCGGAGTGTTCCTCCGCGAATCTTAACGATCTGTTATTGAGCGTTGAGTCCGAACTTTTTACTTAAGCTAGCTTAATAGGCAGCTGCCTGATCCGTTTCCCCGTTGCTGCGAAGATCGCATTGCATAGCGCCGGTGCGAAAGGCGGCACAGGTGGCTCACCAGCGCCAGTGGGCTTTCCATCACTCTCTATGATGTGTACGGCTGTCTCCAACGGAGCATCGGTCATTCTTGCGATCAGGTAGTTATGGAAGTTGGATTGCTCTGTAGCCCCATTCTTAATGGTGATCTCGCTCTTCATAGCTATGCTTGTCGAGAACGATGCACCTCCTTCAAACTGTGACTTGACGCGTTCAGGATTTACGGCAATGCCGCAATCGACTACGTAGTCTACCTTGTTGATCGTAATCTTGTTATTGTCGCCCACAGTGACCTCCACAACGCATGCCACATACGTCAGAAAGCTTCTGTGCACTGCGATGCCTTGCCCGCTGCCCTTGGGAAGTTGTTTCCCCCAATTCGATTTTTCTTTCGCCGTCGTCACGACTTTCTTGAACCTTGCCGTTTCCCAGGGAAAGTCTTCCTGCTTTTCATTGTAGTTCGCGACTTCTTCAGAGAACGTTTTAAAGTCGATCGTGCGGTCCTCACCGATCAAATCCATAATATTCTGCACAGGGTCCACGCCTCTGGCGTGTGCAATTTCGTCGATCATACCACAGACAGCGAACGCGTGCTGAATGTTACACACAGAACGAAGCCAACCAATTCGGGTACGCGTCGGCGCTACGTGTGTCTCGCACCGGACATTCCCGATCACGTAGGGCATATCAATCATGCCCAGGCTGAGTTCAAATCCAGCAGGTTCGTTTGCATCGGACATCACGGTTCCCATGATGGGCGGGAACACCGAACGATGCAGCCAACCAACTACCTGATTGTCTTTGTTGATGCCTACTTTCATGTATTGTGCCGATGGCGAATGATAGAAATCGTGCTGGATGTCGTCCTCACGCGTCCAAACAATCTTCACCGGACTTCCAATTTCTTTGGAGATCAATGCCGCTTCCACCACAAAGTCGGGCATCGACTTTCGCCCGAAGGCACCACCCAGTAGCGTCACGTTGACTTTTACATTTTTGACATCCATGCCAAGCGCGTCGGCGACTGATTTGCGCGTGTTCTGAGAGTCCTGAACCGGTGCCCATACTTCGCAGCCACTGCCAGTGACACTGGCAATTGCCGTGGGCGTTTCCATGGAAGCATGTGAAAGTGTAGGAACAATAAATTCGGCTTCCAGAATTTTGGTTGACTCGGAAAAAGCTTTGTCCACATTGCCGTTGTCTCTTCTCACTTTACCTTTAGTCTTCGCCCGCTTCATCATGTCGGCAATGTAGGTGGACGTCGTATAGTCGGCATTGTTACCTTTCTCCCATTCCACGGTGAGTTCCTTCCGTCCCTTCATCGCAGACCAGGTATTCTCGGCCACCACCACCACACCGCCAAGCGCTTTATTAAAGGCCGTGGGAAATCCCGGTGGGTCGATTTTGAATACCTTAGTTACGCCAGGCACTTTCATGGCTGCATCGGCGTTGAAGGACTTCACGCCTACACCGGCTTCCGGGCTTCGCTGAATAACGGCAACCTTCGTATTAGGTACGACGGTGTCCATGCCGAACTTAGCCTTGCCGGTGACAATGTCCTCCAGGTCGACAATGCTGAATTGTTTGCCAATGAATTTGAAATCTGCAGGGTCTTTCAGTTTCAGCGTGCCTTCGTCGGGTAGGGGAAGCGTTGACGCTTTACCGGCAAGATATCCATAGCCCAGCGTTTTACCGGAAGTATGTACCACCTCATGATCTTTTGCCTTACAGGAAGACACGTCCACATTCCACTCCTTCGCAGCGGCTTGCTCAAGCATCGTTCTGGCCATAGCGCCTGCTTTCCTGAGGGGCACAAAGAACATGCGAACGCTATACGATCCGTCGGTATTCTGATCTCCATATTTTTCATCTCCTTCAGCCTGTTCAACCTTCACCATATTCCAGGTAGCCTCCAACTCGTCGGCAATAATTCTGGGTAAGCTGGTCCTGATACCGGTACCCATCTCGGAACGATGCGCGATCAACGTAACCAAACCGTTTCCGGCAATGCTGATGTAAACATTAGGCGCAAAGCGGGCATTGGGATCTCCTAGCAGCTTTTTTGAATCGGTGCAGCTAAATGAAATACCGAGCATCAGACCGGAGAGACCAACCGAAGTCGACTTGATAAAGTCTCGTCTGCTGACTTTGAATATCTTGGATTCTTCAACCAGTGTATTCATTGGGCAGAAATTTTAGCGGCTGAATGAATGGCTTTCTTGATTCTTTCATAAGTGCCGCACCGGCACAAATTTCCCGACATCGCGTTGTTGATGTCCTGATCCGTCGGCGTTGGATTTTTGGCAAGTAACGCGACAGCCGACATGATCTGACCGGTCTGACAATATCCGCACTGAGGAACGTTTGTTTCAATCCATGCTTTCTGAACCGGGTGCAATGTGGTGCCATCTGAGATTCCTTCTATGGTGACCACCGATCGCTCACCTATGGAAGAGACAGGTATTGAACACGACCTGATCGCTGTGCCGTCAAGGTGAACCGTACAGGCTCCACATTGAGCCATGCCACAGCCAAACTTCGTTCCGGAAAGCTGAAGATTATCTCTGATTACCCACAAGAGGGGAGTGTCAGGCAGGGCATCGACGTCCTTCGTCTGACCATTGACATTTAGTTTGAATATTGCCATGAGGGGTGATTTATACTATAATATAGTTATTTTTCAGGACTCTGCTTGCGGTCGCTGAACGTTCCCCAACAGCGCAATGAAGACGAACAGTGGCTGACATAAGAATAGAAAACTATCTCATGGCCTCAGTTCAAACTAATACATATCCAGCGCATATTGAAGTTGATTTTTGATGCGGGTCTTTAGCCTTTCAGGACCTATCACCTTAATGTGCTGACCAAAACCGAGTATCTCACGTTCAAGTTCGAAATTTAACTGGACGTGAATACAGAAGACAACGCCGTTGGATAATGTTTCCAACACTTCTTGACTATGATGCATGGGTTTTGTGATGATATATGGGGCCGTCTCATTATCAGCGAACAGGGTCACCTTTTCGGGAGGACCGTTTGGAACGACGGTCACACCGATTACGTCCTGAAAATGCTGACTGAGTTGGAAACCTTTATGTGCTACGTATTTTATCGGGGATTCCCTGATGACGGCAATGCGATCCAGCGCGAGCGTCAAAACTTTTGCTTCTTTCCCCTTGACACCGAGTACAAACCAACGGTTGCGATATTCCTTGAGATAATAAGGATGAAAAACAAAATTATTGGCGCTTCTTGCTTTAAAAGACTGATAAGTGAATTCGAGTGCAATCTTTTTGATGATCGCCTGATACAGGGTATCAATATGTTGCAGGCCTTTCAGGTTGTCATTTTTTTCAAAATCGATGATGGGTTCCTGTTTAGTCCTGGTTGAGTAGATCTTATTCTCTAACCTTTGAACCATACCGCTGAGCTCATGAAAGTGACTGAAACCTTTGAACTGCCGGAGTATTTCAACGACTTCGGTCAGTTTTCCAAGGTCCTGATCTGTGAGGGGTATGTTGGTAATCGAATATTCGGGATCCTTGTAGGTATAATACTTCTTTTCCAGGACGATGATAGGGGCATTGTAGCCGAGTTTGTCGCTCCGCATCATCTGTAAATCCATCTGAATGGAACGGCGGCTTACGCCTTTATCGATTCCTTCATATTCGTAGAGCGATTCGGCACAGGCGTCTATAAGGTCTTCCAAAGTCCATCGTCGCTGCCTGTTCCTGAGGCAGTTATCCAGCGTTCGATAGCGGATGAGCGCATTGCGATTGACAGGCATCGAATTTTTTTCTAAAAAATCGCTAAAAAAATTCACTGCGCAAAAAGACTGCGCAGTTGGCGCTCACCTTTGACATGTCATTAGACGGATGACTCGGTGGGTGGTCAACATCAGTGGTTGATCACTCAGACGAGTTGGACTTGGGGATACGCCAGAGATTGGAGAGCTGGGCCGGACTGTAAATCCGGTTCTTAGAGATAAATAGGTTCGATTCCTATTGCCCCCACCTGGTTCTGCGGAACCTTCACTGAGAAGTGAAAAGATCTTTGGCTCACACGTAACGTGTGGGCTGGAGCTGGAAGAAACAAGAGACGAAAGACCTGATCCGGGTTTCTGTATGGCCCGATAGTATGTTCATGCACTGTATGAACATGTGCTGCTTAATCTGGCGTTGTCTTCCTCCAATCTGTGTGTCGAGGGTTCGAATCCCTTCTCTGCTTGCAGAGTAGCTCAGCGGACAGAGCAACAGATCGCGCGGGTTCGAATCCCGCTCTCAACGGTAACGTGAGATAGCTCAATTGGCATGAGCAATGGATTACCTATCCAGGATTGTTGAAGTTTGGCCCACTTCTAAAAAAAGGGCTTCCTGAAAGCAGTTCAGGACCCGACTGGGTTACAGGTGCTGTGCTTGATTCTCTTCGCGAGATTCATCACTGGAGCTGTCGCCAATCGATTGAAAGCTTGTGCTGTGGGGATATCGTATGACGACGACAATCACTTCGCGTGAAAAATTGCCTGCATGCCAGCTCCGAAAGAGCAAGCATGTAGCGAGATCAATCACGGGAACGGATTGGAAGAAGTTGTGCTCAACCGCGGTACCGTTTTCAAGCGATAGTTAGTCCGGACTGCTTTCTTTAGTGCTTGAGTAGATT
>Ga0164241_10002522_pt1 | contig 19658 bp, 16 predicted proteins | sample OricomyardsoilBY_FD_108780 | JGI IMG/M metagenome (GOLD analysis project Ga0164241, IMG submission 108780) | Backyard soil microbial communities from Emeryville, California, USA - Original compost - Back yard soil (BY) | ecosystem: Environmental > Terrestrial > Soil > Unclassified | place: USA... | reverse complement strand
GTCGACGACGGATGCTCTTGTCGCGCAGCCGCACCGTCTACCGACGCGAGCGGCGTCGCGTGGCTCGGTGCGCTCGGGGTCGCAGTCGTCGTCGCGGGACGTCGCCGCCGTCGCAGAGCCTGAGCGACGGCTCCTTGCGCGACGGAACTGCGCGACGGAACTGCGCGGCGGAACGACGCCCCAGCGCGCGGACCTCAGCCGACCTCGATGCCCTGGTTGCCGCTGACCACGCCGTAGCCGTCCGTCGTCGGATCTCCGATGCGGGCGAACGCGAGCATCTTTGGGCCGATGAACACCGTCTGGCTGCCCTTGGCGATTTTTCCGCCGCCTTCGTGCGGCGTCTCGACGTGCGCGGCCATGAGCTGCGACGGGCCCATCACCACGCTGCGCTCGCCGAGGATGATCTTCTTGCCGCCCTTCTTCTTCGACGGTTTCGACGTCGGCTTGGTGGCAGCCTTCGCCTTTTTCCGGCGGGCGACCGGCGGCGTTTTCACCTTCTTCGGCTTCTTCACCGCCGAGGGGTTCGGGTCGCCTTGCGCGGCCTTGTGATAAAAACTCACGTGCACGTGGTGGGTGTGCGGGTCCTTCTTGCGACCGTCCTTGTACCTGCCCACGAAAGGCTTCCATCCACCCGAGCGCGTCCAGATGCGCTGGTTGTGGATGACGTATTTTACGTTCGGATCCTTGAGCGCGATGTCGATGACCTTGTCGGCGTTCGCGCCTTCGACGCGGACGTCCACGGCGTCGCCGGAGTTGTGATCGCTCTTTCGCGCCTTGTGCGACGTGTCGCCCCAGGTCCAATCGGCGGGCCGATTCGGGAACGATTTGTCGACGAGGTGTTGGAACTCGACGAGCTTCGGGTTCAGTCCACTCATGGCCCCTCGCGGCGAGTCGCCACGCCTAAGGCGAGGGCTCACGCATCGTGCGCGTCAGTCGCGCAGCCGGATGCTTTGCACGACGTGGTCCATGTACGCGTCGCAGTGGGCGCGCTCTTCGAGCGAGGACTCTCCGCCGAAGATGAGCCATGTCCCGCGATGCGCGACGTGGACATGTCGCGTGAAGACCATGCCGCCTTCGTTTCGCCAGCGCGCCGAGACGTCGAGCGCCGGTAACCCTTCGATCTCCGTGGCCCTTCTCTCGAGCACCGCGTAGCCGCGGAGTCGCTTCATCTGCTCGTTTACGTGGGTCTCGACCATGCCTTCGAGCGTCGAGCCCTCTTCGAGCGGCGTGCGCTGCACCAAGAGCACGACGTCGCCGCCCTTGGGCGAGGGAGCTTCGAAGTACGTGACGGTCTGGTCGACGAAGCCGATCTCCGGCAGGTCGAACGCGGCCTCGTTCATGAAATAGGTCGCCATCGTCGTGGAGCGCGAGCGCGAGTGACGTTGCGAGTCCCGTGCCGACCTCGCTGCTCTCGGCGCGCAGCGTTCGGCCTCGTACGACTCGTCTCGGCCAGGGTGCATTCTGTCGTCTCGCGTTCAGGAACGCGCGACGCGTCTTGGTTCAACGTTGCACATCGTGTGCAAGCGTTCGTCGCCGCCGAGCGACGTCAGACGAGGACGGGCTTTCGCTTCGCCCAGATCGACTTCATCCATTTCTCCACCTCGACCGAGGTGCGTGGGATGCTCTTCGAGAGGTTTCTCATTCCCGTGGCGGTGACGAGGACGTCGTCCTCGATGCGGATGCCGATGCCGCGGTATCGAGCGGGGACCGAGAGATCGTCGGGCTGAAAGTAGAGACCTGGTTCGACGGTGAGCACCATGCCCGGGACGAGCTTGCCGTAGCGGTAGACCTCTTGCCGAGCCTTCGCGCAGTCGTGCACGTCGATGCCCAGCATGTGGCTGACGTTGTGGAGCGTGTAGCGCTTCTGGAGTTGTTGCTCCGGATCGTTCGCGACGCTGGCGTCGCGAAGGATCCCCATCGCGACTAGGCCCTCTGCGAGGACCACCTGAGCGCGACGATTCGGCTCCATGAAGTCGTTGCCGGGACGAACGGCGTCGAGCGCCGCGGCCTGCGCGCGACAGACGAGATCGTAGACCTCGCGCTGCTCTTTGCTGAACCGACCCGAGATGGGGAGCGTTCGCGTGATGTCCGCCGTGTAGAGCGCGTGGCCTTCGACGCCAGCGTCGAGGAGCAGCATCTCCTTTTTCTCGAGGGCCGCATCGTTGCGCGTCCAATGGAGGATGCACGCGTTCGCGCCGCACGCGGCGATCGTCCCGTAGCCGACGTCGTTGCCCTCTGTGCGCGCGCGGAGGTTGAATACGCCCTCGACCTCGCGCTCGCTCTTTGCGCGGCGCAGCGACACGATGACGTCTTCGAACGCGCGCTTCGTCGAGCGCACCACGTTCTCGAGCTCGGTGATTTCGAGGTCGTCCTTGATGAGGCGGAGCTCGGAGCACGTCTCTGCCAATCCGAGATCCCGCTTCTTGTCGACGCGGAGAGCGCGATCGACGCTGGGCGAAAAACCGCGGAGCACGCGCGACTTCGCCGTCTTCTTCGCCGAGAGCTTCGCGAGATAGTCGGTGAGCTCTGGCAGCCCGCGGCACTCGTCGACGCCGAAGCGCTTCTTGCTCTCGCGGACGCCCAGGCGCGGGCCGACCCAGAGCTCTCCCTTCTGGTGATCGGTGAAGAAGGTCTGATCTCCGCGGCCCGGATTCGGCTCGACGAAGAGGACGTGGCGGTGGCCGCCCCCGGATTTCGGCTCGAGCACCAGGACGCAGTCGGGCTCGAGGTTTCCGGTGAAGTAGAAGAAGTCGCTGCCGGGGCGGAAGCGGTACGTCGTGTCGTTCGAGCGAACCTGCTCGTGGCCGGTCGGGATGACGAGGGTCTCGCCGGGAAACGCGCGCGAAAGACGCCGGCGGCGCGCAGCGAACGCGGCCGCGTGCTCGATCGGCCGCGGGGCGAGGGCGCGCTTCTTCCAATCCTTCATCATGAAGGCGACGAGCGCCTTCGGATGCGCGGGCGGATACTTGGGCTTTCGCGTCTTCGCGGGCGCGCTCTTCGCGGCGCTCTTCCGCGTGCGCTTCGGACGTTCGAGCTCGATCGCTTCAGGAAGGAAGTCGGCGCGCTTCATTTCGGTGGGCATTGTAGCCCGATTCAATCGCGCGCTGGGCCTCGTGAGACGACGACGGGCGGCTTTCCTCCGAGAGTCAGCGTGACGGCGCTGCAGCCTCCGGGCGCGCCATCGGCGTCGGGGCCGACCTTCTCCTCCGCGCGTCTACAGGCCGGGTCGTCGTCGTCGGTCCGAAGGACGCTCGCGCCGTGCGCCTGGAGCGCGGCGATGACCTCTCTGTCCGGCAAGTTCACGCGACCATACGGCTTCGGTCCGCTGCTCACGAGCGCGAAGCGCGGGCCTACTGCGTCGAGGAAGGCGTCGCGGGATGAGGTCATCGACCCGTGGTGTCCGACGACCAAGACATCGGCACGAAGGTCGGTGCGATGCTTCGCGAGGAGCTCGGCCTCGACGCTCGAGCGCGACGGCGCGTGCGAAGGGACTTGGCGATCGCCACCGCCCGCGTCGCCCATGAAGAGGACACGGACGGCGCCCACGTCGAGTCGGAGAACGATAGACGCGTCGTTCGGATCCTTCGCCGTCGGTCGCACCGAGAGCACCGTCGCGCGGACGCCTTTCCCGAGCGGAATGCGTGTCCCGATCTCGAACTGGTGGGGCGCGCGATCGGCGCGATGAAGGACGGCGCCGGGCTCGTCCGTTGCGGCTCTCGCGAACGCCGCGAACGCCGCCGAGCCCGCTTCGAGGCCGGGCTCCCAGACGTTTCGCACGGAGTAGCAATGCAGCACGTCCGGGAGCATCGACAGGTGGTCGCGATGCGGATGCGACAAGAATACGTGATCGATGGCGCGCTCCGGGATCGCGTCCGTGCGTCCGACGCCGCAGTCGGCGGGGCCCGACGGACCGAGAAGAATCGACAGGTACGCGAGCGCGCGGTTGCTCGCCCCGGTCGCCAGATCGTCGTTGCTGCCTGCGTCGTAGAGCAGCGAAAAGTCCTCGCCTTGGACGAAGATCGCCAGGCCCGTGCCGACGTCCATCATCACGAGCTTCGCCGTCGGCGGAGGCCCGGCTGGAGCATGCGCCGGCGTCGATGCTGCGGGAGGAGTCGTGCTCGGCGGGGCGAGCTCTGCGGTCGCGCAACCGACGAGCCACGTGGCGAAGAGGGCACCGCCGAGGGTGGTCGAAGCTCGGGACGCGAATGTCATCCGAAGTGATCGAGCAGCGCGGCGGCGAGCTCGGCCGGCGCGGTCCAATGCATCATGTGCCCCGCGTCGGGGAGGTCGACGCGCCGAGCATCCTTGATGTCGGCGAGGCGCGCCTCCTCGTCGGGCGGATGCCAACCGGTCGGGCCGCCGCCGACGAACAGAGTCGGCGCGGTGATCGCCTGCAAGAACGACCGATATGCGGCGGTGTTGAACGGCGTCGGCGACGTCGTTCGATGCAGCGGATCGTACGCCCAGACGAGTTGGCCCTGGCTGTCTCGTCGGGTGAGCTTCGCGGCTCGGCTCTCGAGGGTCGCGCGGTCGATGCGAGGATGCGTCGCGGCGAGGCGAGTGACGGCCTCTTCTTGGCTGGAGAGGGGCCTCGGCGCCCTGTCGATGCGCGCGACGTCGGCCATCCATCGGCGCATGCGCTGCACGGCGAGCTCTGGCGGATCGTTCATCGGACCGAGGCCCTCGAGCAGCGCGAGCTTCTGGACCCGATCGGGGAATGTGCCAGCGAAGAGACTCGCGACGCCGCCTCCCATGCTGTGCCCGACGACGGACAGGTCCTCGGCCCCGAGCGACGTCGTCAGCGCCGCGACGTCTGCGATGTAGTCGGCGAAATAGTAGTAGCCGCCGGCGGGGATCCTCCCGCTGTCACCGAAGCCGCGAAAGTCGGGAGCGAAGACATCGAAGCCTGCGCTCACGAGGTGAGGCGCGACGAGATCCCAGGTCGCGCCGCAGTCGAGGAACCCGTGGAGGAGAAGCACCGTCCGGCGCGGCGCATTCGCGTGAGCGCCCATGGCGGTGAAGTGCCGGAGGGCATACCGGATCCCGTTGGCCTCGAGAAACCGCACCTCTTCCTTCAGGTTCACGAGTCGTGGATTACTTCTGGTACGGTCTGTTGGCCATGTATCCCGACTTCCAGAGCCCGAACGTCGACAAGGTCTTCGTCGAGGAGCGAGCGGCGTCGCTCGCGAAGCGCAGCATCAAGAAGGCGGCCAAGGTCGCCGGTTTGAAGCTGACCGTATCGATGATCGATCTGACCACGCTCGAAGGAAAAGACACCCCGGGCAAGGTCATCGCGATGTGCCAAAAGGCTCGCTGGCCGCACGAGCGCCAAGACATCCCCTCGTGCGCCGCGGTCTGCGTCTATCCGAACCTGGTTCGCGTCGCAAAGAAGGCCCTCGAGGGCTCGACCGTGAAGGTCGCGAGCGTCGCGACCGCGTTCCCGAGTGGACTGTCGCCGCTCGACGTGAAGCTCGACGACGTCCGCCGCGCCGTCGACTTCGGCGCGGACGAGATCGACATGGTCATCGATCGCGGCGCGATGCTCTCGAACGAGTACGGCAAAGTGTTCGACGAGATCGGCGCCGTGAAGGGCGCGTGCGGTGAAGCACACCTGAAGGTGATCCTCGAGACTGGTGAGCTCGGCACTTACGACGTCGTCCGCAAGGCGAGCCAGATCGCGATGCTCGCGGGCGCCGACTTCATCAAGACCTCGACGGGCAAGATCGTCCCCGCCGCGACCCCGCCCGTCACGCTCGTGATGCTCGAGGCGATTCGAGACTTCTTTTACAAGACCGGCAAGCGCATCGGCATGAAGCCCGCGGGCGGCATCCGAACTGCGAAGCAGGCGCTCCACTATCTCGTGATGGTGAAAGAGACACTCGGCGACGCTTGGCTCACGCCCGACCTGTTCCGGTTCGGCGCGAGCGTGCTCTTGAACGACGTGTTGATGCAGCTCGAGAAGGAGCGCACCGGCGTCTACCAGGGCACCGACTACTACTCGAAGGACTAAGGCGCCTTCTACGCAGGCTGCGCGTCGACGCCCACGTCGGCGAGGTACGCGACGAGGCCGTACGCCCGCATCGAGGACTCGACGAGCCCGAGCGGGTGGGCAAACGCCGGATCGTCCAAGTCGGTCAGCGCGGCGACGACCGCGATCGCGCGTGCGAGGACGACGCGGACCGCGCGGTCGGTCGCGACGAGCGACATCGGCCGACGCACGTGGCAGAGCTGGTGGCCGAAGATCAGCGCGCGGACATAGAACGCCTCTTCTTCGGCGAAGCGCGCCGTCGGGCCCATGAGCTCCGGCAGCGACGCGAGCGCGAGCGTGACGGCGGCCGAGAGCGCGATCGCGGAGCGACGAGCGAGGTCGTCGTCGCTCCGCCAGCTCTCCTCTGCGAGTCGTTGCGCGCGAGGGGCCAGCGTTTCGAGGAAGTGGCGAAGCCTCGCCTCGTCGGGCGGCGGCGGATCTTCGAGCGCTCGTCGACAGTCCGTTTCGTCGAGGCCGCGCGCTTCGAGCACCGCCGCCAGTCCGAGGAGCGATGCGCACGCGTTCGAGATGCGTGACCCGCAGACCGTGGTCGCCCACGCGCTGATCTCGGCCGGAGAGGCGCAGCGTCCGGGCGCGACGTGGATCGAGTCCGCCAGTCGCTCGACGAAGATCGCCGGATCGAGATCGGAGGTGCTTCGAACCGAAGGGTCGACGAGCGCAGAGCCCTCCTTCGCCGTGGCGCTCGCGAGCACGCAGGCGCACTCGAGCCACGGCGAGACACGGACGGACTGCCCGTCATCGACGAAGCGCGCCGGATACGTCCGGCAACCGAGCGGCTTCGCGTCGCCGCCGGCGCGTTCGTGGATCGAGCACCGATCGTCCTTCGTCAGGTAGGCGCAGCGGCCGTCGACGAGCGCGACCGCGAGCATGCGCGCGTCGGTTCCTCGCATCGCCGTGAAGCCGAGCTCCGGGTGCATGCCTGCGTTCTGTACGAGCGGCAGGTGGGCGCGAGCGCGCGCGGCGTCGAGCGGCGAGAAGGCGACCGTCGGATAGAAACGACAGCACGAGCCGCCGCCGTCGCACTGCAAGACAAAGCCAGGGAGGTGCTCGAGCGGACGCGGCGCCTCGACGCGCGCGGACCGCGTGGGGGGATCGGCGTCGTGGGTCTGATCGGAGACGGCCGCGTCGTCTCGAGCGCTGTGGGCTTCGCCGACGAGACCCGCGCCCGCAAGCTCTGCGATGAACGCGCGAACCTCTTCGATGGTGGTCGCCGCGCCTTGCTTCTCGCATTCGCGCTGAATGCCGACCGCGTCTCTCGTCCCGTCCATCGCGCCCGCGACGATCCACGCGCGCTCGCTCACGCGGTGGTTCTCGAGTCGATCCGTGTCGTGGAGGACGACGAGCGGACTACCAGACACGACGTGGCGCCGCGCGAAGACGTGCGGCAAGAGGAGCGGGCGGTCGGGTGCAGCCATGGCCGAGATTTAACTCGTCGCCCTTGCCGCGCGCTACCCCGTCACCCTCCGCGTGCGCGCGCCGAGGCGAGCGCCTGCGTCCTCTCGGCCAGGTCGCCGAGCCCATATTTCTCTGCGAGCGACGCCAGATCCTTCGTGGGGCCGCGCCATTCGAGCTCGTCGATGCTCTCGGTCGGCGGCGCGTCGTCACGAAGCGTCGCCAGGTTCTTGAAGAGCATTGCCGCCTCGCGATTTTCCTGGAGCGTCGCCGCGAGCCGAGGCGCTCCGCGGACTGATTTGGGCCACCGGGCGACGTCATCCGGGATGTCCTCGATGCGCCCGAACGCTACGAGCACGGCGGCCGCGGACTTCATCCCGAAGCCGCTCAAGCCCGGGAAGCCATCGGCCGTGTCTCCGACGAGCGCGAGGAGATCGGGGATCTGTTTGGGCAGGACGCCGAATTTCGCGACGACGCCGGCTTCGTCCATCGTCGTCTTTCGACGTCGGTCGCTCATGATGACGCGCTCGCCCACCACCGTCTGCGCGAGATCCTTGTCGACGGTGCAGACGACGATCTGGCTGGCCTCGGCGCCGTATCGACGCGCGCCGGACGCGAGCGCGTCGTCGGCTTCGAGCTCGACCATCGGCCAGACAACGAGCCCCATCGCGCGGAGGACGTCCTCGACGATCGGGAACTGCGCATGGAGCGCCGGATCCATGCCCTCCTCGGTCTTGTAGCCAGGCCAGAGCGCGTTGCGGAATGAGCGAATGACGTGGTCGGTGGCGCAGGCGACGTGCGTCGCGCGCTCTTCGCGGAGGAGATACAGCATCGAGAGCGCGAGGCCTCGCGTCGCGCCGACCTCGGTGCCGTCGGGAGCCGTACGTGGCGGGGCGCCGAAGTGCGACCGAAAGAGCTCATAGGTCGCGTCGACCAGGTGGACGGTCGGAGCCGCGCTCACGGTGGCTCCGGTTTCGAGAGGCTGCCGTCGAAGAAGCGATCGAGGAGCATGCGCGCGATGCTGAGCGGGGGCGGCAAGATCGGCAGCTCGTCCGGACCAAAGAAGCGAGCTTCTTCGAGCTCGGTCAGGTCGGGCTTCACGTCGCCCGAGACGTACTCCGCGACGTAGCCGACCATCAGCTGCGATGGGAACGGCCACGGCTGGCTCGCGACGTAGCGTGGTGAGCCGACCGTGATCCCAGTCTCCTCGAGGAGCTCTCGCGCGACGCAGCCTTCCAGCGACTCGCCCGGCTCGACGAAGCCGGCCACGAGGCCGAACATGCCTGGCGGGAACTTCGGCCCGCGTGTGAGGAGCACGCGCGGACCGTCCGTGACGAGGACGATCACGCAGGGCGAGACGTGCGGATGCAGCTCGCGCTCGCAACGCTCGCACCGCTTCGAACGGGGCAGAGCGCCGAGGAGGGTGGGCGCTCCGCACTGACCGCAGAACCTCGTCGTTCGATCGAAGTGAGCGAGCTGGCCGCCGAGCGACGCGACGAAGATCTCGCGGGGATCCTTGGCGCCGAAGAGCCGACGCACCGTCGTCCCGCGCAAGGTGTCTGGAAGCAACGTGTCGTCCGGCAACGTCGCGGACAGGCGCGGCACGCCGTCGAGCGTCCCCAGTGGCCAGAGCGTCGCGGGTTCGAGGCCCATCGCGCGCGCCTCTCGCAAGGTCGGGACGCGAGCGTCGTCGCCGACGTGGACGACCAGGCGCTCGCCGACGAACGCGTACAGGATCGCGTCGTCGGTCGCCTCGGCGGCGCCCGCCACGAACCCGTCGACAGGGCCTCCGAAGAAGAAGCTCATGGTGCGCTCCCGCCCGCTCCACCGGCGCCGCCCGCTCCACCGGCGCCGCCCGCTCCACCAGCACCACCGGCCCCGCCGGGGCCGGCGCCGCCCGTCGCTGCCGTGGTCGTGCTCGCGCTCCCACCAGCGCCGCCGGCTCCGCTCGTCGTCGCGTCCGTCGTGGCCGACGTGTCGGACGTCGAGGTCGTCGTCGCGCCTCCGCCCGCGCCTCCCTCCGTACACGTGACGAAGTCGCAGATGGTTTGACCCGCGCAGCCGGAGAGCGTCAGCAGCGCTACCGCGCCGAGCGCCTGTCGAATTCCGTGGCCCATCAAAATCGCCCTCCGAAGCCGAGCGCCGCGCCGCCCGATGCCGGAAGGACGAAGAGTCGCGCGTCTTGAAGCGCGCTGTCGTCTCCGGATGGGATCAAGAAGTAGGCGACCGAGGCCACGGCGCCGATGCCTCCGATCACGAAGCCGACGGTCGCGCCGTCGAGCAGATCGTTGCGTGAAGCGACGAGCGATCCGAGCGCGTTGCACGGGCCACTCGGAGCGTCGACGTCGCAAGACGAAATCGTCGTCGCGAGATCGTCGGCGTCGCTCTCCTTTCCGAGCGAGGCCACCAAGAGACCGATCCCGGTCGCCACACCGGCGACCCCGATGCCGGCGATCACGATCGCGGGCCAGACCGGCTTTTCGTCGGCGCTACGTTCGCCTCGAACGTCGAACAGGGCGCGTTCGCCCTCGGCGACCTGGCGTGTGTCGGAGTACACCTCTTGGCCGTCGTACTTCGCGACGACGGTGTGCTCGCCCGGCGGCGCGTAGACGAGCTTCACGAGCGGAACGTCGTCCGGGACCGTGCCGATGGTCTTCCCGTCCAGCTCTACGGTCACGCCGCGCGTCCCCGCGCGAACCACGATCGACGCGGCGTGGCGCTTCGCTTCGCCGAGTCGCGCGCGAAGATCGCCCTCTGCGAGTGCGCCGGCGTCTTCGGGCAGCATCGCGAGCGCCTCGGCCAGATGGTTCGCCGCGTCCGCCGGTCGCCCCGCGGCGATCTCGGCCTCTGCCAGATCGCGCGCACCCTCCCAGGTCGGCTTCGCCGCGTACGACGCCTCGAGCGTCGCGGCGTCTCCCGGAGGAGGAGGAGGAAGCAGCGGCGCGTCCGAAGGTGCGTCGACCGCCTCGGACGTCGGCGCGCTCGCGGGCGCCTCTGTCGTCGGAGCCGCTTCGTTCGGCGTGTCCGTCTGCGGCGCATCCGACTTCGGATCGCCCGCCCACGCTGCCGTCGGCACGAGCGCTGCCGCGAGAAAGAGCCCGGTGACCACCGAGAGCCGCATGACGTCTCGGTAGTCGATGTCGCGTCCGAAGGGGAGGGGAGCGACGTCGGGTCGCCTCGCGAGGCGGGCCACCCGCAGGCAGACGGACGAAATGAACGTGACCAGCCACATGGCGAAACGAAGGACACACCCCAGCTAGAGCGTTGTCGGTCCTCGTCCTCGCGTGCGACCCTCGACCGCGATGGCTCGATCTCGCGCAAAGGACGAACCGTACGCGTCGCTCCTCGGGGTCTCTCGACAGGGGCTGCTCGATCTCGCGGCGTCAGGTGCGTCGGATGTCGTCTTCGTGCGAGAGCGAAGAGCGCCTCCGGGGCCGTTCCTCGACGCGCTGGAGAAGATCGCCCTCGAGAGCGACTTCGCGGTCGCGTCGATGGCAGTCGGCGTGGACCACGCGTTCGACGCGCTCGACGAGGTCGTCCGCGGCTTCGCGAAGAACCTACGCGTCGACGGGCTCGAAGCGCGCGGCCTCATCGCGCTGCTCGATGGGTTCGTGGCTCGAGAGAAGCGGGGCGCGCTCGACACCTTCGACGAGCGCGCCGCGGCGCTCGGCGCGGCTGGCGACATCACGCGGCTCGCGCGGGCCTACGTCGAAGCGAAGTCTGAGCCGAAGGCCGAGCTCCGCGCCCTTCGAGGCTATCTCGAGGGTCGCGATCCGGCGGGCGTCGCGCTCGAAGAGACACGCTCCACGCTCACACCTCGCACGGCGAAGCGCACGCTCGTGGATCTGTCGCGTCTCGTCCGCGTCCTCGGACACGCCGGCCTCCTCCTCGTCGCGCGCCGCGCGGCGTCGCTCACGGAGCTGTCTCCGACTCGGCGCGAGAACGCGTACACCGTGCTCCGCGAGCTTTGCGACAACGGGGACGGCCCGCGCGGCGCGCTCTCGACGCGCCTCGTCGTCTCGGGCGCGGACGAGCTCTTCGCGGGGCCCCGTTCGATGCTCGAGAGCGCGCCGCTGACGACGCGCATCCTCTTCGACGACGACGCAGACGCCCTCGCCATGCCGCCGGTCCCCCACGGAACCGTCCTCGTGTTGCCGGATCGCACGGTCGACGACGACGACCGGGTCGCGCTCCGCGAGCCCGACGCGCCGACGGACAAACGTGCGCGCTCTGTCGGGGCGCTCGTTCGCGCGGGCATGGGTCTACCGCCACTCTACCATTTGGACGATCTCACCGTCGGCTACGAGTCCGTCGACGCCACGCTCGACCGCCTCTTCGAGCACGCCTCGAACGAAGGCTCGGTCTTCTCGCTCCTGTCGGGCGCATACGGCAGCGGCAAGACGCATCTGCTCATGCACGTGACGGCGCGCGCGCTCGCCGAGCGTCGTCCCGTGCTCCGGCTCTCTGTCGAGAGCCTCGACGCGGACCTCGGCAACCCGCAGAGGCATCTTCGTCGACTGCTCGAGGGGGCGCTCCTTCCGGGCGCCGGCGCACCGAGCCCACTCGATCGCCTCGGCGTATGGACGCGAACGGATGCGAGCACGAGGAAGCTCGCGAGGAAGCTCGAGGAGATCGCAGCCGTCGGCTCGGACGCCTCGAACGCCGCGCGTCGCGCGCTCCGCGCCCTCGCCTCGGGCGAGCCACGGGCGCTCGAGGTTTGCCTCGGTGCGCGCGATCTCGAGTCGCGACCCTCGCAGCCGAGCTACCGCCAAGATGCGTATGGCCGACTCTTACTCTGGGTCGAGCTGCTCACCTCGCTCGATGGCTGCGACGGACCAGTCTTGCTCATCGACGAGGCCGAGAACCTCTACAAGGGCGGAACGACCCGTCCCGAGCGGCGCACGGCGCTCCGCACGCTGGCGTTCTATTGCGGCGGCGCCCTTCCGCGTGCGTGCGTCATCTTCGCGGTCACGCCCGAGACGCTCACGCTCTTGCGCGACGAGGCCGAGTCGATGCTCGACGAGGTCGCCGACCAAGTCACCTCGCTCCCGTGGGAGGACGCCACGCTGCTCCGTCGACGCCTGCTCCGCTCGCGAGCGCTCGACGTCGCGAAGCTCGGCAAGGAAGAGCTCCGCGAGCTCGCACTTCGCGCTCGCCAGCTCCACGCTGCGGCCAGAGGTGCAGTGCGCGACCGCGAGATCGAGTCCTTCGTCGAAGAGACGATCCGCGGAAAGCCGACCGCGCGCGACGTCGTGCGGCGGACGATCGCGCGCCTAGAAGCGACCTGGTGGTGGGGCCAACCCAGCTGATCCCCGCGCTATCGCCCCCCCTTTTGATTCGCAACTGCGCCGGCGACGAAACCACGGGCGCGTCCTCGATCGAGCGGATATAACCGCCCGGCATGGCGAACCTGGAGACGGGGCGTGACGCGGAGCCGATCCGCGACAAAGCCGAGCTTCTCGAGCCCTTCTTCGCGGCCTTCAAGCCGAAGGAGAAGTTTCGCATCGGAGCCGAGGCCGAGAAGTTCGGCATACTCGAGCGCTCGCTCGCTCCCGTCGCTTACGAAGGCGATCGCGGCGTCGTGCGCGTGATGACCGAGCTGTCGCGGGACTTCGGTTGGCGACAGGTCGACGTCGACCCGCTCCTCTCGCTCGAGAAAAACGGCGCATCGGTGACGCTCGAGCCGGGCGCGCAGCTCGAGCTGTCGGGCGCGCCGCTCGACGATCTGCACGCGGTCTCGGACGAGCTCCGCGCCCACTCCGCGGAGCTCGCGACGATCACCGAGCGGCTTCGCGAAGAGATCGGTGAGGGCATCGCCTGGCTCGGGGTCGGTTTCCACCCGCTCGCCCGGCAAGAAGACCTGCCCTGGGTCCCGAAGCCTCGCTACCGCTTCATGCGCGAATACCTCCCGACGCGCGGCAAGAACGGCCTCGACATGATGCGTCGCACGGCGACCGTGCAGGCGAACTTCGACTACGACTCCGAAGACGCGGCCATGCGCTCGCTGCGCCTGACCATGCGCCTCTCGCCAATCTTCACGGCGATCTACGCGAACTCACCCTTCTACGAAGGTCGCTTGTTCGGCGGAAAGAGCTACCGCGCACAGGTGTGGCTCGACGTCGATCCGTCCAGGCAAGGCCTCGTGCCGGCCATCTTCTCGCGCGGCGCGTCCATCGAGAGCTACGTCGAGTGGTCGCTCGACGCGCCGATGTTCATGTTCCTCCGCGGTGGCAAGCCCGTCGCGAACACGGGGCAGACCTTCCGCGATTTTCTCGCGAACGGCTTCGAGGGACATCGCGCGATCTACGGCGACTGGGTGACCCACTTGAACTCGATGTTCCCGGAGGTTCGACTCAAGCGAACGCTCGAGGTCCGGGGTGGAGACTCGCTCGGAACGCGCGACGTCGTCGGTCCAGCTGCCCTCTTCACGGGTCTCCTCTACGACGCCCACGCCTTCGAAGAGGCAGAGGCCCTCGTCGGCGATTTCGCCCACGACGAGCTTGCCGACCTGCGACCCCGCGTCGCTACAGATGGCCTCGGTGCGATCTTCCGAGGCGCACCCATCCGAAAGCTCGCCGAACGAGTGCTCGACCTCTCCAAGGGCGGTCTCCAGCGCCGTCGGCGGCTCCGGCCGGACGGTCGAGACGAGTCGATCCATCTCGAAGACACGATTCTTCGCGTGGAAAAGGGCCGTTCGCCGGCCGACGACCTCATCGACCACGTGCGCTCGAGCCTCGCCACCGGCACTCCGGAGCGCGAAGCGGTGGTGGCAGCGGTCCTCGAACTGTCACGGGTTTGAGGCTTTCCGGGGTGCCTCTTACGAGCGAACCGCAAGAAACTGTCTCGCAAGGCGCCTTCGGTTAGAGTAGCGACTGCGAAGGCATCGATTGGAAACGCTCGCGAGCTGGATCCACCAAAAGGGCCCGCTCCCACCCCGCGACGCTGTGGGATGGGCGGTGCGCCTGGCGCGACACTTGGAGTCTCTCCATCAGCACGGCGTGGCGCACGGCAACATTTCGCCGGCCTGTCTGTTGATCGAGAACGGCTCGCCGCTTTCGCGGGGCGCGGTCGCCGACGTGCGTCGAACCGGAGAAATGGTCCAGTACCACTCGCCCGAGCGACTGCGCGGCGGTCAGCTGTCACCAACCGACGACGCATGGGCGGTCGGCGCGCTCCTCTTCACGGCGCTCACGCGGGCCCGGCCCTACGGCGAAGAGCGCGGCGAAATCGAGCAACGACTGCGTGGAGGCTTACCGCCCCTCGCCGCGTTCGGCATCGACGATCAACACCTTTCCCAGCTGCTCGCAGCAACCCTTTCCCCCAACCCGTCGCAGCGCATTCATCAGGTCAGCGTCCTGCGCGCGGAGCTCGAACGCTGGTTCAACGATCCGGCGACGGTGGCGCGCCTCGCTCCCCTCGAGGACGACGAGTCCAGCGAGGACGACTCCGCTGCCACCGCGATGGTGCCGGTCGGCGAAATGGTGTTCGACGAGCCCGGAAGCAAGAACCCCGATTCTCGCGAGCTGTTCGCGCCCCCGTCGTTTCCGAGATCCAGCCCTGGCGCGCCGAGCGCACCCAGGCCCATGCCTGCGCCCCCGCGCTCCCAGCCCCAACCGCCCGCGCCGCCTCCGCCATCGCCGCTCGGCGAGCAGGACGCGACTGTGATGCGCGAACTCCCAGCGCACATCATGGCTCTCGCGGCTCGCGCCGTCGCGGGGTCGAACCCGCCGCCGGCTCCCGATCCGGAGCCCGAACAAGATCCCGAAGACGCGGGTGGCGCCACCCGCATCGCGCCCGCCGTCGACTTGGCGGCGGTGCTCCAAGCTTCGCGCGCGCCCAGCCCTCCCACGCCGCCGCCGGTGCCTTCGCGGCCAGGCGCTCCGCCGAGCGGTCCCCGCCCGGCGCCGCCACGCGCGCTGCGATCGACCCAGCTCGGCGTCGGTGCGCCCACGCTCGCATCTCCAGGCGCTCTCGCGCCGCGGCCCGGCTTCGCTCCGCCGCCTCAAACGGTCTCCTCGGCGCCGCCTCCGCCAGGCGCCACCGATGATGACGTACGGACCGTGATGCACGACATGAACGCCGGAGCCTTCATCGCTCAGGCGACTCGTGGCGCGGCTGGGGCGCCGCAAATGCCTCCGCAGTTTCCACAGCCCAGCTTCCCCGCGCCGAGCGCGAACCCGCGTCCCGCCCCGCCGCTGCCGACCGCCGACGTGCCCGACGACGAGGACGACGAAGACGACGGCGGGCGCACGATGATGCGCGAATCGCCAGGCGTCTCCGATGCCATGGGCGCGGGTCGACCGCAGGGCGCGCCTCCGCAAGCGTGGGCGCCAGCCGCGCCGCCTCAGCGTGCGTTCTCCGGCGTCTCGCAGACCGACCGCCCGCCCGGGTTCCCGCAGGGCAACCCACAGGGTGGCCCGTCGCCGCAAGGCGGCGCTCCCGGCGTCTCGGCGTTGCTCCAAGAAGCGCTCGACTCGATGGGCGGCCCCAACCCGGCGCCTCCGGGGGGTGGTCCTCAACAGGGCGGCGCCCCGATGGGCGCTCCCCCAGGATTTCCGCCTCCGTTCGAACCGACAGGTGGTTTTGGTGGCGGGTCGCCCATGGGCTCGCCGCCGATGGGCGCACCCATGGGCCAAGTGGCGGGTCCCTTCCAACCACTCGGTCTCGGCGGAGCGCAGGCACCGTTCACGCCCGCCGGGGGCTCGGCGCTCCAGGGCGGTCCCATGCTTGGAGATCCGCAGTACGGAGGCTATCCGGACCCAAACCAAGCGGGGTTGATGGCGCCCGCGTCGGCGGACGCTCCCATGGGTTACCCCGTGGGACAGGCCGCGTCGCAGCCTCTGCCGGCGCTCGAGCCGAAGAAGGGCTCGAAGGTCGGTCTCGTCATCGTTTGCCTCTTGGTGCTGGTCCTCGCGGCGACCGTGACGTTCGTGGCGCTTCGTTTCCGCGCTCAGTTGGGTTTCTAGATTTCGGGTTTCTAGAGTCAGCCTGGTTTCTAGGGTCCGCCGGGTTTCTAGAGTCCGCCGGGTTTCTAGAGTCCGCCGGGTTTCTAGCGCCACCTCTTTGTCGGTTCGCCTCGTCGCCGAGGCTCTCCCACCGCTGTAGCTCTGCCACGAATCCACCCAAGTCGACCCGCGTCGCGAGCGTGGACGTGAGCCCGGCCTTCTTTGCGGCGCGCGCCGTCGCGGACGGGGTCGGGGAGAGGATCACGATGCGGCCGCCCTGGACGAGGTTCTTTGCGGCGTGCGCCACGACGTCGAAGAGCATCGCGCCGAGATCGATCCCGCGTGACACGCGACGCCCCATGGGTGGGTTCGTCAGGACGAGCGAGATCGGTCCGACCTCGGCACGCGCGGCGTCCGCGAGCATGAGCCCGCACCGCAGCGCTCCCGCCGACTCGACGTTCTCTCGGGCGCGATCGAGCGCGCGGTCGTCGATGTCGGTCCCGATCAACCGAGCATACGGGCCGAGGCGCGCTCGTTCGCACAGCTCGAGCCCCGATCCGACGAAAGGATCCCACACGACGTCGTCGCGCCGCGCGCCGCCGACGCGAGCCAGCGCGGCGGCGATGGTCGGATGGGATGCCGCGGGTACGTCGGCGACTCGATACGCGAAGCGCGTGTCCTCGAGCCGCGGATAGAGCTCGAGTCGCACGCCCTCTTCGTCGACTGCCGCAATGGCTTCCCACGGCGCGTCGCGCGAATCGGCGACGATGCCGTCTGCCGAGTCGCCGAGCAGCTCGGCGATCCGCCAGGTCTCCTTGCGACGCTTCTGTCCATCCGACCACGCGACGCGCACCCGGACGGGGCCGCGCGTCAGCGTCGTCATGATGTGGCTCGCCCGCTCGCCCGCGAGCAGGCGAGCGACCAGGCTCGCGTCGTCTTCTTCGCCGCGCCGCTGGCCGATGACGACGAGGCCCACGTCGAGCGCGACACGCGCGCGACCCAGCTTGCCGAGCGGCGCCGTCGTGAAAGCATCGACGCGCCCTTCGCGGAACACCATGGCGCCCGGCACCGTCGGCGAGAGCTCGTCGATCAGGATCTGCTCGAGCCCGCCGCGGCATCGAAATACGACATGCGCGCCCGCGCTGCCGCTGCCGAGCGACGCCAACGCGACGTCCTCGCGGATCGTCGACGCCTCTTCGCGAAGCGTCGCGCGTGCGGCGACGAGCCGCGCGCGCGACGCCCTCGGTCCGCTGGTCGATTCGTCATCGAAGTCGCGCGCTCTCGGGTCGCCGCGCATGCCGAAGGCCTCGGCGAGCGCCCCGCGGACGTCCGCGTCCGACGCGGCGCGCGCCTCGGCGGCAAGGACGAGCGCCCCGTCGCCGCTCGCGACGCTGGTCTTCGCGGCGAGCTTGCGCGTGCCGGGATCGGCGTCGGCGAGCGCGGCGAGCACGAGCGCACGAGCCGCGTCCGCTTCGCCGCGCGTGAAGCGCTCGCCCGCGAGCCCGAGGATCGCGCGCCGCGCCTTCGCGTGCTTGCGAGCCGCGTACTCGTCTGCGACCGCCCGCATGATCGGGCCTTCGATCTTCACGAGCGCGCGGAGCGCCACCTTCGCGTTCGGATCATCGCTGCCCACGCGCTTCAAGAGCGCCGCGGCGTCCCTGGCCGAAGGCGTGAACCCGGGGTCCTGCAGCCGTTCGTCCATCGACACGTCGTCTCGGCGCTTGGCGGTCATCGTGGCGCGAGACGTAGTCGACCGCCGCGGTCGCGTCACTTACCACGCCGCCTCGACGCGGATCGCGTCGAGGCGGCGTGGTAACTTCGACGGCGTGTCTGGTCTCGACGACGCTCTCCCGTTGCTTCCGCGCACGGCGACGCCGCACGAAGTGCTGCGCGCCGCGCTCGAGGCGCACGCGATGGGCCGCGCAGTCGCGATCGCGACGGTCGTCTCGCGGCAAGGGTCCTCGCCGGCGACCCCCGGGCAGAAGCTCGCGATCGCGCCCGGCGACGAAGCTCGAGAGGCCTCTCCGCTCGCCGTCGGGACCGTCGGCGGCGGCGCAGTCGAGCGAGCAGTCATCACCGCGATGACCGACGCGATCGCCGATTCCACGACGGCGCCGCGGGTTCACACGTTTCGGCTCGGCGCGTCCCTCGGGATGTGCTGCGGCGGATCGGCCGAAATCCTCATCGAGGTGCTCCGGCCCGGCCTCGCGGTGCTCCTGGTCGGCGCTGGGCACGTGGGCGTCGCGACGGCGCGTCTCCTCGCTGGGCTCGAGTTCGCCGTCACGCTCATCGACGGGCGCACCGTGGCGACGGCGCCCGAGCGCGTCGCCGAGCTCGCAAAGCTCGGCGTTCGCGTCGAGAACGCCGAGCACGACGATCCCGAGGTGACCTCCTGGCTCGGCGTGTCTCCCGCCGCCGCGGCCTGCGTCGTCATGACCCACGATCATCAGCTCGATCAACGCGTCATCGAGTGGGCCCTCGCGTCGAACTTCGCGTTCGTGGGTGGGGTAGGCAGTCGAGCCAAAGCCGAGCGAACGCGGCAACGCCTCGAAGCGAAGAACATCGATGCCGACGCCCGCGCGCGCGTCCGGATGCCGGTCGGTCTCGACATCGGGGCGCGCCGACCTACCGAGATCGCGCTCGCGATCGCCGCCGAGTTGGTCAAGCTGCGCTCACAGCGCGAGGGCCTGGTCCGGTCCGCGCCTCGCGGCGACGTTCACGACGAGATCGCGCCCGCCGACGCTTCGAGTAGTCTCGCGCGCGTCGAAGACGGCGAGACTTCGTCCGTGGTCGATGCGTCTGCAAGAGAACCCCAGATCGAGCGCACACGATGACGATTCGCAACGCAGACCAAGCTCCGGCAGTTCCATTCACCACGATCGTGGTCGCAGCAGGCGCCGGCCACCGCATGGGCGGGCCGAAGGCGCTCCTCGCAGTGCGTTGGGGAGAAGGCGCGGGCGAGCTACCGCTCGCGCTCGCGCACGCAAAAGCGCACCTCGACGGCGGCGCAGAGCGCGTCGTGCTCGTGACGCGCGCCGAGGTCGCACGCACGCTCTCTCGCTTCGCGCAGCGTGGGCTCGACATCGTCGTGTCGAATCAAGCCCACGCGCTCGGCGAATCGGGCTCGATTCGCTGCGCACTCGCGCTTCTCGAGCTGCCCCCGGAAGCGTGGGTCGTCATCGCGCCCGTCGACGCGCCGCCCTTCAGCATCTCGGTCCGCCGCTCGCTCCTCACGACCGCCGCCACCACGCCTCGTGTCGCCGCGGTGCGGC